>Ga0207663_10000519_pt1 | contig 16888 bp, 17 predicted proteins | sample LARL53metaG_FD_184346 | JGI IMG/M metagenome (GOLD analysis project Ga0207663, IMG submission 184346) | Corn, switchgrass and miscanthus rhizosphere microbial communities from Kellogg Biological Station, Michigan, USA - LAR L5-3 metaG... | ecosystem: Host-associated > Plants > Roots >...
GGAAGCCCGCCGCAAGATCAGGACACTCTACATTGAGGCGTTCAAGCCTGCCCAACCCCTATCGATCCCAGGTTTCGGGATCATCGGCGGCGCCAACGGCTGCGATCTGGATGATCCGGCTGCAAACGTGTGGGAGGTCTGGCTGACGCTCAATGGCGACCTCAAGCGCACACGCTATACCTCGCTCAAAGCGGCTCGCACCAAAGCGCGGGCACTGTCGAAGGCCCACGGGATCGAAATCAGCTAAAACGACACGCACGCCAAGGACTACTATAGCGGCCAGGGAGTGATCCCTGGCCGTTCTGTTTTATTGCAATAATCAAGCGAATTATGCCATCATATTTTATGAGTGACGATGATCGTTTGACCAAAGCCTTGGCGTATGCCAACTACAAGGCGACCCTCGTGCAGCAGCGCGAAAATCTCAAACTGCGCTATGCCAACAGTCTGCTGTATGCCCAGAGCGGCGGACTGTTCACCGTCTCACCGAGCTTACTGGCGATGACCGATCTGCTAGTGCGCCAGCAAGTGTACTCCACCGTGCTGATCGACGACAAGGGCATGCCGGTGCAGATCGATGATCTGGCGCAATTCCTCGAAGCCATCCTGTCCGTGTATGCCGAAGCGAGCAATGAGTATTTGCTGGCGTGGAACGAATTGCGTAGGGCACGCAGCGTCGAGGCAGCCGTATCTTGAGTCGCGGCGTGCTCATGCATGCGTTGAACAACGAACAGATCGACTACACGTTGATCGCCTTGTGCAACGCCCTGGCCATTCGGCACTATCTCGATGTCCCGATATGTCTGGTCACGACCCAGGGCAGTGTCGCGTGGTTGCGGCAGAAATATGCCACCTTGGTGGATCGGGCATTTCAGCAAATCATCGTCTATGACGATCGCTTGCCGGTCGGCACTCGGCGGTTTCAAGATACGTTGTCCACCCAGCGCATGCTGCGTTGGAGCAACTTCAACCGGGTGGATAGCTATGCTTTGACGCCGTTCGACGAAACCCTGCTGATCGATGCCGACTATCTGGTTTTAGACGATAACCTGAAACATGTGTGGGGCACCGCGCACGAGGTGATGCTCAACCGCGACATCATTCCGTTGGACCATGGTTCGGTGCCACCGTCCGAGCGCTGGTTGGAGGATACCGGCATTCAACTGTGTTGGGCGACGGTGGTGTATTTCCGCAAATCGAGATTGGCCGAGATGCTGTTCGATGTCGCCCGCCACGTGCGGAAACATTACGCCTACTACGCCTTGATATATGGCTATCCCGCCGAACTATACCGCAATGACTATGTGTTCAGCATTGCGGTGCATATGCTGTCGGGGTTCACCCGGTGCGACGATATCCCGACTTTGCCCTCACCATTTCTGTTCACCAGCTTCGACCGGGACGAATTGATCGATGTGCCGATGCGGGGTGACCTCACGTTTTTCTTGAACGACCGGCGAGAGGCATGGCGCTTTACGTTGACCCGCACCAAGGACATCAGCGTGCATGTGATGAACAAGTTCTCGATCGTGCGACAAGCCGACAAACTGCTGAGCTACTATGCGTGACATCAAGCGCCCACGCGGCTTCCTGACCTTCGCGCAGAACGCCAAGGATGACTATCTGCGGATGGCGTATGCCTTGGCGCTGAGTCTGAAAGCGACGCAAACCGAGCCGTATCTGGCGGTGGCGGTGACACCGGGTACCGAGGTGCCGGATCATTATCGACAGGTATTCGATATGGTGATCGACATTCCTTGGCTGGATGAGGCGAAGGAGTCCGGCTGGAAGTTGGAGAACGAATGGAAAGCGTATCACATCACGCCGTATGTCGAGACGATCAAACTCGACGCCGACATGCTGTTCACCACCGATATCGCCGACTGGTGGCCCTTGCTGGGAATGCGGGATGTGTGGGGCTGTGACATGGTGGAGACCTATCGGGGCGAGGTGGCCAGTTCGGATTTCTATCGGCAATGCTTCACCGCCAACCAGTTGCCCAACCTGTATTCCAGTTTCCTGTATTTCAAGATCAGCGACTTCGCTCAAGAATTTTTCGAACTGAGTGAGATGATCTTCCATGACTGGGAACGCTTTTTCGCGGAATTCCTCGAACCGGTGACCCGACCATCGTATGTCAGCACCGATGTGGCGTATGCCTTGGCGGCGAAGATATTGGGTGATTGTGTGCACCCGTCATTGGTGCCGCGCTTCGTGCACATGAAGTCGCGCCTCCAGCATTGGCCGGACCTGATCGCCGAGGACGAGGATTGGATGCGGCACGCGCCGGTGACCTTGACTGACGATCTGATTTTGAAAATCGGCCGCTATCGACAGTATCTACCCGTGCATTACCATCTTAAATCTTTTCTCACCGATGAGTTGCTGGCACGCTATGAACGTCATCTCGCCAGTTGACGTTGGCGCCCTGGTCTATTACGAGGCGACCAGCATTCGTGGCGTGGCGTTCACCGCCGACGAATCCTTGGCTCAGTATGACCACTTGCGGATTCCGGTGGACATCGCCGCGCAGTTCATCGATGGAACGCTGGACCACCGCGACTGGATTGTCTGGCGCAATGCGGCCGGCGTCGCCTTGTACAACAGTGCCAGTGACATCGACGTCTCGGTTGATCTGATCGCCTCGCAGTTCAGCACCTTGCCACCGACCGCACGTAGTCCGCTCACCTTGGCGGTCAAATTGTATCGCGCCGCCCAGCGCATGGTGCTGCAAATCAACAGCACCGCCGGGTTACGCTGTAGCGAGACCGCCAGCCTACCGTTCGTGCTCACCGTGCAACACGATCCGGCGGCCGTCTTGCATATGGTGGAAGTCTCGGTGCCACAGTTATTGCGGGAACGATTGCTCGATCTAATATTGCCGATCGATCCGGAGATTGCGCTCGATGTGCAGACGCGATGTCTGTTCGAGACCTATGTCGAATATCCCTCGACCGACGCCGATCTCCCATTGACCCTGCCACGGGGGCACTTCATCGACTTAATGCGGATGCAGCCCGGTCGCACGGATCGGGGGCTACACGGCGTTCTCAAGCGTGCTGAGGGCGTTCTGCACATCGCCCTAGTCGGACAGGCGATCGAGAGTTACCACCGCTCTACGGCCCTGCTACGGCTGTTAATCAGCCAGCCCGGCGATCCGACGCTGCTCTGGCATACGGCAGAGGTCTCCGTGGCCCAATTGCGCGAGGGTTGTGAGGTAATTCTTCCGAAAAGTCTGGCCGCTAAGGCGTTCGATGTGTGGATACCGTTGCTGTATCGGCGGGCGACATTGGAGATTGTATGAATTTGAAATATATCAACATGTTCTGTGCCGGTCTCTGTTTTTCGGCTGGCATCTTTAGTTTGGTTTTTGGGAATATCCTACCGGCCATTGCTTGTTTTCTGGCGATGACGATGAATCTAGCGTGGGTACGATGGCTCTAATCACCGAATTCGATGTGATATTTTTATCGTTTGACGAACCGAATTGCGAAAAACACTATGCCCAGTTGCTTGACATCTGTCCGTGGGCCAAACGGGTGCATGGAGTGAAAGGATTTGATTCGGCCCATCGCGCCTGCGCCGAGGTGTCGGATACCGAATGGTTCGTCACGGTGGATGGCGACAATACTGTGCGGCCGGAGTTTTTTGATGTCCAGGTGGAAATTGACAACCGTATCGGCTGCATCTCCTGGCGCGGCTTGAATGCGATCAACGGCTTGGCGTATGGCAACGGCGGTTTGAAGTTGTGGAGGAAATCGTTTGTTCGCGCGATGAAAACCCATGAACATGCCGACGATCCGCGCAAGACGGTGGATTTCTGCTGGGAGGACAATTATCGGCAGATGCCGCAGATTTTCTCTGATGTATGGAACACCGGGAGCGCCTATCAAGCGTTTCGTGTCGGTTTCCGCGAGGGGGTGAAGCTCAGTCTCAATCGGGGTGAACGGCTCAAGGCGGAAATGATGCGCCATGTGCTGCACCCGCAGAATCTCCGCAACCTCCGGGTTTGGGCCTGTGTCGGGGCGCATGTCGAGCACGGGCTATGGGCGATCTATGGCGCACGTCTAGCTTGGATGCGGATGTGTGATTTGGATTGGGACCACACGGTGGTGCGCGACTATGACTGGTTCGCGGAACTATGGACTGAGGTGCGGGACTGCAAGCCGGAGATGGTCTGCATGACGCTCGGTGAGACGATCGCCATGCAAACCAAGATCGGACTTCCGCTATTGTTGGCCGAGGAATCAGAGTTCTTCGTTGGATGCTCTTATTCGTCGTAGCCTATGCGGCTTGATAACGACTGGCGGGCGGGTTAGATTTCGTCGTAGCCGATCACCGGCTTCGTGCAGTGGTGGCGCACAGTATCTCTCATCGTAGCCGTAGGGCATTCGGCTTATGGCTTTTCGGTCCAAACCATGCGCGGCGGGCTATTGTCATCGCAGCCGTCATCTTGTCGGCTGATCGCGCAAAGAAGCGGTTTTACCCTGTCTTGTTGTCGCAGCCCCGAATGGCTGAGAGGTCGCCCGTCTGCTGGCCCCGTCTAGTTGTCGTAGCCTGTACAGGCTGTGGACTCCTCGCCTCGATTAAGCAATCGTCGCAGCCATGGCTTAGGCTTCGACGACTGGAGGGTGGGCGCTTATCGGCGTATTTTCGTAGCCATTTCTGAAGCTCGGCGGATTGGCCGAGGCCGCCATCTTGTTCTCTTGTCATCACAGCCGGTGACCGGCTGATGATAGTCACTCCACACACCTGCATCGGATTATCGCAGCCCTGTCGCGTGGCCACCGATCATCATTGTCGTCGTAGCCACCCTCGTGGCTCCTTGAAGTGAACCTGCACACGCATCTACCGACGTATTATCGTAGCCATTAACGGCTGGCCATCCGGCCATAGTCATCGCCTATTCATCGTACCGTTCGCAGGTTTCTTCTAGTTGTCGCAGCCGAAAACGCCGTGATTGCCGGCTGAGTAGTCAGAGTTCGGCCATGCACAAGCCGGGTGCTTTGAAGGCGGCACCGGAAACGATACAATCTCGTCGCGGTCGATTGACCATATCTCCTTATCGTAGCCATAGATCGGCTCATCTCGTACACTGGAGTCATTCGTCAAGCCGCAGCCTATTATCACAGCCATCCGGCTTTTGCATGTCGTCATCGCCATGATCGGTCAACAGGCAAGGCAATTCCCTTGTTGTCACAGCCCCTGATGGGCTAATTGTCGTCCGTCAGCGACGGCTGCCCAGCTTCCTCTTGGCGTAGCCGATAATGACCGGCTTCATCAGCATTGGCGTAACGATTGGGGCTCGTCATAGCCGATTGGCTCTCGCTGGCCCCGAACCAACGCCGACGGTGGCTATTATCATCGCAGCCGGCCCTGGTCACTGAGTGGATTAAGCAATCGTCGAAGCCTTTGTGGGCTGACAAGGGGGTACTCGGACATTCGTGATTCGTCTTGCCATATGGCACTTCCTTATCGTCGTAGCCTTTGCCGATAGCTCTCCGCGCCGCAACCTGGGACACCGTCGCGCCGGTCCGATGTTTGTCGTAGCCTTCCACAGGCTGTGATTTCCTCATAAGCCCAGCAAATCATCGTAGCCATCGTCGGCTCTAAGGAGCTTCTGGGGCTCGGGAGAGCATATCGTCGTGCCGCTGGTGCAGCCGGTATCCTCAACGTCGAAGCCAAGCCAATCGATATTACCATAGCCGAAAATCGGCTGTTATGGCGGAAGAATTTTAGTGCTTGTCGTCATAGCCGGCTCACCTCAACGCGACTTACTATACTTAATCGTCACAGCCGATCTTACCCGCCCGTTTCTGTCTTCACAGCCCGTGTGGCTTTTCAGGCACGTACCATGCACTAAGCTAATTCCTTTTGTCACAGCCGGTGACCGGCTTGTCATCGCGATAGCGACTTTGCATGCGTTTCCGTAGCCGAAGAATGGCTGGTAGAACCCCATCAACGACCAATCATCACGGCCTTTTCGACCGTCATCGGATTCACCGCCCATCGCGTATGGAGTTATCGTAGCCACGGGACCGGCCGTCCTGGTGCTGTCATCGTAGCCGATACCGGCTTTGTCTGGGTCCTGAATGGGAGGACATATTGTCGTGCCGCTCATCCGGCTGGTGATCATAGCCGAAAATCGGCTGGGCATGGCTGCACTCGATCCCTTCTCATCGTCATAGCTTATCGTCATAGCCGAGGGCACGCTCATTCGTCGTGTCACGTAGTTGCAACTTTTCACAGTCCGTGTTGCAGTTATCAAAGCCAGCTACGGCTCACTGGGCAAATATCGGTCGCGCACTTAACAAAATACGTCATCATAGCCGATTATCGGCTTTCGTTGGTCAACGTAGCCCGCAGGCTTGCGCCGGTAGTCGGCTGCTCTATCCTCTCAACCGCCCACGCGGCAGATCACATCATGGGAGAGAGAGCCGATGCTCGCTGGACGTACACTCATTCTGTTGGCGGCCACCACCATACTCGGTGGTTGTGTGGTTTGGAAGAGCGATTATGACGCGGTGAAAGCGCAAAATGCTCAGCTTCAACAGCAGGTCGAAGCTGATCGAGCACAGATCAAGCGACTCCAAGGCGCGATCACCTATACGATCAACAGCGATTTGCTGTTTGCTCCAGGCAGTTGGGAGATGAATCCCAATGGTCAGGAGATTATCGCCAAATTCGCTGACCGTTTGGCGGCGCAGCAAATCAGCAGACTATTGGTGACCGGCTACACCGACAACGCACCGATCGGTGCCCGCCTGCGTGCTCAGGGGGTCGATTCCAATCAGGCGTTGTCCGAGAAGCGGGCGCAGGCGGTGCGCGATTTTCTCATCTCGCGCGGGGTCAATCCGAGTCTAGTGGCGGCGCGAGGGATGGGGGAAGCCGATCCCGTTGCGTCGAACTCCACGCCGGCCGGTCGCGAGCAGAACCGCCGGGTCGTGTTGTCGGTTCCGCCAGCTTGATCCGATAGCAAGGGAAATGGCGGGAGGAGTTCTCTCGCCATTTCTACTTCGTGGTGAACCACTTATCGAAGTTGTTGTCTCAGCCGCGATCCGGCTTTTTTTTTGCAGCCTTGCCGGTCCACCACAGTTGTTATCGCAGCCGAATTTCGACTTTCAGATCGCCAACCAGCATGTCCAAGGTCTTGTCGTCGCCGGCTAAACGTGTCGTCGTCGACTCATGGTGAACCACTTATCCAAGTTGTTATCTCAGCCGCGTATTCGGCTTTCATCGATGGCGGCACTGGAAACGATACGCTATGTTCGTGTCGCACATACGCGACATTTGTAAGGTTCCTCATCATCGCGTGTCGCCATTATCGCAGCCGATCGAACTAGTCGTGGAAACGTCGTCATATTCGGCTCATCGCACACCTCCATCCTGTAGCGCATGCCCGCAACTGATCGTAACCTGTACGTCTCGTCGCAGCCGTTGGGCTGGGGTTCCCTGAACCCGCCAGTGATTCTAGTTAGCGTAGCCACAGTGGCTCTGTGCCCCGTTCTGCTTCCGATCGCAGCCGGGTCCGCCCGTAGGATCGACTCCATTTTGTTGGCATAGCCATTTCGGCTCAACGGCGCGGTAGAAACGTAGAACAGCACCGTCTCATCATCGCAGCAGCGGCTATGAAAACAACTGACCACTCATCACAGCCTCGGAGACATCATAGCCGTCGGCTTCTCTTCGCGAGCAAAGGCAATCTAGTTTTATCATAGCCGGCAGATGGCTTTGGCAGATTTGCCCCGGTGCTCGTCACAGCCGATTCGGCTCTGATTGCCGAAAGGATTGGTCAATAGTCGCAGCCGATAGGGTCGGCTCTGGGCTGGCCCGCACGTTGTTCTAGTGGTCGTAGCCGGTATATTTTCTCATAGCCGATATCGGCTCATTCTCGCCTTAACTGACATGTCATCGCAGTCCGATGGACCTGACATTTCGTCATAGCCGCCCCAACATCCCACGCGTGCTTGTCATCATAGCCAAATGACCTTCGCGGAAGTCCTTGATTCTATTGCCAAAGAGCACTGACGCGCCCTTCAGGTTGCCAGCACTTCACGGCAAATGCAATCCGGCCCGTGAACTGCTTCATACCCCATCGGGGACAAGACGCGGATCATCGGCGCAAGGAGGACAGGTCCCATGCGTATCATGATCGGGCTGTTGGTTTTGTCGATCGGCATTTGTGGCGTCGCGATGTTGTCGGCCGCCCAGCATGCCGCTCAGCATATGGATCGAGTGGTGGTCGAGGAGGAGACCGACGTGGGTATCCCCTCATGGGTGCATTTTGATCTGGATAACTGGCGCTAGAGCGAAGCGTGGTCCTGCCGGTATGGACCCGACAGGACCTGCCCGGTGAGCGCCTACATCGCCACCTCGGCGCGAGCGTGAACCGGAGCCTTGTAGGAAGGACTGGTCTGCTAACACGCCTGCGGCAAGTCTTACCCCAAGGACGCTGGCGGCGGCAACTAGCCCGTCGTGCTATCGACGATCAATCCGAGACTGACCAAGGTGGCCAGCAGTGAACTCAATGCTGCACCGCTCGCACGCGAGCCAGAGACGATGGGCTTGCTGTCGGGGATGTTGAACCGTTCCGTGCCATGGATCATATAACGCAGACGTGGTGTGCCCGTCGCAATATATTGTAGATAATTGCCGGCATTGCTCTTCAAGGCAGCGCCACCGTTGAAATCAATGATCTGACCGGCCGACATCCGCACAGCCGCCATTGGATCGAGATAAAACGACGGGGTGACGGCACCGCGTGCATCCAAAAGCTGATACATCTGCACGCCAGCTTGGCAACCGATCGCCTGCAAATAGGTGTTATGCGTCGGCTCATTGGCACAGAACCACATCCCGGTGCTGACCTCAAGATCGACGCTAGTGTCCTGTCGGACGATTTGCATCTGGAAGTTCTGCCGCAGCCCCCTGCCACCGAACTTGGCACTATTCATTCCATCATCCGCGCCGCTTGCGCGGACATCGATTTCACCTGCCGTGATGCCACCAGGGGAAACTGATGAGGAATTCCCGGTCTGGTCGATGACGTTGAGAATGGCACCCCACATCGCTGATGTGGACCCGGCCATCCGGACGCCCTGAAAGTCAGCGCCCAAACACTGAGCGTTGGCGATCCTGCTGCTGGTGCTGTTTTGAGAAATCAGCCCCCAAGACGATGCCCCGTCATTGACGCCGACAACCCCGGTGACGCGCAAGGCCGATGTGATGTTGGCGAATGTGCCGCCGCTGAAGCCAGTCGTCGAGCGCTGCACTTCCACCGTCGCATAGTCTGTCTCGGCAACCCCGCCCTTGCTGAAGATGAGCCGCGCGCCACCGGGAATTTGATAGCCGACGTTCGCGTCGCCATATGATCCCAGCGCCGGCAATGCTTGTCCGGCGGTATAGCCGTAGCCGGTGATCGGTCCGCTGCCGTTCAGCGACATGGCACCCGAGTCAGTGATCGACCATAACTCGGTTGGGCCGTCCATATACCGCAGCCGAGGCGTCCCTGTGGTGTAGTATTGCAGATAATTGCCGGCCACGGCTTTCCAGCCCGGCGAGTTCAGGATGGTGTTGGCGCCGTTGAAGTCAATGATCTGACCGGGGTCCATTCGCACGGCGGCAACGGGGTCGGCGAATCCCGGCGGCGCCGTCGCCGTGCGGGCGTCGAACACTTGATAGGTCTGCACGCCGGTGCAGCCGAAACAGCTTTTGGTGACGGCATTCAATGTGCCGTCCATATTATATCCCATCGCAAATTCAGCCGGCACCAGACCGCCAATGACCGGCGACAGTTGTTCACTCTGCGAGAGATGAATGCCGTAGCGCACTCCGGCCGCACCCGACAAACCGCCATCGTCGGCCCCATTGACGTGGTGCCCGATCTCCATACCGAGCAGCGTGCCGGCAGTAGACGTGGCTTCGTTCTGATGATCGGACGCTGTGATGTGTATCCCGCTGCACCAAGCGGCGCCGTATTTGTGCAGGGAAGAGGACACGCCGACTTGCTGCGGCCAATTGGCAGGATCATTGACATCGGCATAGGAATTCATCGAAACGCCGAGACCCCACATCGAGGTCACCGCATCCACGTTGTCCTGCGCCGTGATAAGGATCGGCAGATGGATCGCGCCGGGTGAGCCGCCGACCACATTGGAGGCGTATTCCAGATGCAGGATCGGCGGCTGGTCCGGCTTGGCCGACATCACCGATAGAAATTTGCTTCCAGCATAAAAATTTTCGAACAAATCACCGATGTTATTGCGGCTAAACGCCCGATTGATCCGCGCACCGCCCGACATCGTGCCGTCGATTTTCCACAGCAGTGGGGATTGTGGACCCCCTGTGACTCCACCCCAGACCAATGACATATTGCCACTGCCATTCGGGAACCAGATCGTGTCATTCGCGCTGGCCGCATGCAGTGCTGCATTGACTGCCGACGTATCGCTAGTAGTACCATCGAGCTTCGCACCATAGTCTTTGATATTCAACCAATCGCCGAAGCGATCCGACATGAGGCGCGAGGTGGTGGTTCCCGTTGTGGTGGACGTCAGTGGCAGCACCGCCACCCAATCGCCCTGGCCACGACCATAGGTGATATTCGGATCGATCGGGGCATCGGGGAACCCGGCAATCCCCTGTGCTCCCTGCGACCCCTGCGGCCCCGTTGCACCGGTCGCCCCTTTCGGCCCGACCACCGTTGACGCCGCGCCTGTCGGTCCTGGTCCACCGGTCGGGCCGATTGACCCGGTCGGACCTGGAATCGTTGACGCCGCACCTATTGGTCCCGTCGCGCCGGTCGGGCCGATTGACCCGGTCGGACCTGGAATCGTTGACGCCGCGCCTGTCGGTCCGGTGCTGCCGCGCGGACCGGTAACCCCTGTGGGACCGATAGGCGCGGTGAATTCAACCCAATGGGTCGGATCAGTCTTTGGCTGGGTGGTTGAAAGATAAGGTGATGATCCTTGTAATATCCACATACTAGAGGCTGATGATAGCCCCTGATCAAACACATAATCCCCTGTAACGTAAGTGGTGGCAGTCAGCCAATTGCCGCGACTATTCAGTCCCGTTCCAGGACTACCCTGTGGTCCAGTCGCGCCGGTCGGTCCAGCAACGATTGAGGCATTGCCGATCGGTCCAGTCATGCCTTGCGGCCCGGTCGGCCCGATTCCGCCAGTAGGACCGGTCGGCCCGGTCATACTGAGGCCGGGAAATCCCGTCGGCCCGATTGTTCCTGGCGAGCCGGTCGGTCCGGTCGGCCCCGGCACTGTCGAGACAGGACCAGGACCACCGGGAATTCCCGGTGCACCGATCGGGCCTTGGGGACCTTGCGGCCCTTGCAAGCCTTGTCCCCCTCGGCCGCCTTGCGGACCAGTTGGACCGGGATTAGTTGAAATCCCACCGGTCGGTCCCGTCGAACCGGTGGCGCCCTGGATGCCCTGTGGCCCGGTGGCGCCGACGACGCCTTGCGGGCCTTGCGGACCGGGCGGGCCTTGCGGACCGAGGTTTTCAACCGGTGTCGGTGGAACCTGTTGTGGCTGGGCGAAACTGACGTCGCCCGAGCCGGCCTGAATGCGGGCTTGTTGTATCGTTGGCATATAAGTATTTACGCTGTGACCTGGGGGACGCCATGAACAAGCTCATCGAAGAACTACAGCGCGTCATCATCACCACGTTCTATCTCTACGTATGCTTCGCGGCCGTGCTGCTATATCGCTTGGCGGTGCTGCACAGCTATGGTATCAGCTACGCCCCTTGGGGCTTGGCCGCGATCAAGGCGTTGATCCTGGGAAAGTTCGTCCTGCTGGGTCGCGCGTTCCGGCTGGGTGCACGACCGAGCCAGGGGCCGCTGATCTATCCGATCCTGCGCCAATCGGCGATCTTCTTGGTCATGCTGATTGCGCTGTCAGTCGCCGAGGAAGTCATCAAGGGATTCTTCCATGGTGAGACCTTCATCGAATCCGTCAGTGATCTGGGTGGTTGGCTGCAAATCGCGGCCACCGCTGTGCTCTTGTGGCTGGTGCTGCTACCATATCTCGGTTTCATCCAGGTGAGTGAGGCGCTGGGCGAGAACCGGCTGCGCCAGATTATCTGGGGCCGATAATATCAGGCGATGTTTAGTACGCCGTTATTATTCCACAGATCGCCGATGTTGAGACCAACGTTCGACGTCGGCAAGCCGGCCATATTCACGCGTTGGCCGAAATCACCCAAGGTGAGCGTGCCGGTCACTGCCGAGGTGATATTCAAGGTCAACCCCGTGCCGCAGCCACCGGCGGTGCTCACCGGATTGGCCACCGGCGGGCTATAGCCGCTTCGCACCAATGTCACCGAAGCGACCGCCCCTTTGTTACCGCCGCCGATGATGGCTGCGACTTTCCAGACGCCGCCCATCGCGTCCATCACGATGTCATTGATCAGATAATTCAGTCCACCGGTGGCGATGGTCGCTGACACTTCCCGCAGATTCGGCACAGAAATTTTCATGCCCGAATTGCTGAATGTGATGGCGCCCGGCCCAAGCACAGGCAGTTGGCCGCTGGCATCGATCCAGTGGCCGGTGCTGCGCCATGCATATTTCTGGAAATTCACCAGATGGAAATCGATGCCAAAGGCGGCATTCGGCTGCCATGCGTATTGCAGGTTGGAGTATGTGCTGGTTTTCACCTGCATGATCGCCGAATCAGTGCGAGTGGGATCGAGCGGCCATGCTTGGCCGGCGGAACTCAATTGCAGCAACACGACATTGCCGCCGGTACCCGGTGCGATGGTCGGCGAATTGGAGAATGAGATCGCGTAGTCTTCGTCACTACCGTGCACCGCGTCGCCGACGCCGTTGTGCACCCCGATGTTGCCTTTGCTCTTGACGGTATTGCCGGCGAACACCCGGAGGTCGTTTTCCTGCACCAGGATGACCCGCACGGCATTACCGGTACCGCCTATCCTGGTATCGAAATTGACGCCAGACGCGCGGCCCTTGGGCACGGCCGGATCGGTGGAATCGCCGACATCATAGTGCATGAAGCAAAGCAGATTGAGCGGACCGGTCTCGCCGCCGTCGGCGGATGGCGCCTGCTTGGAGAACATCATCGCCACCTGACCGCGATCGCCACTGGCGCCAGCGGCATAGGTGTGGCTCATGTTCAGTTGCGCGGTGAACGGCAGGGCGCGATCCGCCACCACCTTATCGACCAAGCGCATGACGTTGAAATCCGGTAACCCGGAGCCCGTGTTGAGCGTGCCGATGAAGGTCAAGTCCTGCCAGAACCCGGCTGGACTGGCACCACCCACGCCGAGCGCGGTACCGGCGGTCAATGTATGAGTGCCGGTCTGCGCTAAGGTATTGTAACAGTAAATTGGCAACCACGACGTAAAGGTGCCATTGGTGAAGCTACGGTTCGGATTGATGGCGATCGAGCCGGTGGCACGGGTGAATCGCATCAAGACACCGAGGGAGCCGCCGGTGTCATTGGATGAGATCAGGTCTAAATCCGAACCGATGTTGGTGGCGGATTCCGGTGTGGTGTTGGCGTACAGTGCCCAGCGCCGCGAGGTCCCGGTGTACCACCCCAAGATGCGTTGTGACGCGACCGGTCCTTTGATTTGGAGGCTGGTTGCAATGGTGTTGGTGCCGACCGTGGCGATACCGCTGATATTCAAATTGCCAGTCAGCGTACCTCCGGCGAGCGGCAGAAAGCCCGAGCATGCCTTATCGACATACTGCTTGGTCGCCGCCTCGCGTAATGACGTGGGATCGCTATACAGGATCAACGGGCCGGTCATCGCCCCGCCCGAAAGCGGCAACATTTGACCGTCACTGGTGGTAATCGTGGCCATATGCCTATTTAGGCAGATGGCCCCGGATCAATATCTAGGCTATTATTCGTCCATCTGACTCATCGGCCGAAAAGTTTTCCGACGAGTGACGTCCAACCGGAACTCGATGGCGATTCTTCCTGGGCCGGCAATTCGCCATTCGGGGTGCTCTGATCGACGATGGACGGCAACACCTGGGCGAGCAAGCTGCTGACCGTTTCCGGCGGGATGCCGATCTTGCCGGCCCAGTTCTGCAATTCCTCACCGCTGAACACCTGTCCGATCTGCTCGCCGGAGATCGGCTGATTGGGGCCGCTGGACACCCACGACCGGACCGTCTCGCCCAATCCCGCGTTCTGGAAGCGCGACACCAGTCCACTGATGCCGCCGTTTTCATTGAAAATTTGTTGCACCGTGCCGGCAACATTGGATTGCCCGGTGAAGTTGGACAGCAACTGCCCGATCAGACCGCTCATCTCTGCCTCCTTGGCCGAACGAGCAAGCTATCGCAGTTTGGTCGAGACTTCCAGAGGGGGGTTATAGCTGGCGATTCGGTTTGTGCACGTGGCGCGGTATGATCGACTTCTCATTGGGCGTGCGGCCAGCGTAATCGCTGTGCAACGTGGCCGAGGCATCACCCTTCGCCGCGACCGACTTCAGTTTGTCAAAACCGGCATTGTTGTTGCGGCGTTTTTGCATGTCTTTCTTGGGTGGGGGTGTCTCGCGCTCGAAGCTATCGTTGTGCGGGGTGGTGGCCGCGATCTTGGCGAACATTTCTGCGAATGCCGGTGGCTTGTTGCGGTCCCGCACGCCATGATGCGGCAACATATCGGTCATACTGGCACTGACCGTGGTGCCGGCCGCACCAATCTCCCGACTCTGATTGGGTACGCTGGGCACTGGTTCGAGTGTCGCGAGGATTGCCTCGGCGATATATTGAGCGATGATGTCAATATACTGGCGCATTTTTCTCTCCTTTGACGATATTTACGAGAGGCCGGTCGCCATCAGAGAGAAAGTCGTACTGGCGGCAGTCTGATTAAGGATGTTGATGTAATAGTCGCCGTCTTCCAGCATAATCCCGACCCCACTGGTTGGCGGCACCATGGCGGCCGAATACAGCACACGGCGTTGATCCGGCACCTTATTGGCGATCCAATCGCGACCGATCGGCATGCCGTTGCGCTGATCACTCACCCATACCCGCAGCGAATAATCCTGCGTGAAGCCGGTCTGGGTCACGATGATTTCCACTTTGTCGGCGAAGCTGAACGGGATCACCGTGAGACAGCCGCTGAGTGCGGTTGACATGTGCGCCAGGGCGGTTGACCACAGCACGGTCTCGACCGGATACAGCAGCACTTGTGGCAGGCGATAGTCGAATGTGTCGATGACATGCAAGGTCTCGACCATGTCGAAGGCGAGCCAAGCGGACGCCGATTGTGTATCACTCACCGCCAATGTGTCGGTCACGATACCGGTAAAATTCTTCCAACCGGTAGTCGTGTCTTCGAGTCCGACGTTTTCCGTCACGTCGCGATAGATTGTGCGCTGCACGCTGACCTGATCCGTCAGATTCAGGCTGTCCTGCACCGTATCGTCGGTCATCAGATGCTCAGGGCGTACGAGACATTCAGGATATCGCCGTTCGACACCATCTTATCCCCGAGGGAGAAGTTGCCCGCCGACAGCAGCACGCCGTCGGGGGCGGTGGTGTTGCCGATGGTACTCACCCCCTCGCTACCGGCCACCACCATATTGCCGGTGATCGTGCCTTCCCCGACGATGTTGAACGTGGTGATCGCCGTCGATTTGGTCCCGGAAGTGGCCGCAGTCCAGATGATCGACACCCGGTTTGGGATCACATCGTTGCCGATCTCGATGACATCGGGTAAGGCATAGGTCGATTCCGCACTGACATTACCGGCGCTGATCAGGCTCATGCACCATGTGGCTGCATAGGCTAGCCCGGCGAAGTAGGTGTCGAGCAAACTGTTCTTGCCCTCGTTGGGCACCAGATTATCGATCACATCGTGCCATTTGTGCGTGCCGTCGGCGGCAATGCAGGCGACCTCGTAGCGGCCCACCGCTGGTTGGATATCGGCCACCCCGCCGCTGCGGATCACCGAGGCCGTCACCCGATCATCGGCTGAATAATGGTCCATTAGAAAATCCTCTAATATGGTCCATTATTTATGGCCGTCGAAGTTAGTCGCTGCGGATCAGTTAATTTTTCAGACGGGGTTTGGCACGGGTGCTGGAATGATTGCCACGCCGGTGCCGTCCAGGATAGTGGCATTGCTGGGATTGGCCAGCGTCAATTTGAAGCTGAGTGGCGGATTGGGCGGCACAACGTAGATCACCGGGACCACGATGGTCTTCGAGAGATCGCCGGGAAAGAAGCTGAGCGTACCGGCGGTGGTGGTATAATTGACGCCGGCCATGGCGGTGTCATCGACGGTCGTATAGTCGACCGTGATGATCGTCGTAGCTTGCGTGGACAGGGTAATATTAAAGGTTGCAATCGCCATTGGAACTATCTCATCAAGCTGTGGAGCCGGTCAATGCCACGGTATTGGGCGACAACGGCGAGTTCGAGTTGATCGTCAGGGTGCCAAACGACAGCAGGCCGCTCATAGTCGGATGGAAGGTGACAAAAATGGTGCACGCGGCGTCCACCGCCAATCCCGTAGTGCAATCACTCACTTGGGAGAATGGTCCGGTGACGGTGATCGAGGTGATGTTCAGGTCTTGGTCGCCGATGTTATGCAGATGCACTGGCTGCTGAGCGCTGTCGGTGTTGACAGGGACCCCATCGAAACTCAGGGTTGTCGGCGACACGGCCAGCATCGGACTGTCGCCGACGATCGCATCGCTCACGGTCAGGGTCGGTAGATTGCCGACCGGTTGCCCGCCGCCGGTGCTGTAACTCAGGAAACGGCTGAGCACATCGGTCGCCCATGTCGTGATCAGCACGCTGGCGGTCATCGGCGTCAGGATCGGCAAGCTGTTACTGTTGAGCGTGAAGACGAAGCCACTGGCCAACGATGGCGAGCCGTCGCCGTTG
>Ga0207663_10000520_pt1 | contig 16888 bp, 15 predicted proteins | sample LARL53metaG_FD_184346 | JGI IMG/M metagenome (GOLD analysis project Ga0207663, IMG submission 184346) | Corn, switchgrass and miscanthus rhizosphere microbial communities from Kellogg Biological Station, Michigan, USA - LAR L5-3 metaG... | ecosystem: Host-associated > Plants > Roots >...
GCCTCCTCTTTTTTACATTTTTTACACCTAAAAAATGAATTAATTTGATTATTCATAGGCTAGCTAGGCCGAGCAAACTTAAAAGTACAATGTAAGGTATCTTCTAGTCAATTGATTTGATTTGATTAGATTAGATTAGTCCCTACAACAGTCGTTTTATACCTCAGAAAAAAGAATAGTTTATACAATACAATCTTTCATTATTAAATAGAACGTCTAGAAAAATTTCTCTGGATACCTTACAATTCTACAATTAAGAATTGGAATTGATATTTTGAAGAATCGTACAAACAATGCTATTCAGGATCTCATGAATTAAAAATGTGCTGATTGAATTATGTATTGATGAATGAAGATCCAGTTATAATAACCAGTAAATCAAGATAAATTGTAAATTGTAAATGTTAAATTCACACAATAATTACTCTCGCATACAACAATTGCAAGTCAATTAGTTTATTAATGACAGAGATTGTCAACTATGCCATTTTATATCTTAAATGCAGAGCAAAAAGAAACAAATATTTCTCTGTTCTTCGTAATTTTAAACATTGTATTGACAACAATATGAAAAATATGATTTATGGCTATTTTAAATATATACTATCTACTTCGATAATTGCAATATTTTGTATTAATGTAGCGTTACATAGCTTTCAATTTAACCCTGTCTTAGAGCCCATATATGCGCAAACATCAAGTTCGAATACAATAACAAATCGTGGTGTTCTGAACACACAAGATCAAGGTTTAACACCCTCCCACATCTTAGTTAAAGCAAAACTGCCTAGCGTAAAGATTACTTCTCTCAGTAAGGGACAACAGGTTTCAGAGGGAAAACTTGAGATTTACGGTATTTCATCGGATAGCCCTACCATCCAATGCGATGTTTCGGTAATGCTAAATGGGATTAAACCATATCAAAATGTGATCCCTATTGGACAAAGTAAAACTGACGATTTTTCAAAATGGAAGTACTCATTTACACCCCAATATGGCATTATTAATAAAGGGATGAATAAAATAACTTCTAAAATATCTTGTCCAGATGAACCTGGAATAGATCTTACAAAATTTAACAGTGTCAATGTGATTGGCACATCAAATAATTCTCTTTCTGTTAGCCACCCCTCCCTGAAATCAGAATCGACAGCTGCAGGAAATAGAACAACACAATCATCAATGACTGACATAACCGGATCAAATGAATCCAAACGATCCGTTCAGGAATTAAAAACCGAAGACCGTAGTCCAAATTCAAAGTCATTCTCTCTTTCCTTTAATATTGATAGGGATCCAGTTATACGTGGACATGTACAAACTATTACTGTAGTATTATATGATTCTAATACAAATGTAAGAATAGTCGGCGCTAAGGTCATAGGTCAGATCACTGATTCTTTTGACTCAATCAAGAAGGAATTTGCAGGAACTACCGATACTAAGGGAGAGTTTTCATATTCTTGGGAGATACCAAAGACAGGTAGATTAAATGATGATTATAAAGTAAAGGTAGATGCATCTGCAAGTGGATATCCACGCGAACTATATACCACTATTTTCAAAGTAAGAGGTAGCCATAACTCAGATACTCCTTTTATTCTAGCACAGGCTAACAGCAAATTCAATGATGGATTAGTTGATAGCATAAATGATTTTACACAAGGTATGTTGGATAGTATCGAGCAAAAGCTCAATACTTCACGTAGCAGGTAAGTTGGTATATCCAAACAGGTATCATTGTTGATGTTTTCTCTGATTCTCAGTCGTAAATAAATTAGGTAATTCATTTGTCGAATCTAAAAATACACCCAATTAGCAAACAATTTTTTATATTACCTTGAGTACAATGGTTAGAGACTTACTTTATTTGCTCGAATTGGGCAACAAGATATTATAGGGACTCAATTACAGTATTTTTTTGAATATTCAATCGATTATTATATTTGATAAATTCGTTTTCGGCTTAGGAAATCTTAGATTCATACTCTGAAGTACACTGACAATAATATTTGCTACAGCGAAATTTCGGAACCATTTCGCATTTGCTGGAATAATATACCAAGGTGCACATTTCGTACTGCATTTACTTAGCACATTTTCGTGTGCCTGTATATACCGATCCCAGTATCTGCGTTCAAGTATATCATTATCCGAGAATTTCCACTGTTTTGTTGGATCATTGAGTCGTTTCTGAAGTCTCTTCTTTTGCTCATCTTTACTTATTTGCAAGAATAACTTAACGATCTGAATGTCATTTTCAACTAGATATCTCTCAAAATCATTTATTTGTTTATACCTTTTGTGACAAGTACTCTTTGATATCATTTTATGAACTGAGACTTCTATTACATCTTCATAATAGGAACGATTAAATATTGCTATTTCGCCCTTAGCGGGAATATTTTTATGTGCACGCCATAAATAGTCATGTGATAACTCTTCATTATCTGGTGTCTTGAAGGAAAGAGCTCTACAACTTTGAGGATTAAACGCACCCATGACATGTCTTATTGTACTGTCTTTGCCAGAAGTATCAATCCCTTGAAGAACTATTAATAGAGCCTTACCTTTGTCCGCATAAAGTTTGTATTGCAAATCAGACATCTGATTCATTAAATCAATTAATACATTCTGCGCATGTTCTTGATCATGTTCTACTAAGCAATCAGGATCCCAATTTTTGAGCCTTAGTCTTGTATTATGTCCAACGATTAGCCTTTTAATCATGGTTATTTTTGTAACTGCTTTCATAGATAATAGAAAATAACAAGTTAAAATATCTAACGTTAACATAACTCTGTTTAATGTTTTATTTCTATATCATTATTATATGACATATCAAATATTATAAGTACATAATTTTATTCTTCACATTAGTTCGAATTAACCTAAGTATTTGATATCAAACTATAACTTGAATAAATAGTTGAAAAGTAGATTATTAAGACGCTTTGATTTCAGTTCATCAATAAAGCGATTACAATATTATGTGGGATAACAAAAAGAATATTAATTCTCGAGAAATGTCTTATATATACGCATAGAACCAGCAGAATCGAATTATGATGGCGCAAAAGTAATCATCTAATAATCACACGGTAAGTTTATTTCAGGCTTAATTCTAATTAATTTGATGTGTCATTCTAAGATCTTGATTAATTAAGATTTTCTCAAAATATAATAACCTGATAATATTGTGGCTGTATGAACATCAAAAATATATTATTATCAAAATATCTGATAATGTGAATACCCCTTATGCGTTTTTATAGATGACGTCTACATACCGTAGTAGGAATGTTGAGTGCTCAAAATAATTAAAAAAAGGTTGCAATTATAACTGGTTCCAGTGAAGGAATTGGAAGAGCTATAGCAATTGCATTTGCAAAATCAAAAGAATATTCGGGCATAGTTACAAATTCTAGAAAGATAGAACGAGCACAGCGTATATCTGATGAGATAAATCTTTTGGATTGTAATTCAATTGCGATTCAGGCAGATGTTTCAAAAGAAAGCGATTGTATAAAGCTTATCGAAGAAACTAATAAAAAATATGATCGAATAGATGTTTTAGTAAACAATGCAGGGATTCAGCAGGACGTACCTTTTGAAGAAACAAGCATTGAAGAATGGTACAAGATAATCGGAGTTGATCTCACAGGGCCATTTGTATGTAGTAGAGAAGCGGTCAAACATATGAAAAAGCAGCAACACCCAAGAGGTGGATGTATTATAAATATATCATCAGTACATCAAACTATACCAAAGCCACATTATGTGCCTTATGCTACGTCTAAGGCTGGAATTGAGATGATGACTAAGACTATGGCTCTAGAATTAGCTAAAGATAACATCAGAGTAAATTTGGTAGCTCCCGGGGCTATAGATACAGATATGAATACTATCCTAAGAAACGATAAAACAGAATTAGATAATGTCCTTAAACTAATACCAATGGGGAAAATTGGCTCTGCAAATGACGTAGCAAACGTAGTTGAATTCTTGGCCTCAAATAAGGCGAACTATATTACCGGAGCATCATTTTTTGTTGATGGGGGCATGACATTATACCCTGGTTTTGGTGTAAGTGCTGAACATGATACAGAGAATCATAGTAATACAGCAATTAGAAAGTAGTCTCTAGTGTGGTATTTGATATATATTGCCTTGTATTTTATGGATTAAGTATTTACTAGCCTCTTTCTTGCTTCACAATAATCATATACTTATATAGTCTCATCTCTTACAATTAGATCCAAAATTAGAGTAGCTGTACAAAAATACAAAAACGTGTAACGATTAAGACGCAATCTCTTATAAGAGGCTATTGTCATTTTATTCCCAAATTATTCACATAATTACTTTAATAGCCATGTATAATCTTTTATTATTGTTTTATGTTTTCTATACTTAATTACAATGATAATAAAACCTGCTCAGCCAAGTTCAGACTAATGTTACCACTACTTATAACTATGAGTATAAATTATAGTATAGTATTAGAACGAATACAGTTATCTATAATTTACCATAGTAAAAGCATAATGATTCCAATTAGCCAGTCAATCAATCTATTTTACTTGACTATCATTACAGGACAATGTGCATAGTGTAGTATATCAGATGCGACACTCCCAATTAGCATTCTTTTAAGACTCGATCTTCCTCTAGTACCAACTACGATCAAATCTACTTTCTCATTTTCAGCATACTTTACTATTGCTCCCCCTATCCTTGATACAACATCTTCAATGATTTCTGACTTAAACTGAGGAACACTATTTTCCTTTGATAATTGATCTACTCGATTCAACCACATCTTCGCTTCCTGTCTTTTCTCTTCTAATTCCTTTGAGCCATAAGAAGGTGCGGCGACAAAAAAAGAATAACTCAATCTACCTAGATCTAATATTGTTATCCCGATTAATTGTGTCTGTTTATTTTTGATATTTTTAGTCATCGCAACTGCATATTCTGCAGCTCTCATAGATGTTTCAGAGCCATCAATCGCAACCATAATTGTAAAGGGCTTTTGAATATTTTCTGACATACCTCTACGTAATAATAATACAGCATTTTAATTTTTCAATTTCGAATTTTCGAGTTGTCTCACATAATACATCCTCGCTATTTTAAGATGATTCTGAGAATGCAGGATTATATAACTCAGTCTTGATTGACCTGCCATTCTGCCTAAAAAGGCTTGTCATCTGCCATCAAACTAACTACAGCGAAGTTTGAGTCGGTATAATGTACTCAGTCAGTCATAAGCATCTAGCATATACTTGGATCGGCGACTCGACCAAGTGGTCTGGCTTGATATTGTCGATGGCTCGATAAATGATATCGAGGGTGGAGGAAACTTATAATTTAATCTAGTATTATTAGTTGTATCACTAAGCTACATATATTAAAACTAAAAAATAATTAAGTAGAATATAGAGATACAAGGACATATAATTATCGTCACAACAATGAATGGAGTTTCTAACAAGATCAAACACAAAGGTTTACTACAAGTCTACGGAACAATACCCTTTCAACAATTTTATTACCAAGGAGGAGAACCCGATGCAGATACAATAAAACTACTAGTCGAGTCGATGAGATTTAACCATAATGGGAATTCGGCATGGCATGATGTTTCACACACGTTTGATGATGCAAAGATAAGAGGTAAAAAAAGTGATGAAGATCAATAAGATAATGATTAGACTTCAAGGTGTTGATGCTCCTGAGCTACATTATGAAACCGAACCTCTAACTGACCAGGACAGAGAACCAGATATAAAACATAATTGGAATTATTCCTGGTTTAGAAAATGGTAAAAGAGTTGGAGCTAATGTCTATTAACCGATTAATTGAATTATTTATTTCTTCATCTAAATCGTGGCAATTAACTAGAACATCGTATCTAAATTCAGAAAGCCGTACCATCTCTCCAAATATATGAGCGTGAGAAGAGGATCCATTCTAACAAGCTAATATAGTAACAATTTAAAATTAAAGTAAATGTGGTGTCAAGTTCATATCATATCCGCATAGTTTTACTCCATATTTTTCGAGTACTCGCTTCCAAAACTGCCGTCTAGAACCAAAGAAGCTCGCCAAGTGCCCCAGTTAGCAAACAGCCAATTTAGAGGCCGTAGTCTTATTTTTAGAAATTTTCAGCTAATCTTCAATAACATAAATCAAGATATTTTGGGGCGGATTAATTATCCTAATCAAAATAAGTCACCATCAAAAATATTGTTTATGGTCATGATGATTGGCTAATAAACACCGTGAAACAATATTTCTTATCGTAGTCTTATCAGTATTACTTGTTCTTTCAACTAGATCAACAATACTTGAAAATGTATTTGCGAAATATTATAATGCAAACAGAATGCCTACCGAAGATAGCTTGTGTAGATATCAAATATCTCAAGCTAATACTGTTTGTCCTGCTTACAATCTAAATATTCGCACCCATACAGACAGGATGAGCGAGCAAGATTTCAATTTCGATAATTCCAACACTCTTGCTGGGTCATTTCTAAAGCACTATAATGAAGAGCGAACAGATGAGTTAGGATACGACGGTGATCTTAATCAAAGTGATAATGCTTCCGGTGTAGGGAATGTTAATAGTAGTGGGAATGTAATGCCAGCATTCGTGGGTCATAGCCATGATGGTCAGGATGGCGGCCATTATGGTGGAGGTAATCATCCAGGTACAGGAGATGGTGACAGAGTAAACGGAAGCCATCATGGTAGTACCAATAGTAGAGGTGGTAATGGTAATGGACACAACGATGGTAGTAGTTATAATGGAAATAATGATCAAACTAACAAACATAGCGAAGATAGCAATAACAACAATAACAACAATAACATACGCAGATGTATACCAGCAACTCTCAGTGATTTGCCTGGTCAAACTCAACCATTAGAACTTTGCTTAGTTATTGGTGTGGATACAAATGTCGCAACTGAAATCGGAAATGCGACATTTACCCTAAGCCAGTTAAGTGGAGGTGAATTCAAATTAACAATTAATGGATTGAATGGCCAGACTCAACCAGCAATTATAACCACAAAGTCAGGTATGAGAACTCCGATCATTATCCCTGGATTGGGAACCGGAAATGTTCTCATTGGAGTTTTTATTCATTAATTCTGGATATGCCAATATCTAATTGCCAGTTACATGAAGGATTACTTACCCAATCCCTGCACTCTATTGGCAATGAATTAAAAGTTGATACATCAGAGACTAAAAACCTATGCATTAATATCCATTCTTACATATTCAGTACTGGTTTAATTATTTATTGCTGCATAATATGATCGTTCCAGCTTAGTGAGACAACTCATAAACAATGAACTCATAAACAATGACTTAGCTGATGCAGGCGGCCCCATAACAGAATATGAACCAGTTTGTCTGAATTTATCGATAATTGAAATATCTCCTTTAAATCTTCAGAACCAATGACAGGATCAAATATTCTGTCAGTCTTTCCACTTTATATTTAGCGAAGTTATTTTCTGGGGTTATTTTCTCAATTACTATGTTTAATATACCAGCTATTTTGTCAATCTTATCTAGATTCATTGTTATTAATCCTTGATACGGTAGGTACACTAACAAAGAGAGTAATCCACTTAAAGCATACAATACAAATGAGTACTTTATTAGGAAAATATCCAGTTAATACACCTATCAAGAAACCTCCTCCAACCGTAATTAAATCTGGGATTTTCCTTCAGTTTTTATTTTTATCTCATAAATACCCACTATAACAGAAAACGGACTTTCTTTTTCACGCTTATAGAAATCATCATGGTATTTGTAAATCATGGCTTTACCTTTATTAATAGGATGATGTCCTGTATTACTATCATTAAGACATCTTTGAAAACAAATTTCTTTACTCGCTAACAAATTAAACGAAAAGATCTTATATTCTCGTGCGCCGAATTGATTTAACCATTGAGGATTGGTTGTGTGAGAGTTACCGTAAAACATCACACCAATAACGTGATTACTTTTCAACACTTTTCAAGGTTTCTTTCGAATAAGTTTTCATCGGGATAAGTAATATCAAGATCTAAAACGCAAGTATTACCTTCCCCTAATTTATATACTAGGGTTCACAAACAGTGGTTTTCCCACAACCAGCTGGTCCTCTTAGGATTATCAGACGTTTCATTATTATCGTACATCCCAATTTAACATATCAGTAGTTTCCATGCGGGTTCATTTACAATTTGTCATTTCTTGCTATCATATATATTTGATACAAGATATTAGAGTCGAATCTTCCATCAGAGATTGACATCGGCGACAAGCACTTATGTGGTAGAGTATTCCTTCTTTATTCTGGCTTTTGACAAGACCACTTGTGGGAGTAAATTTTGCTGTTATGTTACTCATCAGAGGATTATCGATATTTCCATGGTGTAGGAAAAAGCAGTGTGCATATATTAATACTCCACTGGTGTTGCAGCGCAGCATTGCCATTTTCGTGCAAATAAGGAGTAACTGGATATCTTATAAAATGACTAATCAATATAACTATATATCTTTGCTATCTGATAAATATGGAAATTATGCCGAAATTACTAGAGCTTGGCAGCAGCTGTACATTACCATCATTTCTCAAGTTACAAGGGATTATTTTATTGAATAATGCTTGTTGAATGCATGAATTCATAATCTTGAATTTATCTTATTTATATCATCTTTGTTTTCTTAGTCTATCAATTAGAAGGACAAATTTGCCTTCCTTGCTAGAGTCTGACTAGAGTCGATTTACAACCTTTTTACCAGGATTCATTATAAACTTGGGATCGAATATTTTTTTGATTTGCTGAAAAATTGAAACTATTTGGGAACCATACATGAATTCAATATATTTAGTTCTAGCAATTCCATCACCATGCTCTCCAGTTATTGTTCCACCATAGCTGATTGCTTTTGTAAAAACTTCCTCTGCTAGATGATCATATAATTTAATCTCATTTTGAGATTCTATGTTTATCATTGGTCTTGTGTGCAGATTTCCATTACCTGCGTGACCATATATTACATAATCTAGTTTGTTTTCAATGTATTTTTGTAAAATAAACTCAGCATAATCACAAAGTACGTTAGGAGATACTACTGTATCTTCTATAAGGCCCAAAGGTTTTCTACTGCCCACAGTCAGCTTAGTGATATTATTTAACGCATTTTTTCGCGCTCTCCATATTCTTTCTGAGCTTTGTTCGTCTGATACACTTTCTAACACAGTAGACATAGATGACAATTTTTCCTTACAGCCAGCAAATTTCTGTTCGACGTCGATAAGATTGTCCCCTGCGAATTCCACATATAATAGACAACCATTACCTCGATGTCTACCATCTTTACTTGTTACTTTGTAAAACGATTCCTGAAAATTCTGTAATACGGTTTCATCCATCACTTCTAGAGCGACTGGGGAGAATTTCAAAATGAACGGAACGACCCTCATTGCAGATAATAAATCATTAAAACCAAATACAATTGTAGTTCTATAAAGCGGAATGTCCATAATCCTCAGTTTTGCCGAAGTTACAAGTCCTAACGTTCCTTCTGAGGCAGCAAATAGTTTATGTGCATTGAATTTTTTATCTTTGATTACTTCGTCAAGACGATAACCACATGAATTTTTTGTAACGTTTGGATATTTATATTCGATTAGTTCTATATTACTACACAATGATAGTAATCTGTACAATTTTTCTATCTTGTCATCCTTGTCATCGTCTGTGTATCTTTTGTCGTAATTGATATTTGTATTTGTATTTGCAATTGTATCGCCACTACCAATGGTTCTGAGATTACCATCAGAGTATGCTACATTGATAGTATCTAGATAATTAATTATGCTGCCATATCCTAATGTATGAACGCCACTTGAATTATTAGCAATCATACCGCCAATAGTGCAATAATTGCTACTTGCCGGATCGGGAGGTAGAAATTTGCCCTTTTTCTTTAATTCTTTATCTAATACACCCTTGACTATTCCAGGCTGGACTAGTACATGATCAGATTCAATTTCCAAAATCTTGTTCATATGTTTTGTAAAATCGATAATTATGTTATCGTTAAGTGATTGTCCTAACAGTCCTGTTCCTGCTCCTCTTGCAGTTATAGATACATTTTTTGAATATCCGTATCGACAAATTTCTGCAAGATCATCCTCATCTAAGGGGAACAATATTACAGATGGTTTAATTGAATAATGACTAGCGTCGACAGAATATACTTCCCTGTTCCATTCATCCGAAAGTATTTCACCTCTAGCTATGAGCTTTAGTTCATCTGCTATTGACATCATAATATTACCAATAATATCAAATGTTAATTAAAGAATGTGGTATATGTAATATTTGATTAATTTGCTTAAATATTAACCGAAGATTTATTATCACAACAACGATGATCATGCATATGCATATGACTATCAAGTAGAAATATTTCATAGCATATCCTAAAAATCTAGTTACTCTAGTCCAAACATCCAGTTAACTGGAACTGATTATTATATTACCAAACTCATCTTTTTCAGAAATACTATATGTTGAGCCATTGTTTTTAAGATCGAAAACGGTTAATTTTATCAGAATCCATATCCAGATAACCTGGGTAGGTATTTTGTACTGGTTTTATCGTTTGCCATCTAGCTCCACGGCCAGAAAGGGATTCCTCTCATACTACATTGTTTTCTAATGATTGCTCTAGCCTTTTCGGCTGCTTCTACCTCATTACATGAATCTTTGACATATTGAATTAATAATTCCTCGTACAATTTTTTTGCACGTTCTTCGGTAAATTCCTTGTATTTTTTCATTTGGTACTTTTCATTGACCTCTCTATGATTAATAATATCAGAAGTATCAGTAAGGCCTTTCATCTCGTTATACTCCTTCTTACATTCATCGCATTCATCATCAAAAAAGTCTGAATGGATATTACATTTAGTCATTGTACAACATATAAAATTAAAAGCCTTGTATAAATCAAGTTTGGAACAATGAGTGTTTTTAGCCGTACAAAACCAGTAAAGTTAGATTTGCATTTCACAGTACTCTCCAATCATAATCATGATCTGTTTTCAGATTTGTTGAATCCCATCTAAGCTGCAGGCTGTCATAAATAGTTTTTTTCAATTTAAACACGAATTTCATTCAATCATGTTAGAATAGCTTATGTTCCGAAAGTATTGATTACCTTTCTAAGATATGTTGTCGGTAGGTATTGAATGCTAATGGATATCTCAAGTGATACTTGAGTGATTAAGTTAGGAAACATTCAATCAATAGCATAGCATAATTCTTATATTTTGTTTTATCTTGATTTTCTCAATACATCCATGTGGATGTTTCAATTATTTGATAACAATTCTAATTAATTTAACAGCTGCAGTTGTGATAAATCAAACATGTACACCACAAGACTAGAATTAGTATAATCGTCGGTATAATTTTAATTGTGATATGAATCCAATCTGCTATAGAAATAGGATTGACATAATTACATCAATCCTAAAAATTGCCAATGGTAACGAAGTAAAACAAGTAGAAATCTTAGTTAAAGCAAATATTACCCATACCATGTTCAAAGAATATTTGTTCCACTTATTTCAATCTGGTTTAATAGAATATATACGATTTCAAAGAACTTATAGAACTACGACGAAGGGGATACTTTTTCTAAGCATATGTGACAAGATGAAGAATTTAATTTGATCTCATAGTAAATTTTGCTTATGTATCATATTACGGTCAAATTGTTGGCTTATTTGAATTCAGTCACATTTATGAACTTCAATAGCTCTACAGCAGGCTCTGTTCACTTAACGATAAATCTATAGCTTGAAGACGTCTTATTCCGTTTGTGTTTACTAGAAATAAAACGCCTCCAGAATACGTATGTTATGGTATGTATTTGTATTTTTCAGGCTTATCGCTTAGAAGAACGGCTCAATGATTGTCTTATTGCATCAAACGAAATCATGTAACAATATGAAATTGGATACAAAGGTATCATCTCATAAATATATCATCAAAAAGCAAAAAGATATCAGAATACATAGTTGATGAAATATTACTTAAAGTTGGTTCAGAATATGTCTGGCTCTGGGTTGGTTGCTATTGAGCCAGAAAACAGGAATATTCTAACACTATCTATATCAAAGGAAAGAAACAAACATGCTCATTGCAGAGAGGTTTATTTCAGATCTAGCGAAGGTTCATGGAAAACATCCAGTTTCCACAGATGGAGGTACATGGTATCCACAAGCCTGTAGATACCTAAAGCTAAGACACCACCATATTCATTCCTCATGGGAGAAAAGTCTGATTGAAAGGACAATACAGTATGTAAAGGATAGAACAGAATGTTTTGATGACTATTTTCCTTGTAGATTGAGGAATTGCAAACTAGAACATGTAAAAAATTAGATGAATTTATTTATTGATTATCATAACAAGGAGCTAATCGCTTAAGTGAACAGAGCCCCTAGAAAGTATCGACTGGTTAAAATATCATAAAAGCCAAAGTATTGATATCGATATGACAGAAGATATCAGCCAACGAAGAATAAAAATAACAAAACGCAAAGAGGAAGTAGTTAAGGCACAAACTCCTGGGCCAGAGACAGCAGAAGAATTTAGGCAAGAGACAAGTAATAAAAAGACTAAAACATAGACATAAACTAGAGCACAGATGGCTATATCTATCCCCGGTGATAGCGATGGTGCACTATAAAATGTCAAATGAGATTATAATAATAATGGATTCTAATATTGAAAATTTACTATACAGTGGTCAATTGAATTTATTATCTTTAAAGAAATAGACATATCAATAAATTGGTATCAACGACCAACATATACACAGATAAACCTAGTCATATCATATTATGAATCAAAATACAACTAAGTGAATCTGACATTTAATTATTAATAATGTAATTATCATCTCAACTGACACGCATAATTCATGCCATCTTCTAAATCGAATAATATTTCTTTATTAAAGTGTCTTTTGTAATAAATAGCAGGTTTATTATGATCTACACAAGTATCTTAATACACATATAATAATCCCACTTTAGGATATAAGATTGGCTTATATCTCTACAAATGGAAAATTGTTTATGCTAGCACTAGTGGTATTATCTTTTGCGGCGTCTTTATTACCACATAACCTTACTACTCCGCTATATGCGAAGATCGTAGAAAAAGACGCAAATCACTCTGATTCATCTTATCCTCCAATTACACCAACTTCATCAGCATCGTCTAATAATGGAGATAATCAACCTCAACATCACAGTACCAGTAGTAATAACAATCAGTATCATGAACATCAGGGTGGTGGTAGCGGTAGTAATAGTGGTGGTAGCGGTAGTAATAGTGGTGGTAGCGGTAGTAATAGTGACGATAACAATGCAATTATTGAAATCAATACCCAGTAATTACATCCAGTAATTACAACAAGAAAACGTCAAATTACATTCTGCAGGAAATTATAACTAGGACTATAGTTAATTGTTAGTTGGTAACAGATATTCTGCATTTCTGCAGTCTAAATGGACCTTTTCGTCTTCTATATGCCCACAGGACAGACAACCAAATTTTAAGGGTTGATTACACAATTTACAAGTAGATATAGTAATGTCCAGTTCTGAACCACATCTTCTGCAAATTGTTTCTGGCATATTATATGAACTGAACTTAACCAACGTTTTAGAGATATTATAATGCTCAGATCCTATTTTTTTGTAAATCCAATTACAGATAGGTCTTTTCTCAAACATATTTTGTATTGTATATAGTTATCTTTTAGGTTACGAAGGGTTTTTGTGGCAATTTAACAGAATATTCTGACATGAATCCTTTACGTCAGTTCATTATAATAAATTAAGCTCATTCTATAGGATTTCTATAGAACATTAGTAGTCCTTTCTAAAATAATGGTCAAAATAGATAAAAGTAATAAGGGTTGGAGCATAAAACCCGCTAATATCACTAGACAGAACGTATCTGGGTTACAACTAGGTTAAGTGACCCCAATGAAGTCAGTAATTGTGGCAGCCTTGGCTCATTATAGCATAGTACGCAAATAGAAGACTTACATGCCAAGATAGTTGCTTTTCATAATGAGAAAATTCCTTGCAATACTGTCTGCCTTGACTGCAGGTGTATTAGGAATTGCAGTATCTAGCTCAGTTCAAGCAGCACATGCTGCTTCTCTGGTCACGTACTAGACTATGAATGAATAAGACTTCATTTGTGAACTTGATTATAACAATATAACAATAACAACAACAACAATAATAATAATAATAATAATAATTACGAGCTCTAACCGCACTTGGCGTTATATAGATCAGACGTAAATAGTTGGTGTTAGTAAATTGTCTGTTATTGACTTCTGAGCACGAACTGTATATTGTCTTTCTATAATTCTATGGTTACATTAAAGACTAACTAAGACTATGAATAATGCTGCTCTGCAATAGCTGTATTTGCTAATGGATCTTTATCAGAACAGAGAATTACAATATTGAGGTTTTCACATTTAGATCTTTACGTTGACTAATGCTTTCAATGATTTACATCAAGTGCATCCAAGTTTGATGATATCAGACTGCAAATCAATAGTAGTCTAATGGTCGTACGACTAATTCAAACGATACTCTTTTCATAAGATGTCAATATGAAATGTTTATATCTTGTAAGAGATGTTGGCCAGATATTATATTGTAGTTGCTCTACAGTACTCACCAGATCATACTGATTTTGTCTTATATGGTTACTGTATTTAATTCGATCTCTTATCAAGAACAGTCGTAGGTTTAAGCCTACTAATATCCAGTATCACACATAGAGGTGTGACTTGTGCAGAGAATGTTTTATGGTATGCGACAGAACATACTTGGATAAGGTATAGTGCCGCTATGCTCGATCTTCTATCTGTACAATTGTAGAGATTTGGATCTAGCGGTATTTCACAAGAACGGTAAAGATAAATTAGATAATGAGGAGGTGGCAATTAATGGGACCCCAAGAGATCGTCACCGGTGAAATTGCTAGCATTTAAGGATAATAAAGCAAAGGATTGATGTAGTCCAGACAAACTATGATTTACGATTGGTGACATTTGTATTGATTTAATTGAAGACAATTCCGTCATTTCTTATGTTATACATAATATCAAAGACTATTGCTCTAGCTGGCGATCCGTCTAAATCCTCAAATAATAATGGTAAGCGGATAAAAAATTCTTTTTATCCACAAATCTTCGTAGATTCGAGTCAAGATTTTCAATTATTCCTATATCATGAGACAACAATTTTTTATGTATTATTCCTTCAGTGAAATCCTCCCTTTCTATACTCAATTGTATCTATTCCTACGCATTTTATATCGTGGTTTACAATCCAGTCCGCAGCAGAAGGTTCCAAATATGTAAAATTACTCCTTGTCTTTTCATATTCATTTTTATTGCTATTTTCCACACCGTTCGAATACAATTTGGGACGTATCAGTATAAAGTAAAACAATATCTCCGGATTTTACTATACTTATATACTTTTTCAAATTCGAACTTGTAATTCCGTGCCCATTTTGAATTGTGGACACATCTAGGACAACTGCTTCGCCAATAAATTTATCTGGAGGCTCTTTGTCAATTCCAATTCCATTGGGTATAGTGTTTGTGGGATCTACATGTGTTCCGGTATGAGCCTATCGTTATGCGCGTAATATGACATTTGCATCTTTTTCTATCTTTGTAACTGACTCAAATATTGTTTTGGGATCACCTGGATATACTGGTATATTTTTATTTATGATATGAGTTAAATCAAAAATTTTCTTGAGATTGTAATTAAATCATTATTCCAACACTTCTTTTCATTTATATTAAATTGTTTATTTGTTATCTTCAGTCCATTATATCTAAATTATCATTTGTGAAGAATAGTCGAACAATTTTGTGTTTTTTATATATTAATGATTCACTATTATTGTCTTGATATAAAATTGTAATCAAATTCAAATTCTATCATAATAATTTGGCCATGCTCAATATTAGCGTTATAATAGTATTGAAAATCCCTTAATTTGTAACTATAGATATTCGATTAGTAACTTAATATGATTAAACCTCTACGTAAATGGTATCACCTTCTAACGTAATTTTATATGATCCGAGCGACTGAAGTTTCTGTGGAAACCAGATTAGATCACCTGTAGTTATATCCCATTTTGAACCATGCCAGGGACATGTTAATTCCTTACCATTAAGCTCTCCACCATCATGAAGTTCGGCTCCCGCATGAGTACAAATGTTATTTGTAGCATAATAGCTTCCATTTACATTGGCAACTAGTATTTCTTTGCCACCTGCAGTTATATGGGTAATTTTTCCTTCAGGTATGTCAGAGGTTTTTCCGACAATTACTTTTGCCATAAAAGAACATAAAGCTTTGCCTTATTTTAAGATCTCATTAAAACCGGATACGAAACTTGTTATAAAATATGCTACCTAAACAGTGATCATCAAAGTGTCAACACCTTCGAATTTAGTCTATATAGCATCAACACATATTATACTGTCTGAGTTATCAATCTTAAGGAAGATTCATTAGATAATAGGTGATAGTCTGCTTTCAATTAGGAGTGGGCTAAGCGGATAAAGTTTATGGGAAATTCATCAAAAATAGGGTATAATAAACGAACTGGCTTCCTTAATTCTAAATATAAATTCATTACTATTGTGGCTACGAGCATAGTAATCATCGACTTGCAGGAGCTATATATTATAGGTATGAATTTATAAGATCAGAAACAAGG
>Ga0207663_10000525_pt1 | contig 16855 bp, 8 predicted proteins | sample LARL53metaG_FD_184346 | JGI IMG/M metagenome (GOLD analysis project Ga0207663, IMG submission 184346) | Corn, switchgrass and miscanthus rhizosphere microbial communities from Kellogg Biological Station, Michigan, USA - LAR L5-3 metaG... | ecosystem: Host-associated > Plants > Roots >...
CCCGCACGGCCTCGATGAGTGCTTCGAGCATCGGGCAGAAAGCGCTGGCCGATCTGAAAGTGGAAAGCGCCTTGCGCGGTCTGTTTGCCGTCGCCGAGAACTATCCTGAGCTCAAAGCCAATGACAGCTTCCTCAAGCTGCAAACCCGTATCAGCGAACTCGAAGAGCGCATCGCCGACCGCCGAGAGTTTTTCAACGACGACGTCAACACCTACAACACCCGCATCGGCCAGATACCCGAAGTCTTCGTCGCCAGCTTCCTGAACCTGAAGCCCCGCCAGATGTTCAGGGTCTCCGACGAAGACCGCCGCCAGGTTAACGTGATGTTCCAAGGCCAGGGCGCAGCCGGAACCTAGGCTTGTGAGTGCAGGCGTGCCCCGCACCGCATGCCAATTCGGCCGCACCCTCCTCGCGTTGTTACCAGATAATCTTGCCAGCCAACTGAATGTGACGCGAGCCACCCGATCCGATAACCGGATTAGCCGCCGCCACGTCCGGTGTATAAACCACCGTTCCCACATTACTGGGTACCGACAAATCGGTATTCATCGTGAACACGTCAAAATTGGCATGGTTGAGAATGTTGAATACCTCTCCGCGCAGTTGTAGCTTCACCCGCTCTCCCAAATTCCACATCTTCGATACTGACATGTCCCAATTCGTGAACTTTGGGCCACGGAAAATATTCCGTCCCATGGTTCCCTGCGTCATGTCGGCGGGCGGCGTGATCACCGCACTGCCAGACTGGTAGCAGCCGTAGTAGTAGAGGTTGTCGAGGGTTCCCAGGGCGGTCGCCTGTGTCACGCAAGCAGCGTTGCTATGCGCATCGTCGGAGAAGTCAAAATACGGCAGAGGCGTCTTGGCCGACCAGTGAACATCTTTCGCATTCCCGCTCATGTTCCAGCGGTCGTTAAACTCTCCCGTAAAGCTGATGTCGTCATTGAAATCCCCCAGCGTGTAGGGCTCGCCGGCCTGCAAGTTCAGAATGCTTGTCACTTGCCAGCCTTCCAGCATCTGCCACTTGCTCTTCACCGCAGGCAAGTCGTAGGTCGCCGACAACGTAAAGCGATGCCGGATGTCGAAATCTCCATTGCCTCGTTCGGCGGCGTAGTTGTTGCTGTCCGGCGGCACGCCCGCCAGGTTGCTCGTCGCCGTATCGATTGCATGACCGTAGGTGTAGCCCGCCAGCAGATACAGCCCGTGCGAATATCGCTTCGTGAGCGTTACCTGCAACGAGTTGTAGGCGGAGTTCGAGCGATTGCTCAAGAAGCTCAGGTACCCGATCTGCGGGAAGCACGGCCCGCCAAAGCCTTGCCCACCCTGAGATACCGGGCAGTTCGTCACCAGCGGACGGCCAATCGTTTCTGACCCATCGTCATACAGCGGATTCACCTGGTTGATATCGGTAACGCTATACAGTTTCACTCCGTGATTCGCGACATAAGCCACCTGCAGAATCATGCTCGGCGTCAGCTCATGTTGCACGTTGAAGTTCCAGTTCATTACGTAGGGCGTCTTCAGGTGCTGATCCACCCCGAACACATCACACTGGCTGTCCACGCTGCAAAGTGCTCCCGAGGATGAAACTGGAAAGACCGTGGGCGTCTGGTTCGGCGCCAGCCAGTTAATTTGCGTGCCATCGGTGGATACTTGCAGAAAAGATGTGATCGTTCCTGCGGGTTGTTGGGTAACTCCATTCCCGTCTACGTAGGGAATTCCGCTGGGATTCAAATTCAGTCCGCCGCCATTGAACATGAACGTGCGGATTGAGGGTTGTTCAAAGATCACGCCAAATGCCGACCGAAACACCGTTTTGCCCGTCCCAAAAATATCCCATGCTAACCCTACCCGCGGAGACACGTTGTTGTAATTCGTTGGATACGGCGTGCCGATTCCCTGGCCTACCTGCACCAGCCCCGTCGCGGACGTCGGCACATAGTTTGCCAGCAGGTCGTGGCTATCCTTGATCGGATCGGTCACGTCATAGCGCAGTCCCAGATTTAACGTGACTCTGCGCGTCGCTTTTACCTGGTCCTCCAGGAAGAAACCAAACGATTTCTGGCTGACTTGCCGCCCCGGGTCTCCGTATAGGAACCTCCACCGCCGAACATCTCCACTCAGAAACTGATAGAGTTCGCGAAAGTCAACTCGTCCCCTGCCATACCCCGCCCGGAAGTAGTCGACGTCGCCGAAGCGAAAGTTTCCTCCAAACCGGACTGTCTGCCGGCCGCGTGTGTACGAGGCCGTGTCCGAAAAGCTGTAAGTCTTGCTGGGCGTTGTGTTCAGCGGCCAACTCGAGTTGCCGCCCATGTAATTGAATTCGCCGCCCGGAGTCACTCGCGGAAATCCGAATAGCCGGGGATCGGTCACGCCCGTATTCAATCCGTACTGCGTCGGATTGACGTGACTGTCAACCGGTGCAATCGACTCGTTGAAGCTGTTGTAGCTGAAGCGCACTTCGTTCGACCACGCCGACGTCGGATTCGAGGCCAGACTCACCCCGAAGACCTCAGTGATAGGACTGGTCGTCGACAGCCACTGTGGCGCAAGCGGAATCGTGTCTTCTTCGGTCTGATTTGTGTTGGCGTAAATAAAACGCGCACTCAGGATATGGTTCTTGCTCAAGACAAAATCCGTCTTCGCAACCAGATTGTCTCCGCGATTGTTGTTATTGAAATCGAAATTCACTGCCGCCGGATCGCTCTGCGACATCGTGAACCCAGGATTGGGCAGGAACAATCCCTTCAACTGCAGACTCAGCGGGTTCACCGCGCACGCCGCCGAGGAATCGTAGTTCGCCTGGCAGTACGCGACGTTGGTGGGATTATTGAAGTACGCGATCGCGTCGGGCACGCTGTACAGCGCCGAATTCGGGCTTCCATCGGCGTTCGCAATCCCGCCCATCTGGCTTGCCAATGAGACCGTTACCGGACTGTCCGTCACCCCTGGATTCCCTACCTTGTCGCGGATTCCCTCATAGTTCACGAAATAAAACCACTTGTTCTTCAGGATCGGCCCACCGATCGACGCGCCGAATTCGTGCATGTTCAGCGCCGAGAATGGCTGCGGCGCCGGATTGAAATAGTTTCGGGCGTCATACGCGGCGTTTCGATTGAAGTAATACGCCGAGCCGTGGATGTTGTTCGTCCCCGACTTGATCCCGATGTTCATCACTACGCCCGGCTTCACGCCGTAATCCGCCGAGGGACTTTCCTGCGTGTTGAACTCCTGAATCGAGTCGAGCGGCAAGAAACTGGCAGGCGTTCCCTGAATGCCGGCCTCGTTGGCCACGCTCTCTCCGTAATAAGCGTCGTTGTCATCGGCGCCGTCGATAAAAAAATTGTTGTCATCCGCGCGGTTGCCATTCGAGGTGATCGATTGAAACCCTCCGCCCGGAGTTCGCTGTACTCCAGGATGGAGTTCCAGCAGATTCTGGAAGTCGCGTCCCTGCACTGGCAGTTCCAATACCGCTTTGTTCGAGAGCACACCATTCAGCGTCGTATCCGTTGTGTCAGCCAGTGATCCTTCCGCGCTCACCTGCACCGTTTCCGTGATCGCTCCTGGCTGCAACTTCAAATCCACGCGCACATCCCGTGATACTTCGAGAACAAATGGTCCGCTCAACACCTTCTTGAATCCGCCGGCCTCGCCCGCAACGATATAGCGTCCGGGAACCAGGTTCGGTGCGACGTATTCGCCCGCACTTGTAGTAACTAACTGGCGGCTCACGCTCGTCGCGGTGTTCGTGATCGTGACTTTCGCTCCCGCAATCACTGCGCCCGACTGGTCAAACACGGTTCCCAGGATGCGGCCTTCCGATGTTTGTGAATACACCAACGGAACAGCGGAGACCAAAAGTGCAAAAACCAGAGCAAGCAAACGGAAGGCTTTCATCAATGATCTCCTTTACTGCAAGGGCTAGTACTCGATTGACGTGCAAAGTTCCCGGATTAGAGAGGAATATGAATCAGAGCCCTGATTCAAGCTTTCCGGTGTCGACTAGGGCTGACTGGCGCTTTGACGCATGCAACGCCGAATGGTAAGCCAATCGAGCGGAGGCGCGAAGTTCCAATGACGACTTCATCTCCCGATTCAGCTTTTGCATGCGCCACATTCTAGCACTGGCTTGTTAGCGTCTCCTTCGAACGCACTCCTACCGTCGCTAGTAGTCTCCCAGCCGTCGAAGCTGCTATCCTTTACCCTCTCAGCGAGCGGACATGCTCAACCAAACCTTGTCGCACTACCGGGTTCTGGAGCAAATCGGCGCCGGGGGTATGGGCGTTGTTTACCGAGCGCGCGACGAGCAACTGGAACGCGACGTCGCCATTAAAGTCCTACCCTCGCGCGTCCTCGCCGACGAAGACGCGCGCAAGCGATTTCGCAAGGAAGCCCTCTCCCTCGCCCGCCTGAATCACCCCAATATCGCGACCGTCCATGAATTCGGCACTCAGGGGGACATCGATTTCCTGGTAGTCGAGTACATTCCCGGAACAACCCTGGATGCGAAGTTGGCTCGCGGTTCTCTCACCTCAAAGGAAATCATCGATCTCGGCGTGCAACTGGCGCGTGGCCTCGCCGCCGCACACGAGCAGGGCATCGTCCATCGCGACCTCAAGCCCAGCAACCTGCGCCTCACCCCTGACGGCCGCCTCAAAATCCTCGACTTCGGTTTGGCGCAACTTGAGCCTCACGCCAGCGAACTGGGCTTGACCGCCACCTTAACCAAGTCGCAGGAAATGACCGGGACTCTTCCTTACATGGCGCCCGAGCAGCTTCGCGGGGAACGGGCCGATACGCGCAGCGACATTTGGTCGGCTGGTGCCGTGCTATACGAAATGGCAAATGGCAAACGCCCTTTCCCGCAATCCAACCAGGCCATGCTCATCAATGCCATTTTGAATGAGCTTCCGGAGCCGCCCAGCAAGAAAATCACCGGCCCCATTCTCATGGGTGCGGAACAAATCATCCTGAAGTGTCTGGACAAGGATCCCGGCCGCCGCTACCAGAGCGCTCGTGAACTCGCGGTCGACTTGGAGCGCTTGAGCACTGGCACTTTGCCCGTCGGGGTTCCTCAACCCGCTCCCACGAATCGGTATTTCTTGGCTGGCCTTGTCGCATGTCTCCTGGCTGGTTTGGTCGTCGGCTATTTCTTCCTCAGCCGGAAAAAACATTCTGCTCCCGCGACAGCGACGCCCAGCCACCGACGCTCCGTCGCTGTGCTTGGATTTCAGAACCTTGCCGGTAAACCCGAAGACGCCTGGCTCTCCACGGCCCTCTCCGAGATGCTCACCACCGAGCTCGCCCAGGGAGATCAACTGCGCACCATCCCGGGCGAAAGTGTTGCGCAAATGAAACGCAGCCTCTCGTTGCCCGATGCCGATAGCTTCAGCCAAGACACGCTATCCCGCATTCACGAAAATCTGGGTACCGATGACGTCGTGACCGGCTCGTACCTTCCACTGGCCCCTGGCGTCATCCGCGTCGATCTCCGACTGCAGGAGACCAAGGCGGGCGAAATTCTCGCATCCGTTTCTGAGAAAGGAAATGCCTCCGAAATTGACCAATTAGTCAGCCAGGCTGGTGAGGAGTTGCGTGCCAAACTCGGCGTCGCCGCGCTTTCAGACACCGAGTCGGCCAGCGTTCGCGCAACCCTGCCTTCTGTTCCCGAAGCGGCCCGACTTTACTCCGAAGGTCTCAAGCAACTCCGTCTGTTCGATGCTCTGCAAGCCCGCACCCTGCTCGAACGAGCTGCTGCTCTCGATCCCAATCATGCGCCTACCCACTCCGCACTGGCTGAGGCCCTCTTCACTCTTGGATATGACGAGAAGGCGAAACAAGAAGCGAAGCGCGCCCTTGACTTGGCTTCTTCCTTGCCCCGCGAAGAGCGGCTCGTGATCGATGGCCGCTACCGGTCTCTGACCAAAGACTGGCCCGGCGCCATGAACAGTTACCGCACGCTCTGGGGATTTTTCCCCGACCGCGTGGACTATGGCTTGCTTCTGGTTCGCGCCCAGGTCGCAAACGATCAGCCCAACGAAGCTCTTGTCACCATCGCCGAACTGCGCAAGCTTTCTGTTTCTAAAGGCGAGAGCGCTCTCATCGACCTTGCCGAGTCCTCGGTTGCCGCTGCCCGCAGCGACTACAAGCTCCAACAGTCTTCGGCCGAGAGAGCCGCGCAGGCCGCAGCCGCCATTGGCGCCAATCTCCTGGTTGCCGGCGCCTTGCGTATGGAAGGCAATGCCTGGCAACGCTTGAGTCAACCGGAAAAATCCCTGGCCGCGCTCGAGCACGCCCAGGAACTCTACACCGCGGCCGGCGACCGCAATGGAGCCGCCATTTGCCTGATGTTGGCCGGAGACAACATCGATAGCCAGGGACGATTTGCCGACGCACGAAAACAGTTCGAACGGGCTCTCCTGGTCTTTCGAGAGATCGGAGACCTGCACCATACCCGGGGAACCCTCGAAAGAATCGGCAACACCTTTTACGAACAGGGAAATCTTCATGTCGCCAATGACTACTACCAGCAGGCCCTGAAGATCGATCTCGAAACCGGGCAAACCAGTGACCTGGCCAGCGACTATGGCAACATGGCCAACGCCCTCGACGGCCTCGGGGACCTGACGGGCTCCCTCAAAATGCAACAACAGGCTCTTGCTGCCTTCGAAAAGACCAGCGATCGCCGTGGCGCGGCCGTCACGCTCGGGAACATTGGCGGTATCATGATCGAACTCGGCGATCCCGACAGTGCCAAGAAATATTTTGAGCAGGCTCTCACTCGCATGCGCGAAATCTCTTTCCTTTCCGGCGAATCGTATCCCGCTTCTGGCCTTGGCGATGCTTCGTACATGCAGGGCGATTTAGCAGCCGCCCGGAAACTATACGAAGACGCTTTGCGGATCGCCCGGGAAGCGCACCGCGATGACCGCGCCGCCGAGATCCAGACTGCCCTCGCTGTCGTGGCGCGGGAAGAAAAACGCTTTGCCGACGGTGAAGCCCTGGTACGTTCGGCCATCGTAACCTTCGACAAGGACAACTCCATCGAGAACGCCGCCTGGGCGCGGGCGGTTTTAGCGCGCATTCTCCTCGCTCAGGGAAATCTCGCCGAAGCACAGATCCAAGCCGAAAAGGCGATCAACCTTTCCCAGCAAACCCCGAGCCAATCCCAACGCTTCGAAGCCATTCTTGCTGATGCTCAAGTGAAAGCGAAGACTGAAAAGACCTCGGAAGCCAGGAAAGAGTTAGAAGCGATGCTCGTCTCTGCTCATAAGTCCGGATACCGATTCTTCGAATACGAAGCTCGCCTCTTTCTGGCAGAAATCGAGTTGCAGTCGCACTCCCCTGCCGCCGGACCACACCTCGCAGCTCTCGAAAAAGAGGCGAAGGATCACGGCCTCTTCCTGATTTCGAATCGCGCGCGAGCGCTTGCCCAGGCGAAGTAGTGCCTCTCGCGTATATGACAGCATTGTCATCCTGAGGCCCGCGCTCTTTGCGGGCCGAAGGGCCTGCCCTGAGCTTGTCGAAGGGACCTATGGAGTTGTGTGTGCCACCTCGGGCAGCGGCGGTCGAACCCCGCCCGCACCGCGCCCAGCCCATGACTTATAATGACGCCCACGGATGGCCCTCAACCCTGGCACCAAACTAGGCCCCTATGAAATCGAATCGCCGCTGGGCGCCGGCGGAATGGGAGAGGTCTATCGCGCGCGCGATACCCGGCTGGAACGCACCGTCGCCGTCAAGATTCTTCCTGCTCATCTTTCCGATAATCCCGAAGCGAAGCAGCGCTTTGAGCGCGAAGCCCGTGTCATCTCTTCTCTAAACCATCCGCACATTTGCGTGCTCCACGACGTGGGTACTCAGGATGGCATTTCTTACTTGGTCATGGAATATGTGCAGGGCGAGAGTCTCGACTCCCGTCTGGCGAAGGGGCCCCTCCCATTAAAGCAGGCGCTGGAGTGCGGCATGCAGATTTGCGATGCCTTGGAGAAAGCGCACCGCGCGGGCATCGTGCATCGCGATCTGAAGCCGGGAAACGTCATGCTCACGGCAACGGGCGCGAAGCTGCTGGACTTCGGTCTGGCCAAGCCAGTCACCCTCCTCAGCGCGCGCCCTTCGAGCCAGCCCGGAACACTTACGCCCTCCACCCCGACCATGAACCTGTCGGCACTCGCCGGACCTGCAGGTACACTCACGCAGCAGGGCACGATCGTCGGCACCTTCCAGTTCATGGCGCCCGAAGTTCTGCAAGGACTCGAAGCCGATGCGCGCAGCGACATCTTCAGCTTCGGTTGCCTGTTTTACGAAATGCTCACCGGCCGGCGCGCTTTCGAGGGCAAGAGCCAGATCTCGGTCGCGTCGGCGATTCTCGAGAAGGAGCCGGAACCAATCACCAAGCTTCTTCCCATGGCCCCGCCCGCCGTCGATCACGTCGTCCAAGACTGCCTTGCCAAGAACCCTGACGCGCGCTGGCAAAATGCCGCCGACGTGGCGCGCCAGTTGCGCTGGATTGCGAGCAGCGCCTCCGGCCTCAGCACGGCGCCAGCAGTGCCGCCACGCGCCCGGTTGCGCGACCGACTCCTGTGGGCGGCCCTCGCGGCGCTGTTGCTGGCGCTGATCGGCTCGACCATCCTTTGGCTGAATCTCCGCGAGCGCGAGCCCGCCCGCACTTTGCGCTCGTTCCTGCCACCCCCGGCGGAGATGAGCTTTGACTTTACCGGTGATTTTTCCGGTCCGCCGGTCATTGCCTCCGACGGCAGCGCGATCGCTTATTGCGCGCGCAACCAGAAAGATCGTGACTCAATCTGGGTGCACTCGCTTACCGAACTAACGCCAAGGAAGCTCGATGGCACCGAGGGCGCCTCGTTTCCGTTCTGGTCCGCGGACGGAAAGTTCCTCGGATTTTTCGCCGATGCTCATCTGAAAAAAATTCCAGCGGCTGGGGGCCCGGTCACCACTCTTGCCGACGCGCCCAATCCGCGCGGTGCAACTTGGAACCTCGACAACGTCATTGTTTACGAACCCGACTACCGTGATGTGCTGTGGCGAATTAGCGCCTCCGGCGGGACGCCGGTGCGTCTCACCAAGTTCGAAACCGGCAAGCACACCACGCATCGCTGGCCCCGGTTCCTCCCCGACGGCAAGCATTTCCTGTTCTTTGCCACTAATCACTCCGGCGACTCAACTCCCGGCATCTACTTCGGCTCGCTCGCAGACGGCTCCTACAAACGCATTCTCGACTCGGATTCCGATGCTCAGTATGCCTCTGGCTATCTGATCTACCACCTCCAGTCGCAGCTGTTGGCACAGAAGTTCGATGCCGGAACCGGCGCGGTGTCCGGCGATCCGACGCCGGTAGCGAATTTCGTCGAATACGACACCGGAACCTGGCACACCACATTCGCCGTCAGCGACAACGGTGTGTTGATCTATGAGCCGGGATCGAAGACTCTCGGCACTGATCTCTTCTGGTTCGACCGCGCTGGAAAAATGCTCTCCCGAGTCGCCGATCGTGCCTTCTACAAAGGCAGCGGCCGTCTTTCCCCAGACGGCAAGCGTCTCGCCGTATCCATGGGAGATCCCCAGGCCGACATCTGGGTGATGGATTTAGCCCGCGGAGGACGTACTCGCCTGACCTTTGGCGGTGGCACTCACCTCGCTCCCTCCTGGTCGGCAGACGGCCAGCGCGTAGTCTATGTCAGGCAGAACGGCACGACGGTCATGGCCGGAACGTCGCTCTGCTCCCACCTGGCGAACGGCGGCGGCCAGGAAGAAGTACTGATGGAAGGCGGCCCCAACGATACTGCGGGCACGCTGTTATCGCCGGAGTTTTCGCCCGACGGTCGCTACCTGGTCCACATCGAACAAAGTGGCCCGACCGGCGCAGGGATATTCGCCTTGCCGTTGACCGGGGATAAGAAACCAATCCCCATCGTGCAGCCTTCATCTGCTCAAACAAGAATCGTGCAGCACCGCCTCTCCCCCGACGGCCGCTGGCTGGCTTACAGCTCGACCGAGTCCGGCCGCGAAGAGGTCTACGTCACCCACTTCCCCAGCGGACAGGGCCGTTGGCAGGTATCTCAAAATGGCGGCACCTTCCCCGCCTGGCGCGGAGACAGCAAAGAAATCTGGTACGTAGGTAGGGATGGCACGATGCACGCCGCTGCCGTGAACCCCAAAAGTGCAGAATTTGAGTCGGATCCCGTACAGAATCTTTTCCAGATCGGCTACATCACTCCGCTCGGCAATCCCTACGAGATCACGCCCGATGGCCAGCGCATCATCTTCAGCACCTTCCCCGAAAGCGTTCCAACCCCGCTGGTGCTGGTCACAAACTGGACTGCAGACCTAAAGAAATAGACCGTCCGCGGATTACCCCAGCAACTTCGCCGCATCCTTCGCATAATAAGTAAGAATGATACTGGCGCCCGCCCGCCGTATACTCAGCAGCGATTCCATCATGACGCGCTCTCGCTCGATCCATCCATTCTGCGCCGCCGCCTCAATCATCGCGTATTCGCCCGACACTTGATACGCCGCCAGCGGCAACTCAAAGCGCTCCCGCGCCGCCGCAATCACATCAAGATAAGGCATCGCGGGCTTCACCATGATCATGTCCGCGCCCTCTTCCACATCCGCCTCGATCTCGCGCATGGCCTCGCGGATATTCGCGCCATCCATCTGATACGACCGTCGGTCGCCAAACTGCGGTGCCGAGTCCGCCGCCTCCCGAAACGGCCCATAGTATCCCGACGCAAACTTCGCCGCATACGACAGCACCGGCGTATTGATAAATCCCGCCTCATCCAATGCCCGCCGAATCGCCGCCACCCGCCCGTCCATCATGTCCGATGGCGCGATGATATCGATCCCCGCCCTGGTCAACGACACCGAAGTTCGCGCCAGCAATTCCAGAGAAGCATCATTCACAATCTCGTAACTCGACTGGGCTGCCCGCGCCGCAACGGCGGTCAATGCCTCAATCGCCTTCTCTTTCTCCTCGGGATTCTCTACCGCCACTCCTCGCGTCGGATTCATCACCTCGATCGCTGCCGCTCCCAGCGATTGCGGTGCCGCCTTCACAATCCCGCAGTGCCCGTGCGACATGTATTCGCACAAGCAAACGTCGCCCATCAGCAACAGCCCCGGCACTTCCCGCTTGATGGCGCGCGCCGCTTGCTGCACAATGCCATCCTCGGCCCACGCCCCGGTCGCGACTTCGTCCTTCTTATCGGGTAGCCCGAACAGAATCACCGACGGCACGCCCAGCGAATGCACCTCCTGCGCCTCTTTCACCGCTTCGTCCACCGACAAATTGAACACGCCCGGCATCGAGCGCACGGCCTTGCGCACGCCTTCCCCCGGACACACGAACATCGGGTACACGAACGCATCCGGAGTCAGGCGGGTTTCACATACCAGGTTGCGCAGTTCTGCAGTCCGGCGCAGCCGGCGAAGTCGGGTCACGGGGAATGCCATAGCAGGTCACCAGGGCCAAGGGCAATCTGTGCCCAGCCACCTCGATTCTAGAACATCTCTCCGGAGGTGTAACGAAAGTAACCTCCAGGCTCCCATACGGTCCTCGGAATCCCAGTTTGACTCTCATAGAATGGGGTCGGATGAGTCCGTTTCAGCGTCACCGTTGGTTTATCGCAGCGGCCGGGATTACTCTGGCCTACGCCGTGGTGTCGCTGTCCGCTCACCCCGGCCTTGGCCTCGCAGCCTTCGCGGATTTTGCCGGCTTTTTCACCATGCTTGCAGCTGCGGTCATTGCAGCGGCCAACGCTCTCCGCCGCCCTGACCAGGAACGCAGTTTCTGGGCGATGCTCACCTTAGGATTCACCCTCTGGTCCATCAATCAGGCTGCCTGGATTTTCTATGACGTCGTCCTTCATCGCCCGCTCCCCGATCCCTGTTTCTTTGACATCATTCTTTTCTTTCACGCCGTGCCCTTCATCGCCGCCGTGGTATGGCGGCCCGATCTAATCAAGCGCGAAGGTCGTCTTCATCTCAGTTTGCTCAATTTCTTGATGTTGCTGGGATGGTGGATTTTTCTCTACGCTTTCATTGTCTTCCCGCACCAGTACGTAGCGCTGAACGTCCGTCTTTACGATGCCTACTACGACAATCTCTACCTGGTGCAAAACATTTTGTTTCTTGCGGTTCTCGGTCTCGCGGCCTGGACCAGCTCTGGCGGATGGCGTCGCGTCTACCTTCACTTTCTCGCCGTGGGCGCGATCTATGCTGTGGGCTCGCAGTTGCTTGATCGGGCCGTCGCCAGCAACGTTTACTATTCGGGCAGCCTCTATGACATTCCTCTGATCTTCACGGTTGCCTGGATGGCGGCCACGGCATTGTCGGCGCGCGATTGGAACCTGCAAACCCGCGAATTCAACTTGCATCCGCAATGGCGGAAGGTCCTCCCTCGCCTCGCCATGCTGGCTCTTCTGTCGCTTCCTATGCTGGGCGTGTGGGCCGTCTTGGCGGACCAATCTCCTGCTCCCTCACGAATCTTCCGAGTCTTCACCGTCTTGGCTGCAATGTTGGTCTTGGGGGCGTTCGTATTCCTGCGCCAATTTTTCCAGGACCAGGCACTCATGGCCCTGCTGCAGGAATCCCGCCGCGGGTACGAGAGCCAGAAGCGCCTGCAGAGTCAACTTGTCCAGAAAGAAAAACTGGCCTCCCTGGGCACTCTCGTCGCAGGTGCCGCCAATGAGATCAACCATCCCCTCACTGCCGTCATGAGTTATTCCGAACAGCTCTGGGCCAAGGAACATCTCACCGACGAACAAAATAGTCTTGTGCGCAAGATCGTGAATCAGGCTCGCCGTACCCGCGATCTCGTTACTGACTTGCTGCGATTCGCCCAGCAGTCGACCGACGAAAAAATCTTGGTCGATCTCCACATGTTGCTGCAACGTTCCATCCAGATGCTCGAATTGCGCCGTCCCGGTGGCAAGATTCGGGTCGAACTCTCCATCCCCCCTGATTTTCCGCGCGTGCAAGGAAATGCGAACCAGCTTTTCCAATCCTTTGTTGAAATCATCGAGAACGCCATGGACGCTCTCGAAGAGGCTGGCGGTGGAACTCTTCAAATCACCGGGGAACCGCAGGCCGCGGAAGTCGTTCTCCAATTTTCAGATACCGGGCCCGGCATTCGCGATCCCTTGCGCGTTTTCGATCCCTTCTACACCACCAAGCCCGTCGGCAAAGGCACCGGCCTCGGTCTTAGCGCTGTCTATGGCGTTATCCGCGATCACAACGGACTCATCACCTGCCAAAACAAGCCCGAAGGCGGCGCACTCTTCGTCATCCGAATTCCGGCAGTCACTGAACCCGCCGCGCAGGTTGCCGGCGCCGGCGCCGACTGAACGCTCGTCTCCTGCTTGCGTTTCTCCCTTTTCCATCAGTCCACTCCGCTCCTGCTACCATTAATTTGCGATGGCCAGTGAACTCACCCACAGTTCGGCGCGCGTGCTCGAGTTCGATTCCTTGCGCGAACTCCTGCGCGGATACGCCTCCTCGCCCCTCGGACAAGAACTCATTGCTGCGCTCGCCCCTTCCACCGACCGCGACTGGATCGAAAACCAACAGTCGCTCGCTCAGGAGATTCGAGAGTTCCGCCGAGTCGGTGGACGTTTCGATTTTTCCGGACTCATCGACATTGATCTGCTCGTGAAGGAAGCGCGCATTACGGGCGCCACTCTCGAAACCACCGAAATCCGTGACGTGATTCTGGTCGTCGATCGTGCCGCGGAATGGCGCGAGATCGTGCTCCATCCTCCCGCCAGCATGCGCTCCGACTGGAGCGGAGTTCGCGCTCTCTCCAGCCAGATCATCGACTTCACCGAATTCCTCCGTTTCTTCCGCAACAAGATCCAGCCCGATGGAACGCTGGAAGACAAGGCCTCTCCCGAACTCGCTCGCATTCGCCGCGAGATCGAGAAACAGCGCCGCTCCATCCAGGAATCTCTGCGCGGATATTTGCGTCGCTTATCCGAAGGCGGCACGGTGCAGGACGAACTTGTCACCATCCGCGGCGAGCGCTTCGTCATCCCCGTAAAAGTCGAGCAGAAACGCCGCGTGCAGGGCGTGGTCCACGGCGCCAGTTCCAGCGGCCAGACGGTATTTGTCGAACCTCTCGAAACGATCGAACAGAACAATGAATTAGTCCGCCTGTTGGAGGAAGAGCTCGCCGAGATCCATCGCATCCTCCTCGAGATGACGCAGCGAATCGGTGCGCGCTCCGAAGAGATTCTCGCAGCCGTCGATGCCCTGGCCGAACTGGAACTCCAATTCGCGAAAGCAAGATTCGCCGAAGACTACAACTGCGTAGCGGTTACCTTGTCTGGCCAAGGCCCGTGTAGCGACGGACGCATTCGGAAGCCTGCCCTGAGCGAAGTCGAAGGGTCCGGGGCGAGCAGCGCTAGCCTCCTACTGCACAATGCCAGGCATCCATTACTGGAACGAAATCTGAAGGCCAAGGGTATCGAGGTCGTCCCCGTCCCCGTCGAACTCGAAGCCGACCGCCGCCAGCTCATCATCACTGGCCCCAACACCGGAGGCAAAACCGTCACCCTCAAGACCGTCGGCCTGCTTGCGTTGATGGCCCAGTCTGGCCTCCCGGTCCCCGCCGATCGCGCCGAACTCCCCGTATTCGACGCCGTCCTGGCGGATATCGGCGACTACCAGTCCATCGAGCAAAATCTCTCCACGTTCTCTGCCCACGTTACCAATATCGATCTCATCTCCCGCACCGCAACCGGCGACTCACTGGTCCTGCTCGACGAACTAGGCTCGGCCACCGACCCGGAGGAAGGAGCCGCTCTCGCTGTCGCCATCGCCAGCCACTTTGGCAGCATCGGGTGCATGACGATCATCTCCACCCACCACACATCTCTCAAGGTCTACGCCGCAAACACTCCCGGCGTCCTGAACGCGTCAGTCGGATTCGACGAAGCCACGCTCCAGCCCACCTACGAACTGAAAGTGGGTGTGCCCGGAGCATCGGCCGGCATCAACATCGCGCGCCGCCTGGGCCTCAATCCCGCCATCATCGACATCGCCCGCTCGCGTCTCGGCACCCAGGCCCGCGACGTTGGACAATTCCTCGACAAACTGCACGCCGACCTGCGCGAAGCCGAAAACGACCGCCTGCGTCTGAAGACAAGGGAGCAGGAGCTTGAGAAGGAGAAGGCGCACCTCGCCGCCGAAGGACGCAAAGAACAGCAAGTCAAAATCCGCGAGATGGAGAAGAAATTGGAAAGCATCCTTCGCGATTTCGAATATCACGCGCGCGAGGCCGTCAACGCCGTCCAGGAACGCGCCGCCGCGCAAAAGCTTTCCAAAGAAGCGGAGCGCCGGATCGCGAAGATGCGCCGCGAGTTCAGCGAGCAGTTCAATTCCACGGTGGTCGCCCATTCCACCGGAGCCGATCACGGCGATCCCCATGCCCAGCCGCAGGTCGTCAAACACGTTTCCGAAGGTGATACCGTAAAGCTGAAGTCGACTGGGCGCTCGGCACAGGTTGTGCGCAGGGTCGATGACAACCACTTTGAAGTCCAGATGGGCGTCATGAAGATGAAGATCGCCCGCGACGACATCGCCGAAGTGTTGGCCAGCGCGCAGGGGCAATCGGCTGGCACTCCGGTGAAAGCAGCCCGCGCGCGCGGAATCTCTGTGTCGCTCGAAAACGAGGATGCGAACGTCCCCAGCGAGATCAATGTAATTGGCCAAACCGTCGACGAAGCCTCGCCGAAAGTCGAGAGATTCGTCGACCAGGCCTTCCTTGCCGGGCTCCCCCGAGTCCGCATCGTTCACGGCAGCGGCATGGGCATCCTCCGCAAAGCCCTAAGACAAATGCTCCAGCACCATCCCCACGTAGCCTCCGTCACCGAAGCCCCCCAAAACGAAGGCGGCGGCGGAGCAACGCTCGTCGAGTTGAACGTATAGGGCGACACCTCGAACCATCACATCAAAAAAGACCAATGTCATGCTGAGCGAAGGAGGATCGGCCGCAAGCCGATCCTCCGCAGTCGAAGCATCCCTACCCTCACCTGACTCTCCGAGAGCAGCCGGATACTGCACCGATCTTGGTGTTTTCTGAGGCACCCTGTCCGCTGGGTCTCACTTGTAATCGGATACCGGCCCCAAGTTCCATTTCGGTCCGACTGCGTCCTGCATGTGATCAATGTCACTGCCACACACTGTCAAACACCAGATCCTGTCATGCTGAGCGAAGGAGGATCGGCCACAAGCCGATCCTCCGCAGTCGAAGCATCCCTACCCCGAACTTATGACTCGCGAGCGGCGAAGCTACTGCGTCTACATTATGGGCAGCTCCTCAGGCACGCTCTACATCGGTTTTACCGGCAATCTGCACCGGCGCGTCTTCCAGCACAAATTCCATCAGATGGAGGGCTTCACCAACCGCTACGACGTAGAGCGCCTCCTCTACTGGGCGTCCTTCGACGACGTACACAAGGCAATCGGGCGTGAGAAACAACTAAAAGGATGGAGCAGGAAAAAGAAAATTGCATTGATCGAGTCAAGAAATCCCCAATGGTTGGACCTGGCGAAGGACTGGTATCCATGGATGAAGAAAAGTAGCGAGACCCAGGTGGCAGCGCAACGCTTTAGTCACTAGTCGATTACTCTGTCATGCTGAGCGAAGGAGGATCGGCCAAGCCGATCCCCCGCAGCCGAAGCATCCCTACCCTCAAGCCGCCGCGTCCGGTTGTACGCTGGTGCCGGTTCAGCAGAATCCGAGACACCGTGCAAAATTAGGGTACTTCGAGAGCAGGACCATTTTTCCTCCTTTCTCCACGAAATAGGTGTCGTATCCACAGCTTCTCCACAC
>Ga0207663_10000527_pt1 | contig 16764 bp, 16 predicted proteins | sample LARL53metaG_FD_184346 | JGI IMG/M metagenome (GOLD analysis project Ga0207663, IMG submission 184346) | Corn, switchgrass and miscanthus rhizosphere microbial communities from Kellogg Biological Station, Michigan, USA - LAR L5-3 metaG... | ecosystem: Host-associated > Plants > Roots >...
TTTTTCAACGCAGTTTCGCTGACTTGGTTCGTCGATTGTATGGAAATTGGTTCACGGGCTTCGGCGAGATTCCCTCCCGCAGCCTTCGCGGGAGAAACGTCGCATGCCAATGTAGTCAAATGTGCCTATTTGGGCTCGGAACTTGCTGATCCGGGGGCCGGACGTTCATGTTGCTGTCAGGCATTTTGTCACGTCCCTGATCGCCGTTGTCATCCTTGCCCCCAGACGTGGATGTGCCACTCCCGCTCGGATTCGACCGGCCAGATCCAGTAGTGCTGTTCGGCTCGGCGCTAGGGTTGGTCGTGCTGGCGGCCGGATCTCCGGTGGTAGAACCGCGGCCACTCGGATTGCCCTGCGCCAGGGCGGCCGAAGAACTGATGAGTATACAGCTCAAAATAATCGACATTGCCTTCATGGTAGTGCGCTCCTCCTCGTGTGCGAAGGAACAAATCGCGCTAGGCCTCTGAAGTTCCTGAACCGACTCCGGGCGGCAACTCCTCGCAAGAAGCGCCGCCGTTTAGGCAGAGCTCGACCGCCCGCGTAAGCGTTACTGGTGCCGGTCTCGTGCTTCCAGAGCCAGCCGCGCTCGATCGCGAGCTTTAGGCCGGCGCCGTACTCGGCCGGCTGCCGCGGAGACACCGTAAAGTCCTCATTCTGCCCATGGCGGCGCTCCCGCCTCGTCGGGGTCGATCTCTATTCTGTCTTCGGTGCATTGCGCGTATCCAGCGCTTGTTACTTAGCCTCATCCTTCGACATGCGGCGACTGATGTCGCGACGAAAGGCGCCGGTGTCAAAAAAGAACTTCTTTTAGGTGCCGGAAGTTGAGACACGGCTACGCGAGACACCTCACACAGACGGAATGGCCCTTGGAGTTCCGCGGAATAACTGGGTCAACGAACGGAAAGGGGCAGGAATGTGTGCTGCGCGCTGCGCATCTGGCTCGACTTCATGACTCCGGGTCAAGGCGGTCTAACATTTCGCGCACGCGCAAAGCGAGTTTCGCTTGAGAGATCGGCTTCTCTAACAACTCGACACCCTCATCCAGTCGTCCCTGGTGAACCACGGCGTTTCGGGAGTAACCAGTCATATACAGGATCTTGATGTGTGGGCGGATCTGTTGGGCGCGCCGACCAAGCTCCCGTCCATTGATTCCAGGCATCACGACATCTGTCAGTAAAAGATCAACCTTCGGCTCTTCCTGCAGGAGGATGGTCAAGGCAGCTTGGGCACTGGAAGCCGCAATGACGCGGTAATTCAAGTCTCGCAGAAGTTCAGAAACATACGCACGCAGGTCCGCATCATCTTCGACGACGAGTATCGTCTCCAGTTTCTCGCCTTCCGGGCAAAATTCGTCTGCATCGCTATCAACCGGGCGGGCTTCCCCATGGTACCGGGGGAAATACATTCTGATACTGGTGCCTTGGCCGACTTCGCTGTAGATCTTCACGTGCCCGCCAGACTGTTTTACGAAACCATAGACTTGGCTCAAGCCAAGGCCCGTGCCTTGCCCAGGGTCCTTTGTTGTAAAAAAGGGTTCGAAAGCGTGATTGAGAACGTCTGCGGTCATCCCGGTGCCAGTATCGGTCACGCAAACGATGACATACTGCCCCGGGGAGAGCTCAGGATTGACGCGGCAATAGTCCTCGTCAGCTAGGACGTTCACAGCTTCGACCGTGAGTTTGCCGCCGTCCGGCATTGCATCACGTGCGTTGATACCGAGATTAATGATGGCGGATTCGAGGTGGTTGGCATCGACCTCGATCGACCATAGACCTGCACTTCCGACGGTCTGAACTTCGATACGTTCACCGAGTGTACGCTGCAGAAACTCTTGCAAACCATTTAGGAAATTATTCAGATTTATTGGTTGCGGGTCCAGCGCTTGGCGACGCGAGAATGCGAGCAGGCGGCTGGTCAACGCTGCCGCCCTTTGTGCACCCCTTTTCGCATTGGCTAGTGCGCGCTGTAGGTTCACGCTGCCAGCCAGGCCGCGGCTGTTTCGCTCAGCGGTCTCAAGATTGCCAAGCACGATCATCAGGAGATTATTGAAGTCGTGCGCAATCCCCCCGCTGAGTTGACCTACCGCTTCGAGCTTCTGGGAAGCTGCCAACTTCTGGTGAACGCGCTGAAGTTCATCCTCGGCCTGCTTTCGCTCCGTTACGTCGCGAGTAACTTTTGCAAAACCGACGAGTTCGCCAGCCTCATCTGTGATGCGATCGATGACAACCGACGCCCAAAAGCGACTGCCATCCTTTCGCATTCTCCAGCCTTCAGCCTCGAAGCGTCCTTGTTTGGTCGCCTCGGCGAGCGCCAGTTTAGGCACGCCAAGTTGAATATCTTCAGGCGTGTAGAATCGGCTGAAGTGCTGACCGATAATTTCTTCCGGATCGTAACCTTTAATGCGCTGTGCACCCGGATTCCAGGTAGTTACGTTGCCGGCAGGGTCGAGCTGAAAAATCGCATAATCGACGACAGCCTCGATCAATCGACGGTATCGTCGTTCGCTCTCTAGAAGCTCGTTGTGGGCTTGCTGACGTTCTGTGATGTCCCGCGTTACCTTTGCAAAGCCGATCACCTGACCTTGCTCGTCGCGAATTGCATCAACGATGACTAACGCCCAAAAGCGGCTTCCGTCTTTGCGGACGCGCCACCCTTCGGAGCTGAAACGGCCAGTTTCGGCCGCAATCCTCAATGCGGTTTGGGGAAGCCCCTTTGCGCGATCTTCCGGTGAATAAAACGATGAGAATGACTTGCCGATGATCTCGTCGGCCGAGTAGCCTTTCAGTCGCTCGGCGCCGGAATTCCAACTGCGCACAGTGCCATCTACATCGATCATGTAGATTGCGTAATCCACGATGGCGTCAATGAGCAGTTGAAGCCGCCGCGCGTCGGAGGCCCCATCGAGCTTTGATTGTGGTCTATTCAACAGTCCGAGCGCTCCCAAACATACCTAACATGTCGGAAAGCCCCTGGTTCCAATCTCAGCACAGTGCGCTGAAATGGATCCGCGATCGCTGCTGCCGACCAGTAAAACTGACATAGCTCGGACCTGGAGGCCCGAGGGGGAAGCACCGCGGTCAATTCAGGCTGGAACCGCCCCCGGGGCTAAAAGTTTCAGTAAATCAATGTTGAGGGTTCGCCCGCGGCGAAATGGGGCTTGATATGGATGATGATAAGCGGTCGCTAGACGTAGATGAGCTTCCGAGGATTTCCACTGGGAATACCGGTTTAGACGACATACTCGGGGGCGGCATTGATCCCGAGAGGATGTATCTCTTCGAAGGACAACCCGGTTCGGGCAAGACAACCTTGGCTCTTGAATTTTTGCTGGAAGGAGTGCGCGCCGGCGAACCGACCCTCTACATCACGCTGTCGGAGACCGAGCGAGAACTGCGTCTGGTCGCGAAGCGTCATGGGTGGTCGCTCAACGGCATCACGATCTTTGAGTTAATCCCTCCTGAGACCACTCTGGACCCAAGCCAGGAGCTCACGGTGCTGCATCCAGCCGAGATGGAGCTCAGCGAAACGACGCAAATGATCTTCGATCGGGTCGAGGCACTCGCGCCGGCACGAATTGTGCTCGATAGCCTGTCCGAGCTTCGACTGCTGGCACAAAGCCCGCTTCGATACCGCCGTCAGATCCTCGCGTTGAAACACTTCTTTTCAGGTCGCAAGTCCACCGTGGTTTTGCTGGATGACCTTTCATCACAGCAGAACGATTTGCAACTGCACTCCATCGCTCATGGCGTCGTGCTGCTCGAGCAGTTGGCGATCGACTACGGCGCGCAGCGACGACGCCTTCGAGTCTTAAAAATGCGTGGCATCGATTTCAAGGGCGGCTTTCACGATTTCACCATCAGACATGGCGGTCTCGAGGTTTACCCCCGACTTGTCGCCGCAGAACATCACAAGGAATTCGACAGCGATATCGTCTTAAGCGGCAATGCGGAACTGGATACTCTCCTTGGCGGTGGCCTTGAGCGCGGAACGAATGCGCTCCTCATCGGTGCAGCGGGCGTTGGAAAATCATCCCTCGCGCTGACCTACGCGATCGCAGCTGCAGCTCGGAACGAACGCTCCGTGATTTTCGCCTTCGACGAAGGGCGGGGCACCATGAAAGCGCGCGCCAAGACGCTAGGGCTTCCGCTTGAAGAGAGCCTCGCAAATGGGCTGATCACCATCCAGCAAATCGACCCTGCTGAAATGGCCCCAGGCGAGTTCGCGGACGCCGTCCGAGGAAGTGTAGAAAATGAAAATGCACGTGTCGTGATTATCGACAGCCTCAACGGCTATCTCAATGCGATGCCGGACGAGCGGTTTTTGATTCTGCAGATGCATGAACTGCTGAGTTATCTCAGTCAGCGCGGCGTTTTAACCATTCTGGTGCTTGCGCAGCATGGTCTTGTTGGGCCGATGGATACCCCGCTCGATATTAGCTATCTCGCCGATGGCGTGCTGATGCTGCGCTATTTCGAGTTCGATGGCAGCGTGCGGCGCGCGCTGTCCGTTGTGAAGAAACGAAGCGGCAATCACGAACATACAATCCGCGAATTCAAACTCAGCCACCAAGGCATCACCGTCGGCCCTCCGCTCAAGGGCTTTAGCGGCATTTTCGGCGGTACGCCGGTGTACAAGGGGGAGGAGGCGCCTTTGATGCCTCGGGACACCGATGGTCGGGCTTGAGACGCCAAAAGGCGTGGTTTTAGTCCTGATGCCCGTCGGACGCGACGCTCCAACTGTTGCCAAGTTGATCGAAAAGGCCGGCCTACGTCCCGTTGTCTGCAACACTCTTCAGGAAGTGATCGAGAATCTCGAGTGGGTCGTCGAAGTCGTGCTTGTGGCGGAGGAGGCGCTCTACGGCAATAATGTCCGCGTTTTGGAAGACTGGGTGGGCCGTCAGCCACCGTGGTCCGATCAACCCTTTGTCGTACTGACCAACCACAATGAAGGCGGCAAGTTTGCCGCGTTCAGGCGCGAGTTGGTCATTCGCCTGCGCAACGTGGGCTTTCTCGAGCGCCCGTTGCAGGCCATCACGCTTCAGGCCACGATACTCTCCGCAGAGCGCGCTCGAAGACGACAGTATCAAACTCGTGCGTACCTTGAGGCGCAGCGCGGTGCCGCTGCCGAACTGGAGCGATTGGTGGCGGAGAGAACGGCTGACCTTGAGCGGGCGAACAGTCAACTCCGGGAAGAAATTGTGGGTCGCGAGCGGGCTCAGGCAGCATTGCTGCAGGCACAGAAAATCGAGGCGTTGGGCCAGCTTGTGGGTGGGGTCGCGCACGATTTCAATAACCTGCTTATGGCTGTCATCGGCAACCTCGACCTGCTTGCCAAAAAACTTGGCGAAGATGCGCGACTTCACAGGCTCCTGGATGGAGCCATGGAGGGTGCCCGCCGCGGCGCCACTTTAACGCAAAGGCTGCTCGCCTTTGCGCGCAAGCAGGAACTGAAGGCGCAAGCCACAGATGTCCGAAGCCTTGTGGAGGACATGATAGGCCTCATAGATCGCTCAGTAGGCCCGATGGTTCGGATCGAGCTTCACGCCGAAGACAAAATGCCGGTCGTCGACGTTGACCCGAACCAGCTCGAAATGGCTCTGCTCAATCTCGCCGTGAATGCCCGGGACGCGATGATTACGGGCGGCGTCCTCACGATCGGGCTGTCCGAGCAAATTGTCGACGTGAACGATCAGCTTGGTGTCCGGCCTGGCCGATACGTGGTGCTTTCGGTGCGAGATACTGGAGAAGGAATGGACGCGGAAACACTGGCCAGAGCCGTAGAACCGTTCTTCTCAACGAAGGGAGTGGGCAAGGGCACGGGTTTGGGTTTGTCCATGGTCTTCGGCTTGGCGCAACAATCCGGCGGTGCCCTACGGCTCGAAAGCGTCCCCTCAAGCGGAACAACCGCCAGACTTTGGCTTCCCGTTGCTAGCGAAACGACGCTGTCTTCCGGACGCACATCGAATATCGTCACTAGAGCCTCGGGGCCGGCGAAGATTCTTTTTGTAGACGACGATCTTCTGATCGCCGGCAGTACTGTCGGTCTACTGGAAGACCTCGGACATCAGGTGATTGAAGCGCACTCCGCCATAGAGGCATTGCGCCTTCTTGAAGGTGGATTGGCTGCTGACCTTTTGATAACGGACCACGCGATGCCAGGGATGACAGGAATCGAACTGGTCCGAGAAGTGCGGCGCCAATACCCTCACCTTCCCATCTTGCTTGCGACAGGGTTCGCGGAGCTCGAAGGAGGTGAAGTGGTAGACGTCGCACGTCTCGCAAAACCTTACACGCAGGCTCAACTTGCCACGGAGATCGCGCATCTCCTGCCGGTTGGAAGGGATGGTCTCTGATGTCGCTCAGCGGCCGGCATGCACTTGCAGGGTATATTTCGACCCTGGACTTCAGGCCGCGAGCGCGCGCGCCGTGGAAAACCGGCGCTGCGGCTTTCCGCCGGGCGGGTTCCGGGGGCCGTCATCGAGCTCGCATAAAGCTTCGAGGATGGCGCCGATGCTGACGGGCATCTTCAAGCCTTCTGGAGCGCGTAGTGCAGGACAAGAGGCGATCGCTGACGCATCGGAGGCCCAGGATGCGAGGATTGCCCGCTTCTCGGCCAGCGTCAGGGACGGATGCATCACCACGTCCTTGGGGTGCTCAAAGACGGTGCCGGGGTGCAGGAGCGCTTGAAAGTCGAATACGTTGTCGTGGGTGGCGGTCGTCGGCCGCATGGTTTCCTCCGTTCGAAGACGAGTGGGGTCGGCGGCCCGTGACCGAGCCGCCGCGATTCCGCGTCGCTCAGGCCGCCGTGGACTCGAGCTGGTGCACGTTGGCCTGCGACGTCCCGTTGATGGCGATTCGCCGTGGCTTCATGGCTTCGGGAATCTCCCGGACCAGTTCGATCTTCAGAAGACCATTGTCGAAGGACGCGTTCTTGACCTGGACGTAGTCGGCCAGGTTGAACTGGCGTTTGAAGTGCCGCGTCGAGATACCCCTGTAAAGAAACTCGCGCTCGGCTTTGTCGGTTTTGCCGCCTTCGATGGTGACGACGTTCTGCTCTGCAGTGATTGAGATTTCATCCGGCGAGAAACCGGCGACCGCCAGCGTGATCTGGTAACGGTCTTCGGCCAGCCGTTCGATGTTGTAGGGCGGATAGCCTTCCTCGGTGCCGCGCTGGGCAGTCTCGGCGAGGTCGAACAGACGATCGAAACCGATAGTCGACCGGAATAGGGGAGAGAAGTCATAAGTGCGCATAGCCAAATCCTCCAAAGAGCAAGATGGGTATGAGACACCGGACATGACCGGTGCCCGTCTGGATTTCCCGAGCCCATCAGGCGCCCGGGAGCCACCCTGCGGCGGCGACTTAGAAATAAAAAAAGCGGTTTTTGGTTTCAAGAGGGAGTCAAAAAATTTTGCTCTGATTTGGATCGCTCTGCCGGGGCGCTACGGCCGCGCGGGCAGGGACGCCTTGACGGCGCTTCCCTATCAGCGCCCACGCGGCCAAAGTCGCCTTCATCGATGGCGCCGCAATGGCCTGGTCGAAGAAGCTCAGCGAGGTTGATAGGTCTTCTGCTTATGAGGCCCGCTACTTTGCGGGCGGGATCGGCGGGCTCGCGTTAAGAAGCTGGGATATAGCGGTTACAATCTGAGCAGGGGCAAAGGGCTTTACAAGCAGCAGGCTGTTCGGGACGCCCTTGGACGCCCATTCCTCCCCGTGTTTGCCGGGATCCCGCGGATCTTGCGCATCAAACACTCGCGTTGATCTCCGGCGGGTAAGACTTCCGCCCTAGCTCGCAGACATTCCGTCTGTAGTCTCGCTTCAAGGGGTGTCGTTTGTTTGAACGTCATCGCGTCTGCAGCTCGCGCCTCCATCGCAGCAATTGCATCTCATCCGGAAAATTGTACCCGTTGTCGCTCTAAAACATCGCAAGGGAGGGTACAGGTTCCTCAAGACCAGAACTGCAGGCCGGTCCATGCAATATGTGCAGGCGCACTTAGAAGAGCTTCGTGCCGACGCCGCGGAGTGCAAGTTGATCAGCGACCCGCGACGGACAAGGAAAACAGAAACTATTCGCTCGACTTTCTGATCACCCCAATGTTCTTGCCGATGAGGTACGCGGCAAACAAGAACGTCGCAGGTTGGTCCTAATCTTGCAATGCCCGCAAGCGAACCCCGCGGTCAAGCATCGACTCGGATACATAGCAACGCGTTGTGTCAAACGATCAGCCTTGCCCGCTGAAGCTCATCAGACGCCGAAAGTGAACCTTAGAGCACATCCTGCTAAACCGCCCTCCGGCGTCCAGCTACCATGCCGGGTCCGTACCACCCTAATGCTTGCCCAAGATAGGTCGCGACGAAAGCGCCTACTATGCCGAGAACGGCTGTAAGGATGAGGCCGGTCGGCTCGTTCTCGCCGGCATGATGAATTTAGCGATCACACCGGCAATGAAGCCTATGATAATGGTCCAGAGAATGCTCATGACGCGTGCCTTTCCAGGCTGTTGAATATTCGGATCGGTTTAGCGGCCGGGCAACTGTCCGCCGGGCGTATATTTGTCCACGGCGCCGGGCAATTCTCTCGATAGGCGCGCAAGGAGCTCCGATTGCGATAGCCCGGTTTGCTGCTCCAGAGCCGCTAGCATATCGGGCCCGATTGCCTTTTTAAGGTCCGGCGGTGAGATTTGCTGATTAGGACCATTGTCGATCCAAGATTGGGCGGTGTCGCCGTGGCCGCTCTGCTTGAACCTATCAAGTAGCTCTCCGAGTCCACCGCTCAGCAGACCGCCTGCGCCGGTACCTCCCAGCGTTCCGCCCAGACTGTTAAGCATCCCTCCAAGAGGAGCCGACGTTGTCGCCGACCCGGGCAATGCCGATGGCGAAACCGCCTTTAAGCATTTCAGAAATCTTGTCCCGATTTTGGTAGCCTGCCAACGCAAGCAAACCCAGAAGCGCGGTCATCGATGGCATCCCATTTGACATGTCAACTCCTTTGATTTGAACGACGCCCGAGAGAAGCATCTCTCCAGCGTCACTTGTCCGCAGCGAAGTCGCTAGGTTCGGCGCGATCCATAAGCAGCGGTGACAGTCGGGGTAACTGCGCCCGCTTGACCTGCGAAGAATGCAGCGAGTGCGCCAAGCACAAGAGCGAGTGCCCCGAAGAGAGCTCCGCGTGAAACGGCCTTTGCAGTCGCATCGGCAGCTTGCCTGGCTTGTTCCTTGGTCTTCGCGACCGCATCCCTGTATTGCTGTTGGTATTGAAGAACCTGCGCCTTGGCTTGATCCGCAGGAATACCCTGCGCTTTCGCCAAAGCCTCGACCGCCTTGTCGCTGGCTGCGGCTTGGCCAGCTGGGTCGCCGGAGAGTGCGGCTTTCATAGCAGACGCGGCTGCGTCGCGGAGTGCGGCGGGATCCTGACCACCGGATGCACTTCGGATCTGGCCTTCAATGCGCGACATCGGGTCGTCCATATTGTTCAAAGTGGGTGCCGCCGTTTGGACGGCCGTTTGGACAGAACTACCAATCGCCTTTCCAGCGCCGCCAAGCACGCTTGTAACACCGCTAAGCGCACCGCCTACGAGGCCACTCGCTGCGGTGGATAGGATATAAACAATCACCAGCATTGAAACCGCCCAAGAGATCAGGCCGTGATAGGCTGTGGTCGAATGCGACGGTTTACCGGATAGCCGACCCGCCAAATAGCCGCCGATTGCCGCGGCAACAATTCCGGAAATCACCCACCACAGGCCCGCCCCGATGGATAGCGAACTGGCGCTTGGGCTGTCGCCGGCCACGGCATCTACGGTCGAAAGTCCGACACCGATGCCGACCATGTTCAGAATCAATTGCACCACGAGGCCAATGATGGCGCCCGCAAACACGGCACCCCAGGAAATTTCATTGAGCATGATCGTACGGACGTCGTCCGTTGCTGAAATAGTGCTGACTTGCGGAGACGCACGATCCGCCGGAGAACGGCTCGTTTCATAGGTAGTTGTCATGTTGATATACTCGCAAAAAGAGGACACTCATCTGCCTGATGACGGATGATTAAGAGACCGGTGCGCATGCTGATGCTTGTTATCTGCATCGCATAGAAGATTTCGCGCCAAAAACGACTGCGAAAGAACCGCGCGAGCCGAACTACAAGACGAACAAGCCGCCTGCGCGTTCGTTCCTATTAAGTCGGCTTCCGGACAAACTATAATTTAGCCGGACCTGCGTCAGTCTATACCGAGTTTAGATCAGCTATCCTCACCTCAGCCCTGAAAATGCGTCTATTTCAAATTGCGCGGCAGGGTATGATGCACATGGGTTGCGGTAACCGCGGCATGACCGGTGCCGACCGCGAGCTGATGCAGATCGGAGACGACGTCGCCGATGGCGTAGAGCCCGGAGACTGTTGTCTGCTGATGAGGATCGACGAGCAGAGTACCAATATTGCTATGCTTTGCGCCAAGCTTTACCGCAAATTGCGAGCGCACGTCACATCCGAGGACCGGGTAGAGTGTATCAAATGTTAGATGCTCGCCCCCGACCAGCGTCGCGGTGACGCCGTCGGGTCCATGGGCGATTGCTGAAACGCTTGCTAACGGGCGCATGACACCGGCCCGTTCAAGTTCGGTGCACAGGTCCCGTTCGGGCACGCTTCCGTCGAGCGTCACTAGCGTTACGGCTTGTGAATAGCTACGTAGGAAAAGTGCTTAGCACAGGCATCTTGCGCGTGGCCCAGCACCGCGATCCGTTGATCGGAAGCTTCAAAGCCATCGCAGATTGGGCAATACCGCACGAGACCAGAGGCGATCGCTTCGGCAAGCCGAGGAATTGGCGGACATTTGTCGACAAGACCCGTCGCCATGATGACGCGCGGAGCCAACAATTTGCCACCGGACCATTGCACGGTGAAATGACTATTATCCTTGTCCAGACGTTCGACGTGTCCCCCAAGACGCCATAGTGTTCGGCCTGCCTGCGCAGGAATTCGAGAAGCCTCGGACCGGTAACGCCCTCGGCAAAACCGGGGTAATTGTGGGACTTCGGAATTAGTCGGGCGCGACTGTCGCCGCTATCGATTACAGCGACATGACGGCGGAAGCGGGGCCGCCACCAACGATAATGCAATCCATAACCTATCCTCACCATCGAGCTCGTAACTGGAGGATGGGCACCGGGTTGGGTCTGGTACAGCTCATGTTAGCAACGGGAATCTTAGCGAAGTTGTTGTGCCAGCGTTCGAACTTTCTTGTTCAACTGTCCCACTAATTTGCCTAGCAAGAGACGCAATCAATCTTAGCCCTGATCCTCCGCCTTTCCCAGAGTCTCCTATGCCCTTACCGTTGTCGGACACTGTCAAATACGCTTCCCCGTAGCCCACTCCGCCTGTCAATTTGACAGTGATGCTTCCTCCATCGGTGCCAAAGGCGTGCTTGATACTATTGGTTGCGGCTTCATTTAGGATCAGCCCTACCGGCACGGCTCGATCAATGCTCAGTTCCAGTTCATCACACTCCGCGTTGATTTCGATCCCCTCGGCTTGTTGTCGGATCGAGTTGCAAAGAGCCAAAAGATAGTCAGAAAGCCTAACAATCCGTCCATCGTTTCGGTGTGCCAGCTGATCGTGTGCTAACGAAATGGCATTGATGCGGCTCGCTACATGATCCAAAGCCCGATGTACCCCGAGATCGGTATATCGACGTTTTTGCAGGGAAATTGAAGATAAAACGACCTGAAAGTTGTTTTTGACCCGATGCTGCATCTCTTGAAGTAACACATCCCGCTTCTGAGCGTCGACCGCGGCAATCAACTGCGCCGTTTTATCAGGTCGTGAGGATCGTCCGGCTAACGTACCCAGCAAAGCCGCAACGGCCGTCAAGAAGTCCGTAGTGTCCTCGCTGAAGTCACGTTCGGTTGTGCTATCGATTTCTAAGACTCCCCAGGCGGCTCCATCTATCAGAACGGGGACATTTGTAAGGGAGATGATCCCGTGCTCTTTTAGCAAAGGGGAAGCCACATACTCATCTTGCTGGTAAAGATTTTGTATAGTGACCGGTTCGCCGGTTTGAAACGCGCGCCCAGGAGCCGAACGCATGTCGCTTGACAGAACCGCGCTCCCGACGGTTCCGTCTGCCCAGCCGAGGCCCGCCACGACCAAGAGGTCGGCTGTACGCCGCCGATATTGAAGAACTTTAACGTGGTCAATCTCGACGGCCCGTGCGACCTGGAGAACCACCTGGCTCAGGAAGCTGGTTAACTCATTATCGCCTGCTATCCGCCCCACCTCGATAAGAATACGGATGTGACGCCGTACTTTCTCCAACGCCGTGCGTTCCGTCTTATGCTCCGCAATGTTACTCATAATTTTTAAATGCCGTTGATTGCATTATGTTGATCCGCGACCTCGCACCGCTTTCAGCTGGACCGCCTTTGAGCAGCTTTCCCTGTTGACCAATGCTTCTACGCGCGGCCTTCGAAAACCATCGTGGAGAGGACAGTCGGCAAACGTATAGCGGCTCCTGAAGACACACGAGCGCGACGCGATAACGACGTTCTAGCGGGCGTCCCTGTACCCCCAACGCAGACGAGCACTAGCGTAGCGAGGATTGATGCCACATCCGGATTCAGTCCCCGATGCAGTCGCCATGCACTGGCCGTACGTCGCGAAGGCGCAATTTCCTGGGTAACCCCACTGCCTTCCCTGCAGACAATACCTGTCCTGCGCGGACGCGGGCGCGACGTACAGAGCGCCGACGGCGATAAAGAAAAACAGGCCGACTCCGAAACGCATGATACTCTCCTTATTGGTCCCGCCGCCGTCGTAGTTTCCTAACCGTGCTGACGCTATCCTAAGCTGCTAATTTTGATTTCGTTCCTACGTACCGCCTCTAACGTCTTGCGAGCCGTGCAATGGTGCCGAAACTGCTATTCGCCCCGAACAGCGAAAACAGGCTCTCTTGGTCCGCACTGGCCGGGATTTAGGGTCCAGCCAGTACAGTTTCGCGGATGCCGTTCCCGGCCATCGACCTGCTGGATGGTTCGGTCGCCGACCGGGGGGCCGTGCTTGGCGCAAAACGTTCTCGCCACGAAGTTAGTTATAAGCGCTAAACGAAATGCCGCGGCGAGACGGCGTGTTCAGAACATCTCACCGCCTGTTTTCGGGAGATGTGACACCGTTATCAAAATCGAAGCCTGGCGCGGCTGATCGTTCCGCCGTAGGGCATATCGCGCATCACTTCGACAGCGGCTCGGCGATGCTTTCAAGCGATTTGCCTTCAGCGTCTACTCCAAATTTGAGCTCCGTTCCCGCCGCAATGATCAGGAGCAGCGCCGCCAGGAGATAGCCCGCGCTGACGCGCCCAGCCGATCCCGATTCGATCAGCCACCCAAACAAGAGGGGTGAAGTGCTGCCTCCGATCAGGGTACCGAGTGCATAGAAGCAGGCGATCGCCAAGGCGCGGGTCTCGAGCGGGAAGATTTCGCTTGCCGTGAGATAGGCCGAACTGGCCGCCGCGGAAGCAAAGAAGAAGATAGCGAACCAGGCGATCGTCTGCGTGAGCGGCGACAGCAGTCCAGCAGCAAACAGGTAGGCGGTAACTATAAGCAAAAGTCCGCTCACGCCAAATGTTCCAGCGATCATCTTTCGTCGACCAACCGTATCAAATAGCGGACCAAGCAATAATGGCCCACAGAAATTGCCGATCGCCAGCGGCAGGACATAAAGCCCCACGCGCTCGCTCGGCACGTTGTAGAAATTGGAGAGCACCAGGCCAAAGGTGAAAAATACTGAGTTATAAAGGAACGACTGAGCGACCATTAGCACCAGCGCCAAAATACTTCGTTGTCGATATTGTCCTAACATGGAGGAAAGGATCAGTTCGAGGCCAAAGGCCTTTTTCGGATGAACCTCGATCGTGCCCTGGGCGGCGGGCAATGATTTCCCGGTCGCGGTGGCGACATCGGATTCGATCCGCTGCACGGTTTCTTCCGCCTCGTTGTTCCGGCCATGTGTCACGAGCCATCTCGGGCTTTCCGGAACAAATCTTCGAAGCAGCAGGATTGAAAGTCCGAGCACGGCGCCGATTCCGAAGCCCAGACGCCAGCCCAAGTTGGCGGAGAACAGTCGCTGGTCGAGAAGGAAAGGCGTCGCGAGGGCGCCGAGCGCCGCACCTAGCCAGAAGCTGCCGTTGACGAGCAAATCGACCCGACCGCGAAATTTCGCCGGAATTAGCTCATCGATTGCAGAATTGACCGCCGCGTACTCTCCCCCAATGCCCAGTCCGGTCACTAGGCGAAAGCAGGCAAAACTCCAGAAGTCCCATGCAAAGGCGCTGAGAAGAACTCCGGTGAGGTAGACGATCAGGGTGATGTAGAAGACAAGGCGGCGGCCATAACGGTCGGTAATCCAGCCGAAGCCCAGCGCGCCCATTACGGCCCCGGCAACGTAGAAGGATGCCACCGCACCCAGATTAGCGCTCGAAAGACCAAGGGTATTGGTGCTCTGAAGAGCAGGTCCGAGCGACCCAACGATCGTGACTTCAAGTCCGTCTAGTATCCAAGTGATACCCAGTCCGATGACGACGAGGAGATGAAACCTGGCCCAGGGAAGCCGGTCGAGCCGAAAGGGAATGTTCGTGTGTAAGGGCGCCGATAAAATCGTATCCTGCACCGATCGTGGTCCATTCTCTAATGTGAGAGGTCTAAGCCAGGGAGCTCAGCAACTAACTCTTCGCAAAACACTCCGGTTCCTCTCGACGGCGCTCATGGACGCGATATTGGGAGTCGATGCGAATGCCAAAGGAACCCGCGGCCCCGAGTTCGATTGAGACTCAGGACGAAATATGGATCGGAGCCAGACCTATCTGCTTCCAAACTTGAAGCATGTGAAAGAACTGTATCGACGCCTGCAACGAGTTGATCGCGTCGGTGACGGCGCAGCCTACTTTAGGGCGCTGAGGGATGCCGATGGGCGTGGGTCAGGGCGCCACTGAAGAAGTAGTCTGTGCACGAGCCGAACCTGACCACGGTGACGAGGGCTGGGACCCTCAGATTCGATTTCAGCAGTGAGGTCCACCACAGTCGAAAAAAGGGATTAGTAATGTCGGACGTCGTTTCAGCAAAGCCAGAGCCTAAAATCGTGCCTGCCCCGCGGGACCGGCAACTGCGCGATATGGCCAACTGCATCCGCTTCTTGTCGATGGACGCCGTGCAGCAGGCAAAAAGTGGTCATCCTGGCGCGCCCATGGGCATGGCCGACATCGCTACTGTCTTGTTCCGCGATTTTATGCAGTTCGACGCCGCCGAGCCGCATTGGATCGATCGCGACCGCTTCATCCTCTCGAATGGCCACGCCTCGATGCTGCTCTACAGCCTGCTGTACCTAACCGGGTACGAAGACATGCCGATTGAGGAACTGAAACACTTTCGCCAGGTCGGCAGCCGGACACCGGGTCACCCCGAGTACCGCCATGCGGACGGTATCGAACTGACGACAGGCCCGCTCGGACAGGGTATTGCAGAAGCGGTTGGCATGGCGCTAGGCGAACGGGTCATGAATGCTCAGTTCGGCGACGACCTGATCAACCATTACACCTACGTGTTCATGGGCGACGGCTGCCTCATGGAAGGTATCAGCCACGAGGCGCTCTCGCTCGCGGGCCATCTCCAACTTGGCCATCTCATCGCGTTTTGGGACAACAACTCGATTTCCATCGACGGACCGACGAGTCTCGCAGTCTCCGACAACCAGGTCGAACGATTTAGGGCCTCCGATTGGCACGTGCTCGAAATCGACGGCCATGACACAGATGCGATCCGTGAGGCAATTTTAACAGCGAGATCGGTCACCGATAAGCCCTCGATGATCGCGTGCAAGACAATCATTGGCTTCGGTTTTCCAACCAAGGCTGGCACGCAAAAAGCCCACAGTGACGCGCCCGGCGAGGAAGAAATCGCTGGGGCTCGGGAGATCTTGGGTTGGAATTCGCCCCCCTTTGTAGTTCCCGAAAAGTTGCTTAAAGCTTGGCGTGACATCGGTGCCAGAGGGGCGAAAGCGAGGGCAGCCTGGACCGAGCGGGTGAACGCCGCTCCGTATGCGCGGCGCTCCGAATTTGAGCGCCGCAATAGCGGCGAGCTTCCGGCTGATTGGAAGAAGGCCATCGGCAAAGCCCGTCAGGAATTCACCGACCACGGTAAAGGGCTGGCGACGCGGCAGGCGAGTGGCGATGTCCTAGATCACCTCTTCGAGGCCGTCCCCGAGTTGCTCGGCGGCTCGGCCGATCTCACTCCGTCTAACAATACCAGGGCAAAAAATCAGATCGAGATCGGACCTCGGAACTACGCAGGCTCCTACGTCCATTATGGTGTGCGTGAGCACGGTATGGCGGCAGCGATGAATGGGCTCGCCCTGCATGGTGGGCTCATCCCTTACGGTGGCACGTTCTTATGCTTCTCCGACTATTGCCGTCCCGCCATCCGGCTCGCCGCAATGATGCGCATCCGCACCATTTTCGTAATGACCCACGATTCGGTCGGCTTAGGTGAAGATGGCCCTACGCATCAGCCGGTCGAACATCTAGCGGCGCTCCGGGCGATCCCACATCTCGCCGTCTATCGTCCGGGCGACGCTATCGAAACGGCGGAGTGCTGGGAGCTTATCCTCGATCAACCCCGACGCGCCGCATTGATCGCCCTTTCGCGTCAGTCCATGCCGCTGCTTCGCAAAGAACCGGACACGAAAAACAAGTCGGCACGCGGCGCCTATGTCCTATTTGAAGC
>Ga0207663_10000533_pt1 | contig 16706 bp, 12 predicted proteins | sample LARL53metaG_FD_184346 | JGI IMG/M metagenome (GOLD analysis project Ga0207663, IMG submission 184346) | Corn, switchgrass and miscanthus rhizosphere microbial communities from Kellogg Biological Station, Michigan, USA - LAR L5-3 metaG... | ecosystem: Host-associated > Plants > Roots >...
CTTGGTAATGAAGGTGAAGGTCCGATCCTTGAAGATCGTGACCTCGACGGGGGTGATCATGCCCGCCGCGCTCCCCGTGCGCGCATTGAACTGCTTCACGAACTCCATGATGTTCACGCCATGGGGTCCGAGCGCGGTGCCCACCGGCGGGGCGGGCGTCGCCTGCCCGGCCGGGACCTGGAGCTTCACCATTGCGGCAATGGCCTTGGCCATCTAGTGCGCCTTCAGCTGTAAGTAGTCGAGCTCAACGGAGGTCGGCCGGCCGAACAGCGAGACCGCCACCCGCACCTTCCCCTTCTCCGGGATCACCTCTTCCACCGTGCCCGAAAAGTCCGAGAACGGTCCCTCGGTGATCTCCACCACCTGGCCGATCAGGAACGGGATCGTCTCCTGCGGTTCCTCTTCCTTCACCGCCTCCTCGATGCCCAGAAGCCGGTTCACCTCTTCGGGTCGGAGCGGCATGGGCAGCCGCCCAGTCCCCACGAACTTGATCACACCCTGGATGCCGTTGATGGTGTGGATCGTCTCCTGGTTCAAGACCATGTCCACGAGCACGTACCCCGGGTAGATCTTCCGTTCGGCCGTGACCTTCTTCCCGTTCTTGATCTCCACCACTTCCTGGGTGGGGACGAGGGCTTGCCGGATCGGCTTGTCCGCGTCCGGGCGCGCATCGTCCTTGATGCGGCGCTCGATCAACGACCGCACTTTGTTCTCGTGCCCCGCGGTCGTCTGAATGGCGTACCAGCGGTGCTCCGACATCAAAACAGCTTCGAGATGACCGTCACGAAGATCAGTTGTAGGAGCCAATCCATCACCCCGATCAGTACGCCGAGGGTCACGACGAACACGATGATGACCCCGGTGGCCTTTTTGAGCTCGTCCCACGTCGGCCACGTGACCTTACGGACTTCCGCCGGCACCTCGACCCACAAGAATTGCCAGGTGCGCCGCAGCCAGCCCTGCTCCGTCCGCTCCAGTGCTTCCGTCGCCACTACTTCGATTCCTTGTGCGGCTGGTGCTTGTTGCACCGCGGGCAATACTTCTTCATCTCCACCCGCTCCGGGTGCTTCCGCCTGTTCTTGGTCGTGAAATAATTCCGACTCTTACAGGTCGTGCACTCCATGATGATGTTCTCGCGCGGCATCGGTACCGTCTATTTCAAGATTTTCGTGACCACGCCGGCGCCCACCGTCCGGCCGCCTTCGCGAATCGCGAACCGCAGCTGCTCCTCCATCGCGATCGGCGTGATCAGCTCGATCGTCATCTTCGTGTTGTCCCCCGGCATCACCATCTCCACCCCCGCCGGCAGCTCCACCGCCCCCGTCACGTCCGTCGTCCGGAAGTAAAACTGCGGCCGGTACCCCTTGAAAAACGGGGTATGCCGCCCGCCCTCTTCCTTCGTCAGCACGTACACCTCGCTCTCAAACTGCGTGTGCGGCGTGATGCTCTTCGGCTTCGCCAGCACCATCCCCCGCTCCACATCCGTCTTATCCACCCCCCGCAGCAAGAGCCCCACGTTGTCCCCCGCCTGCCCCTCATCCAGCAGCTTGCGGAACATCTCCACCCCCGTCACCACCGTCTTCTTGTCCGTCCCAAACCCCACCAGCTCCACTTCCTCCCCCACCTTCACCTTCCCCCGGTCGATCCGCCCCGTCGCCACCGTCCCCCGCCCCGTGATCGAGAACACGTCCTCCACCGGCATCAGGAACGGCTTCTCCACGTCCCGCTTCGGCACCGGGATATGCTTATCCAGCGCCGCCAGCAGCTCCTCCACCTTCCCCACCCACGCCTTGTCGCCCGCGATCGCCTTCAGCGCCGACCCGCGGATCACCGGCACGTCGTCCCCGGGGAACTCATACTTGCTCAACAGCTCCCGCACCTCGAGCTCCACCAGGTCCAGCAGCTCCGCGTCGTCCACCAGGTCGCACTTATTGAGAAAGACGACGATCGCCGGCACGTTCACCTGCCGCGCCAACAAAATGTGCTCCCGCGTCTGCGGCATCGGCCCATCCACGGCCGAGACCACCAGGATCGCCCCGTCCATCTGCGCCGCCCCCGTGATCATGTTCTTCACGTAGTCGGCGTGCCCCGGGCAGTCCACGTGTGCGTAGTGCCGCTCCGTCGTCGCGTACTCCACGTGCGACGTCGCGATCGTCAGGATCTTCGTCGCGTCGCGCCGCCCCTGCGACTCACTCGCCTTCGCCACCTGATCGTAGGTCACGTAGGTCGCGAGGCCCTTGTCCGCCGCCACCTTCGTCAGCGCCGCGGTCAAGGTCGTCTTCCCGTGGTCCACGTGGCCAATCGTGCCCACGTTCACGTGCGGCTTGGTGCGCTCGAATTTCGCTTTCGCCATTGTTCAGTTCTTCCTCTACTCGGTGTCTGGTGTCGGGTGTCCGGTGTTCGTGGTGTCCGGACACCGGACACCCGACACCGGTCACCTCGCCTGTCAACCCTTCACCTTCGACACGATCTCTTCCGCTTTCTGTTTCGGCACTTCCTGGTAGTGACTGAACTGCATGCTGTAGATCGCCCGGCCCTGGCTCATGGAGCGCAGCGTGGTCGAGTAGCCGAACATCTCCGACAACGGAACGGTCGCGGCGACGACCTGCGCGTCGGCGCGCTGCGTCATGCCGCCGATTTTACCGCGCCGAGCAGAGAGATCCCCGATGACGTCGCCCATGTAATCAGACGGGGTGACCACCTCCACATCCATCATCGGCTCGAGCAGGACCGGATGCGCCTGGCGGGCGGCCTCTTTCACGGCCATGGAGCCGGCGATCTTAAATGCCATCTCGCTCGAGTCCACGTCGTGGTACGACCCGTCCACGAGCTCGACCTTCACGTCCACCATCGGATAGCCCGCGAGGACCCCATTCTCGAGCGCTTCCTTCACGCCCTGCTCCACGGGGCCGATGTATTCGCGGGGGATCACGCCGCCCACGATGTTGTCCTCGAACACGAAGCCCGTGCCCGGCTCGCCGGGCTCCATGTTGATCACGACGTGGCCGTACTGGCCGCGCCCGCCGGTCTGGCGGATAAACTTCCCCTCGACCTCTTCGACGCGCTTCCGGACCGTCTCGCGGTACGCCACCTGCGGCCGGCCGACGTTCGCGTCGACCTTGAACTCCCGCCGCATGCGCTCGACGATGATCTCCAGGTGCAGCTCGCCCATCCCCGAAATGATCGTCTGCGCCGTCTCGGCGTCCGAATGGACGCGGAACGTCGGGTCTTCTTCGGACAGCTTCTGCAGCGCGATCGAGAGCTTGTCCTGGTCGGCCTTAGTCTTGGGCTCGATGGCGACCGAGATCACCGGCTCGGGGAACTTCATCGCCTCGAGGATAATCGGATGGCCTTCGTCGCACAGCGTGTCACCGGTCTTCGTCTCCTTCAAGCCGATGGCCGCGGCGATGTCGCCCGCGCGCACTTCTTCGATCTCCTCGCGCTTGTTGGCATGCATCTGGAGGAGGCGACCGATGCGCTCTTTGCGATCCTTGGTGCTGTTATAGATGTACGAGCCGGCGGCGAGGACGCCCGAATACACGCGGAAGAACGTCAGTTTCCCCACGTACGGATCCGTCATGATCTTGAACGCCAGCGCCGAGAACGGCTCTTCGTCCGCGGCCTTGCGGAGCGCGTGGGTCGCGTCGTGATGCGGCAGATGGCCCTGGATCGCCGGTACGTCCATCGGCGACGGCAGGAAGTCCACGACAGCGTCGAGCAGCGCCTGCACGCCCTTGTTCTTGAAGGCGGCGCCCGCGAGTACGGGCACGACCTTGCCCGAGATCGTGGCCTTGCGCAACACCGTGCGGATCTCGTCTTCGGAGAGCTCATGCTCTTCCAAATACTTGTGGAGAATGGCGTCGTCCTGCTCGACGATCGACTCGAGCAGGTGATGGCGCATCTCCTTCACCTTGTCCTTCAGGGCAGCTGGGACCGGTCCCTCGACGTATTTCTTGCCGAGGGACGCGTCGTCGTCGTCGTAGACGATCTCGACCTGACGGATGAGGTCGATGATGCCGGTGAACAGCTCGCCCGAGCCCAACGGCAGATGGATCGGCACGACGTTCGCGCCGAGACGCTCGCGGACCATCTTGACGCACATCTCGAAGTCCGCGCCCACGCGGTCCATCTTGTTGACGAAGATGATGCGCGGGACGTGGTAGCGGTCCGCCTGGCGCCAGACGGTTTCCGTCTGGGGCTCGACGCCGCCGACCGCGTCGAGCACGGTGATGGCGCCGTCGAGGACGCGCAAGCTGCGCTCCACCTCGACGGTGAAGTCCACGTGGCCCGGCGTGTCGATGATGTTGATCCGGAACTGCTCGTTGCGGCGCGGCCAGAAGGCGGTGGTGGCAGCGGAGGTGATGGTGATGCCGCGCTCCTGCTCCTGTTCCATCCAATCCATGGTCGCGGTGCCGTCGTGCACCTCACCCAGCTTGTAGGTGCGGCCCGTGTAATACAGGATGCGCTCGGTCGTAGTCGTTTTCCCGGCATCGATGTGGGCCATGATGCCGATGTTGCGAATCCTGTCGAGCGGCGTTGCTCTGGGCATTGCTCTCCCTTATCCAGCAAAAACGCGGGGCGACCGGGACGCCCGTCATTGGGCCGGTCTCGCTCCGCTCTCGTCGGGAAGCTTTCGGCCTCCTCGACGCAGGATCCCTTAGCGCAGGGTCCCGAAGTTGTCCGTTAAAAGGTGGGGGCAAAGCATGCCTTGCCCGTGCCTACCACCGGTAATGCGCGAAGGCCCGATTAGCCTCCGCCATCCGGTGCGTGTCTTCCTTTTTCTTAATCGTCTCGCCCTCGCCCTTCGAGGCGAGGATCAGCTCGGCGGCCAGCCGTTCGGCCATATTCTTTTCGCGGCGCGCGCGGCTATACGAGATCAGCCAGCGCATGCCGAGCGCGGTGCGCCGCTCCGGCCGCACTTCCACCGGCACCTGGTACGTCGCGCCGCCGACGCGGCGGGACTTCACCTCGAGCGCGGGCTTGACGTTCGACAGCGCCTGCTTGAACACGTTCACACCCGGCTGCCCGGTGCGTTGCTCGATCAGGTCCATCGCCGAGTAGAACACCCGCTCGGCGAGCGACTTCTTGCCCCGCTCCATCAGGTTATTCAAGAACTTCGACACGGTCTGGCTGTCGTAGCGCGGATCGGCCGGCACCGGCCGCCGAACCGCCTTCTTTCTCCTGCTCATGCCGTCGCCGCCTTGGGCCGCTTGGCGCCGTACTTGGAGCGCGACTGCTTGCGCTCGTTCACGCCCGCGGCGTCGAGCGTGCCGCGGATGATGTGATACCGCACGCCCGGCAGATCTTTCACGCGGCCGCCGCGGATCATCACGATCGAGTGCTCCTGCAGGTTATGTCCCTCGCCCGGGATGTAGGCCGTCACCTCGAACCCGTTGGTCAGCCGAACGCGCGCCACCTTGCGGAGCGCTGAGTTCGGCTTCTTGGGCGTCGTGGTGTAGACGCGGGTGCAGACGCCGCGCTTCTGCGGATTGCCACGCAGCGCCGGCGCCTTCTCTTTTCCTTCGACGGCGCGGCGGCCGTGTCGGACGAGCTGATTGATAGTCGGCATACGCTCCCGTACAGAGTTCCGAAAAAGCCTCCAAGTCTACGCGGGGACATACACTTGCGTCAACCCCGGCCGGCCGAACGACGAGCGCCCGGAGTGTCCCCCGGGCGCCGTCACTCTCCTCTACCGACCTCTACCGTCTTCTACCGTCCTCTACCGCCCTCCTAATCCGCTTCCACTTCCTCGGGGAACGGACTGGGCACCGTCCCCGGTGTCGGCTCGGGCGGCGGCGGCGGAGGCTGGAAGCCCTCCGGCGGCTCGATCTCGATATCGTGGTAGCGGTAGATGCCCGTTCCCGCCGGGATGAGATGCCCGATGATGATGTTCTCCTTCAATCCGAGGAGATCGTCCCGCGCCCCGCGGATCGCCGCGTCGGTCAGCACCCGGGTGGTCTCCTGGAACGACGCCGCCGAGATGAACGACTGCGTCGTGAGGCTCGCCTTCGTAATGCCGAGCAGCAGCGGCTCCCGCGTGGCCGGCTTGCCGCCCTTCTTGACGGCCCGCTCGTTGATATCGCTGAACGTCTGCTTGTCGATGTTCTCACCCTCCAGGAACTCTGTGTCTCCCGGCTCCACCACCTTCACCTTCTGCAGCATCTGGCGCACGATGACGCCGATGTGCTTGTCGTTGATCTTCACACCCTGCAGCCGGTACACCTCCTGGACCTCGTTCAGCAGGTACTCCTGCACCGCCCGCGGGCCCTTGATCCGCAGAATGTCGTGCGGATTCACCGGGCCTTCGGTGAGGCGGTCCCCGGCGCGCACGCGGTCGCCCTCATGCACGCGCAAGTGCTTGCCGGCGGGCACTTCGTACAGCTGCGGCTCGCCCTCTTCGGGATGCACGTAGATCTCGCGCTTGCCACGCTTGATCTCGCCGAACCGCACGGTGCCGTCGATCTCTGAGATCGTGGCCGGATCCTTCGGCCGGCGGGCCTCGAACAGCTCGGCCACGCGCGGCAGGCCGCCCGTGATGTCCCGCGTCTTGTACGCCTCGCGTGACACTTTGGCAAGCACGAGTCCGGCGTACACCTCCTGCCCGTCCTCGACGGTGAGCTGCGCGCCTTCCGGAATCACGAAGTCGCGCAGGCGCTTTTCCTTCTCGCCCTTCTTCTGGATGATCTCGATGTGCGGGTGCAGCTTCTTGTCCCGGTCCTCGATGATCACCCGCTGGCGTCGACCAGTGAGCTCGTCCAGCTCCTCGCGCACCGTCTCGTCCTCGACGATGTCTACGAAGCGCACCACACCCGCCACATCCGTCATGATGGGGTTGGTGTACGGATCCCACGTGAATAGCACGCCGTCGCGCGCCACCTTGGCACCGTCCGCCACCATCAGCGTCGCACCGAGCGGCACATGGAAGCGCGAGTGCACGGCGAGCTTCCCGCCCTCGCCGTGGGACTGGGCCTTGAGGATCAGCTCGCCCTCGTAGCTCGTCACCACCTTCTGCTTCTCGGGCGTTTCGACGAACGTGAGCCGGTCGCCGTACTCGATCACGCCCTCCACCTTGGTCTTCCGCACCGTCTGCTCGGCGATACGCGCCGCCGTGCCGCCAATGTGGAAGGTCCGCAGGGTGAGCTGCGTGCCCGGCTCGCCGATCGACTGCGCGGCGAGGATGCCGACCGCCTCACCCAGATCCACCATGTCCATGGTGGCGAGGTTCCGGCCGTAGCACATCCGGCACACACCACGCTTGGCCTCGCAGGTGAGCACGGACCGGATGCGCACCGACTCGAGCCCCGCGTCCTCGATCGCCTGCGCGGTCTCCTCGTCGATCAGCTTCCCGGCCTCGACCAACACCTTGGGCCGCTCATCCTCGTCCAGCTCGTGCGGATCCGTGACCTCGTCGAGCGCCACGCACCCCACCAGGCGCTCGCGCAGCGGCTCGATGATGTCCTCGCCCTCCTTCAGGGCCGACATCTCGAGACCCAGGATCGTGCCGCAGTCTTCCTCGGTGATCGTGACGTCCTGCGCCACGTCCACGAGGCGACGCGTCAGGTACCCGGCGTCCGCGGTCTTCAAGGCCGTGTCCGCGAGACCCTTCCGCGCGCCGTGCGTCGAGATGAAGTACTCGAGCACCGACAACCCCTCACGGAAATTCGACTTGATAGGGCTCTCGATGATCTCGCCGATGCCGCCGGTGAGCTTCTTCTGCGGCTTCGCCATCAGGCCGCGCATGCCCGCCAGCTGGCGGATCTGGTCGCGCGAGCCACGGCTTCCGGAGTCGAACATCATGAACACCGGGTTGAAGCCGCCCTTGGAGCGCTGCATGGTCTTCACCATGGCGTCCGCGATGTCGTTGTTCGCGTGTGTCCAGGCGTCGATCACCTTGTTGTAGCGCTCCCCGAACGTGATCTGTCCGGTGGCGTACGCCCGCTGGAACCGCTCCACGCGCCCCTCGGCGTCGTGCAGCAGGCTCGACTTCTCGCCCGGAATCTCCAGGTCCTCGACGCCGATGGACACGCCGCCCATGGTGGCGTAGCGGAATCCAAACTCCTTCAGGTTGTCGAGGAACTGCACTGTGCTGGCCAGCCCGGCCCGCCGATAGCTCTCGAACACGAGCTCCGACAGGTCGCGCTTGCGCATCACCTGGTTCTTGAACCCCTGTTGCTGCCGCAGGCCCTCGGGGAGGATGCTGTTGAAGATCACCCGTCCCGCGGTCGTGTAGACCCAGGTCCCCGTCGCCACGTCCAGGTGGTACACGGGCAAGTGGTAGCCGAGGCGCTTGGTCGCGAGGGCCATGTCGAGCTCCGCGAGCGAGCCCACGCGCGGCGCCTTCGCCTTCACCTCCGCCTGCTCGAAGTCCGCCGGCTCCTTCGTGAGGAAGTAGCAGCCCAGCACCATGTCCTGGGACGGCTCGGCCACCGGCCGGCCGTCGGACGGCTTCAGCACGTTGTTGGACGAGATCATGAGCAGCCGCGCCTCGAGCTGGCTCTCGAACGAGAGCGGCACGTGCACGGCCATCTGATCGCCGTCGAAGTCCGCGTTGAACGCGGCGCACACGAGCGGGTGGATCCGGATCGCCTTGCCCTCCACCAGCACCGGCTCGAACGCCTGGATGCCGAGGCGGTGCAGTGTGGGCGCGCGGTTCAACAATACCGGATGATCCTCGATGATCTCCTCGAGGATCTCGAACACCTCGGTGCTCTCTTTCTCGACGATCTTTTTCGCCCGCTTGACCGTCTCGGCGATGCCCTTCTCCACCAGCTTGTGGATGATGAACGGCTTGAAGAGCTCGACCGCCATCGCCTTCGGCAGCCCGCACTGGTGCAGCCGGAGCTCGGGACCCACGACGATCACCGAGCGACCCGAATAGTCCACGCGCTTGCCGAGCAGGTTCTGGCGGAACCGGCCCTGCTTGCCCTTGAGCATGTCGGACAGCGACTTGAGCGGCCGCTTGCCGCGCCCGCGAATCGCCTTGGAGCGGCGGCCGTTGTCAAACAGCGCGTCCACCGCCTCCTGCAGCATCCGCTTCTCGTTGCGCAGGATGACCTCCGGCGCCCGATGCAGGATCAGCTTCTGCAACCGGTTGTTCCGGTTGATCACCCGCCGATACAGGTCGTTCAGGTCCGACGTGGCGAACCGCCCGCCGTCGAGCGGCACCAACGGCCGCAGATCGGGCGGGATGACCGGGACCACGTCGAGGATCATCCAGCGCGGGTCATTGCGACCCTCGCCGGCGAGCCCCGAGTTCCGGAACGCGTCCACGATCTTGAGCCGCTTGAGCTGCTGCTTCTTGCGGTGCTGGCTCGTCTCCGAGGCCACCGCCTCGCGCAGCTCGTCCGCCAGCTTGTCGACGTTCAGCCGCTCGAGCAGCGCCCGTACCGCCGGCGCGCCGATGTCGGCCTTGAACGCCGCGTCGCCCTCGGCCTTGGCCTTGGCGCGGAGCTCGAGGAACCGGTCCTCGTCGAGCAGCTCCTTGTCCTGGACTTCCTGCTCGCCCGGCTCGATCACCACGTAGTTCGTGTAGTAGATCACCCGCTCGAGATCGCGCAGGGTCATGTCGAGCAGGTTCCCCATGGGGGACGGCAGCGTCTTGAAGAACCAGATGTGCGCCACCGGCACCGCGAGCTCGATGTGTCCCATCCGCTCGCGGCGCACCTTCGAGAGCGTCACCTCCACGCCGCAGCGGTCGCAGATGACGCCGCGGTAGCGGATGCGCTTGTACTTGCCGCAGTGGCACTCCCAGTCCTTCACGGGGCCGAAGATGCGCTCGCAGAACAAGCCGTCGCGCTCCGGCTTGAAGGACCGGTAGTTGATGGTCTCGGGCTTGGTGACCTCGCCCCACGACCACCACGTCCGCTGGCCCTGCAGCTCGAGGCGCTCGCGCTCCTTCGAATCGCGGGGCCCGCGGATCTCCTCGGGAGAGGCGATCCGGATCTGGATGTAATCGAAGCTCGAGCTCTTCGGCTCGCGCCCGCTACGGAAATCGATCATCGAGTCTCCCTCCCCTTATTCCTCAACGTCCTCGGTGGTGCCCAGGGTGACCTTCAGTCCCAGGGCCTGGAGTTCCTTCACCAGCACGTTGAAGGACTCGGGGATGCCGGGTTTCGGCAGGTTCTGCCCCTTGACGATGGCCTCGTACACGCGGCTGCGACCGTTCACGTCGTCCGACTTGACGGTGAGGATCTCCTGCAGCGTGTGCGCCGCCCCGTACGCTTCCAACGCCCACACCTCCATCTCCCCGAACCGCTGGCCGCCGAACTGCGCCTTCCCGGCGAGCGGCTGCTGCGTCACCAGCGAATACGGGCCGATGGAGCGGGCGTGAATCTTGTCGTCCACCAGGTGCGACAGCTTCATCATGTAGATCGACCCGACGGTCACGTCGGACGCGAAGTACTCGCCCGACCGCCCGTCGCGCAGGCGCGCCTTCCCCGTCGGGGTAAGGCCCGCCACCTTGAGCAGCTCGTTCGCCGCCTGGTCCAAGTCCGCCTCGGACTTGGGCCCGAGCAGCGTGGCGAGCGCCGGCAGCCCGACCGCGTCGAGCACGTCGGCCGGCTTGTCGTGCTCGAGGAACTTTTCACTCTCCTTGAGGCCGGCCTTGAACGCGGCCTGCTCGGTCTTGGGGAGCTCCGCCTCAAGACGGACCTCGTGGAACTCCTTCTCGCTCTCACGCAGCTCACGCTCGCGCCCGGCCAGCTCCTTGGCCGCCGCCTTGAGGAAGTCCACAAACTGGTGATGCAGGTCTCGCGTCTCCTGCGAGAGCGCCCGGCTTGCGAGCAGCGCGATCCCGGACTTGCTGAGGTCGGGCCGGCTGCCGTTCGAGGCCGGCAGCTTCCGCAGGTCGTCGGCGGTGCGCCGCACCGTTTCGGGATCGAGCTCCGGGGGACGCGTCGTCAACCGCAGCCCCTCGGCGGCCCACCGCAGACCCGCGAGGCGCAGCAACACACCGATCTCGGTCTCGTCGGCGCCCTGGAAGACGGGCGTCTTGGCCTCGAAACCCAGGATCGTCGCCGCCCAGCCGAGGTGGGTCTCGAGGATCTGACCCACGTTCATCCGGGACGGGACGCCCAGCGGGTTGAGCACGATGTCGACCGGCGTGCCGTCCGGCAGGAACGGCATGTCCTCCTCCGGCACGATCCGCGCGATGATGCCCTTGTTGCCGTGGCGGCCCGCCATCTTGTCACCCACCGAGATCTTCCGCTTCTCGGCGACGTACACTTTCACGAGCTGGATCACGCCCGGCGGGAGCTCGTCCGGCTGCAGGATCTTGTCGATCTGATCCTCGGACTTCTCCTCGATCTTGGCGCGCTCAGACGTCGCCGCGTCGAGTACGGCGCGGATCCGCTCGTTCACGGCCTTATTGGTCACGCGCAGCGTCTTGAGGTCGACGTCGGCGAAGTTGACGCCGTCGAGCTGCTGCTTGGTGAGCTTCGTGCCCTGGGGCAGGAACTCCTCCACCGTCCCCGACTTGAGCATCAGGCCCACTTCCTGGCCCGCGAGCATCTCGCCGAGCTCGACGAACATCGCTTCCGAAATCCGGGCCTTCTCGTCCGTCTCGAGCCGGCGCACCTCGCCGATGCGCTCGCCGCGGTCCTTTTCCACCACCTGGTCCTCGATGCGCGAGAAGATCTTCACGTCGATGACCACGCCCTCCATGCCGGGCGGGACCTTCAACGAGCTGTCCTTCACGTCCTTCGCCTTCTCGCCGAAGATCGCGGTGAGCAGCTTCTCTTCGGGCGACAGCTCGGTCTCGCCCTTCGGGGTGATCTTGCCGACCAGGATGTCGCCCGCCTTGACGTGGGCGCCGATGCGGACGATGCCGCGCTCGTCCAGGTCGACGAGCGACTCCTCCGCCACGTTCGGGATCTCGCGCGTGATCTCTTCGCGACCCCGCTTGGTATCGCGCACGTGGAGCTCGAGCTCCTGGATGTGGATCGACGAATACACGTCGTCCTTCACCAGGCGCTCGGAGAGCACGATGGCGTCCTCGAAGTTGTGTCCGTACCACGGCATGAACGCGACCAGCACGTTCGCGCCGAGCGCCAGCTCACCGCGCTCGGTGCCGGCGCCATCCGCCACGATCTGGCCGGCCTTTACCTTCTCGCCGATGTGCACGAGCGGCCGCTGGTTGATCGCGGTGTCCTGATTGGTCCGCCAAAACTTCTTCAGGCGATAGCGATCGTGCTGCTTGAGCCGCGCGAGGGGATGATCCCCGGCCTTCGTCTCTTCCTCACCGGCGTCGATGATGATCTCGTCGGCGGTGACGCGCGTGACCACGCCCGCGCGCCGGGCGATCACTACCGCGCCCGAGTCGCGGGCCACCGTCTCCTCGAGCCCCGTGCCCACCAGCGGCGACTGCGGGAAGAGGAGCGGCACCGACTGGCGCTGCATGTTCGAGCCCATGAGCGCGCGATTGGCGTCGTCGTGCTCGAGGAACGGAATCAGGGCCGCGGCGATCGACACGAGCTGCTCCGGCGCCACGTCCATGAAGTCGATCCGGGACGGCGGCAGCAACGGGTAGTCGTCCCGCTTGCGGCACAGCACCAGGTCGTCCGCGAAATGGCCGTCCTCGGTGAGCCGGGCGTTCGCCTGGGCCACGGCGTATTCCTCTTCCTCCGAGGCCGACAGCCAACGGGTCTCGTCCGTCACCTTGCCGTTCTTCACCACCCGGTACGGGGTCTCGATGAACCCGAGGTCGTTCACCCGCGCATAGCACGACAGGCTCGTGATGAGCCCGATGTTCGGACCTTCCGGCGTCTCGATCGGGCACATGCGGCCGTACTGCGAGTAGTGCACGTCGCGCACCTCGAAGCCGGCGCGCTCGCGGGTGAGCCCGCCCGGCCCGAGGGCCGAGAGGCGCCGCTTGTGCGTGAGCTCGGCGAGCGGATTGGTCTGATCCATGAACTGCGACAGCTGCGAGCTGCCGAAGAACGCCTGGATCACCGCGCTCACGGTCCGGGCGTTCACCAGGTCATCCAGGGTGATGCGCTCCGGGTCGTTGTTGATGCTCATCCGCTCCTTGATGAGCCGCGCCATGCGCGACAGGCCCACCGAGAACTGGTTGGCGATCAGCTCACCCACCGAGCGCACCCGGCGGTTGCCGAGGTGGTCGATGTCGTCGGTGTAGCCGCGCCCCTCCCGGAGCTCGATCAGGTACCGGATGATCGCGATGAAGTCGTCCTCGGTGAGGACCGTGTGGTCCTTCGAGATGTTCACCTTGAGCCGCTGGTTGATCTTGTATCGGCCCACGCGCCCGAGGTCGTAGCGCTTGGGGTGGAAGAACAACCGCTCGAGCGCCTGGCGCGCGGTCTCGAGGTTCGGTGCCTCGCCCGGCCGCAGCAGGGCGTAGATCTGCTCCAGGGCCTCGGCCTCCGTGTGGGTCGGGTCCTTGAGCAACGTGTTCTTGATGAGCGGCGACTCGCTGCGGCCCGGGGGCAGCAGCACGTCCACCTTCGTGACGCCGGCCTTGAGCAGCTTCTTCTTGAGCGTGTCCGACAGCTCGCGCCCGCCCTCGGTCAGCACCTCGCCGGTTTCGGGCTCGGCCACGTCGAACGCGAGGATGTGCGCGCCCTGCCGCTCACGCGTGGTGGTCGGGAGCGCCTCGTCCCGCAAGTCGAGCGACGTGTAGCCCGCGAACACCTTGACCTTGCTGATCCCGGCGCGCCGGAACGTGTTGAACTTCTCGAGCGTCAGCTCGTCGCCGACCTTGCCCAGCGGCTCGCCCTTCTTGTTCTCGGGGTCGGGCACGTCCGCCGCGAGCAGGGTCCCGAGCACCTCGCGCTTCTGGGCGCGGCCCTCGAGCTTGCCCGTGATGTCGATCTCCTTCGTCGCGTAGAACAGCTTCAGGATGTCGGCGTTGGTGCCGTACCCGAAGGCCCGCAGGAGCGCCGTCGCGGGGAATTTCTTCTTCTTGTCGATGTGGACGTAGATCACGTCGTGGATATCGATCGTGAACTCCACCCACGAGCCCCGGAACGGAATGATGCGCGCCGAGAACAGCCGCTGGCCGTTCGGATGGATGCTCTCCTCGAACACCACACCGGGCGAGCGGTGCAGCTGCGACACGATCACCCGCTCGGCGCCGTTGATCACGAACGTGCCGAGCGGCGTGAGGATGGGCAGCTCGCCGAGATAGACTTCCTTCTCGATGATGTTCTTCGGCCGCTTGGTCTTTGTGACCTCCCCGACCTCTTCCATCACCACGAGCTGCAGCGTGGCCTTCAGGGGGACGGAATACGTCATGTCCCGCTCGATGCACTCCTCCACGGAGTACTTCGGCTCGCCGAGCGAATACTTCACGAACTCGAGCGAGTAATTCCCGTTCACGTCCTGGATCGGGAACACGTCCTTGAACACCCGCTCGAGCCCGACATCCGTGCGCTCCGGGCCCTTGCCGTCCGGCTGCAGGAGCGACGCGAACGCCCGCGTCTGGATGTCGAGGAGATGCGGCATCGGCATCCCCTGGTCGAGCTTGGCAAACGACAGCACCGGTAGCGTCTTCGTCATGTCAAAACCTCAGGCAAATGCGAAAAGCCCCCAGCCCCGGACCGGATGCCGGCCCGGGGTCGACCGAGGGGCTCGTGGAAGCGAGCAGGAGTGTGGCAAATCCGCGCATGTCGTCGACCAAAGAAGACCCGAGAGTCGCCGGCGGGCCCCTATGGCCCGCCGCGTCCGCCCCCCCGTGTCTACTTCAGTTCGACAACCGCGCCCTGCGCTTCGAGCTTCTTCTTGATCTCTTCGGCTTCCTGCTTGGACACGCCTTCCTTCACGGTGCCGGGCGCGCCCTCCACCAGGTCCTTGGCCTCCTTCAGGCCCAGGCTGGTGATCGCCCGGATCTCTTTGATCACCTGGATCTTCTTCTCGCCGCCGCTCTTCAGGATGACCGTGAACTCGGTCTTCTCCTCGGCCGCGGGGGCCGCGGCTGCCCCGCCCGCCCCTCCGGCCGCGGCGCCGCCCGCCGCCGCCGCCACTGGAGCCGCGATCGTGACGTTGAACTTCGTCTTGAACGCCTCGATCAGCTCCGCTAGATCAAACACCGACATGTTCCCGATGGCCTCGAGGATGTCGTCCTTACTCAGACTCGTCTGCGTCGCCATAGCCCTAGTCCCCCACCTGGATTAGGAAGCTGCGCCGTCGGCGCGCTTCGCCCGAAGCGCCTCGAGGGCGCCCACCATATTCATCAGTACGCCATTCAACGCGCCCGCGAAGCTCGCCATGGGCGCCTGCAGCGTGCCGCCCAGCTGGCTCAAGAGCTCCAGGCGCGGCGGCAGGCTGGCGAGCCGCTTCACCTGCGCGGGCGTCACCGCTTTGCCGTCCACCAAGCCCACCTTGATGGCGGGTTTCTCGAATTCCCTGGCGAAGTCGGCCAGCACCTTGGCCGCCGCCACGGGATCGGCTCCCGCGAGCACCAGACCCGTCGGCCCGGCGAGGTGATCCTCGAGCCCCGGGACCTGCGCGTCCCCCAGGGCGCGGCGCGCCAGCGTGTTCTTGACGACGACGAAGTCCGTCCCCGCCTGCCGCAGCCGGCGGCGGAGCTGCGTCATCTTCGCCACGTCGAGCCCCGTGAAGTCGGTGACGTACAGCGTGGTCGTGCGCTTGAGCCGCGCCGCCAGCGCCGTCACCGTCTCCTGCTTCTGCGCCTTGGTCCTGATCATGCGAACACCGCCGGATCCAGGGACACGCCGGGTCCCATCGAGCTCGACACCGTCACCGATCGGATGTAGTGCCCCTTGGCCGCCGAGGGCTTTGCGCGCACGATCGCTTCCATGAACGCCTGGAGGTTCTGCTCGAGCGCCTCGGCCGAGAAAGACTTCTTGCCTACGGCCGCGTGCACGATCCCGGCCTTGTCCACCCGGAACTCGATCTTTCCCGCCTTCAATTCCCTGACCGTCCGACTCACGTCCATGGTCACCGTGCCGGCCTTCGGGTTCGGCATCAGGCCCCGGGGCCCCAGCACTTTGCCGAGCGGCCCCAGCTGCGCCATCACGTCCGGGGTCGCTACGATGACGTCGGTGTCGAGCCAGCCGTCCTTGATCTTCTGCACGTACTCGACGCCCACGTAGTCCGCCCCCGCCGTCTCGGCCTCCTTGGCCTTGTCGCCCTGGGCGATCACGAGGACCCGGATTTTCTTCCCCGTGCCGTTCGGCAGGCTCACAGTGCCGCGGACGATCTGATCGGCGTGCTTCGGATCCACCCCGAGGCGGACCGCGACGTCGACCGATTCGTCGAACTTGGCGAAGGCCGCCGCCTTCATCTTGTCCACCGCTTCCCGCACCGTGTGCAGCTTCCGCGGCTCGAGCGTCGCGGCGGCGGTCCGGTACCGCTTCCCGTGCACGCGCATCAGTCGGTCACCTCGAGGCCCATGGAGCGGGCCGTTCCCGCCACCATTTTCATCGCTGCGTCGATATCGTTCGCGTTCAGATCGGGCATCTTGATCTCCGCGATCTTCTTGAGCTGGGCCTTCGTCACCTTCCCCACCTTCTGCCGGTTCGAGGTGGGCGAGCCCTTTTCGATCCCGGCCTCCTTTTTCAAGAGCACGGCCGCGGGCGGCGTCTTGGTAATGAAGGTGAAGGTCCGATCCTTGAAGATCGTGACCTCGACGGGGGTGATCATGCCCGCCGCGCTCCCCGTGCGCGCATTGAACTGCTTCACGAACTCCATGATGTTCACGCCATGGGGGCCGAGCGCGGTGCCCACCGGCG
>Ga0207663_10000534_pt1 | contig 16703 bp, 27 predicted proteins | sample LARL53metaG_FD_184346 | JGI IMG/M metagenome (GOLD analysis project Ga0207663, IMG submission 184346) | Corn, switchgrass and miscanthus rhizosphere microbial communities from Kellogg Biological Station, Michigan, USA - LAR L5-3 metaG... | ecosystem: Host-associated > Plants > Roots >...
CCTGTATCACCGCTATTCGTCAAGAACTATAACTCCACAAAACGCCACACGGTCAATCGTGGAGGAACGCGCTCAGGAAAAACTTACGCAATCCTGCAAGCCAACATAATCAAGTGGGGATTACAATCTAAAGGCGAGGTAATCGATATCGTCCGTAAAACGCAGGCTGAATTGTATGATTCAGTGATGAAGGATTTTTTCGACATCCTGAATATGATGGAAATATACGATCGATCCTGCCATGATAAGACTCATTTCCATTATCGCATCAATAGCAATCTATTCCGGTTCATAGGAATGGATAAAGCGCAAAAGAAGCGCGGTCCTGCCAGATCCATCCTTCATATAAACGAAGCCAATGGATTAACATTGGAGGATTGGGTGCAGTTGAATGCGCGTACATCGAAGCAATGCTATTACGACTACAACCCGTCCGAATATTTCTGGATAGATGAAAACATTTTAGAAAAAGATTCATCCAGGTACGAACTTATTCATTCAACATATCTTGATAATTACGATTTCCTCACGCCCGATCAAATTGCAGAAATTGAGAACCTAATTAACATAGACGACTTCTATTACAAAGTTTATGTTCTTGGTGAGGCTGCGATCATGAAAGGTAAAATTTATGATCGCTACACTTTGATTGAGCCAGAAGAATACGATCAGCTTTTTGAAGATGAGAAATTTTACGGAATTGATTTCGGATATGAAGACTATACTTGTTTAATGGAAGTCAAGTGGTGCAATGAGAAGGTTTATGAACGAGAGCTGTATTACGAAAATCATAAGTTTGATGAAGACCTACTTAGATGGATGATTGAAAACAATATTGACTACAACGCATCGATCTATGCTGATCCAGCGAATGCTGCTGGCATTAAGAAGCTGCGCAATGCCGGGTTTAACATTATTAATGCGGATAAAACAGTATGGGAAGGAATTCGATATTGCCAAGGACTCAAAAGATTTATTTGTAAATCATCGCGCAATCATATTAAGTCGATGAATCAATATAAATTTAAACAGGATGCAAATGGTGTTATTCGGGAAGAACCTGTTAAACTCAACGATCACACATGTGACGCCCAAAGATATGCCGAGTTCACGCACTTGAGTAGACAGTTTAATCCTTATCCATGAGCTGGAGTAAGCGAAAGAGGAAATGGCTAGCTAAAAAAGTAAAAACTTTAGATCAACTATTTAAAGATCAATCAGGAATTTGTGCCTTATGTCAACAGCCAATGATGCGTGAAGAAGCCTCAATCGATCACTTGATACCGCAAAAATTCGGAGGCATCCATTCGCCATTACAGGCCGCTCACATGATTTGCAATTCGTTTCGAGGTCATGATTTAGAACCTAAACCACCGGAATATTTTTTGGAGAATAGATTAAGGATTGAGCATCGTAGGAATATCGGAAATAATTGATATTTTATATTCCGTTTCGGTTTTTTACTTTTGACTAAACAAACCGCAACACATGGAAACCATTTGCCCGGTACCTACAGCCCTCACGACAGTCCAGAATCCAGCATGCCCCGAGAATATTGCGCAGATTCAAGTAATTATATTCCAACGCGCATCAGCGAATTGGGTCTTTGACTCCACCGCTGGAAAAGATGTTAAGTTAGCAGCATCGTGGACACCCCTGATGACGGCAGTTGACAACACGAAAATCGTCATCGCACGAAACTGCAATCAAGTAACTATAGACCCGCCGACAGCCATAACAACTGGTGGAAACGATAATACTACTTTAAATGGACGCAAGCTCAATACCGGATTCTCTAGCGTTGAACTAAAAGGTATGTTTCGTTCAATGCCTTCTGAGATTATCGCTCAATTGAAGTTGCTGCAATACGGTGAAGAATTGGTTTGGTTTGGCATTAACCAATTCGGGCAAATTATTGGCCGCGACATTTATCCTGGTCATCCAGGCGAGAAAGTTACCGGCATTCCTTTGTTCTCTCCTTTCTTCGGAGATGCAGGCAATGAAGGTTTCGCGAAAGACGACATGGCCAACTTCTCATTCATCATGGACTACGGCTGGCGTTCAGATTTGCAGGTTGATTCTGCTGGAGTGCAGACATCTGCATATCAACTTTACTTAAAGAAACCAAGCTTCGATGCACTCAGCGTCCTCAAGCCAATCCAAGAAACATAACAGCGTAACATTTGTCACGCTTAAAAATTTACAAACGGGAGGCCTTCAAGCCTTCCGTTTTGATGTTGTGGCCAAACTGTTTAAATTTGAACAGGTTAAAAAAATAAAGTGCTGGGATTTGCCCGAAAACTCTGAATTCATTTACAAAGATGGCCGTATTATCCGACGCTGATTGCATCAAATTAATCAAGACTCCGCGTCACAGCCAAGAGATTTACAAAGCGCGTATTAAGAGAGAAAGACATCGCCTGCACACGGAAACAGAAACGGAGTGCGACGAAACGTTTTTATACGGCGCTCATCATTATCGGTTTCTGAAATGGGTCGAGGCACTTTTAAAGAACGATGATAACTTTCAGCGCTTTCGTCAGCTATATCGTCCCCCATTGCCTTCAAATGAATTGGCTAATGTAATCTTCTCACAATTTCAGAAAGTATTCGAGTCAGAAAATAAATATGAGAAGTTTAATTTCAGCGATTCTGATTTAGAGGTAGATGCTGCGGATTATCGTAAATCCATTGGCGATGCAACATTCTGGGAAACGCAAGGATTCGAGACGCTTAAAACATCGGTCGATAATATTTTGATTGTCGATTTGCCAGGCATTGATCCAAATAATCCTAAACCACAAGAACAAGATGCTTACCCAAGACCTTACTATTATTTCCTTGACATCGATAATCTGATCGATATTGAGAACACCAAAGTCAAGGCTGTAAACTATGGGAGCAATGAAATAAATTATTTTTTTAAAACTGAATATGTAATCTTTTGGGAGGACAAAGGAACTGTTTGCGTTTTCGACGACAAGTTTTATAGGACATTCAAATATTCCAATGGTGACGCTACACCAGTATTGCTCACTTCCGTTCCGCACGATCTTGGTTATTGCCCAGCTCGTTCATTCTGGACCACACCACTCAATTCCAAGACTAACATACTCAAGAGTTCCCCCATTACCCCAAGTATTTCGAAACTCGATTGGTATTTAGCATTCTACTATTTCGGGAACTACCTAAAAATGTATGCCCCGTTCCCTATCTATGCAGTATACAAGGGGATATGCACATACAAAGATCCGCTTGCTAAGATAAAATGCTCTGACGGATGGCTTTATCCCTTTGATGCTACAGGTCAATTGATGATGGCTGAGAAATCGAATCAGCGTTGTCCGAGATGTAACAAGATTAAGGTTGGTGCTGGTAACATCTTGGAAATGCGTGCACCTCAGGGCAAGGATGAGCCTGATTTATTGACAAATCCGGTTAAAGTATATCCCGCTGAAGAAATTTCAGTTAAAGTTGTCAATGAAGAACTTGCTTCTCTTTGGGATAGCATTTTCCGGGCTTGTGTCGGCGGCGATTTGGAGCAAGATCAAAATCAAGCTAAAAATCAAGATCAGATAGCCGCTGCTTTCTATTCCAAAACTGATGTTCTACTTGGAATTAAGAAAAACTTTGAGACGATCCATAATTTTGCAATGGATACAATTTATCGTTTGCGTTATGGTGATAAATATATTGGAGGCACAATCGATTATGGTGATGTCTTTTTTCAACGTGGCGAAGAGGACGAAATGAAAGAATATGTTGAGGCCAAAACTCAACAATTGCCCGAATACGATCTTTCTATTCGCAGAGAAAAGATAAATGAATCTCGTTATAGGAATAATCCTGACATGATTCAGCGGATTAAAATTCTCACTAATTTAAACCCATTTCCGGATGATGACATTATCTCATTGACAGTCTCATTGACCCAAATGCCCGAGATGATTGATCCTATCGACCTTTGCTTGAAAGTTCACTTCAATGATTTCATTAATCGTTTTGAACGCGAACAAGCTAATCTTTTAGTTTTTGGATCTGCGTTAACTTTTGATCGGAAGATTCAAGTAATTTCCGATATACTGAAAGGTTATGCTACTGAATATCTAACCAATCGCAAGACAAGTGCTGAAAAATTCCCACTAACTCCACCAACGTCAGCAATAGCGCCACCGACTATTAGATCGAAGGGCAGCTCAACTACCGTCTATTGATTTATCGTAAAATTTTGATACCTTTAACATTAAATTAAACCCTTACCACTATGGCTGATACACCGAGCAAATCCCGCGACGAAAAAATGATGAAACAGCAAGATCAAATAGCAGAAAAAAGAGCTCAACAAGAGCCAGGTTTAGACTCTTTACCAAGAGTTGACGCAAATAGAAAAGTGACTATATCACCACCAACAAAATTGGTTATTGATACAGTGCGTGAAGATGAATCCGAAAGATTCGTTCACATATTCACGCGTGTTAAACACATGAATCCTGCGCAGAATGACTTTATCAATGAGGATCGGATCATCATCATGCACGCGAATGAGTTTGATCGTAAGGTTGACGAGGGATTCTTCAACCTGTTCACGAACGTTGAGGTAATCCATGATCCTCGCAAGAATGCGCCAGCTGACTATCAGCTCAAAAAATCAGTTGTTAAATTGGACGAAAAGCCAGTTGTTAAGAACGAAGGCGCTCAAAGAGCATTAGCGGAACGCTCGAAAGAACTTGATGCGAAGGAGAAAGAATTGCTCAAAAGGCAACAGGACTTAGAAGCTCGTGAGGCAGCCTTGCTGAATGCAGCGTCTACTAATGAAGATGAAGTAGCGCCAGATGCAATTGATCCAAATCCAGCGCCACAATCGCCACAGGCGGGCAAGAAAAAATAATTTAGACTTAAACCCTTTAATTTATGCCAATAGATAAAGCAGAACTTGCAACGGTATTAGCCACTGATCCGGAGATCGAAAAGATTGCCACCGAAGCTCTTACTAAAAAAGGTTTCGTAATTCGTGACAAGGCAGCCGACACGGCATTTATGGACAATTACAAACGTGATGTAATTGAAAAAGAGATCCCCGGTGAGATCGCAAAGGTACACTCTCAATACGATCGTGACATTGAGTCAAGCCTTGGTGTCAAGAAAGATCCTAACGAGAAGTCTTATGATTTCTTGAAGCGTGCCGCGAAAGTAACAGTTGACGGGCTAAATGGAAAGATTTCCGAGTACGAAAAGACCATCAAAGAAAAGGGTGATCCTCAAGGCATTTGGCAAAAGAAAATTGAAGACGCTGAAACTAAAGCGCGCCTTGCAATTGAGGAGCGCGATACTCGTATTAAAGAACTATCGTCTTCAAACGAGAAAGCTACAAAGAGCATCGTCCTGCAAACATCTTACGGTGAATTAGCCAAAAACTTCAAAAAAGATTTGCCGCCAATGTTCGGAAAGCTATCTCAGCAAATTCTTAATGAAACATTGGCTATTGCTGTTCTGAAAGATGGTAAACTTTATCTTGGTGACGGCTCAGGCGGGATTAAAAAAGACGCTTCATTTAAAGAGATCCCCATTGAGGATCATTTAAAAGCTGAGTTCAAAGATGTGATCGAAGAACAGCGCAAGCAAGGAGGCTCAGGATCCGGCAATGGTGGCGGTAATCCTGCTGGCGGAGTTGATCCTAATACTGTGACCGTCGACAATTTCCAAATGCCTTCGGATGTTAAAACTCAAGACGACTTAATGTCTCATCTTTTAAAATCAGGTATACCTCGCGGTGGCGAACAGTTCAATAAAATTTGGAATAAGTTCGCGCTGGGTCAGGAGACTGTAATAGAAAACAATAAGAAAGTCACAAAGATAATTGGCAAGGCGTTGCCGATGTATTAAATAGATTGTAAACTTAAACCCCTAAATTATGCCTATCGCAAAAGGCCAGTATGGCAACCACGAAAGTATTCTACAAGTTCAATTTGGAATTGGAGACATACGAATGGATAAAGCTCAATATCCAGCGGAATCACCAAACGAAGTCCATTTGGTAATATCTCAAGGAGAACCCGGTGAGATAGGTCGCGAACATAATGACCTACGAGGAAAAACAACTGACGAAATAAATAATCCTCAAGTGGTTTTTACTTTTGATAAGCCCGAATCTATCACATCAGTCATTCATACTTTGATCGAATTACAAAGAGATTTATTCAAACTGAGATCAGTTGGATAGATAATGTCAAACGCGAATAAAGCGCCTCCATTATTCCTTTAAGCTGATACTTAACAGATTGGTTAGCCCTCGTGATGAGGGCTATTTTTTTATTTCATTTTTTATTCCGTACTTTGATTCATCAATCGCAAGATTCTACCAGGAGACGGTTACTTGCGGTTAGCCATGCAGGGGACGCGGGCAAAAAGCAAAAAGTTTCTTAACCACTAAAACACCACTACAATGCCTAGCAATTTAGTAGCAACCGTCCTCCAAAATTATATTTCAATGTATCAAGGCCGTCTTGACAAACAAGAACAGCGCCCTTCCATTTATGGAGCATTGAACATGGCCCAAGCTCAAACGCAAGATCCTTCAAGTATCCTTGATTCAAGAGTGAAGCAAGGAATTGATTCTCGTTTCAATACGAGCGTTCAAGTTCCTGTAATCAACTACGAGAACGTGAACGTGTCCAACGTTAGAAGCTGTACGCTTCAAACCGGCGGAAGCACGTCAGCACTTGTGACGCTGACAGCCACTACCTATGTAGTTGGTATTTTGATGTACCCACAACAACATTATGAGAACTATGTCTCTTATCAAGAGGCTTTCAATAAGCACCTGGATGCAGCCTTGCAGAAATTAGCATCGACCATTGATACCGGCGTTGTTAACAAACTAGGAGCTGTAACCAACCAATATTTCCCTGCCGCCATCACCGCATTCTACCCAGTGGTAGCTAACGCATTGCAAGTGCCACAAGCTGAGAAGAACGACTTCTATAACAACCTTGCCTCCATCATGGAGACAATGGACTTCCCTGGCCAAGTGAGCGTTAACACCAATCCTATTGGAATGGGGCCAGTTCGTAGGTTAGCAGCTCAGGGCCAAGGTAACGCAGTGAACGAAGGCTTCCAGTTATTGGGATACACCTGGTATCCTACCAACCGCGTGACCAATGGAGGTGCAGGAATCGAATCAACGCTTTATGCGGTTGCGCCTGGATCGGTAGCAATCTACTCCCGTGTAGATCCAGATGCACGTCAGCGCACGCGCATCCACGAAAGCAACTATTGGGATATTTTCCCTAGCGCACCTTATTTGAACATGGATTTGGGAGTTTACTACCAAGCTCAGTGCGCGGATGCTTCTGCGATCCAGGCGTCTGGCATGGCGAACTCTACGAATACCAAGGTGGAATCATGGCAGTTCAGCGTAGACGTGTTCTACTTGGCTGCTTACAATTCGGATATTGTAAACCGTTACTCGCCTATCATCAAGGCGGAGATTCTTTCTTAAAGGGGTTTAAGAAGTTTAGAGGTGAACAAGGCGCGAGAGTTGAGACTCGCGCTTTTTTTTATTTCTGCGATGTAAGCAAGCTCGCCTCAATATTCAAAAGCATATCGCAATGCGATTGGTCTAATGTGATTTCAGCCTTCTGATTGCTTAGAAGTATCTCGCGCCCCTGTTTCAAAAAAGCAATTTGTTCTTCTAGTGTATAAATCTTGATTTTGATTGGTTCTTGTGGCTCCCATAAAGGTTCTGTTAACCATTTATGAGCGCGATCGTAAAGCGATTTGATCCAATTGAATTTCATGGCCGCACAGGTCTATCGGTTGAAATAATATTCACCAAAGACTTATCTTCAGGTGACTTCTGAGATTCGGATTTGAGTTGCGCAAAGCCTTTGGGATGAGGTTCTTGCACCTTGAGTTTAGTGCCATCAAGAGCTTCTTCATATTTACCAACTTCACGTTCATCAAGCATTTGTCTAGCAAGTGCAAGTTCATCCGAAACGCGTTTAAAAGCATTTTGCTGAATTCGCAACTGATTGCTCATTTGAGCAATCGTACCGTCTAATCCAGTGTCCGAATCCTCCGTAATCTCCTCAGAATAAAAATAATTCGATACCGGGATAATCAAAGACAAGAACAGCCCTGGGATCAATTGCCAGGTTAATCCCCAATGCGAATAGTAGTAATAGCCGTTGATCAGGAACATCGCAAAGCCTGCCATCCAAGCTACTTTTATGTTCTTGCGGACTGTGTAGAACAGAATCGCGAAATCCACAACAATAGCAAATAAAACCGCCTGAGCTATGCCCCATCCTGTTCCTTTGAGTGAGCTCAGATCGTGAAAAGCAGTGAAGCTGTGAAAGGATTGCACGATCATCGAAAGAATAGAAATGATGACTGCGAAGGTGTTGGATTTGAGGTAGTGAATGAGTTTCATAATATGTTGAATGGTTCGTTACTGTATTCGTGGACTTCTGTTGCGTAAATAGCGAAAAAAATATTCTGAATTTCGTGTAGATAGTCCACCCTCCTTAGCATATTACCACTATCCACTATGAACCAATGATTCTTTTTTCTAACCGTGAAATTAAATCCGTGCTGGAACCAAGACTCATCTACAAATTTAAGATTGAGCATTAAATTAAGCCCCGTTCTCATTATCGGAATCGGCCTATAAAACTCCAACGCCACTGGATTCTGACAAAGCGATGCAAGCGTGTAAGTCGTTAATTGTTGCGGCTGCTCGTCCATGAATTGGATCCAGTTGCCGATGCGGAGTTCGTTAAGTTTGAGGGTCATTTGATAGATTGCTTTAGTAGTGATATGACATTTGAAATGAATACTTTTCTATGACGCTTTAGAGTTGCTTCAAGAGTATCAACAGATGCGTAATTCTCAAACAATTCAGATTGAAATGTGTACTTATAAAATCCATTATGAAGAGATACAATGACTGTAAATATTGCATTAACCTGGACTATAGTAATATCAGCAGGCGCAAAAATCTTTTTAGCAAAAGATTCGCAATGGTCAATATAGGCTCGGCTTACTAAATCACCCCTTAGTACCATATCTCACCACTTTATTGTTAAACACTTCTTTCATTTCAAACCAATTGTTAGAATAAAAATACCAAATCATTGTCTCGCAATCCAGCACTTTTACACCGTTGCGTTTAGGGATGAATATTTTAGCGGAGTGAATCATCTAGCCCCACATTGATTCTTTACCAACCCACTTATAATTATTCCTTATCGAAGGTAGGCCTTTATTCTCCCATGCGCGGATGAAAGCATCGATAGCCTGTTGTATAGTGTCCCCAACGCCGAACGGATCATCCAATGCAAGTGTCTTCAAAGGCTGAACAAACCAGCCTACAGAATCACGCTCAACACGAATCATTAAGGGTAGAATCTTTTCAGTGCCGATTATTTCAATGTCATAATCATCAGTACCGAGGAACTTATTGAGAGCCATGACCACATCGTCAACCATGCCTGATTCCCATGAATCTTTCACTTGTGAGCAGTCCACTTCAACCGTAGGCTCGTTGGCTTCGAATATCGTGTAAGGCAATTCAGTGGGTAATGCTTCGCCTTCTGATGTGTAAAGGACAACAGGAAGTTTCCCTGTTAAGTCGATTGTTGAGGGGATTGGGGTCATATTAGATTGGGGTTTTAAGGAATTTAATTTCGTTTCTTTGGTAGGCTCTCTTGATATTTTTACCGATGAACATAACCACGTAAGTGCAAAGCGAATGCTGATCTATGCGCTCGACGACATAACCGATTTTTCCTTTATAAATATCGTGCGGATGAATAATTCTTACTCGTTGCATATTATTTGGGTTTAAAAAGGCACTATCGCAGTCCCCGCGCCTGACGGAACGATCAAGAAACCGCTAAGATTTTAGTTGTAGTTAACCATTGTTCGACATCTTGTTCCGTTGGCTGAACAACCTTAAGCCAGTCACGACAATCAATAAGATTTTTAAGTTTTGTAGGATTGTTCCTATCGCTAAGAGCGTAGCTAGCAATTGCTAAATTTAAATCCTGAATCGCTTGAGTAATTGTAATGTTCGATCTAGAATAAAGAGTCAACTTTCTTCTGCATTCGAACTGATTGAAAAAATCCACATTTAAAATTCCCATTTTTGATCGTTTTTTAATTTCCGGCCAGCAACCGCGCCAACCATGATGTAAATGTATATCGGAAATTTCCGATATACAAGTTTTTCCTAAAATATTTTCTACATTTACAGAATGTACCGAGAAAAGGATTTCCAAGCCTGTATAGCCGGTCTAGTCGGATGGAGGCAAAACAATAACCCCGATTACCCAACGCTGCCACCAAGCCTCACGGCAAGCGAAAGCGGCCTTTATTTTCAGGATGAACACCCTTTGATATCCATTCAAAACATCGATCAGGCAGATTTCAATTACGATCAGTTCAATTTCAATGCTTTCCAAATAGGCATAACTTACGGCGTCGCAACCGGTCCGGCTGATTGGGTCCGATTCACCGATAATAAGGTCTACGAATCAATTCAAGCGGGCAATACCGGAAACGCTCCTGATGTAAGCCCTCTTTGGTGGACAGAGGTAAACTTACTCGCTCAAAAGATCGCAGCAATAACCAATGCAGGAGCTTCAAAGCTATTATCGAGAGTATTCACCGAAAAAAAATTGAATGAAGTCACAAAATCGATCTTCGAAAACGTTCAGTTGTTCGATGGGGCAGGTTCTTTGCTAAACAAAGAAATCAAGTCCTCAAGATTTGTGGGATTTGAGATTTTCTTAAAATATAATCGTGATGTAATCACAGTTATTAAGCGATTAGGCACCCAATTCTCAATGGCTAATGCCTTGCCGACGCTTTATATTTTCCATTCATCGCAACAGGAGCCTATTTTCACGATTGACTTGACTTTGACTAAAGCCAACTCTTTCGAATGGACCAACATCAAAGACGGCACTAGCGAGATTCAGTTAAAATATCTGTCTGATGACTATTCGCCCGGAGGATCATTCTACATTGGTTATTATGAGGACGATCTTATCCCAGGCGCTCAAGCTATTAATAAAGGATATGATTTCGCTACCGCACCATATTGCACCACTTGCAACAATGATTATCGATATTGGAGTTCATGGAGCGAATGGATTCAAGTGCAACCTTTCGTAGTTCAGCAAGCGGATATAGTTGCGGCAGGGGGCAAAGGATTGCTTTGGGATATCCGCATGAATGGTTATCAATACACTAAGAATTTTGGACTTAACCTGGATTTAACGGTTAAATGCGATGTTACAGATTTCCTCTGTCGTGAACGATATCTGTTCTCAGATCCGCTTTTAAAGCAAGTAGCGAAAGATGTTTTGTTGATGATTTCGAACTCAGTACGTAACAACACAATTTCAAAACAGACTCGCGATCTGGCGATGTATGCACTCAATAACAAAGACAACTATACTCCCGGCGTTTCATCACAGTTAGAGAAGAGCATTAAAGCGCTTTCTTTCGATACATCTGATTTGAATGATGCATGCTTGCCTTGCGATAAGAAGTTCGGAAGTGATTGGTCAACAATTTAAAATTAATACCCCTATGGATTTAGAAGAAAAATTAGAAAGTATTCGATTTGGAGTTGATTCATTTAATAAGATCGACCCTGCATTAAGCCCAAAAATAATTGGAACGCTTGTTAGATTGGCGGATGGTGAAATTCATGTTTTAGTCGACAAAGAAGATGAAGATATTATTATGAATCTTCCTGAATTGAGTGGATTTAAGAGGGCGTGGAGTGTTTCTGGGCCTTGGCCGCCTTCATCAAAATAAATGGAAGTCATCGAACAAGTCATATCGAAACTGCAAACGCTAAAAGACTCACTTCCCGATATTGCCGAGAAAGTGATTCAAGATGCTGCGCCTCAAATTGAAGATCAAATTATTTTCCAGCTACGTGATGGGCAAAAAGGCGATGGGAGTTCATTGCCTAATTACTCCAAACGATCAGTTGAACAATTCGGTAAGCCTTTCGGGCCGATTAAATTATTTGATACCGGTGACTTTTATCAAGGTGTCAAAGCAAGCGTTAAAGGCACTGATTTAGAAATCGACGACACTGACTCAAAAACCCCCATGCTTCAAGAGAAATATGGCTCTGATATTCTTGCATTACAAGATCAGCGTTTAGAAGAATTAAAGCAAGATGTTTTCTTGCCGGGAATACTTTACGAAGTTAACAGATTACTTTCAGCATGATAAGAATACCAAAAGGGAATAATGAAATGGTACAAAAGGCAAATATGCCTTGTTGGTATCCTGTTACCAATACTAAAGGAGAAACAAGACGCCCACACATTCAATGCAATTGCGGTCAATTAATGAGCGTAGGGAATCATCACATTCATATGGACGGTAGAGTTACCGCATCATTTTATCACCGTGAAGTTCCAGAAAAAGGATGTGGTTGGCATGTACATTTGCATCTTTTAGACTATGATCAAGGCGAATGGTTACCAGGAAGAACAGAACAGGAGGCTTCAAAAGATTTCGATTAGATTATGTCACAGGGCGCATCATTTAAAAATCCTTTGGTACCGGTTATCGACGATCCGGTTAATATCGATGGACCGATTCAGGAAATGCAACTTGCATTAGCGGCTGGATTGCCGTGGCTAGAGAAGTCATTCGGCCGTTCATGGGAATCAGTTCGCCAAGACTCAACAGGTAAAAACTGGATTTATCCAGAAGTATGGCAAGGCAAAGGGATTGATCTTTTGGATTGTATGCCCAATGATAACCTCCCGTCACAATCATTCTTCCGCGTGGAGGATCCGATCACGATAGCTGACTATGAATTCGAGCGCTACGCTCGGATGAACGCGCAAATATCGATTATATTTTGGTTTAATCTCGAGGTTATCAATCCTACACTAACTTATCGCTATGTTGAAATACTGAAAGGGCAAGCGCAAAGAGTGATTACTAATGCAGCTATTGAAACTGGCACATTTACTATTAATAGAATATGGGAAGGAGCTGCGAATGTATTTAAGGGCTACACGATTGATCAATTTAAAAACCAAGAACTAATTCATCCCTGGGCCGGATTTCGTTTTGAATGCACTTTGAATTACCTTGAGAATTGTCCTGACGTCTCGCTTAATCCGCAACCAACTGGACATTTCTTTGAACCTGAATTTGAACCACAATTTGAATAAATATGGCAAACAAAATTTATCTCGCGCATAATGGATTCTTAAGAATCGACAATGGCGCAACTGCAAAAGATTACAACCACACTACAACGACACCGATTAGCGTTGAGGTTGTTGGTAGTCAAATTTGGATGTATTATAACGGCCAAAGGGTTTTAAAGGCTGAATATAATTCAATATTTCAATCTGACGGAGTTACTCCTGGCGGTGCAAGCGCAGCACTAACGCAAACTTACATTGAGAACTTAATTACAGTTCTTGAATCGTGAGTTCTGAGAATCTTTTCCTTATCCCTCTTTGGGAACGCCCTGAAATTACGCGCATTTGTTTACACAATCTCAAGCGATTAGGGCAACGCATTTTATGCATTGTATCAACGCATGAAGATGCCAATTTGTGCAATGAATTAGGGGTAAATTATTTATGGCATGAGAATCAGCCGCTTGGCAAGAAGTGGAATTACGGTCTTTTCATGTCTCAAAAAATGGATTGGGATTATGTAGTCACACTCGGATCAGACGACATAGTTAAAGAATCTCTTTTCGATTGGTATGCAACCTCAGATCAAGATGTGATGATCATGGATAAAATTCATTTCATCGATGTAAATGATGGACGGGCTAATATTGTTACACGCGCACGCATAGGGGCCGGTAGAAGGATTTCACGCAAAGCGATAGAGAAGTGTAATTATAAACTTTGGACCGATGGACGTAATCGTTCACTTGATATGGATTCAAATGGCGCTTTGAATCGGGCTGGATTTGCAACGGTCGAGATGAATACTCACCCGCATATTTTAGGACTAAAATCAGAGACTAATATTTGGACTTTCGACCATGTTGCTAAACACGGCATGTATATCGATCAAAGCAAAGCATTTGATGGAGTGTTGCCAGAAACGAAAAAGGAAATTTTGCATCTATTGGAGAAAAAGAATAAATTAGTGGCACATTAAACCAAACAATAATGAAAAATGCAATCAAATTCACCGAAGGCATCGACACACGTGGAATTCGTGTAGGCGAAATTGCCTTTAAACCTGGATTCGTGAAGCCCTTCGCTATTGCAGCGAATCAGAATGATTACGACACTAAAGGCGCTGCTGTTGCGCGGTTCGCTCCATCTGCGGCAAATCTAATTCTTACCGGTATAGTGGCCCCAGCAAGCGAATGGAAAGAATTGCTTTTAGTGAATTTCTCTGCTTTCCATTTGACTTTGTCAGATGCTGACGCAGGCAGCGTAGCCGCGAACCGTTTCGATTGCGGTGGAACTTCTTATGTTTTACAAGCAAAACGTTGTGTTAAGTTGCTTTACGACCAAACAGCAAAGCGTTGGTTGATTCAAGCTAATGAGGCCACGTTTGCATCATAGATGAAAAGGCGATGGCGAATTTATAGATTCGTTGGACTTCATAGTCAAATGGATCGGAGAGGATTTATCACAGTTAAATGCCTTTACTCTGAATAGATGATTGGATTACTCGCACTCTCGTTAATTACTTCCTGTATAACCACTACGATAATCCTCACCCTTAAAAAGTGGGGATTATTTCTTTGGTACGAAGTCCATCGGCCTAAAGGTTGGCCAATAAGCGTGTGTGGTTTCTGTTTAGGGTTCTGGCTATGCGCTGGGCAAGCCGCATTACTATATTTTTTTTATTCATCTGAAATTTCCTATATTGCTATCCCATTTATCGGGACAAGTATTGTATGGAAAATGCTGAATGGATAGACTGCAAGGAACGTAATCCTGATCATTACGGAGATTATCTGACTATCAATAAAAGTAAATTCCAGCATGTTGCATGCTGGACAATGAGACATTGGGTTAGGAAAGATGACCTTAAGCCAGAAGGTCACACGGAAATTACTCACTGGATGCCACTACCAGAACCACCTCGCTAATGCGCTCTCTAAAAGAAGGTAAAATCAAAATACAAGAATCGATCAAAGAACTTCCAACATGGCGATTCAGGGAGTTTCAAAAATATCTTATTCAAAATTCAGGAATAGGCTCTGCATCACCGACATAGCAAGGCATTACGAGAACCTTGACTTGTTCATTGCCTCCAATCGTTTGGAAGATGCTGCCAATGAACGCACAAACATGCACTTCAATTTCTTCTATCTCTTGAACGGAATAAACATTCAGCATTTGGCCTTTGGTGTTCTCGTTGAAGAGTTCGATGGCGCTAAGATCACAGACCATTCAGAAACGAACCTCATCACACTTTCGGGCCGAATAGGCAAAGAGTCTGATCTTACGCAAAGAGAACTCGAAGAAGTCCTGACGGAAGTAAAAAAAAAATTAATTCCCAATTAGAATTCTACTTCCCGCAAGAACTGGCAAGTGGAGACACCCTTTACTATTTCATGCAATTGAAAGACAAAGTCCTTTTACAACTTGAATACCTAAAGACGGCCAAACAAGATTTAATCCCTCAAATAAACAGTATTTCTGACTATCAAATATCCTTGATGAAGCCCAATGTTTTCGCAGAAGGTCATCCAGAAAATTGTATTCGTAAAATGGATTTAGCTTTCGAAGAACTTTGTACGAACCTTGAAGAGTTCGGCGTGCACAATCCCAAACAATTGACCGTCTTTGAATTCTACTCAAAAATCGCTTACTTTAAGTCGAAAAAAAAGAAATGAACAGTACCGGCGTGGAAGTTATTGGATACTGGATAACCATGAGTTCATCACTAGGAACAAATTCGGTGCCTTTTTATTTCGAAGTGTTTGTGACTTTACCAATTAAACCTTATCAATAATGGAATATCTTGTCATACTGGCTTGCTTACTACTTGGAATCGGATTTCATGTAGGTCAAAAGGTTCTCGAACTGGATAAACTCAAGCCAGACGATAGCCTGAGTGACGTCTTTGTTCTTCTTTGGAAGGACGATAAGATTACAATTCTTATTTCAGTTTTTCTGATTATTCCTTTTGTTGAACTTGCTTATTTTATTTTGCTAGACTATGGGCCTGACAACATTGTCAAGTGGGAATATTTTGATTTGGCTTTTTTCTTCGCAGCTCTAATACTTGGTTATGCTGGCCAACGCATAGTTTATGGTGCGCTCGGTAAGGCCGTTACTTACGCTGAGAATAAGGTTAATCAGAAGCTACAATAATAATGGAAGATCAACTTCTACTCGCTCGCATAGATGAGCGTCAAAAAGCAATGGATGAAAAGATTGACTTCATCCTTATCCAGACAACCAAAACAAATGGCCGCGTTACGTCATTGGAGTCGGTTAAAAATAAATTTCTTGGCGCCATTGGATTAATTGGATTCGTAGTCACGATCATTGAATTATGGATACACAAATGACAACCGACGAAATTCGATCACGCATCATCGAAGTAGCCAAACATGAAATTGGCGTAACCGAGAATCCGGCAGGATCAAATATCACAAAATTCAATCAATGGTTTGGTTTTTCTCCAGCCGAATGGTGTGGCATATTCTGTTCATGGGTATA
>Ga0207663_10000535_pt1 | contig 16692 bp, 17 predicted proteins | sample LARL53metaG_FD_184346 | JGI IMG/M metagenome (GOLD analysis project Ga0207663, IMG submission 184346) | Corn, switchgrass and miscanthus rhizosphere microbial communities from Kellogg Biological Station, Michigan, USA - LAR L5-3 metaG... | ecosystem: Host-associated > Plants > Roots >...
GTCCGCCCGAGCAGCGTCGTGATCCGCTCGTACTCTGCGTCGGTGAGATTGTGCTCGCGAACCAGCTGCGGCGTGATGGCGGGGTCGCCCGCGAACGGCGTGGGAGGGCGGGGGCGAGGGGGGGCGCCCCGCGTCACGCGTCGGACGCCTTGGCCCCGGAGACACCCCGGAGCAGGGCGCGGAACACGCGACCCATGATGTTGGGCTCGGGATGCGCGAGCACGCTCTCCGCTTCGCCGGCGTCGAACCACAAGCCGTGACAATGCGTGCACTGATCGATCTGAATGCCGTGCCACTCCCCGGTGATCAGGTCGTACCCGCATTTGGGGCACTTCATGTGGTGGGAGCGACGCTCCGCCTCAGCGGCCGCGCGTTGCGCGTTCGCGCGCTGCTGGCGGAGCAGCTCGGCATCGCGCCTGGCGAAGTACTCGTCTTCGTTCTTGCTAGGCTTGTCGGGCATCTGCCTACGGAGTCGAGGGTGACTTGACGGTGAGCGTGTCGCCGCCGGGACGCGCGGGTCCGTGGGGCGGCGTGGCCGCCGGCGACGACGACTCGCCGCTATAGCGGTGGCCCGGCCAGCGCAGCACCGCATCCACCACCTTCCCGCTTTGCAGGAACACGACATCCAACGTGCCGCACGTGTACTCGCAGCTGTTCCGGAAGTAGAGGAACGTCATGTCGCCCTGGCGGCGCACCGCGACGGGCGGTCCCCAGAGCGAGTAGATGTCGCGCTCCGCCATGCCGGGCGCCACCGTCCCGGTGTCCTCGGACTCGTAGGGCAGATCGCGCGCGACGTGCGGCAGCTCGGGAGCCTGCATCACGGGCTGGCGCTCCCCTCCCGCGCCCGCCCTGGCGCCTTTCCGACCGGGGGGTGTCGGCGCCGGGGCTGGTGCCGGCGCCGGCGGCGGAGCGGGGGCGGGTGCTGGGATGACGGGCTTGTTCCGATTGCGCGCCGCGTCGATCTTCGCTTTCACCTTTGCCCACTGCTCGTTGACTTGCTTACACCCTAAGGTGGCGATCGTCAACAGCGCGCACATCCACAGCGTGCTGCGTCGCATGTCGAGCCTCCATCGAGTGAAAGACACGGGCGCCATCGTCGCCGTCCCCGTCGCCCGTTCCTACGACCGCACGCATGCGGCGCTCGGGGTGCGGCATGATTCCCAGTACATTGCGGCCGGCATTGACGATGCCGGCAATGTCGTTGGTCGAGCCGTTGGGGTTATCGCGAACATAGCGCCAGACCACCCGACCCGTCGCCTCGAGCTCGGCCGCCGTTCGAGGATCCACCACGTACCGACCGTCGCCGTGGGCGATTGGAATCTCCAACACCTCTCCCTTCTCGTACAGACACGTGAAGGGCGAGTCGGTCTGATCGACCCGCACCCACGCGGGCCGCGACAGGAAGCGCAGCCGCGCATTGCGCATCAGGCCGCCGGGGAGCAAGCCCGCCTCACACAGGATCTGGAATCCGTTACAGATCCCGAGAACGGGCCCGCCGGCTCGCGCGTGCGCGGTCACGGCCGCCATCACCTTGGAGAAGCGGGCGATCGCCCCGGAGCGGAGATAGTCACCGTAGCTGAACCCACCTGGGAGAATCACCACGTCGGCCTGACGCAGATCGGCGTCGTGATGCCAGACGAAGTACGCATCGGAGCCGGCGGCACGCGCTGCCGCGAGCGTCTCCGCGTCGCAGTTGGACCCGGGAAAGACGATCACCGCCACTCGCTTCATCGGGACGCGTCTCCGTCCACCACGAGGTCGTAGTCCTCCGTGACCGGGTTCGCGAGCAACCGGTCGCACATCGCGCGCGCCCGCGCGAGCGCTTCGTCGCGCGAGCCGGCGTTCAGGTCGAGCACGAGGTGCTTCCCCATCCGCACGCGCGCCACGTCACCGAATCCTAACGCGTGCAGCGCGTGCTCCACCGCCTGGCCCTGCGGGTCGAGCAGGGTGCCGCGCGGCATGACCCGGACTTCGACTCGGAAGGCGCTCATCCTTGACCGCTCCCCCTCCGGTAGGCGTCGTCCGTCTCCGCACCGTTCTGAATGACGATCGGCCCGGCGATCTCCGTCTCCGGATCCTCTGCCGCCTCGGCGAAGAACCCCAGCAACGTCGCCCGCAGGATGCCGTATGCCATGTAGGCGAATCCGAGTGGGAAGAAGAACGCATCGTGCTCGAACAGCCCGAAGATCACGATAAACAGAATGGTCGCGAGTCCCAAGAGGCCCTTCACGGTACGGAACCCGGCACGCGGAAACGTGGCGTAGCGGACGTTGCTGACCATCAGGATCGTGAGCAGGATCATCACGAACTGCATCACGTGGTGCCGGGGCAGGAAGCGAAACACCTGCTGGTACAGGTCGGTGGTCGTGAACGGGTAGAACGTCGCCAGGGTCATACCCGCCGCCGGTGATGGCAGCCCGATGAAATACTGCTTCGCCCGCCCGGCCTGGGTGATATTGAACCGGGCGAGCCGAATGGCCGCCGCCATCACGTAGAAGTAGCAGAAGATCCACTCCGCCTGCCCGCCGACCGCGAACTCCAGCTGGTAGATGAGGAAGGCGGGGGCCACGCCGAAGCTCACCACATCCACCAGGCTGTCGAGCTCGGCGCCGAAGCGCGTGCCGGTCTTCGAGAGCCGAGCCACGCGACCGTCGAGCGCATCGAGCACACCGGCGAAGAAGATGTACCAGCCCGCCCGGTAGAACTCCCCGCGCGACGCCAGCACCATCGACCAGATGCCGAAAAACAGATTGAAGAGGGTGAACAGGCTCGGCACCACGATCACGACCCGGCGAATACCGGGACCCCGGAAGGGTCTCATCCGTCATACTCCGCGAGCACCGTAGCCCCGGCACGCACCCGATCGCCGATCGCGACCCGGAGCGACGGGCGGGCCGCGGCCGGTACGAACACATCCACGCGTGAGCCGAAGCGAATCATCCCCATGCGCGCACCTTGGGTCACGCGGTCCCCCGGCTTCCCGTCGGTGACAATGCGTCGGGCGATGAGGCCGGCGATCTGGCGCACGAGCAGCGGCCCCCGAGCTCCACGTACCCCGACCGAGGATTGCTCGTTGTCGAGGCTCGCCTTGTCCGACGCCGCATGCAGGAACCGGCCCGGATTATAGCGCACGAGCTCGTTCGTACCGGTCACTGGATAGCGGTTCACGTGCACGTCGAACACGCTCATGAAGATCGAGATGCGCGTGGCCCGCGTTCTCACGTACATGGGCTCATCGGTCTCCCGGATGTCCACGATCTTCCCGTCCGCGGGCGCGATGACGTATTGGTCGCCGCGTGGGCCTGTTCGGACGGGATCGCGGAAGAACACGAGCAGCCATACCGCGATCAGCGTCCAGGGCACGAGCGCGGCCCACACCCACGCACCCCATGCCCCTACTCCCCAGGCCCCCAGGGCGACCAGGGCCCACCCCGGAACAATGAAGGGCCAGCCCTCGGGCGCGATGCGCATCAAGCGGTCGCAAGGGGCTTGCCCGTGATGCGCCGGTACGCTTCCAGGTAGCGGTCGCTCGTGGCCTGGACCACAGTGGCGGGCAGCGCGGGTGGGGGGGCGTTGCCATCCCACTGACCCTCCTGCTTCAAGCCCGCGAGGTAATCCCGCAGCGGCTGCTTGTCGAAGCTCGGCTGGCCGCGGCCCGGTGCATAGCGATCCGCGGGCCAAAAGCGCGAAGAATCGGGGGTCAGGATCTCATCGATGACGAGGAGTCGACCGTCGGGCGTCGTGCCGAATTCGAACTTCGTGTCGGCGATGATGATGCCGCGCGGCGCCGCATAGGCGCGCCCGGCCTCGTACAAGCCGAGGCTCGCCCCTTTGAGCTGCTCCGCGAGCGCCTGGCCCAGCGCCTCGGTGACGTGACGGAACGTGACGTTCTCATCGTGGCCGACGTCCGCCTTGGTGGCCGGCGAGAAGATCGGGGGGTCGAGGCGCGCGCTTTCGACGAGTCCCTTCGCGAGCGGCTCGCCCGCCAGGGTCCCCGTGCGCTGGTACTCGGCCCAGGCCGACCCGGTGATGTACCCCCGCACCACGCACTCGAACAGCACGGGCGTCGTGCGCCGCACGAGCATCGCGCGGCCGGTCAGCGTCGTCCGGAACGGCTCGAGGGCGGGCAGTCGCGCGACGATCTCGTCGACGTCGGCGGAGAGAAAATGACTCGAGATCACCGACGCGAGCCGCTCGAACCAGAATGCGCTGAGCTGCGTGAGGACCGCGCCCTTGTGCGGCACGGGCTCCCGCAACACCACGTCGAACGCGCTCACGCGGTCGCTCGCGACCAGCAGCAAGGTCTGGGCATCCACCTCGTACACCTCGCGCACCTTCCCCCGCCGTACGAGCGGAAGGGGCAGGGCGCTCGCGATCAATGTCGCCGTCATACGGTGACCTCCGCGGAATTGGCGGCCGGCGCCGCGGTTTCGATGCGTCGCAGCACGGCGGGCAGCACGTGTTCGAGAAACTCGTCGACCTGCCGGGCGGCGCGGCCGGTGTAGGCCGTGGCGTCGAGCTCATCGGCCTGGATGGCGACCTTGAGCGACTTGAACGCCGGATCGCGGGCCAAACGCTCGAGCAGATCGTTCGGCGCGCCGCGCTCCGCCACGGCCTGCGCGACCGCGAGGCTGTGCGTGCGGATGACCTCGTGGAGTCGCTGCCGGTCGCCGCCGGCTTTCACCCCCCGGACGAGCAGCCGTTCGGTCGCGAGGAACGGGAGCTGCTCCGCCACGTGGCGCGCGATCACGGGCTCGCGCACCTCGAGGCCGGCCGCGACGTTCGTGGCGAGCACCAGGATCGCATCGGTGGCGAGAAACGCCTCGGGCAGGACGAGCCGCCGGTTGGCGCTGTCGTCGAGCGTGCGCTCGAGCCATTGCTCCGCCGCGGTATGCCAGGCGTTCCCCTCGAGCTCAATGGTGAATCGCGCCAGGCTCGTCATCCGCTCGGCGCGCATGGGATTGCGTTTGTACGCCATCGCCGACGAGCCCACCTGGTCGCTCTCGAACGGCTCCAGCATTTCCCCTTCGTGCTGGAGCAGCCGCAGGTCGGTCGCGAACTTCGCCGCGGATTGCGCGATGCCCGCCAGGGCCGCGAGCACCTGCGCGTCGATCTTCCGCGGATACGTCTGCCCGGTGACCGGAAAGACGCGCGTGAAGCCCATCTTCCGCGTCACGCGGGCATCGAGCTCGCGGACCTTCTCGTCGTCCCCGTCGAAGAGCTCGAGAAAGCTGGCCTGGGTGCCGGTGGTCCCTTTCACACCTCGGAACTGCAACGTCTCGAGGCGATGCAACACTTCCTCCGCGTCGAGCAGGAATTCCTGCATCCACAGCGTGACCCGCTTGCCCACGGTCGTGAGTTGCGCCGGCTGGAAATGGGTGTACGCGAGGCACGGGAGGTCGCGGTAGCGACGGGCGAGCTTGGAGAGGGCGACGAGCACGGCAGCCAGCCGCCCGAGGAGCAGCTCGAGACCTTCGCGCATCAGGAGCAGGTCAGCGTTATCCGTGACGTACGCGCTAGTCGCGCCCAGATGAATGAAGGGGCGCGCCGCCGGGGCCTGCTCGCCGAGGTGGTGGATGTGCGCCATCACGTCGTGGCGCAACCGCTTCTCGTGCTCCGCCGCCCGCTCCAGATCCGCGTCATCGAGATGGCTCCTGAGCTCCGCGAGCGCGCGCTCCGGCACATCGACGCCCAGCTCCCGTTGGGCTTCCATGAGCGCGAACCACAACCGGCGCCACAGGCCGATGCGGCGCCGTTCCCCCCATAGCGCCTGCATGGCCGGGGACGCATAGCGCCGGGACAAGGGCGAGCTGTACGTCACACCGCGGCTTTCGCGCGCGCCGACAACTTGCCCCAATCCGCGAGGAACTGCTCGAGCCCGCGGTCGGTGAGCGGATGCTGCAGCAACTTGCGCAGGACCTCGGGCGGGAGCGTCGCCACATCGGCGCCGATCATCGCGGCTTCGACCACGTGGCGGGGGTGCCGAATGGACGCTGCCAGGATCTCGGTGGCGAGCTGATAGTTGTCGAAGATCACCCGTGCCTCGCGGATCACGTCCATCCCCTCCTGCCCGACGTCGTCGAGCCGGCCGATGAACGGACTCACGTAGGACGCCCCCGCCTTGGCCGCGATGAGACACTGTACGCTCGAAAAGCACAGGGTGACGTTCGTCTTGATCCCGGCCTCAGCGAGCCGGCGGACCGCCACCATGCCTGCCTCCAGCATCGGGATCTTGACGACGATGTTGTCGGCGATCTTCGCGAGCTCCTTGCCTTCGCTGACCATTCCATCGGCGTCGATCGCGACCACCTCGGCCGACACCGGGCCGTCGACCAGCGAGCAAATCTCCTTGAGCACGTCGCGGGGATCGAGATCGCCGGCCTGCTTGGCCAGCAGCGAGGGGTTGGTCGTGATACCGTCGATCAGGCCCGCCTGCGCGGCCCAGCTGATGTCTTTGAGGCTCGCGGTATCGAGAAAGAACTTCATGACTCAGTCCTCGGCGTAGAGGTCAGCGGGATAACGCACCGCCACGAGGTACAGGCCCTGCGGCGGAGCGGGCGGGCTGGCCGCCTGGTTATCGGTCGCGACGAGCAGGTGAGAAAAATCCTCGAGGGGACGCCGGTCGAGCGCGATGTCCACCATCGCGCCTACCAGGAAGCGCACCATCCGATGCAGGAACCGGTCGGCCTCGATCGTGAACGTCACTCCCACTCCGTCGGTCCGCGGCGCCCACTCGGCGAGCGCCACGCGGCTGCGGTAATGGGGCCGGTCCGAGCCCGGGCCGGTCGCGGCGAGCCCGCGGAAATCGTGCTCGCCGGGGAGCGCGTCGGCCGCGCGGCCGAGCACGCTCAGATCGAGCGGGCGACCCAGGGCCCACTCGTACGGCCGCCGGAAGGGCGAGTGCGCCGCGTCGTCCGTGCCGATCACGTACCGATAGCGGCGGGCGATCGCGCTCCGGCGCGCGTCGAACCGCGGCCGCATCGGGTGCACGCGCTCCACCCAGATGTCACGCGGGAGCAGGGCATTGAGCGCGCGCCGTAACCCGTTGGGGTCCGCGGCCCAGCGCTCCTCGACCGTGAACCCGACGCCCTGACCGAGCGCGTGGACGCCGGTGTCGGTGCGGCCTGCTCCGGTCGCGGCGGTCGGCCGGCCCATGAGCTGGGCCAACGTGGCCTCGAACTCCGCCTGCACCGTGCGAGCATTCGGCTGCCGCTGCCAGCCCGCGAACTGCGCCCCGTCGTAGTGCACCACGGCGAGGTAGGGCCGGCTCGTCACGGGCGAAAGATAGGGTCGTAGAAACGGCCAATCAAGCCACGCAACCCATTGTGGTGTTTGACAAAACGCGATTTTCCCGGGTACGTTTCGCAGGCCCCGAAACCCCCTAGCCCTGTGCCCGCCTCTCCCCCAGCCCCCTCGCACCCCGAACCCTCCCCGCTGCGTCGCGCGATCGCCGCGCTGGCCGAGCGCCGCTCCCTCGCCGAGCACGAAGCCGCCGACGCGTTCGGCGTCATCATGCGGGGCGAGGCCACGCCCGCCGAAATCGCGGCGTTGCTGATGGGGATGCGCGTGAAGGGCGAGACGGGCGATGAGGTCGCCGGCGCGGCCCGGGCGCTGCGGGAGGCGATGGTCCCGGTCGAGGTGGATGGCAGCGCGCTGATCGATACGTGCGGCACGGGCGGGGGCGCCGTTCCCACCTTCAATATCTCAACGGCTGCGGCATTCGTAGCCGCGGGCGCGGGCGCGGTGGTCGCGAAGCATGGTAACCGCTCGTTCACCTCGAAATGCGGCTCGGCGGACGTGCTCGAGGCGCTTGGTGTCGCCATCAGCATGGACGCCGCCGAGGCCGCGCGGGTGCTGCGAGAAGCGTGCGTCACGTTTCTCTTCGCGCCCAATTTCCATCCGGCGATGCGGCACGCGAACCCGGTGCGGCGCGAGCTCGCGATCCCTTCGGTGATGAACCTCCTGGGCCCGCTGGCCAACCCGGCCAGGGTGCGGCGCCAAGTGATCGGCGTCGCCGATCGCGACCGCGCGCCGCTCGTGGCCGCGGCCCTCGCGCGGCTCGGCACCGAGCACGCCCTCGTCGTGCACGCCAGAATCGGCATGGACGAGATTTCTCCCCACGGCGTCACCGATGTATGGGAAGTGCGGGGGCCCGACGTGTCGACGTGGGAGCTTGAGTCGGCGCGCTATGGTCTCGGCACCAGCGATGTGGCGGCCCTGGCGGGCGGCGATCCCCCCGCCAACGCCGCCCGCATCGAGCGGTTGCTGGCCGATGGCCGGGACGACGCGGCGGGTTATGCCGCGCTGGTGCTCAATGCGGGCGCCGCGATCTACGTGGCGGGACTTGCCCCATCGTACGCGGATGGGGTGACCCGAGCGCAGGGGACTGTGCGGAGTGGAGCCGGTCGCGAAGCGCTCGAGCGGCTGCGCCGGGCGACTAGTACTTCCGAATCACGCCCACGACCACGCCCTGGACCATGACATCGCGCTCGTTCAGACGGAGCGGTGTCATCGCGGCGTTCGCAGGCTCGAGCCGGATCCAACCGCCCGGCTCGCGATAAAAGCGCTTGACCGTAGCGCTCGAGCCCTGCACCAGCGCGACCACGGTTTGCCCGTTGTCGGCCTGGTTGCGCTCTTGAACCACGATGAAGTCGCCGTCCTTGATATGCTCGTCGATCATCGATTGGCCCCGGACGCGGAGCACATAGCTGCGTCCGCGGCGCGGAATGAGGTCGTCGGGCACGGCGATCGTGTCATTGCCATTGACGGCTTCGATCGGCTCGCCCGCTGCGACCAGCCCGAACAAGGGCAATTCGGTGGCGCCGCTTTGACCGCGCGGGGGCACGACTTCGATGCCGCGACTCTCGTTGTGCGCCCGACGGATGTACCCTTTCCGTTCCAGGTTGGTGAGGTGCTCATGAACCGTGGCGAGCGACCGGAAGGTGAAACGCTTGGCGATCTCCTCGAAGCTCGGCGCATAGCCCTGCTCCGAGATCTGGGCGGAGATGAAATCGAGAATCTCGCGTTGACGCCTGGTGAGCGGCACATGTGCTCCCGAACGGAAACCGAAGCTTAATCTACCCGAAAATCGACCGAACGCAAGTTCATGGCCGTCGACCGGCTCGAAGCCATCCTCGAAACGACCCGCGCCCGGGTCGCCGCCCTGCGATCCCGCGCGCGAGCGCTCGAGCGGCAGGCCGCCGACGCACCCGCGCCCCAGCCCTTCGATCGAGCCACCGCCGGGCCGGACGTTGGCGTCATCGCCGAGGTAAAGCGACGCTCGCCGTCCGCCGGGGCGATCCGTGAAGACCTAAATCCGGTGGAGCACGCGCGCGCGTATGCGCAGGGCGGGGCGGTCGCGATCTCGGTACTCACCGACGAGCCGCATTTCGGAGGGTCCCTCGACGACCTGGCCCGCGTGGCCGCGGCGGTCGCCGTGCCGGTGCTGCGGAAAGACTTCATCCTCGATGAGCTGCAGCTCTACGAAGCGCGAGCGGCAGGGGCGAGTGCGATTCTGTTGATCGCTCGGGCGCTGACACCGTCCCGCGTGCGGGCACTCGCGGCGGCGGCTCGGGCCCAGGGACTCGGCGTGCTCGTGGAGGTGCACACCGACGCGGAGCTCGCCGTCGCCGTCGCGGCCCAGCCGACGGCGGTCGGAGTGAACAGCCGCGACCTGGCGTCGTTCACCGTGGATCTCGCCCGGGCGGAGCGGTTGGTGGCGCAGGTGCCGGCTGGCTTGCCGGCCATCGCCGAGAGTGGCATCGCCACCCGCGCGGACGTGGAGCGCATGGCGGCTGCGGGAGCGGACCTGGTGTTGGTCGGGACGTCGGTCGCCCAGACCGCCGAGCCCGCGGCCGCGGTCCGCGCCCTGACGGGCGTTCGGAGAGTAGGGAGGGGGAGGGGTCCGTGAGCACATTGACGGCAGGTCGTTTCGGCCCATACGGCGGCCGCTATGTCCCCGAGACGCTGATGGCGGCGCTCGAGGAGCTCGATCGCGTGTACGCCGCCGCGCGGCAGGATCGGGCATTCTGGGGAGAGCTCGAAGGACTCCTCAAGGACTACGTCGGCCGACCGACACCCCTGTCCGAGGCACCGCGCCTCGCCGCCCAGCTCGGGACGGGCGTGGTGGTGGCGCTGAAGCGCGAGGACCTGAACCACACCGGCGCGCACAAGATCAACAACACGCTGGGTCAGGTCCTGTTGGCGCGCCGCATGGGGAAGTCGCGGATCATCGCCGAGACGGGCGCGGGCCAACACGGGGTAGCCACGGCGACCGTCTGCGCCCGCTTCGGCCTGGAGTGCGTCGTGTACATGGGTGAAGAGGACATGCGGCGCCAGCGATTGAATGTCTATCGCATGGAGCTGATGGGCGCCCGCGTCGTGCCGGTGACCTCGGGGACGCGGACGCTCAAGGATGCGACGAACGAAGCGCTGCGCGATTGGGTCACGAACGTCACCAACACCCACTACATCATCGGATCCGTCGTCGGCCCTGACCCCTTCCCGCGCATCGTCCGGGACTTCCAGGCGGTGATCGGGCGCGAAGCGCGGGCGCAGGCGGTCGAGCGGTGGGGCCGGCTCCCGGGGACCGTCGTGGCGTGTGTGGGTGGCGGCTCCAACGCCATGGGGATCTTCACGGCGTTCCTCGATGACCAGGCAGTGGCGCTCGTGGGAGTGGAGGCTGCCGGGGAAGGACTCGACAGCGGTCGCCACGCCGCCTCGCTCGGCCGGGGCCGACCCGGTGTCTTCCACGGCAGCTTGAGCTACCTGCTCCAGGATGCCGACGGTCAGGTCCAACCGGCGCACAGCGTGTCCGCGGGCCTCGATTACCCGGGGGTGGGCCCCGAGCATGCTTTTCTCAAGGACAGCGGTCGCGTATTGTATGAGGCGGTGACCGACCGGCAGGCGCTGGAGGCATTCGCGGCTCTGTCCCGGCTCGAAGGCATCCTGCCGGCGCTGGAGAGCGCACATGCCGTCGCCTGGGTGTTGGCCCGCCGCGGCCGCTGGCAAGCCGGCGACATCGTCATGGTCAACCTGAGCGGACGCGGCGACAAGGACGTCGCCATGGTCGCCGAACTGACGGGAGCCACCCTCTGACCAACGGGCCCGTACCCGAGCTGGCGCTGCCGCCGCAACAGGTCGAGGACCTGATGCAGGTCGTCTCCAAGGGCATCCGGGCCACTCAGCTGTATCTCCCGAACAATCCCGTCTACCAGCGCGCAGTCGACAACATCCGTACGGCGTTCCGCCAAATCTGGCAGGCCACCGACGACCTCGTGTTCGACGTGGGCGAGACGGAGCTGCGCTGGGAAGACAACGTGGTGTACAGCCAGGACCAGCGGAACGAGAGCATTGCCTGGACGCTGTATAAGGACGGCGTACGCTCGCTCGCGTTCAAGCCCGGCGTCGAGGAAACGGAGATCGTGCGTTTCCTGGGCGTGCTCCAGCAGGCGCGCAACCTCCAAGCGGACGCCCCCGACGACCTGCTGACGCTGCTCTGGTCCGAGGATTTCCAGCTCATCGCCTACACGTTCCGCGAGCTCGCCACCGAAAACGCGGTGCCGATCGAGGCCACCGAGACCGTCCCCACGTCCGCCCCGCCGACGCAGCTGCGCCACCAGGTCGAGGAGGAGGCCCCGCCCAAGCGCGAAGGCCTGGTGTCGATGGACGACTTCGACACCACGCTCTACTTCCTCGAGGACAGCGAGATCGACTACCTCAAGAAGGACGTCGAGCGGGAATACTCTCAGGATCTCCGGCGCAACGTGCTGTCGATGCTGTTCGACCTGCTCGAGCTCCAAACGTACGGCACCGTGCGCGCGGAGCTCATCTCGATCGTCGAGAACTTCATTCCGTACCTGCTCGGCGCCGGCGATTTTCGCTCCGTGGCGTTCATCCTGCGCGAGACCCGGGCCGTGTTGCAGCGGGCCCGCGAGCTCATCCCCGAGCACCGCCAGACGCTCGAGGTCCTGCCCTCCCGCTTGTCGCAGAGCGAAGCCCTGTCGCAGCTCCTCCAGGCGCTCGACGAGGCGACCGTTCACCCGACCGAAGAGGAGCTGTCGGAGCTGTTCCAGGAGCTCAAGCCCGAGGCGCTCTCCACGCTCATGGTGTGGATCGGCAAGCTCCACGAGCCGTACGTCCGCGACCTCGTGCAGGGCGCGGCCGCCCGGTTGGCGCAGGCAAACGCGGCCGAGGTTCTCAAGGCACTGGCCAGCCAGGACGCCACCGCCCAGCTCGAGATGGTGAAGCTCGCCGGCCGGCTGCGGCTGCCGGGCGCGCCCGAAGGTATGGAGCCGCTGCTCGGGTCGGAGGACCGCACGTTGAAGCTGGCGGTGGTCGAGGCGTTGACGGCCATCGCGAGTCCGTCGGCGATGCGTCTGCTCGAGAAGGCCGTGGACGATTCCGATCGCGACGTGCGCATCGCGGCCGTGCGCTTCCTCGCCTCTCGCGGCTATCGCAACGCCGCGGCACGCGTCGAGTCCATGGTGTCGGGCTCGAAGCTCAAGAACGCCGACCTAACCGAGAAGATGGCGTTCTTCGAGGCGTACGGTGCGCTCGTGGGCACCAAGGGTATCCCGGCGCTCGAAAAGATGCTCTCGGCCAAGAGCCTGCTCGGCAAGAAGGAGGATCCCGAGACGCGCGCGTGCGCCGCGATGGCGCTGGGCAAGATCCGCACGCCCGAAGCGCGCGCCGTCCTCGAGCGCGCGGCCCAGGACAAGGAGCCGCTCGTGAAAAACGCGGTGAGCCGGGCGTTGCGTGAAGTTGGGGCGGGGGGGGGGGGAAGCGCGTGACCGAGAAGCGGCCCGCCGCACGCGCGTCCATCGCCGAGACGGTCCAGACCACCGACGGGTTCCTGCGCCACGCCGGGCGGGACTTCCTGGTCGTCCTGTACACGGCCTTCCGGTCGCTGAAGCTCTACCCGCTCGAAAACGCGCAGGTGCAGAAGGCGCTCGACGACCTCACCCAGACCACGCAGCACCTCCTCGACGTCGAGAAGGAGCTCGAGGTCCGGCTGCAGGGCGAATTCATCTTCGTCAATTCCACGCGCCTCCGGCTCGACCTCGACAACTACGCCTCCTTCTCCCACATCCTCGGCGTGCTCACGCAATGTGGCATCGGCGCGGTCCGCATCGACGAGGGCGTGGAGCGCAAGCAGCTGCAGATATTCGTGTCGCTCCTCCTGTCCTACGCGGCCAGGGAAGCGGCCCCGAACAAGGTCTTCGAGATCGGCCAGAAGCTCGCGGACGGTGGGGTAGCGCACATCGGCGTCGAGCCGCCGCTCGAGACCGACGAGGACGCCGAGGACGAAGAGCGCCAGAAAGAAGCCGCCAAGCGGACGTACGCGCGATCGGTCGCGGTGACCAAGGAGGTCATCAACTCCATCCGCATGGGACGCACGGCCAACGTGAAGAAGGTGAAGCGCGCCGTGCAAGCGATCGTCGACCAGGTCCTGAACAACGAAGCCTCGCTGATGGGCCTCACGACGCTCCGCGATTACGATGAATACACGTTCACCCACTCCGTGAACGTCTGCATCTTCTCGGTCGCGCTGGGCCGGAAGCTCGGGCTCACCAAACTGCAGCTCTACGACCTTGGCATGGCCGCGTTGTTTCACGACGTCGGGAAATCCCGCGTCCCGCTCGAGGTCCTGAACAAGCAGGGCGCCTTGAGCGACGAAGAGTGGCGCATCATGCAGGCGCACCCGTGGCTCGGCGTGCTCACGCTGTTCGGGCTGCGCGGGTACGGCGAGATCCCGTACCGTGGGATGATCGTCGCGTACGAGCATCACATGAAGACGGACCTCACGGGGTACCCGAAGTCACTGCGCGGCCGCGAGCTCTCCATTTACTCGAAGATCGTCGCCGTCGCCGATGGGTTCGACGCCGCCACCAGCCGGCGCGTCTATCAAACGGTGCCGATCCAGCCGGACCAGGTGCTCAAGGAAATGTGGGAGAATCCGCGCCGCGGCTACGATCAGATCGTCGTCAAGGCGTTCATCAACCTGATCGGGATCTATCCCGTCGGGACGTGCATCATCCTCGACACCTACGAGGTCGCCCTGGTCCACAGCGCCAACCCGGACGTCGCGCACGTGCATCGCCCCGTGGTCCGCATCGTCACCACGCCGGACGGCGGCGTTCAGCACCCGGGCTTCCTGGCAGACCTCGCCCAACGCGACGCAGAGGGTCATTTCCCGCGGTCGATCGTGAAGGTCACCGACCCACTCAAGTACGGCATCAACGTCGCCGACTACTTTGTCTGAGCATCCCATCGCCGCGCGCTGGCGAGTGTTGGGAAAGGGCGCTGGAGGGAGAGAGGGAGGGGGAGGGGAAGGGGGAGGGGGAAGCTCGCGGCGCGCCGCGCTGATGCCGTACCTGACGGCCGGGTTTCCCACGCCGGCGTTGTCGCTCGAAGCCCTCCGGGCGGTCGCGGCCGCCGGCGCGGACTTCATCGAAGTCGGCGTGCCGTTCTCCGACCCCCTCGCCGATGGCCCCACGGTTCAGCGCTCGACCCAGACCGCGCTCGATCAGGGCATGACCGTCGCCGGCGTGCTCGAGCAGATCCATCGGGCGGCGCTTCCCGTGCCCGTGATCGTCATGACGTACCTGAACCCCATCATGGCCTTCGGACTCGAGCGCTTCCTCCGCGAGGCGGCGGCGGCGGGCGTCGCGGGCCTGTTGCTCACCGACTTTCCGGCTGGGGCGGATCCCGCGCTCGAGGGGGTGGTGGCGGCGAGCCCGCTCGCGCTCATTCGTCTCATCGCGCCGACGACGACCGCCGATCGCTTGGCCGAGGCCGTCCGAGGCGCGAGCGGATTCCTCTATCTCATCTCGCGGCTCGGCGTGACCGGCGTTCGCGACAACGTGCCGCCCGATTTGGGCGAGTACGTCGCACGCGTGCGCGCCGCGAGTCCGCTGCCGCTGGCCGTGGGGTTCGGCATCAGCACGCCCGCGCAGGCACGCGCCGCGGCCGCGTTCGCGGACGGTGTGGTCGTCGGGAGCGCCGTGGTCGACGCGCTGGGCTCGGGCGGGCCGGACGCCGCCGGCCGCCTGGTCCGGGAGCTGTCCGTCGCCATGGGGAAGGGGCCGGCATGACCGCGAACCGGCTCGTCACCATCTATAGTCAGGCGCTCGCCATCGGTGGGCCGGTGGCGCTCGGCGTCGCGCTGGTCGCGGATCAGCGCTGGACCGGCCAGTTGTTTGACATGGCCGGGATGCTCGTGGCCGCATTGATGCTGCGCGGGGCGCAGGTGCCGTTGAGCAAGTACTCCTACCTCACGCAGACCAGCCTCGTCGCCCTGGCGGGGAGCCTCCTGGTGGGCGTGCCGGCGACCGCCGTCGCGGTAGCGGGCGGCGTGCTCTTGGCGGACTGGCTCTGGCAAAAGAAAATGTTTCGCGCGGCGCTCGTGAACCTCGGGCGCGAAGTGATCGCGCTCATGGGCGCGTACGGCGTGTACGCCGGCATCCTCCGGCTCTCCGACGTCACCGCGCCGGGCCTGCGTGTGGAGCTCGTCCCGGCGCTGTTCTTCTACTGTCTCGCGTACTTCGTCATCAGCCGGCTGCTGTTCTACTTCGCCCTGATCATCCGCGGCAAGCTCGAGCAGGACGAGCGCCTCTTGATCCTGCGATACGAGTGCATCGGCTACGGCGCCACGATCATCGCCGTCGCCCTCGTGATCGGCACGGTGACGTACTGGGCCCCGCTCGCCTGGCTCTTCGTCGCCGTCGCGCTCGCGGCGCTGGGCCTCCTCTTCAAGCACACGCTCGAGGAGGCGATCGCGGCCGAGGAGCTGAACAAGATCCACGCGATGGAAGCCGTGATCACGAGCAACATCAGCCTCCAGGATTCGTTCGCGCGCATCGAGCGCCTCGCCCACCGGTTGGTCGATTGGGGAGACTTCCGGATCTATCGCCGGCAGGAGGGCACGCTGCAGCTCGCCTATCGCGGCGAGATCGGGCGGGCGGACCGGGGCGCGCCCAGCTCCGACACCGCCACCCTGCGCGAAACGGTCGCCGTCACGGGAGAGTCCGTCGTGATCGACGACGTCACGCGCGATAAACGCATTGCCGACGCGCCGATCGTAGTCCAGAGCCTCGTGATGGTGCCGCTCAAGTTCGGGGATCAGGTGATCGGCACGCTGGAGCTCGAGCACCACAAGCGGAAGGTGTATCGCGGCAAGGACGTCGTGACCATCAATACGTTCGCGAATCAGCTCGCCACGGCGATCCACATCACGGAGCTGCGGCGGCCGCTGGTGGAGACGGTCGAAACGCTCACCCAGCAGCTCGGCACGTTGGTGCGCGCCGCGGAGTCCCTCCGCCAAGCCGCGGGGGCGGTGGCACAATCGACCGCCACCATCCGGCAAGGCGTCCTCGCGGAGGAGGGCGAGGTTTCGGGAGGCCTCGAGGCCACCGAGAGCCTGGCTCAGGTCTCGCGCCGCGTGTCCGAAGACGGCACCGAGGCGGCGCAAGCCTCGAGCACCGCCAGTGAGGTCGCGAGCCAAAACCGCCACCAGATCCAGGACGCCATCGGCCGGCTGGTGGCGTTGAAGACGTTCGTGGGGGAAGCCTCGACCAAGGTCCAGCAGCTCGGGCAGGTCAGCCGGCGCATCACCGGCTTCATCGCCTCGATCCGTGAGCTCGCCGACATGACGAACCTGCTGGCGCTGAACGCCGCGATCGAGGCCGCCCG
>Ga0207663_10000536_pt1 | contig 16692 bp, 21 predicted proteins | sample LARL53metaG_FD_184346 | JGI IMG/M metagenome (GOLD analysis project Ga0207663, IMG submission 184346) | Corn, switchgrass and miscanthus rhizosphere microbial communities from Kellogg Biological Station, Michigan, USA - LAR L5-3 metaG... | ecosystem: Host-associated > Plants > Roots >...
TCGAGAACCCGGATCCGTCATCGCCAATTTCGATCGCATCCCCATAACCGGAAAACTCACCGCCTCCCGGTGCCGGACCTGTATTTGAGGAAATACCAATTTTGAACACAGACGTACCCGTCGGTTCAGCAAGCCCGGTAAACATCACAAACAAAATGCACGCCGGGCGCTTGGGCTGATAATAAAACCTGCAGCCGACCGAAGCCCCGGACGTCGTCAACGTGAATCCGACTATGTTTTCGTAATACTGAAAGCGGCCTTCGGGAATGAACTCGAAAGGTCCGGTCGGCCCGGCCGGCCCTGGATAACCATCCGCCCCCGTTGGCCCTCCCTTCCCTGTCATACCTGTCAATGCCGACGCCAATCCCGCTATGCCAGCAGGGCCCGTTCGTCCGCGCATGCCGGTTGGCCCAAGCAATCCGGTGGCCCCGATAAACGTCACATCTTCCACAACCCCCGTCGGTCCTGTCGGACCTTCAGCCGGCCCCATCGGACCGCCGATCACCCGCACCGGATTGACGATGGTCGGGAACTGCGCCATCAGCGAATCCCCATAATGACGTAACCGACACTATTGGTTCGATCCGTCGTGTTCAGCGTGAAGCTATCATTGAGGGTCAAGTCAGGAAAACCGCCGCCGTCATAGGCCGCGTTGTAAGAAATATTGTGGATCGCAACATCCCAGCCAGAGGACGTGCAACGCAAGCCCAAGGTCTGGATGACATACATGCCATAGCAGCCGTTGAACGATGCCCCTTGATCACTCCACATCGCCAAGTAGTAAGGCTTCGGACTGAGCGCGACACTGATGACGGTCTCCATAATTCCGTAGGTCGGCACCAAATTGCCGCTATCGACCAATGGAATCGTCGGATGCATGTCCGGCGTGCAGTCATAGATCGCCATCCGAAACCGCGAATCGGGAGCGGTCGACAGGCACTGCACCGCCATCTTGGTGTAAACCCGCCCATTCGGGATATACACCGGCGTCAAGATGATCTTGTTGCCGTCAATCCACGCACTTCTAAGCGGATTATTACTGACGATCGGCATCACCAAATAGGTCAGCGGACTGGCGAACATCGGTGCCGAAAAACCGCAAACATTGCCTCCACCGAGAGGGCCTGCCGGACCTGCAGGACCAGTCGGTCCCGTCGCAGGCCCGGAAGCTCCGGTCGGACCTACGCTACCGGTAGGTCCTTGCGGCCCAGTGTCTCCGGTCGGTCCAGTATCTCCGGGCGGACCTTGATCACCAATTCCGAACGGTCCAGTCGCCCCCACAGGTCCGGTCGGGCCGGTCTCCCCGGGCAATCCTGCAGGACCAGTCCCGGTCGCTCCCGTCGGGCCGATCGCTCCGGTTGGCCCAGTGGTCGACACCGATCCTGTCGGTCCAGTAGGTCCGGTAGGTCCCCCCGAAGGTCCAGTCGGGCCTCCAACCACCTTAACCGGTTGCGCCAGGATCTGTTTGGGAGCACGGGCCATCAGCGCATCCCCATGAGCAGAACGGCCCCGCTGGCAAAATCCAGATCGGGCGTCGTCATGGCGGTCAGATTGATGAAACCCTGATTGTAGCCGTAATTAAAATTGGAATATTTCATCTGGACGGCTTCGAACATCCACTGAGTATTGTCAGCGTATTTACGCCAACCCAATACCGGCGCCGGCTGATCGCTGGCCATAGCCCGGTAATACACACCGTAGGTATTGCTCAAAAATGCGAAGTAATACGGCTTCGCCTGCAGCGCCAAACTACTAAACGAAAATCCGATGCGTCCATGTCCACCAGGAATAATGTCCGGGCTCTGGATCAACGGTACGGTGGGATGCATGTTGACGTCGCAATCATAGAGCGCCATCCGAAAGAAGACGCCAAAACTGCGCTCTTGATAAGAGTCGACCACCAACTCGGTGAAAGATCGCGGAAATGGCACGAACACCGGCACCAGGATGATCACACCGTTGGGCATCTGGTAATACTGAAGACTACCTGTAAAATCGACATTGAACCGATTCAGATACGTCGGGGTCAAGTAGACCTCTGAAGCCGCAAAGATCGGTGCCTGCAATCCGCCATAAGAGCCGGCCCCCGTAGGTCCCACCGTTCCCGTAATACCGGCTGGTCCGCCGGCATTTCCGGGCACTCCCGTCCGACCTGCGAACCCAGTGATCCCGGTTGGACCTTCGTCTCCCCAATCACCCCACCAACCGGTAGGACCGAGTTCGATCACCTCCGGCGGTCCGGTAGCCCCCCGTGGCCCGGTCGGTCCTGTACCAGCATTAGAGCCGGTAGCTCCAAAATCGCCGACCGGTCCTGTCATCCCTCGAGGTCCGGTGGTGCCTATCGCCAACGAACTTCCTTCTGGACCCGGCAAACCCGGTGGACCCAAAGCGCCGGTTATCCCAAGCACTACGGTCGGCTTGAGGGTGATTGGAGCGGGATCATGTTGCTTTACCGGCATCAGACATGCCTCGCTGAAAACGTCTGGGCGCCAAGCACAGAGCCCCATTGCTCCAGCGCCATGATCGTCATGCGCCCTTCAGGGTTGGTGGTGAGCCATTGCTCCAGACCGATCTGAGTAAGCCGGGCCTCCAGAGGATAGGTAACCGTGCTGTCGATGTTGAACTCGATCTCACGCAAGAACGGCGAGCTACTGGTGGTGCCGTTGATCTGCAGCAGTCGGTAATACCGCCAGGAATTCGTGTTGGCCGACAGGGTCGTAAGCGTCTGTAGCGTCGAGCCGCCAAGGGTGAAGAACGAGCCGATGTCGGTCCACACCGAAGCATCGTTCGATCCCTGCCACTTCCAGTCACCGTGGGCCGTACCAGCGACGTCCTGATACCACTTGGCTTCGATGATGTTGCGGGCGACACCGAAATCAAATCGTAATTCGCGACCGCTTTGACCGTTGCTCCACCAGAGTTCATTGGCCTGCGAACCGTTCACCAGCATGGTGATGTTGCCGGCACCCAGCGGTGTCGTTGTCGTCACCGTAATCCAGGCGGTCCGATTGCCGCTGCCCCCCGAGTTTGTATAAGCGTTGGCCATGCTGTTACGCCGTTACGATCGGTCCGATGTTGACACTGTTGACACCATTTGCAGTCCACGCAGCTCCGGTCGCCGGATCGACCAAGTCGTTGCGGGCAATCCAGCTCCATACTGCGGTGTTAAGCGCCGTATTAGGGCCCTGCACCGTGGTTGCCCCTGATTTGAGCTGCACCGATGCATTGCGAGTCCCGGCATCGGTCTTGGTGAAAAAGCCACGGGTAGTGACGCCGACGATATTGGCCGGCGCCACCGCAATGCTGCCGATAGTGTAGAGGTCGGCCTGACCGTTGACTGAAGAACCCACGTAGCTGGTGAAGACATCCTGCAGCAATTCGCTGACGCAGTCGGCATTCATGCCGGGCGTAATAATCAGCGTGGGGCTGTAGACGTTCGGTGTGCCAAGCGTCCCGCCAGGATTGGATACCGGCCACGTCGCATAGTTCTGCGTTAATGCAATTGCGTTAACCGGCACGCTGGTGGAATTGATGACGTTATAGGTGATATTGGCGTCTTGGTTGAGCCCGAACCAATAGGTCTGACCCGCAGCCACCCGAACCGGCGTCGGGAAGGTCAACGGCACCATGCCCACGGTCGGATCGGTGAATTCCGCCGACGTAGCCAGCAGATTGCCGATCGTGTTCGAGGAATTGGAAAATATCGCTGCCCGCAGATGCCCCGGACCACCGCCACCACTGATGTTGCAGTTGACCAGAGCGCCGGTGATCAAACCGCTATAGGACGACGTGAACTGAACGTAGCGACAATCATTGGCGTTGAACCCGTTGGCAACGTTAATGGGACCAAACGCCAACTGGTTGATCGGCGCTGTCGAGCGGGAAAGCTGCACTGACACGTCCGAAGCGGGCCTTCGTGTGTAGCACCGGATATCCCCGACCCACGGCACGCTGGCCGCATCGGAACGCCAAAGGAAATCATCGATGTAATGGTTGCCGGCACCTACCGCCTGCGATCCCAGCTGTAGCTTGTTGGCGTAGTTGTTGACGGTAGTCGCGGTATCGAGCGAACCCAGAAAGAAATCGTTGTTGGGGTTGCCGCTCTTGCGGATCGCGATCGAGCCAGCCGTGTTATGCACCACCACTTCGATCTCGAACGCATACCAGACGCCCTGGGCCGGAAACGCTCCGCTGTACAACGCCAGCAGCGAGCCCGTAGGGCCGCCTGCCGTCAGCAGAATGACACCATCGCTGCGAAACACTACCGAACACTGGGCGGTGGTGCCGTCAAACAGCTCGAGATAAAACCCCAGATTGGTGCCGGTGATGGCCGAAGACTGCTGAAAACTGACCGTGAAATGGTGGATCGAATCGTTCTGCCCGCTAGTCTTGATCAGCGTAGTCGAATTGCTGATGGTGAACCCGCGTGATCCGGAAAACCGCCCCGTGATGAAGGTGGAAGAATTCGGATTTAATGAAGCGGCATCCCAGTAACCGGCGACGGCATCAGCCATCACCGCGTACATGTCAAAGCCGTCTCCAAAAAAGAACGCCATCACCTTACCTGTTATACTTCAGCGTAATCGTAACTCGTTGAATCGCAGCAACGCTGTTGACGTTGAATCCCAGAATATCTCCTGCGGCCAACGCCTTGGTCCACCCAGTCAGCGTAGAATCGGTAGACTTCACCGCTGATGTGATAGTTAGCGGCGTCGAACCGGTGATCTTGTCGCCGGCGACTGGATGGGTGGCCCCGGCATCAAACTGGGCAAAGCTGCATTTCCAGAGATCGATGACGATGCTGCCGGTACGATCGGCAACCATATCGACTTGCGCCAGAGTGCCAATGAACGGCACCTCGACATAGCCTTTCATGCCGACCGAGATCGCGGACCCTCCCCCATCTATCACCGCGATCATGGCGGAAGAGTTGGGACCAGTAGCCCCGGTCGCACCGACCGAACCGGTCGAACCGGTAGGTCCGCCCGGTATACCCGGATCACCCGTAGGCCCAGTTGAGCCAGTGTTGGACGCCGTACCTGGGAGACCTATTGGCCCGGTAAACCCGGTAGGACCTGTCAACCCAATCGTTCCGGTCGGCCCAGTGACGCCAGTCGGTCCAGTAGGCCCACCCGGGATGCCCGTAGGTCCCGTAGCGCCAGTCAACGTAGCGTTGCCTTGAATCCCGCGCTGTCCGGTAGGCCCGGTCGGCCCATCGTTGCCGAACGGTCCAGGTTGCCCTTGAGGCCCGGTCTTGCCGGTCGATCCAGCAGGGCCGGCAGGGCCGATACCCCCCATGGGCCCGGTTAATCCGGTAGGTCCGGTAGGCCCGGTGAGCGTTCCTGCAAGCCCGGTGGGCCCGGTCGCACCCGTCGCTGCGATTGCAGCAGCGCCCGTAGGACCGGTCGCTGCAGCGCCCGTTGGACCCGCCGGGCCAGTGTAGCCCTGAATGACCACACCCTCGCGAACCACGACTACCGGGTAAGCTGCTATTTGAGCGGGATCGTTGTTTTTGACGGGCATAGGATCACCTTCTTAAGGGTAGGTGACCCCTTGCGTGACCTCGAGCGTCCCATGCATCAACGGCACCCGGACGTTCGCACCATCGACCATCACCAGATCGTAGACATAATCTCCGGGATCGAGCGCAGCCTGAATATTCGCAGCGGGAACATTGAAATGAATCACCCGCTGGATCACATCGTCGATGATGATCTGGCCGCCCGCACTGTCCATGTGCAGCAACGGTACCAAATCATAAGGTGTGCGCTGTACGTCAAGTTCGAAAGTCTGGCCCTCCAGCGTCCAGGTGGTATCTCCCGGAGTACCGAATTGAAACGCATCCGACCACGTACCGTTATTATCAATCGCCAAATCGACCTGTGCCGACGTCGAACTATGAACATCCGAACATTTTACGACGGGCTGGTTCATGTTCACCTCGGCGACGGATGAACATTGTAAGTGCTGATGCCGCCGCGCTGGCTGGAAGTGCGGAAGGACTGCGGGAACATCCAGACTTGGGCGCCGGCGGTGTTGGCCTTGCTCGAGGCGACATAGGCCCCGGACATGCCATCGCTGAATTTTTGCATGTAAAACTGCGCCATTTGCGGATTGGTGTAGCTCTGTGCCGGCAGCATCATCATGTTGCCGATCACCCCGTGCAGCAGGGTCAATCCATGCTTAGGCAAGATCCAATCCGGGATGGTCGGCGGGAAACAACACAAAGGATCGGTGACCGTCTTGACCACGATCGCCGTCATCGGTTGAGTTTGGGTATAAGGATAAAGGAAATGCACCGTGCCGATATCCGGCATAATGGCCTGCTGCAGTGTATTGTTCTGGTCGAGCACGGCCTCGAGTCGCACGATCCGTCCCTCGGTGGGGTACAGCGGATAATCCAGCGTTTCAGGAATAACCGTGAAATTGATATTTTCGGTCCAGCAATTCGATTGATCGAAAAAATCCTGCAGCACGTCGAACAACGTCACCCGCAATTGCGCGTCGGACGCACCCATCAGGTAAACCTTGGCCGAACCCAATAACTTGGCCCAGTAGGCGTCGAACTGTTTCTTTTTACTCATTGGCCACCCTTACTTTTAGGCGGTGAGCCGCCGACCACGGCACCCAGCGCATGCCCGACCAGTCCTTGGGTGAACAGGGCCAGAAACGCAGTCGCCCGCTGGTCCTGATAATCTTCCTGATCCCGCTCCAGCGCGTGACCGATCATTCCGTGCAACAGGGCTAGACGAAATTGCGGTTCAAAATCGACGTAGGTATCGTCGACTGCGTTGAACGCCTGCACCTGACCGCTGACATCGATGTCATAGACAAACAACTCCGGCTTGATCCGGCGAGCCTCAAGCAGCGCCACATTCAACGCCGTCAGCATCGATTTATCCGTGTAGCGATAGTCTGGAACCAGATCCTGCAGCAGAACCCGGGCATCGGCGACGTAGTCAGCCACCGTGTTAAGCGTGGGCTGATCCCGATCACCGAAATTCCCGAAATAGCTTGGGGACGTTGCCATCCCTAGACTCCCGCTGTTCAGCGGGAGTCTAGGGACGAGTTCTTAAGAAACGGTTAATCAGACGAGGCTGATCTTAGCCTCGCAGAGCGCCGTGTTATCGACGATCTGATAACCGTAGACCTGCAGACCACGCAGAATCTGACCGAAGGTCAGCTCAGAACGCAGGGTTTCCACCTTGCTGATCTGACTGGCAAACGTCAGTCCATGAGCGTGTCCGGCAAAAATCGGCTGTTCGCCGGCCGCGAAATTGGTCGCGTCCGTCGTCACAGACGGCAACAGGTTGGAAATGTAGATGGTGAAACGATCCACCATCCCGAGGCGTCCGTTGCGAAGCATGGACACCGGATCGCCAGACAAATAAGCCTGACGCAGTTCGGACTGCTTGAGATAGCGTCCGGCAGCCGCCGACATCACCACCCAGCGACCCTCTTCCGGAATATTCTGCTCGTCGAGGCACTGGCCGAGACGAAGCAGTGCGTCCAGAATCGTCGCCTGACCAGCGGTCGGCGTCTGCGCCACCGCGATGGGCGTCCCCTTGATCCCGAGATTGAGGTTCTTGGAGATGGCACCGGCGGTCGCCCCCTTATTGAAGGCAGCTGCGCCCCCTACAATCCCACCGAGTACATCGCGGTCTACAGTGATCTTAAGTTGTTGGGCGGCATCGTCGCTCCACATGCTCAAAATATTGAGATCGCTCTGAACTTCCATGACGTCGTCGAGGATCAGGGAGAAGTACTTGCCGGTCGAGATGTAAAGCTCGACGTTGCCGCCGGAGGGGCGGTCGAGGCCAAGCAGACCGTCTGCTTGGTAATCCTTGATGGTGATAGTAGGTTTCGTCCTGATTTTCACCCTATCGCCCATATTTTGGATTTCGCCCTCATAGTCGGTGTTGGAGATCGCCGACAGGACGGTGGACGCATAGAATTTCTCGACCAGCTTGGCCGACCAAATTTCCGGAATAAATCCCGTCGCTTGGAGGGTGTTGGCGGTCGAGCCAACAGGCGTAAGCGGAGTGCTGGTTGCTGGACCAGCAATAGGATAACCAGCGGTACCAATAGGCATAGGCGTAGCCCCTGTGCATGGGGGCTACCGCGCATCATGAGTCGTCAGGCACCCCCCGGTTGAGTCCGGATGCGCCCTTCGCGACCTGCTGCAATCATATCAAGCTCTTGACGTTGCCATTCGGCCTCACGGCCGACATACGCACCTTTCTGATGCATACGGTACAGCTGCGCGATCTGGGCGCGTGTGTAAATGGGTTTGTCGGGCGGCACCGAGGTGTCACCACCGGTGGCCGGCCTTGCCCGTCCAGGAGCCGCCAATGAACTCAGGGGTATCGCCGCTTCCCTAGGAGCCGCTGGCTGCTGGGAAATAGGCGCTGGCTCAATATGGCCCGTGGCTGCTTCCTCGTTCTGGAAGCCTTTGAAAAACGAGATCACCCTAGGAGCAGAGCTGCTGGATATGGCCTCGTTCAGCAATGTCTGTCTAACACGTCCCGATAAAACGTCAACTCCAAGCAACCAACGATGCCAGCGTGGGTTGCGATCGATTTCCCGATAATTCGGCACCGCCAGTTCGACCGCCTGATCCAGCCGACGACGGGCTTCCGCCGCCAAACGCTTTTGCAGTTCGGCAGTCTGATGCCAGACTTCCCGCAGTTCAGGGTCGATCGCTTGGCGCGCCGCGCGCTGGGTAACATCGAGCAAATCCGGCCCGTAATTCTGAACATCCTCATCCGTTAAATAGTTGGCCTGCGTCTGCGGTTTCGGCGGGGAAGCCGGTCTGGCCTGTTGGGCGTGCATCAATTCACTGCCCAATTGCATCATTTGTTCCTGCATTTCCCCGATCGTTTTTGTCGCGCCCTGCCAGCGACCCTGCATGGCCAGATAGCGATGCTTCCAGCTCTGGGAATTCTCGTCCTCGGGAGCATCCGCAGGCGCCGGCTGGCTTGTCTGGGAGGACGACACCGGTTTCTCCGGCACCTGCGGAGTTTCAGGCGCTGGCTGCTGGACATCGCCTGAAGGGGGGGAATACAGCTTTTCAACCGCTGCCACCCGATCGCGAACAGCCTGCGGAATTGATTCCGGGTCGTATGGCAATTTTGCCATCGGTTTCTGGTCAACCACGACGTCAACCGGCATTTTTTGCCTCCTCGAGAACTTTCAAAATTTTGACGCACTGCTGCGCGTGACCCTGGTAGAGCTGCAAATTTTCAGTCGTCATGATCATCGTGGCCGTTGCAGCACTGGCGTATTGTTCGAAAGCCGCGAAAAAATCGTCAAATACACGCGGTGCCGCGTTGCGCATGAATCGCGCCTTGATTGTCAAATCACTGGTCGAACTCACGCCGCGTCGTCCGTATCTGGCTCACCGCCGCCTGTATCCGGCGGCATCATGGCTGTAGGTGCCGAGGGGGGTTTGGACCCCATCGGCACCGGAGAAGGTGGCATCGGCGGTCCGCCCAGAGTCCCGACGGAATCTCCCGCACCTAGATCCTGCGGCGAGGTAGGGTAGCGATTAGCCATCCGCGCAAAGGGATCGCCGCCGGTGATGGTAGCACGGCCACCGCGCGTAGACTGTTCGGTCGCACCCTTGCCGACATGCTTGACCACCTTGCCGCCCTTGGCGAACGGAGTGAGGTCCTTCTTGAACGGTTTATTATGGAACATTGGGGCCTCCGTAACCGATTCCGGCTCCGCGAATGCCCATATCCGGCGCGCCGGAATAGAGATCGCCGCCCTTGCCGTAATTACGGGTGGATGTCGGTCTGATCCGGGGCGCGGCCATTACCGCCTTGGCCGGATCGTTGGAATCACGAACCGACGACACCGGACGTCCGACCGGACGCGGAATCACCGTACCTGGAGCCCGGGGCATCAGCGTGCACTCGTGCGGCCGGGCTGTTGGGCCTGCGCCGGGTTGAAGCCGAACATCTTGTTGGAACCGCCGGCAGCAAACTTCGCCCCCGGCGCACCAGACGTATCCTTGCCGGTATTACCGGGCTTGTCTGGACCAGCGGCCTGCTTGCCGAACATGTGGGTATCGCCACCCTCGGCAAAGGTCACATTATGCTGGGCTTCCTTTTTGGTGCCGTTGACGCTGAGATTGTTGGCGCGCATGCGAAATCCTCCTCGGCAGCTGGGCTGTCGAGGAGGCTAGAGATTAATTCTTAAGAATTGGTTAAGCCGAAATCCGATCGACGGTAATCGGGCCCGTGTACCCCCGCTCCCAGACATACCAAGCGAACGGGATTGCGCTGGAGGCTTTTTTGCCGGTCCAGCCCTTCCGGTGCATCATCGGCAGCCGGTTGCGGAACACATGCACCCGCGCCAGTCCGCTGTGCTCGAGAATATTGGTACGCCGTTGGCTCTCGAGAAACGCCAACCGCAGCAGCATGATCACCAGCGGCGCATGTTCGAGCGCCTTCTCGACGAACTTCTGCGCCAGCTTGTACGGCGGATTGGTGAGGATACAACTGGCCTGCCGAGTATCGGTATCTGGACCTAAAAAATCACTGACCCATCGTTGCCCATAATCATGTAAATCAGTATCAAACACCGTATGTCCAGCAGCCTGTAACACCCGCACAATACTGCCGGGACCACAGGCGGGCTCCCAAATAAACTTCGGCAGCTTCTCGACCTTCAGCAGCGCGTGCACCGCCTCCGGTGGAGTCTCGTAACAATCTTTTCCTCGTGCTTTGTAAGTATGTTGCCCACTCCCAGCAGCGTGATTGAGCATTATTACGATCTCCCGATGTCTGGTCCACGCTTGAACATGCGTCTGACCACCCGCTTGGCGGTCCGACGCGCGGTCTCTCTGGCCTGCTGCTTGACTGGATCAACAGGTTTCGGCGGCTTTGGCTTGACCCCGGTCGGATTGATCCATTCGAGGAATTCCTGGTCGTTGCCATTATAGTTGTTCAGATCGACGTAACTGTCGTCGATACCTGGAATCTCTCCGGTTTCCGAATACTGCCAGAGCGTCCATTTTGGATAGGTTGCCTCCGGCCACGAAATTTTACTTTCGTCGCTGGTATATTGCGCCAGCCAGAGATCGGTATGTTGCGCTAAAAAAGCATCATGCGAATCGCCAAGGACTTCCTTCAAAAGATGGCCTGAGTAAACCGTGATTTTTAACTCATTGCCATAGTCCAGAATCGCCTGCACCGCGTTCTTGAGCGTCGTCAACGAACAACCGTCTTCCTCGTAATCGATCACTACTCTTTCGCCAGGAGTAGGATCGATCGTGGCAAGATAAAACTCAGCCTGCGCAGCGCCATCGCCAGGTTTGATCCACATATACGTGCTGATGGCAAGACCAGCGGCCAGCGCATTACTACAATTCTTGGAGCGATTTGGGTCCACATACGTGGTCCCTTCTGTCGCTTTATGGATCATGCCCCGGACTCCACTGGCATAGACTTCATCGAAGTCGGGAAAATCCTGCCAATGACTGATGTCGATGCAAACCGGAATCTCGTTACTCATCGGTTGATCCTCTTGATAAGGGTAGCTAATTTCGATTTCATCATCGGTAACCAGATCCAAATACTCGAGTACAGCCGGAGAGCAATCTGCGATTCTGTCAGTATCGGAATGTGGCCCCCAATCCGCCGGCAGAGCAACGCAAGATTTGCCGGTCTTCGGATTCCTGACTTCGACCCGCATATCGAGCAGCATATCGCGCGAGGTTTCATCATAGTCCCAGCGCATGGCAATATAAAAAGTCTCGGGGTCCAACCTGCGGGCCAAACCAGTGGTACCCGGCGGTTGCTCATCCAGAAATAGCGAAGGTTGATCGGACACGTCGTAGATGAATGCGAGGTCCTCGTCACTGGCAACGCCCAGATCGTCAGGACCACCAAACCAGGATACCTTGCCGGAGAGTCGAATCATTTAGCTGTCTCCGAACATCGCGGGGCTTTCCAACTCTGCAAATTTCGCTGCGCGCGAACGTAAGCATTGATGCCAATCCGCGCACCATTGATGGCCCGGCTGGGCTCTTCGGCCTGATCCTTCACCCAGATATCCCACAGATGGTTGATATGTTCTGTGAAGGCTTTATCCAAAGCCTCAGACATCATCTGGTGGATATGATCCTCCTGCTGCTGATCGGCCACGCAATACGGCAGCGGCGGTTGAGCGGCATTGAGAGTGACCAGAACCAAAACAATGGTCAGTGCTCCTGTAGTAGCTGCTTTCCACATAACATGGCCCCGGATCCCTCCGGGGCCAAAATACGGCGAGATGGTTAAGAAATTCTTAACCCGACGGCGTCGGCACCGTTGCTTCTTCAGTCGGCACGATCGCGACAATCCAACCGGTCTGTTCCGACCAAGCTGTTTTGACTTCCCACTTCTCCAACACTTCCGGTTTCTCCGGCGGGGGCGGAATCACAATCGGATGGGTCGGAACTCCCGGCACTCCGCTCGATGGCGGGATGTAGATCGGATGCTCCGGCTTGGTCCCTGGAAGGGTCCCCGGCGGCAGATAGATCGGCGGCGTCGGCGTAGGTTGCGGTCCAGGCAGTCCCTGATCCGGATAAAGCGGCGGACCGCCCCAGATGCCCGGTGGACGACCACCAGGGGCGATCGGATGAGACGGATATGGTGGATTGTAGATCGGATGCGACGGAGATGGAGGTGCGCCAGAACTGGGCGGACGTCCTCCCGGAGCGATCGGATGCGCTGGGAAGGGTGGCAGACCCTGATCAGGATAGGGTGGATAGTAGATCGGCGGCTGCACCGATGGAGGCGGACCCCCCGGCCCACCCGGGGCGATCGGATGTTCGGGGTGAGCGCCTTCATTGATCCAGACGATGTAAGCTAACGGCATCAGGTCCTCCTCTTTGTTAATTGACGTAGCGACTGTGTAGCTCCGGCTGGTAAGCCGTAAACATCGAAGCGTCGTGATCGGCCTTGTACCACCACAGCGGCAGTCCCGACCCACGCTGCTCGATTCGCGCCAGCATATTTACTTCCCATGACACATGTTTGCGGTCACGCAGCAGCCGGCAGTACTCCTGCTTCATGATATGGTCGAACGCAAACAGATACTTACGCGGCACCACCATCAGCCCGCCGCAAAACCGCCAGCACGGATGGTCGTCACTATAGGTATACTGGCCCTTCTCCCAGCAGCCGGGAATCGCGATGGTCTGCTCATCCTCGGCCCGACGTAAAAAGTCCAGGATGATATCGATGGTGACGCCGGGAACGTGGAAGATGCCGTAGTCGATCCAAACAAAGACATCCGGCTCCAGACCGTTCATGCCGGCGACCTCGGCCGCGACCGCCATAAACTCGGTCTTGTTGGCCTGCACGATGTGATAGTCCAACGTGTTTTTCTTTGGATTGTCGGCAATTGAGTGAGTGACATCAGGCGGATCGCCATAAGTTTCATGCAGATGCCAATGCAGCCAGCAATCCTTCAGCGGCTGCGTCTTCGACAGCACCAGCACCTTATTCGACAGCCCCTCCAATAACGGCGCCGCCAACTTATGGTACTCTTCCTCGGGTCGCGGGTGCCCGGGGATCGGCACGAAGGCTGTCACGACCAAGATCATAGCGCATCCTTGTAGATGAATCGGATCACTTCGTCCGGGTCCATGGTCGCCAACCAAGCTTCGCAATCGCGTACTCCGTAACTTGCAATCAACTTGCCGTCTACTAACGCCAATCCGGCGGCAAACTCAATCTGTCGATCGTGAAAAAAGAACGGCTGCGAGATCTTATCCACACCCCCATAAGGTTTGAAACTTACGAATCGATGCTGGTAATAGCGGTTGTGCGGTCGACCGGGAATGTGACGAGCTTCATGTACGAGTGCCACCCAAGTGCGCGCGTCGAGCTGCACCACTTGAGACCCACCACTAATATGGTTGGCATCGAACGCAGGACGCTCCTGATAGGTGATCTCACCAGACGGGTTTACCAACGTACCTAAACGATAGACAAACCGAAGTTGACCCTTCTCGACCCACGGCATCCAGTTCTTCTCATGCCGACGCTCTTCCGGCCGCATCGGATGCCAACCACAAACTTTGTTACCATCCAGAAACAAAAGCACCTGTTCGCACCAGCCTTCCTTGTTCTGCTCGCGCACGCAGGCGCTGGCCTGCAGCTGCCCGTCGACCTCGAACAGCCGCATGTCCTCAAGCCCGATCACCAGATGGTACTGGGCCGGCGGACGCTCCCACTGGATTCTGGTGCTGTCGATCGCCTTTAGCTGGTGATCCAAAGACACAAGATAATTATCAGTAGAAATAGGATTATCCCGATTGCAAGAACCTTGTAGTCCCCGTATTTCATAACAACCCTCTGCGGTGATGCTGTAATTTACCGCCCGCACAATCGCGAGCGGCTTGCCATTATGATTGATGATGGACGGATTGGTTAACACATAATCGTCGACGGTCGGAAAGCTGATCCGCTGTGGCTGGAACGCTACATGATCGCTCAATGGCTTGAGGTACCAATACAAATTGTTGCGCGCCTGCTCGCTGCCGTTGAGCGCCAACTCATTGCAAATCCTGGCCCCGCGCTCCCGCCTGACCGGAGCATAGTAGGCGCATATCGCGAATTCCTCTTTCAGGCCAGCATCATACACATAATTGTTGACAAACAGCAGATCCTTGGGAGGTCGCACCGGCAGTCCAGGTTCGGAGAACAATAAAGAAGCATGGTTGTCTCCGCGCTCGCGAAAGTATTTGGCAAGATCGTACAGCGGCTCCATTCGCGAGGGCCGTAACTGGTAGGCCCCAAGCATTTCCCGGATGAATCCCTTACCGTCGCCGAGATGATTGAGACAGTGCGCGTAACGCATTTGCGCATACCAGACTTCCTCGTCGAATCCTCCCAGCGCGGTGCGGATCTTGTAATGTTCCGCAGCCTTGTTCCATTTGCCGGAATCGTAATACGACGACGCCAAATAGAAATGATAACGCTGAATCAATCCCGGCTTGGTTTCCGTCTTGAGCGCCGTCTCGAGGAGATTGATATCACGTTGGAATTTTTCTGGTCGGTTAGCGCCATCGGCGTGATCAATGAACTCTGCACCATCCAGGATTCCACCGCTCTCAATATCGAGATATTCGTGCGTAACACCGACATACCAGCCAACGCTGCGGCGGCTGACCAGACGTCGATTATAGTACCCGAGGGCTCCGGCAGTTTGCTTGAGGTCATAGGACAGCCCTCCTGCGCCATTAAGCCAGTCCGGCCGATGCACCTGCAGTTCCATGTCGGCATCGGCCAACAACAGATAGTCCCACTCCAGCTTACTCTCGCGTGCCCGGCGCAGGGCCTCGTTACGTGCTTGCTCGAAATTCTCGAACGGCGCCCGGTGGATCTCGACCGGCAGCAGCGCCTTGGCGAACATTCGCCGGATCAATTCCGGCGTGCCATCGGTCGATCCGGTATCGACAACCACCGCGCCGTCGACATACGGCAACAGACTCTCGACGCAGCGATCGATGATCGCCGCCTCGTTCTTGACGATGGCGTTCCACAGCAGCTTCACGATACATCAAGGGCCAGTCGCGCCCGTGGTCCCCGTGGTGCCCGTGGTGCCCGTGGTCCCGGTAGTTCCGGTGGGTCCGGCACCGCCAACATCAGACGGGATCTCCTGGGCGCCCATCACCGCCACCTCGACGCCGGCCCCGGCAGGACCACCACCGCCCGTGGGTCCGCTGGCGCCGGTCTTGCCTGCCGCAACCCCCGCAGCAACAACCTGCGCGATGGCTTCATCACGGGTATCCGCAGTGACAATGGTATCGACGACCGGGCCGGTAGTACGAGATCTGACAACAAAGTCTGGCATTTTACGCTCCTGTTAACCGGGACCGCCGACGATCGGCCGTGGTCTCATCCCCGGTCCCGGCAGACGGGGCTGATTGCCGACAATATTTTGAGGTTGCGACGTTTGATTGTTCATCGGGGTCGGCTGGGCACCCTGCATGTTGCGCAGCATCTGCGCGCCTCCCGGCGGACCCATCCCCGGCGGGCCACCCGGCGATACTCCCATTCCAGGTGGCCCGCCCGCTGGACCACCTCCTTCCGGCGGTTGGCCCTCCTCACCCGGCATCTGGGCGTGCGAGGCGAGGAATCCCGCAGTCAGCTCCGATGCAATCTTCTGCACCCCAAGCTCGACACCCTGCTGGATGCCCTTGTCGACCTGTTCGGCAATCTGCTGGTTCTGCTGGCCTTTTTCCTTGGACTCCTGGCGCTTCTGCAGTGCGTCTTCGGTCGGCACGACTTTGTCGCCGTCCAGGCCGATCGTTTGAGAAACCGAACGCAGTACCGCCCCCCGTCCAGTAATTCCGAGGATATCCATGTCCATTGGGTTGGCAGTGTGTTGCAAAAATTCCAGCTGTCGTTGACGCTGAGTCTCGCGCTGCACAGCCACATTGACGCCCTGAACATAGATGTCCTCGGTCCCAGTCAAGATACCTGTCGTATCCGACAGCAGCACCAGATCAGCGAGCTGCATCAATGCAACCTCGAACACATCGCGATCGATATTGGCGGCGACGGTTTGCAAGATTTTGGAAGCGTTACCCATCAGCATCGCGAGCCCGGACGCTGTGCGTCCAGCACCTCCAGAAGCTTGTCCACCGATATATTTTGGAATTGCCGAGACATCGTCGGCGAGATCGACAAA
>Ga0207663_10000538_pt1 | contig 16677 bp, 16 predicted proteins | sample LARL53metaG_FD_184346 | JGI IMG/M metagenome (GOLD analysis project Ga0207663, IMG submission 184346) | Corn, switchgrass and miscanthus rhizosphere microbial communities from Kellogg Biological Station, Michigan, USA - LAR L5-3 metaG... | ecosystem: Host-associated > Plants > Roots >...
CGACCTTGCCGGCTCCGACGATGATCGCGTACACAGCCGGCCTCAGGCGGGCCCTGGTTCGAGCGCGCGCTCGAACATCTCGATCGCGTGCTTGGTGGGAGAGATCGTGTCGAGGCCCTGTTCGCCGTACCAGTTGGCGCGCGCCGGGTCCATCACCCGCACGATCACCTTCTCCACGCCGAACCGCTTCTGGGCGATCTGGGCGATGATCAGGTTGGTGTTGTCGCCGTCGGTCGAGGCGATGAACACGTCCGCGCGCTCGATCCCGGCTCCGATCAACGCGTCGATCTCCAGCGCCGTGCCGACCGTGAACTGGCCTTCGGCGTCCTCCCAGCTGCGATCCTGACCGGCGTTCAGGCGCTCGTGAGAGAGCGGGTCCTCGTCGAGCACCGACACTTCGTGTCCCGCGGCCAGAGCGGACTTGGCGACAGCCGAGCCGACGCGACCGGCGCCCACGATCATGACGAACATGGCCCGCAGATTAGACGATGGAGGACGCCGGCTCGCGGGAGTCATCTCCCGCTGCCGGCGCGGTGACGATCACGCGGCAGCCGGCCTTGGCGACGACATACTTGGTGACGTCTCCCACGAAGTCCTCCAGCGGGCCTCCCCGACCCCCCAGGCGCGCGCCGCCGCGAATGCGGGAGGGCTCCTCGGCGGCGAGCACGATCGCCTCCACCCCGCGACGCCTGGCCTCCTCGACGATCGCATACCCGGCGCGCCGAGTCCTGACCGTGGCGGTGGCGACGTGCACGCCCGCATACTCCTCGCCCACGGCCTTGGCGCGCGCGAGCGCCTGACGGGCGTGCTTGACCTGCGCCTCGGGCAGGCGCGCATCGAGCGGCAGCGACATCGGGATCACGAACACCCACACGGCCTCGATCGTCGCGGTGTCGATCGCGGCCTCGTCGGTCTGTTCGCCCGCAACCAGCAGGGCAGCCGTCTGCACGATGTCCTCGTCCAAGCCAGTGCCCAGCAGCGGTACGAGGATCGAGCCGTAGTCGCGTTCGGTCGACGGCTCGGAGCGCAGGACCTCCGGCGAGACGGTCACGCGCCGCAGCAGCGAAGTCTCGTCCGCGCGGCGATACACCACGTACAGCACGATCCCGATCGCCATCCACCCCACGCCGACGTAGCGCGCGGGTTCGTGCACGAGCATCACCGCCAGCCAGCCCGCCGCGGCGGCGAGCGCGCCGAACGCCGCCGGCAGGGGCAGCTCGCCACCTTTGAGCTTGATCGACAGCGGCACCTTGTACGGGCGGTCGCGGTCGGGCTCGGAGTAGCGCAGCTTGCACACCGACAGGTGCGCGATCGTAAACGCGAGCATCGCCCCGAACGCGTACAGCCCGACGAGGAAGTCGAGGTTCTCCGACGCGGCCAGGCCAGCCGCGATCAGACCGGCAAGAATGATCAGCACATACGGGGTCGAGCGTTGAGGATGCAGCCGGCCAAGGCCACTGGGGATCTGGCGGTTCGTCGACAGCGAGTACGCCAGCCGCGACAGACCGAGCATCGCCGAGTTCGCGGCCGCCACCAGCGTCAGCGCCGCCAGGCCCGCAACGATGTATCTGAGACCCTGAGCGAGCCAGTGCGGGTGCATCTGCGTGACGATGCCGACCATCGGGTCGTTCAGGTAGCGGGTGGACAGTTCGGTGTGCCCGTCGTGCACGGGCAGCGCCGTGACCGCCACCAGCGCGATGCCCACATACCCGAGCACGACCGTCGCGGCGCCGCTGGCGACCATCTGGCGCAGGCCGGCGCGACTGATCCGCACCTCTCCGGCCAGCCCCGCCGCGGACTCCAGGCTGGTGAACGCGATCGCGGCGATCGGCAGCGCGAACACGAACCCCGACCATGTGGGCGAGCTGCCGAGATGAATCGGCGCAAGCAGCGTGTGCGGGTCGAAGAACAGCACCAGGCCGAGCACGACGATCAGCAGCTGCACGGCCAGATCGCCGATCACGAGCATCCCGATCCGCCGTGCGCGCCGACCGCCGAAGCCGCGGATGTTGGCGAGCACAACCCATGCGATGAACGCCAGCGACAGCAGCAGCGCCTCCGTGCTGCTGCCGAGCGGATGCCAGAACACGCGCAGGTACTGGGTCGCCGAGTAGGCGGTGACGGCGATCAGGATGATGTAGTCCAGCAGCACCGCCCAGCCGGCGATGAAGCTGACGAGCTCGTTGAACGCATACCGCGCGAACACGGTCGCCCCGCCACGATCCTGATGCAAGGACGCCCCCTCGACGTAGGTCAGCGCAGTGAGCCCGAAAAACAGCGCGGCGAGCAGGAACACGACCGGAGTCAGGCCGAGCGCGTGGCCGGCGATCACCCCCAGGGAGAAGTAGATCGCGCTGGCCAGCGAGGTGTAGACGATCGCGAACAGCCGCGGCGAGCCGATACTCCGTTTGACGATCACGCGCGAGCGCGCCGCAAGCTCGGCGGTCGCCCGCTCCACCTCCGCCACACCTCGCTCGGCCTCGTGGACGGCGTGCTCCAGGCTCGCTCCGTCCACGCCCGATGCGCCCGTGGCGCCTCCAGGGTCCTCCGGCGCGCTCATGTCCCGCGACCCCTCCGCGACTCCACGTACACCCGTCCCCCACCCGCCGCGACGAACAGGACGCCGAGCAGCAGACGTGGCGAGACGATGCTCCCGTGCCCGCGCACAGCCTGGACGATCAACGCCACGCCGATGATCGCCATCAGCAGTGACAGCACCAACGTGCTCGCACGATGAACCCCTCGACCACTCATCTCGCTGAGCTTAGGCTCTTGCGAGGATCGGATCGAAGCTTCTGAGGCCGGCGTCCGGCCTTCTTGCCGGGTGCACGCTGCACTCCTCGTTACAACCTGTGACCGTTCCGCGTGCACCGGCCGTCAGCACGACCGGCCATCCAGGCCGGTCTTTTCACGTTATCAGCGGAATGATCAGGATCGCCACGATGTTGGCGACCTTGATCATCGGGTTGATCGCCGGCCCGGCGGTGTCCTTGAACGGGTCGCCCACTGTGTCGCCGGTCACCGAGGCGGCGTGGGCTTCGGACCCCTTGCCGCCGAACGCGCCGTCCTCGATCAGCTTCTTGGCATTGTCCCAGGCGCCGCCGCCCGCCGTCATCATCACGGCGAAGAAGAACCCGACCACGATCACGCCGATCAAGAGGCCACCGAGCGCCTGCTGGTCGATCAGACCGACGATCAGCGTCAGGCCGATCGGCAGCAGTGAGGGCAAGATCATCTCGCGCTGAGCAGTGCGCGTGACGATGTCCACGCAGGTCGCGTAGTCGGGGTCTTCGGTGCCCTCCATGATCCCCGGATGCTCGCGGAACTGGCGCCTGACCTCCTCGACGACCGCGCCTCCGGCGCGCCCCACCGCCTCGATCGAGAGCGAGGCGAACAGGCTCACCATCAGCCCGCCGATGAGCAGCCCGATCAGCACCGGCGGCTCGTTGATGCCAAACGAGATCAGATGTCCCGCGTTGAACTGGAGTTCTTTCTGGAACCCGGCGAACAGCACGACGGCGGCGAGCACGGCGGAGCCGATCGCATACCCCTTGGTGACGGCCTTCGTCGTGTTCCCAACCGCGTCGAGCCGATCGGTGACCTTGCGCACGTCCTCCGGCAGGTCGGCCATCTCGGCGATTCCGCCCGCGTTGTCGGTGATCGGGCCGAACGCGTCGAGCGCGACAATCAGCCCGGTGAGCGACAGCAGGCCCATCACGGCGACGCCGATGCCATAGATGCCCGTGACCCCGCCACCCGCGAGCTTCCACGCGCCGAGGATGCCGAGCACGATCACGATCGCCGGCAGCGCCGTGGCCTGCAGCCCCGAGCCAAAGCCCTGGATGATGTTCGTCGCATGGCCGGTGATCGACGCTTTGGCGGTCTTCTTGACCGGGGAGAACCGCGTCGAGGTGTAGTAGTCGGTGATCACGAACAGCAGCGCGGTCACGGCGATCCCGATCAGCGAGCACAGGTACAGGTGCGTCCAGCTCGGCGTGTTGACGAGGTTACCCACGACCCTGAACGTGAGGTTGCGCATCATCCAGTAGGTGATCGGGGCGAACGCCGCGGCGGCGATCAGCCCCGACACAACCAGCCCCTGATAGAGCGCGCGCTCGACGTTGCCTGACCTCGAGCGAACGGCGAACGTGCCGATGATCGACGCGATGATCGCGGTGCCACCCATCACGAGCGGGTACAGCGCGACGCGCGTGGCCTCGTGGAACGTGAGCACGCCTAGCAGGATCACCGCCACGGCGGTGACCGCGTAGGTCTCGAACAGGTCAGCCGCCATGCCCGCGCAGTCGCCGACGTTGTCGCCGACGTTGTCGGCGATCGTCGCCGGGTTGCGTGGATCGTCCTCGGGAATCCCGGCCTCGACCTTGCCGACGAGGTCCGCTCCGACGTCGGCGGCCTTCGTGAAGATGCCTCCGCCGAGCCGGGCGAACACGGAGATCAGCGAGCCGCCGAACCCGAGCCCGACGAGCGCGTCGACCGCCGTCTTCGGGCTGTCGTTGAACAGCGACGTCAGCGCTCCGTAGTAGCCGGCCACGCCGATCAGCGCCAGCCCGACCACCAGCAGGCCGGTGATCGCTCCGCCGCGGAACGCGACCCGCAGCGCCGGCGTCACCCCGCTGCGCGCGGCCTCGGCCACGCGCGCGTTGGAGCGCACCGAGACGTTCATGCCGATGTAGCCGGTCGCGCCCGACAGCAGGCCGCCGATCGCAAACCCGCACGCCACCGCGATGTTCTGGACGAAGATCAGCGCGATGAACAGCACCACCCCAACGGCGGCGATCGTCGTGTACTGGCGGTTCAAATAGGCGCGCGCGCCTTGCTGGACGGCCAGCGAGATGCTCTGCATCTTCTCGTTGCCCGGCGACAGCGCTAGCAGGGATCGCGTGGTCACCAGGCCGTAGACCACAGCGCAGGCGGCACATACGAGGGCGACGACGACCCCATGGTTCGTCAGAAAGCTGCTCAACAGAAATCCTCCGCGGTCTGATTGGTGTGCCGCGCGAGGATCGCGCGCACATTTCTCACCCGACGCGGCGCTCATCACGCGATGAGCGCGCTATCCGGCGTAAACGCGCGCGCAGTCTATCGTGCGGGCCAGCGGATTGGCTGCTGGGGCTTGGAGGTCGATGCCACCGGCTGAATCCAGGCGTTCGGACCTTGCGCGGTATTGGCTCTCAGCGTCCGGGCACCCACAGCCTGCCGCTCGACTCCGCGGGCCCCGGCTCCTTCGGCTTGGCTCCCCGCCCACCCGGCTGGCCCGGCTGGCTTGGCTCGCCGGGTTGGCCGCCCGCCGCAGGCGCGTCCGGCTTGGCCGCCGCTCCTGGAGCCGGGGCTCCGGCCGCCGACTCCGTGGGCGCGTTCGTCCCGGCCTCTCGCGCATAGGCCATCTGCAGCTGGGACAGCGCATCGCGCAAGGGGCGCAGCTCATTGGGCATACGGCGCTCGAGGATCGGCAGCAGTGCACGCGCACCATCGATCGCGTCGCGCACCTGCTCCAGGTCGCGGGCTGCGCCGGGCGACTGGTCACGACCGGGAGATAGCCCCAGCCGATACCCGCCGATATTCAGCAGCGACACCACCGCCTGCAAGATCATGTCGGCGCTCGCTATGCGGCTCATCTCCGCTTCGTAGGCGGCCCGCTGACCCATCTCCGATCGGTCCTCCTCATTCGATGATGAGGGCTCCCCGGCTTGCTCGCTCGACTGTTCCACCGGATCGGCGTTCATACCGTCACCTCCTGCGAATAGGTGTCTCTCGTCTCCGCCGTCGACGCCACGAATACCTCCTCGGCGCCCGCGCCCGCCTCGATCATGCGCCGTTGGCGCTGCGCGCCGTTGCGCTCCGGAAACGCGAGCTCGATGCCCAGCTCGGCGCGCACCGGCGCCGTCCAGGCGAGGAGCCGCTCGATCGTCTCGCGCGCCGGGTACTCCTCGCCGCGCTCCAGGTCGATCAGCCGCCCATCGAGCCCGAACCGGATCGCCCGCCACATGTTCTCCTCGATCAGGCGCGGCGCGGGATCCGTGAACGGGACGCCCTCGTCCACGTCGCGCACGGCCTGAGCGACGCACGCGACCATCAGCGCCGCGAGCGCGTCTGACTCCTGGGCCGTGGCCTGCGCGTCGCAGATGCGCACCTCCACGGTGCCGAAGCTGAAATGCGGCCTGACCGACCACCAGACCTGGGTGAACTCGACGATCGAGCCCGTGTCGCGCAGGAGCTCGATGTACTCGCGGTAGGCCCGCCAGCCGCCGAACGCGTCGGGAACGCCGCAGCGCGGAAAGCTCTTGGTGAAGCTCTGCGTCCGCGCCGAGTGCAGCCCTGTGTCGCGGCCGTCCAGATACGGCGAGTTGGCGGAGATCGCCAGCAGCAGCGGCAGCACCGGCCGCAGGCGATCGCACGCCCGCACCGCGCGGTCGATGTCGCGCACACCCAGGTGTACGTGCAGGCTGAAGGTGTTGTTGCGCCACGCCACGTACTTCAGTCCCTCCTCGACGCGGCGGTAGTGCTCGGTGTCGATGATCGGCTGCTCGCGGTAGTCGGCCCAGGGATGGGTCCCGGTCGCGCCGAGCGCCACGCCCTGGGCCTCGGCTAGCGCGAACAGACGCCTGCGGCGATCGCGCTGGCGATCGAGCGCGTCGTGAAGGTCGGCGCCGGCGCCGGAGATGATCTCGATCTCCGAGGAGATCAGCTCGCCGGTGATGTGCTCGTGCAGGATCGGGTCGCTCTGCTCGGCAGCGGCGCGCAGCTGCTCGAATCGCGGCAGCAACTCGAGCGTCTGTGGATGCAGGATCGAGAACTCCTCCTCCACGCCGACGGTGAGATCGGTTGCCTGCGCAAACCTGTCGGCCACTCTGTCTAGGTCCAGGCTGGTCATATATGGCGTGGGCGTCTGATTACCGGGTGCGCGTCTGAGGTCGGCGTTCGGTGTCCAGTGTTACGCGCCTGGTGGCAGACCTCAGGTCAAATAGAAGTACAGCGCGTAGAGCAGATCGACCGCGGGGCTGGAGGTGTGCACGGTCACCTCCGGCGGGACGGCGAGCAGCGACTCGGAGTAGTTGAAGATGATCTTCACGCCCGCGTCGACGAGTTCGTCCGCAAGCTCCTGAGCGGCATGGGTCGGCACGGCCAGGACGCCGACCACGATGTCCTCGTCCTCCACCACCTGGCGCAGCTCGCCGATGTGGTGCACGACCTGGCTGCCGACGGTCGTGCCCACCTTCGCGGGGTCCACGTCGAATATCGCCACCACGCGAAAGCCGTGGTCCGCGAAGATATCCGAGGAGGCGATCGCCTTGCCCAGGTGTCCCGCGCCGATCAGAGCGATGTTGTGCTGGCCGGCGGTGCGCAGGATCTTGCGAATCTGCGAGACGAGCGCCTCGACGTTGTAGCCGACGCCGCGCTTGCCGAACTTCCCGAACCCGGACAGATCGCGGCGGATCTGGGTGGAGTTCACGTGCGTGTAGTCCGACAGCTCCTGCGAGGAGATCGTCTCCTTGCCCATCTTCTTGGCCTGCGTCAGCACCTGCAGATAGCGCGACAGCCTCGCCGCGACGCCGAGCGAGAGCCGTTGATCGCCTGAGACGGCGCCGTTGCGCTCGACGCCGGTGGGGCTCGTCGTGGGCTCGCGATAGGTCATCGTCGTGACTCTAGACGTTCGCGCAGGATCTGCTCATTGACGAGGTAGTCGAACAGCTCCTCACCATCGAGCGCCACCACGGGAATCCGCTCGAAGTAGGCTCGATGCAGAGCCTCGTCCCCGGTGATGTCACGCTCGCAGATCTCATACCCGAGCTCCGCCTGCAGCCCACGCAGCGTCGTCAGCGCATCGGCGCAGAGGTGGCAGTCGGGTGCGGAGTACACCGTGATCAGGGTGCGCGTCACGACGGACGGTGGGTGAGCATCATCGCGCGGCGAACCTGACCGTCACCGCGCCCGCTCCCCGGTCGCGTACGCGTCGAGTCCCAGGTACGTCGGATACTGGAGCCGCTCGACATAGCGCGCAGCGGAGGCGATCATCGCGGCGTTATCGGTGCACAGCTCACGCGCCGGCACGTGCACCGTGGCCCCGAGCGTGTCCAGCCGCCGGCGCAACTCGCCGTTGGCGGCCACGCCACCCCCGACCGCGAGCCGGTCGAGCCCGGTCTCGAGCAGCCCCCGTTCGGCGCGCGTGAGCAGGCTGTCGACGATCGCCGCCTGGTACGAGGCGGCGAGGTCGGCCCCGCGCACAGCGATCTCGGCCGCGGACAGCTCGCGCAGCTTGTAGAGCAGCGCGGTCTTCAGCCCCGCGAACGAGAAGTCCATACCCTGCTCGAACGCCCGCCTGCCCGTCCCCTTGCCGCCGCGCGCGCGGTCAGCGCGCGAGCCGGGCAGCGCGAACGCCTGTGGATCGCCCCCTGCGGCCAGGCGCTCTAGCGCAGCGCCACCCGGATAGCCCAGGCCGAGCATTCTCGCTCCCTTATCGAACGCCTCTCCGGCGGCATCATCGAGCGTGCGGCCGAGCACCCGAAAGTCGTTGTGCTCAGTCACGTGCGTCAGCAGCGTATGCCCGCCGCTGGCGATCAGGCACACGAACGGCGGCTCGAACGCCTGCCCGCTACCACTTGGAGATTCCGTGATACCCGGGCGATCGACCTTCGCGCCGCCGCCCACCTCAGGCGGAACGATGAAGTTGGCAGCCACATGTCCCTGCAGATGATCGACGGGTACGAACGGCAGCTCGCGCCCGGCCGCCAGCGCCTTGGCGGTGGAGAAGCCCACTAGCAGCGCTCCCACCAGACCCGGTCCCTGCGTGGCCGCGACCAGCTCGATCTCCCCCAGCGCCACGCCCGCCTCGCTCAGAGCCTGCTCGACCACCAAGTTCACAAGCTCGAGATGGTGACGGGAGGCGATCTCGGGCACGACCCCGCCAAAGCGGTCGTGTACGCCCTGTGAGGAGATCACGTTCGAGCGTACCCGTCCCCGCACGTCGAGGACCGCCGCGCACGTGTCGTCGCAGCTGGTCTCCAGCGCCAGGATCGAACCGGGCGCCCCGTTCCCGTGACCCGCAGCCAACCAGTCCTCCCGAGACGAGCGGTATCCCTCCGCACTCCTGTTGCCGAGGCCGTTATCGCTCATACGGGACCCGGATTGGGCACGTCATCCAGACGACCCGCCAGGGTCGCCGGGGTGCGCCACATCACCAGTGCGTCCTCGCCGTTGTCCTGGTAGTAGTGGCGGCGCAGCCCGGCCGCCCGGAAGCCCTCGCGCTCGTACAGTCCGATTGCGAGCTGGTTTGAGCGGCGTACCTCCAGGGTGTAGCGGGCAGTCTCGTCGTCGACCCGCGCGTACAGCTCGGCGAGCAGCGCCGAGGCCACGCCGCGGCGCTGATACTCGAGATCGACCGCCACGTTCATCACGTGCCAGATGGTCTCGTAGCGGGAGCAGATCAGATACCCGATCAGCCGCCGTTCGCGTCCGACGGGGAGCATCGCGGCCAGGCAGATCCCTGATTGCTTGGACAGCTCCAGCACGAACATCGCCAACGACCACGGCGTCGGGAACACGCGGCGCTCAATCGCGATCACCTGCGGCAGATCGGGATAGAGGAGCCGCCTGATCTCGATATCGCGCGCGGGCTCGATCCCGGGCTCAGCGGTCGATTGCGAGCTCATCCGCTCGCTCCTTTGGGCGCGGCGCCTTCCAGCGCGACCTCTGCGTCGGGGCGACGCCGATAATCCGGCAGGACCGTGTCGATCGCCTCCGCCGCAGAGCTCGCCGCGATCGCGCAGATCGTCTCGCCGCTCACCCAGTGCAGAGGCGAGTCATCCCGCGGCACCTCGATCCCGAGCGCAGCCAGCTCGTCGCGATACAGCACGGCCCCATCCCCCACTGCGACCCAGCGCGCGATCTGATCGCCCGTCGCCGCCACGTCGCTCAGGACGTCACCGAGATCGTCGGGCGCGAACGCCCGCGGAGCGGTCAGCTCCCGCGGCAATGCAGGCTCATGATCCATGGCCGACGCATCCGCCGGCACGTAGGCGGCGGCGAATACCTCTCCCCGTCGGGCATCGATCACCGCAATCACTCCGCGGGCGCCGCCGTTGCTCGTGTCCGCGAGTCCCTCCTGCGCGACACGAGAGCCGCCCCAAACGACGGCGGTCGCCAACGCCCGCGGGCTGGACACGCCGACCAGCTCCACCCCAAGCGACTGCGCCAAGCCACGAGCCGTCGCCACACCCACGCGCAGGCCCGTGAACCTGCCCGGCCCGACTCCCACCGCGATCCGGTCGAGCGCGTTCCAGTCGACCCCTGCGCCGGCAAGCAGCTCTGCCGCCATCGCCAGCAGCCGCGTGGCATGACCGGGACGCTCCTCCGGGCCGGGATCGTCGCGAACCTGCAGCATCGTGTCATCCGTCAAGCGCAACCCTACGGCGGTCGATGGCGTGGCGGTGTCGAACCCGAGCACGATCATCCCTCCACCACCTCGATCCGTCGGCGGTCGGCTCCGCGATGGGCGAGCGAGACCTGCAGGCGCGCGCTTGAGAGCTCGCCCTCATCCTGCGGCCACTCGACGAAGGCGATCCGTCCGGGGCCAAAGTAGTCGGCCAGCAATCCCGGATCCTCATGTTCCAATCCCGCCAGCCGGTACAGGTCCAGGTGCGAGACGGTCACCTCGGAAGCCGGGTAGCGGTGCCCGATGCTGAAGCTGGGGCTGGTCACCGGATCGGTGACGCCGAGTGCGCGAGCGGCGCCACGTACCAGGGTGGTCTTGCCTGAGCCCAGCTCCCCCCGTACAAGCACCACGTCGCCGCCCATCAGGCCCCCAGCAAGCTCAGCGCCCAGCGATTCGGTCTCAGTCGGATCCGAGGTTTCAACGATGCGCACGGCCACGACGAGACTGTAGAGCCAACCACGATGCCGATCCTGTCCATTAACGCGATCGGCCCGCGGGAGAGGGAAACGCGGGCCGATCGTCACTGCTATGGAGGATGGAGACAGGCCCGTTATCGGCAGGCTTCGCCGTGGGCTTTAGGGGCCTGGACAAAGTTTTCGACACTTCGCCCAAATCCCCTACCTGAAAGGGCTGTTCCGGGTCTGGACACGAACGGTCCATCCAGAGATGGATGGACGCGCATCCCGGCCCAGCGCCGTATCGAGCGTCTAAAACAGACCTAGCTGATCGGGCTCAGCGGGCTCGGTCCCGCCCGCGTTGCCCGTGTGAGGGCTGCTCGGGCTTGCCTCGCCTTCCAGGATGTCGGCAGGGTCGATCTCCGGCGGCCACTCAGGCTGCTCAGGCGCGCCCAGCGCAAGCAGCTCCGGCAGCCGCGCGAAGTCTTCGCGCAGCGTTTCGAGCATTCGCGGCGTATACAGCGCGGCGGCCGGGTGGAAGATCGGGTAGAGCCGCACGGCGCGCCTGCCCAACGTCAGCACCTCCGGCTGCCCGTGCACGCGCGTGATCCCGGTCGGGTCGCCGCGCAGCAGCTTGGTCGAGAAGTTGCCGAGCGTGCAGATCACAGTCGGCTGGATCAGCTCGACCTGGCGGTACAGGTACTCCTTGCAGTTGTCGATCTCGACCGGCTGCGGGTCGCGGTTTTGTGGGGGATGACACTTGAGCACGTTCGCAATAAACACATCCGCACGTGCGATCCCAATCTCCCCAAGCAGCTTTTCCAGCAGCTTGCCAGCCTGGCCGACGAACGGCACGCCCTGCTCGTCCTCGCTCGCCCCGGGGGCCTCTCCCACGAACATCAGCTCGGCGTCCGCATTGCCCGCTCCGAACACCACCGTCTTGCGCGTCGCCGCCAGCTCGGCGCAGCGGGTGCAAACGCTCGCCTGCGCGAACACCTCCTTGAGGACCTCGCGTCGCTCGGAGGCGGACAGTTCACTCTCCTGGACTGACACAACCCGCATGCTATGAGCGATGATCTCGCGATGACACCACCCCCCAAAGCAAATGCCGGTACGAGCGTCGAGGAGCACGCGAATCTCCAGGCGGTGCACGAGCGTCACGAGATCGGTTTGGACGCGGCACGGGTCGAGGCGGTCGCCAAGCGACACGCCCAAGGGCGACGCACCGCCCGCGAGAATCTCGCCGAATTGCTGGACCCCGGCAGCTTCGTCGAGTACGGCCCGCTGCTGTTCGCCGCTCAGGAGCGCCGGCGCTCGCGTGATGAGCTGATCGCCCGTACCCCCGCCGACGGCCTGGTCGGTGGGATCGGTGAGATCGAGGGGCGGCGATGCGTGGCGATGTCCTATGACTACACGGTTCTCGCGGGCACCCAGGGCATGCGTGGCCACGCGAAGAAGGACCGGCTGTTCGAGCTCGCCGAGCGCCGTCGGCTGCCGGTGGTCCTGTTCGCCGAGGGCGGTGGCGGGCGTCCCGGTGATGTGGACTGGCCGATGGTGGCCGGGCTGGACTGCCGCGCCTTCAACCTGTTCGCGCACTTGAGCGGGCTGGTCCCGCTCGTGGGGATCGCATCCGGGAACTGCTTCGCGGGCAACGCCGCGCTGCTCGGGTGCTGTGACGTGGTGATCGCGACGGAGGATTCGAGCATCGGCATGGGCGGGCCGGCGATGATCGAGGGCGGAGGGCTGGGCTCCTACGAGCCGGCCGAGGTTGGACCGATCGACGTGCAGCACGCAAACGGAGTGGTCGACCTGCGTGTCTCAGACGATCGCGCCGCGGTCGCCGCAGCCAAGCGCTACCTCTCCTATTTCGGCGCTCCGGCGGATGACGTGCGAGTGCCCGACCAGCGGCTGCTGCGGGACATCGTTCCCGAGCGACGCAGGCAGATCTACGACGTACGCCAGGTGCTCGACGGGCTTTTCGACGAGGACTCCGTGCTGGAGCTCCGTCGCGGGTTCGGGGCGGGCATCGTCACAGCCCTGGCCCGCCTGGATGGTCGCGCCCTCGGGGTGATCGCCAACCATCCGCCTCACCTGGGCGGCGCGATCGACGCCGACGGCGCCGACAAGGCCGCGCGCTTCATGCAGCTCTGCGACGCGTTCGAGTTGCCCCTGCTGTTCCTGTGCGACACGCCCGGGTTCATGGTCGGCCCGGCGGCGGAGCGCACCGCGACCGTGCGCCACTTCGCGCGCATGTTCCTGGCGGGCGCCAACCTCACGGTGCCGTGCGGCACGATCGTGCTGCGCAAGGGCTACGGGCTCGGCGCGCAGGCGATGGCGGGGGGAGGGCTCAAGGCACCATTGTTCACGGTCGGTTGGCCGACCTCGGAGTTCGGGGGCATGGGCTTGGAGGGAGCAGTGCGATTGGGGATGAGACGCGAGTTGGACGCGATTGAAGACCCCGACGAGCGCGAGCGTGTGTTTCAGGCAACTGTGACCGCCGCCTACGAGCATGGTCGGGGACTGAACATGGCCGCCTACGGCGAGATCGACGACGTGATCGACCCCGCCGACTCGCGGCGCTGGATCGCCACGCTTTTCGGCGACACCGATCGGCAGTGGTGGCAACGTCCGGGCAAGAAGCGCCCGTACGTCGACGCCTGGTGAGGCGCAAGCTCGACGACGCCTGATGGGTCGCACACTCGACGCCTGGCGAGTCGCAAGCCGTTCTGTGATCCTGCGCACACAGTCCCAGCCCATGTCACCACTGCTAGTAGCAGGTGTATCATCTCTCTGCGGCCATCATCGGGCTTCGGCTTGGGATGGACCGTGTAGAGCCTGCTTTATCAGACACCTTCAGTCGCGCCGGTATCCGCAGAGGAACTGGACCGAGATCGATGAGTCATCCCCAACCAACCCCAGCTCAGCGCATGAGAACCGTGCGCACGGTCGAGGAGTTGCGCGCCGCGCTCGTACCGGTCCGGTGGGCAGGTGTCCGACGACCAACAAGCGACAAAGCGATCGTGGGCGTGGGTGACACAAGCTTCACGGTGCCCACGATCGGGCTTGTCCCCACTATGGGCGCGCTCCACGAGGGACACCTGTCGCTTATCCGACGTGCGCGCGAGCAGTGTGATGTGGTGGTCGTCTCGTTGTTCGTCAACCCATCCCAGTTCAACGAGCGAGCCGACCTAGAGCATTACCCCCGACACGAGGAGCGCGATGCCGAGCTCGCGGCCGAGGCCGGCGCCGATGTGCTGTTCGCGCCGTCGGTCGAGGAGGTCTACCCGACGAGCTTCGCCACCGCCGTTGAGGTGCTAGGCGTGACCGACCGCCTGGAGGGCAGCGCCCGCGGCGCCGCTCACTTCCGGGGCGTGAGCACGGTCGTCACCAAACTGCTCTGCATGGCGCAGCCGGATGTCGCCTACTTCGGCCAGAAGGACGCCCAGCAGGTCGTGGTCATCCGCAGGCTGGTAGCCGATCTCAACCTGCCGGTTCACATCGAGGTCTGCCCAACCGTGCGCGAGCCTAACGGCCTGGCGATGTCCAGCCGCAACGCGCTGCTCGACCCCGCTGAACATGAGCGTGCGCTCGCGTTGCCCGCGGCGCTGCGCGCGGCATCTGAGATGGCTGGCACAGGCGAGCATTCGGCCGCGGCCCTGCTCCAAGCCGCCGCCGGCGCGATGGCCCGGTTCGGCGTCGAGCCCGAGTATCTGGCGCTCGTCGATCCCCACACGTTCGATCTGCTCGACTCGCTCGATCGCTCGGCCCTGCTGGTGCTGGCCGCCCGCGTCGGTGAGGTCCGATTGATCGACAACGTTCTGTTGCATCCCACTGCTCAAGGCGTCAGGAGCAGCAACGACGCCGGCAGTCAATCCACCATCCCCCTACCCATTGGAGAACCGGCCTGATGCAGCGCGTGATGCTGAAGTCCAAGATCCACCGGGCGACCGTCACCGATTGTGATCTGCACTACGTAGGGTCGATCACGATCGACCCCGACCTGCTCGAAGCGGCAGACATGCTCGAGTACGAGCAGGTCCATGTCGTGGACGTCGACAACGGCGCTCGGTTTGAGACCTACACGATCGCCGGGGCCAGGGGCTCCGGCGAGATCAAGGTCAACGGCGCGGCCGCCCGGCTCGTCCACCGGGGGGACACGATCATCGTGATCTCCTACGCCCACTACGACCGCGCCGAGCTGGAGCGCTACGAGCCGCGCGTGGTTCATGTCGAGGCGCAGACCAACCGCATCATCACCGTCGACGACGAGGTGGCGACCCTGCTCGCATAGGGCGTCAACTTCAGAGAGGACTCACCGTCATGTCAAGTCACCCAACCGTCCAGATTCCCGTCGACCCGGGGCGCCTGCCGATGACCCTGCCGCTGCTGGCCGAGAAGAAGCGCCTCGGCGAGCCGATCGTGATGGTCACCGCCTATGACTATCCGAGCGCGCGCTCAGCCGAGGCAGCCGGCGTGGACCTCGTGCTCGTCGGCGACTCCGCCGCGACGACGATTCTCGGCCATAACACCACCACGCCCGTTGTGCTCGATGAAATGCTCGTGCTCGCGCGCGCTGCTCGCCGCGGACTGCGTACTCCGCTTTTGATCGGTGATCTGCCGTTTGGCTCGTATGAGATCTCAGACGAGCAGGCGATTGCCACCGCGATGCGGATGGTCAAGGAGGCCGGTTGTGACGTCGTCAAGCTGGAGGGTGGCGGCGAGGCATCGGTCAGTCGCGCTCGCGCGATCGTAAATGCCGGCATTCCAGTGATGGGTCACGTCGGCCTGACCCCGCAGACTTCCACTGCGCTGGGGGGCTGGAAGGCTCAGGGACGCACCGCCGCGAAGGCGGCTCGCATCGCCACCGAGGCCCTCGCCCTGCAGGAGGCAGGCTGCTTTGCGCTGGTGTTCGAGGCGATCCCCGCCGCGGTCACCGAGGAGCTGATGCGTCTGATTGAGATACCCGTGATTGGCATCGGCGCCGGTTCCGCGACCGACGGGCAGGTGCTCGTCTTTCACGACCTGCTCGGTATCCGCGATGGCCTCGGACCGCGCTTCGTCAAGCGTTACGCCAATCTGCAGGAGGAGATGAACGCGGGCGTCACCGCCTACGCCGAGGACGTGCGGGCGCGTCGCTACCCCGGTCCCGAGCACACCTACTCGATCGACCCGTCCGAGTTGACAGAGCTGCGCGAGCTGTTGGCATAAGGGTGGCGCGCCAGTAATCGTGGGTTCAGCCACGCTGGCGTAAGGCTGCTCTCAGATCCCCGCGTAGTCGATCTTCCGAATCACCCTCGCAGGGACGCCGGCCGCGACCGAAAACGGCTCGATGTCGCGGGTGACGATGCTGCCCGCGCCGACCACACAGCGCTCCCCGATCTTCACGCCGCTGGTGACGACTACGTTCGCGCCCAGCCAGCAATTGTCGCCGATCCGCGTCGGGCCCTTGGAGACGAACCCCTGCCACGGCACCGGCAGCTCGGGATCGTCGTAGCGGTGGCTTGAGTCAGTCACGAAACAGCCGTTGGCCAACATGCAGTGATCGCCGATCTCGACCAGCCGCTCGGCGGCGATCATCACACCCAAGTTCAGGAACGTGCCCGTGCCGATACACACCCGCGCGTCGCCCGGGGCGGTTATCCATACGCCCGGCTCGAACAGGGTCCCCGGCCCGATCTCCAACCGTCGTTCGCTCAGCGACTCGAGCACATTGCCGTGCACAGGCCAGCGCACAAACGCCTCACGGCGCATGAACTCCCAATGAATCCGCGCGCGGTTCCACGGCAGCGAGTTGCGCTCGTACCAGCGCCACTTCTGCGCCCACAGCCGCGT
>Ga0207663_10000539_pt1 | contig 16662 bp, 18 predicted proteins | sample LARL53metaG_FD_184346 | JGI IMG/M metagenome (GOLD analysis project Ga0207663, IMG submission 184346) | Corn, switchgrass and miscanthus rhizosphere microbial communities from Kellogg Biological Station, Michigan, USA - LAR L5-3 metaG... | ecosystem: Host-associated > Plants > Roots >...
GCGAATAAAGAGTACGAATCAACTGCTCAGTCTTCCCCCGCCCCTCCGCTCCGGGCCGGTACGACTCAGTCACCTTGAACAATTCGCTATGCTCTCCACGCTGTAAAGCGGACTTCAGAATTGCCAGCGCATGTCCGCGAGCCGCGACATAAGCCGCCAGATCGAAACTCCGTGCTCGTCCGACGGCCCCCTCACACAACCGGGCCACCAACGCTCGCTCGCCCGCCTTCCAATCCGGACGATGCTTCGCCAGATACCTCTCAATCTCCTCAGCAGGCAACGCCCCCAGTTGAAACACCATCGACCGCGACCGGATGGTCGGCAGCAGTTCCCCGGGATTCTCCGTCAGCAGAAAGATCGTGGCAAACTCCGGCGGCTCCTCGAGCACCTTGAGCAGCGAGTTCGCCGCCTCCTTCATAAACGCCGAGTCCGTAAAGATGTAAACCCGCTCCTTACCCTCCGCGGGACGGTAGTAGATCGTCTCAATGACCCGCCGCACTTGATCGACCTTGATCATCATCTGCGGAGGATCCGGCGGAATGACCAGCACATCGGGATGCGTCTGCACAAACAGCCGAGTCTCTTTCTTGTCGGTCTCCCGCAGATTCTCCCGGGCGTCGACAGCCTCGGCGAACCGAGCATCGAGATCGCCAGCTTGTGCGATGCGAATGCAGTTGGCGCACTTCCCACAGAAGTCGGGAAGCCCATCGGTCGTCGTAGGTGCCAGGCAGTTCAGCACCTGCGCCAGCATCAATGCCAGCGTGTACTTTCCTGACCCCTGCCCGCCCACAAGCACCACCGCATGTGGAAAGCGATCGCGCGCCAGCATGTCGCGCAAGCGATGAATGTTTTCCGCGTTGCCGTAAAAATCAGAAAACGACATAGCACTACTTAACCACAGAGAACACAGGGAAAATCAAGAAACGTCCTGAATCGAGGAGCGAACGTCCGATAAAGTCGAGCTGCCTTCGTTTTCTCTGTGTCCCCCTGTGTCCTCCGTGGTGAATCGACCTTATAACTTCAACTTTCTCCGTACCACTTCCACAATCTTCTGATGCGTCTGCCCCGGCGTCCCGCGGGCATCGACCACTGCAACCCGTCCGTGCTCCCGTGCCGCAATCGCGAGATAACCTTCGTGCACGCGGGTAAAGAAAGCACGCGTCTCCTGTTCGAACCGGTTCTCATCGCCATGCGCGCGATTCGTGCCCTTCGATGCTCGCTTGTTCCGCCGTCGCGCCCGGCTCACACTCGCACCCGCGTCCGAATCCAGCAAAATCGTCAAGTCCGGCTGCAGATTCCCGCACAACACCCGATGCAACTCGCGCACCGGGTTACTCCCTAACTTGCGCCCGCTTCCCTGGTAAGCCTCCGTCGAATCGGTAAATCGGTCGCACAATACGATGCTACCCGCGGCCAGAGCCGGCTCAATGACCTCTGCAATGTGCTGCGCCCGTGAAGCAAACATCAGCGCCATCTCGGCCATCGCCGACAGCCCCGATGTGCCCGAATCTAACGCCACCTTGCGGATCTTCTCTCCCGTCAACGTCCCGCCCGGCTCCCGCGTCTCGATCACTTTGTATCCGGCTGCGCGCACCACCGCAGCGAGCTTCCGCAGCTGCGTGCTCTTGCCCGTCCCGTCGAGCCCCTCAAATGTGATAAATTTTCCGCGCCGCGACATCCAGCGGAATGATATCAGCGCACGTCGAAACCTGCAGTGATACAGCTTGATCGTTTCGAACTTAATCGGGCATCGTCGAGAGCGTAGCCGCTCTTCAGGCGGACGAAGGAACTTGCGAGGAAGCGTGTCGGATGTCAAAGGCGATCGCGAGAACCTCCATGCTGCACGCCTGTGCGCTTCGCTGTACCGCCCCACTCCTCGACTGTTATAGTCATAAATTCCGCCGTACAAACTGGGATTCACGTCATCACACATGGGGGCCTTGAAAGAATGAAACTCTCAAAAGCCTTGGGAGTAGTTTGCCTCGTAATTCTGTCCACTTCTTCGTGGTGTGCAACCGCACCCACCGTCACCATCGCCGTAGACGCCTCCACGGCCCCGCGCAAAATCTTCCACGCATCCCTGAAGATCCCTGCCACTGCCGGCGACCTCACCCTCTACTATCCTAAGTGGATTCCCGGCGAACACGCTCCCGACGGCCCGGTCGTCGACCTCGCCGGACTCAAGTTCTCCACCGCGGGCAAGACCCTCAAATGGCGCCGCGATCTCAAAGACGGATTCACCCTTCACGTTGAAGTCCCCTCCGGCACGACGGAAGTCGCCGCCGAACTCGACTTCCTCTCCCCCGCCACCTTCGAAGGCGGATTCTCCGCCGGATCTTCCGCCACCGACAAACTCGCCATCATCAGTTGGAACCAGGTTCTGCTCTACCCCGCGGGCTACAAATCCGACGACATTAACTATTCCGCCAGCCTCAAACTCCCCGCGGGCTGGAAGTTCGGCACGCCGCTACCCATTACCAGCCAAAGCGGCAACGAAATCAACTTCGCCACGGTCTCCCTCACCACGCTGGTCGATTCCCCCGTTATCACCGGAGAATTCCTGAAGGTCGTGCCGCTTGCCTCGGATCCTCTCACCGAAATGGACATCGCCGCCGACAGCGCCGCCGCTCTCAATCCTCCGCCGGAAGTTTGGGACCACTACAAGAGTCTCGTCGATCAGGCTCAGAAGCTTTTCGGAGCGCATCACTATCGCGACTACCACTTCCTCTACACGCTCAGCGATCACGTCGCACATTTCGGCCTCGAGCACCATGAATCCGACGACAGCCGCGTCGACGAGCGCTCGCTGGTGGATGACACCGCGCGCAAAGAGTCGGCTAGTCTGCTGCCCCACGAGTATGTCCACTCGTGGAACGGAAAGTACCGCCGCCCCGCCGGCCTCGCAACGCCCGACTACCAGGAGACCATGCAAGACGATCTGCTTTGGGTTTACGAAGGCCTCACGAACTATCTTGGCTTCGTGCTCACCGCTCGCAGCGGATTGCTCACCGCCGACCAGGATCGCGACGACCTCGCCCTCACCGCCGCCGCTCTCGATCATCTTCCCGGCCGCGAGTGGCGCAACTTGCAAGACACCGCCGACGCCGCCCCCCAACTTTATTTCTCGCCGGAAGCCTGGCACTCGATTCGCCGCGGCACCGACTTCTATGCGGAAGACACCCTGAACTGGTTATGGGTCGACGTCATCATCCGCCAGCAAACCAAGGGCGCAAAGTCGATCGACGATTTCTGCAAACTCTTCCACGGCGCTCCCAGCAGCGCTCCCATGGTGAAGACCTACACTTTCGACGACGTCGTTAACACCCTGAACCAGGTGACGCCTTACGACTGGCGCGGCTTCTGGACCGAGCGCCTCACCAATCACGGCCCCGGCGCTCCCCTCGGCGGCATCGAAGGCAGCGGATGGAAAGTGACCTACACTGAGACTCCCTCCGAGATGGAGAGCGGCGCCTCCGGCATGTTCCATTTCGTCGACGCGACCTATTCGCTCGGCCTCGAACTGCGCGACGATGGCACCATTACCGACACGATTGAGGGAATGCCTTCGGCGAAGGCGGGCATCGGCCCCGGGATGAAACTGGTCGCCGTCAACGGACGACGCTATTCCGCCGACGTCCTGCGCGACGCTCTGAAGTCTGCCAAGAATGGCAACGGGCAGATGGAACTGCTGGTCGAGAACACCGACTACTACAAGACCTACATCATCAACTACACCGGTGGCGAAAAATATCCCCACCTGGTGCGCGACGAATCCAAACCAGACTTGCTAACCGAAATCCTGAAGGCGAAATAGCAACTATCAATCTCACCAGAGCTGTCATCCTGAGGAGGGCGCCAGCCCTCCGAGGGACCGTACGATCCGCCAGCAGCGGCAAGGGCGTCGACGGGCTCGCCGATAGCGCGAGCACCAATGGCAATCCAGTCCACCGCGTTAATCCTTCTGCCCACGTAAGGTCCTTCACGCCGACTTTGTCGCCGTTCAGAATGACAGTCTCTGAACTTTCTCTGAACTTCCCGATTTGGCTCAAATAGCGTCCCCGAACGTGAACTCGTCCTCGACTCTGACCGCGCGAACATGCATCCTTGATTCATGCCCAAGATTTACTACGTCTATATTCTGAGTAGCCAGCGGCGTGTTCTGTACATCGGAATGACGAGCAGTATCGAGCAGCGAGTCTTCCAGCACAAGACGCACGCACTTGGCGGATTCACCGCGAAATACAACGTGACGAACCTCGTCTACTTCGAGCGTCATGGAGACGTACTCACTGCGATTCGTCGGGAAAAAGAGATGAAAGCCTGGCGCAGAGAAGAAAAGGTCAGCCTCGTCGAATCAGCCAATCCGAAATGGAGAGACCTCAGCTACGGGTGGTACCAACGCCACTGTTATCAACCGGATCATAAAGCAGTCGATCGTAAAGCGGCGGATCGGAAAGCAGGATAGATCACAGCGATGTCATCGTGAGGAGGGCCTCCGAGGGACCTTACGATTCGCGAGCAGCGGCAAGGGTGTCGACCGGATCGCCGACAGCGCGGGCACCAATGGCAATCCCGTCCATAGCATCATGCCTTCTGCCTACGTAGGGTCCTTCACGCCAGGTTCGCCGCCGTTCAGAATGAGCTAAAGATGTGGTATCACCCTGTTAGCATGTGTGCGCCCGACAAGGCAAATGACAATGATCCCCAAACATTCAGCCGTATTCCTATTTCTGATCGCAGTCGCTCTGTTGAGCCTCGCCCACGCCCAGACTTCCATCCTCGGCTTCACTCCCGCCCACTCCACCAGCGAAACCGAAATCGAATCCAAATTCAAGTCGATTCCTTCGCCCGAGGAAGAACGCCGGCAGCATCGCGTCTTCACCGCCGAGCCTCACGTTGCAGGATCCAAGCGCAACAACGAACTCGCCGACTACATCGCCGCCGAATGGCGCAAGCAGGGACTCGAAGACGTCGTCATTCACCGCTACGACATCTACGGAACGAATCCTAAGAGCGCATCGTTGGAAATGATCGCGCCCACGCGCTACCAGGCCACTCTGCGCGAAACGCCGCTTACCGGGGATCCCGACTTGAAGAATCCCTCAATCAGCGGTGCGTGGCTGGGTATGTCGATCTCTGGCGATGTCACTGCCCCCGTTGTCTACGCCCACAGCGGCAATCCCGAAGACTACGATCTGCTGCGCAAGAACGGCATCAGCGTCAAAGGCAAGATCGTCCTCGTCCGCTACTCAAATCCTTACAGCTATCGCGGATTCAAGGCGCTCACCGCACAACGCGAAGGCGCGGCCGCAATAGTGATCTACAGCGATCCGCAAGAAGACGGATACAAAAAAGGCAAGGTCGGTCCCGGTGGCCCCTGGGGTCCCGAGTATCACATCCAGCGCGGCGCCATCACCTATGACTTCATGGTGCCCGGCGATCCGCTCACGCCGGGATGGGCCTCGGTTCCCGGCGCGAAGCGTATTCTCATTGAAGAAGCCATCTCCGCGCCTAAGATTATGGCGCTGCCGCTGTCCTGGCACGATGCGAAGCCTCTACTCGAAAATCTTGACGGCCCTCTCGCTCCGCAAGACTGGCAGGGGGGCCTGCCAATTCAATATCACCTCGGCGGCGAGCGCGTGAAAGTCCATCTCAAGATCGAGATGGACAATGGCACCCAGCCCTACTACGTCGTCGAAGGCCGCATCCACGGCTCAGAGCTGCCTGACGAATGGATTGTGATGGGCAATCACCGCGACGCCTGGGTCTTCGGTGGCGTCGATCCCTCGAGCGGCACGGCGTCGATGATGGAACTCACCCGCTCACTTGGCAAACTCGCGAAAGAAGGCATGCGTCCCCGTCGCACACTCGTAGTCTGCAGTTGGGACGGCGAAGAGGTTGGCCTCACCGGTTCCACGGAGTGGGGAGAGCAGTTCGCCGAGGAACTCCGCGCCAAAGCCGTTGCCTACATCAATGTCGACGAAGCTACATCCGGGCCCAATTTCCATGGTCAAGCCGTCGCTTCGCTCGCGCCCATGCTCGCCGAAACGACACACACTGTGCAGGATCCTTCCGGTAAAAGTTTGTATGACGCATGGAAAGCCTCTGTGGCCCGAGAGAAAGCTGAAGGGACGCAATCCGGCCAGATGAACGACTCCGGCGTCGTTGACGAAAATCTCGCCGACACCCGCATCGGCAGCGGCTCCGATCACACGGTCTTTCTCAACTTCGTCGGCATGCCTGTCATCGGCCTGCAGTTCGACGGGGACTACGGCGTCTACCACTCGGCGTACGACGACTTCTACTGGATGAACCACTTCGGCGATCCCGGCTACAAATACCACACGCTCATGAGCCAACTGTGGGGCGTGACCGCGCTGCGCCTCGCGAACGCCGACCTGCTCCCTTTCGACTTCGCCAGCTATGCGAGCAATGTCCGACAGTTCGTAAACGAACTTGCAAAGGGTAAGGACATGAGCCAGCTCGATCTAACGGCGGTACGAACAGAGATCGACAACTTCGAAGCTGCAGGAAAACAGCTGAATGAATCTCTCAAGAGCAAACTGAAGTCAGGGACAGTCGACTCCAAGCTCGCCCTCACTCTGAATCATGGCATGATGCAGGTCGAACGCAACTGGCTGAACCCCGACGGTATCCCCGGCCGCCCCTGGTTCAAACACATTCTGTACGGCGCCCGCTTCACCTATGCTCACCTCGAACTGCCCGGACTCACCGAGGCGGTCGAAGCGCAAGACTGGCCAACGGCGAAACAACAAGCAGAAATCCTGCAGCGCGCCTTGTCCAACAACACGCAACTTTTAGACAAGTTAAATGCCAGCCTGACGCAGACATCTGCCGCTGCACCGTAGGCATGCGATGCCCATGTGGGGACGCCCGCCCTTACCGTGCCGCGAAGCGAAGCGAGCGCCCCCGCAGACGCACCTAAAACAAGCCCTGCTATTCCCTCGCTCAACCCATCGGTATTAAGCCCATCCTCATCTCTGGCCAAATACCACCACCTTGGTGAAACTCGGCCACCAGCGCGCCATCTGCGCATGCGGCTCTAAATTCGCGGCGTGCCCCTAACCATCTAAAAACGAAGCACCTTCGAAAACTTCAAGCACTCGAACCCGCATTGGCCCTCCGACTGCATCCTCCGGGGAAACCGTGGTTCGACCCCGTGCTCAGACCCTGCCCGACCTAGACGGGGATTCATTGAAAAAGGAGTGTCTCCCATGTCGTTCCGCGCTCATGCTGTGCCTCTCGCCGGTCTTTGCCTCACTGGGTTCCTCGCGCTTGGATCTCTCGGCTGCAACAACACGCTGAACCCACTGTGTGGTAGCGCCAGGCCTGTGCCCCAGATCGGTTCGCTCTCGCCGAGTTCCATCACTTTCACTCAAGTGCAGTCGGGAACTACCCTCATCGTGAATGGAAATCACTTTGTTTCTGCCACTCAAGTAGTCATTAACAACGTCCCTCTCGCCGCTACCATCGTTAGCGATCAAAAGCTGACCGTAAAGATCTCGACCGATGTCATCTCCGCTCCCGGCTCCGTGAAGGTTTTAGTACGCACACCCAGCGGAAATTCGGGAGACGTTGGCTGCACCAGCGGAGGAGACAGCAGCACTCTTGTCTTGACCGTCAACTGATTCTGCCCGCGAACGACACTCTAGTGATTAAAGTGTTGGGCCACGGAATTTCGCTCGGGCACCTTCTGCCCCGCCTGGGCGAGCTTCCGATTAATGGGAGATAGACCGCGCGGAGACGTGAAAGAGTTTTCATCCGACACTTGCTTCGATCATCCAAGAAACCTGGGTGATCAACGCAACAAATTCAGCCGCTCGATGCAGTCTGTCCTTCCGGCTCTCCCCTGAGTCGAAGGAAAGCGGGGCGCGAAGTTCTTGGAGTTTCAGAGAAAACCGATGACTGAACAGGAGACAATACCGATCACGATGAAGTACCCACACTGGCAGCGCGAGTTCGAGGCGGCGCTCGTTGACGGGGATCCGAACACCCTGCGACAACGCGTGGATGCCGCGGAAGCGGCCCTCTTCCTCCGATCCCAAGCCCTGGCTGGTAGCGCTCCTGATAGTTTGGAGCAGCAAGCCATTGCCGATGCAGTACGTACTCTGCGCGGCATTCAACGGGAAAAGCTCGGTTATCCTGCTTTGGAATAAATAAGCGATAGCCAGCCGGCCATTTTTGCGCATCTTAACGCCTTTCATAACGGGTGCCTATGCGTAAGAAGCGTGTCCTTATCGTCGATGATAACTTTGCCGTTCGTTCGATGGTTCGGCAGGTGTTCGAATTGGAACCTGAATTTGAGGTTTCCGGAGAAGCTGAAAACGGAGTTGAGGCACTGCACAAAGCTGCAACTCTCAAGCCCGATCTCATTATTCTCGACCTCTCCATGCCCCTCATGACCGGACTCGATGCCGCGCCTCAGCTGATGGAAATTCTGCCGGCTGCGCGGATCATTCTATTTACCGTCGAGGAAGGCAACGAAGTGGAGCGGCTCGCTCGCGTCGGTGGCATTCACGCCGTGGTGTCAAAACAGCAGGTGGCTTCGGAACTGGTTTCCCAGGCCCACGCCTTATTGGCCTTCTTGAGTGAGGACGACGATTCTGAGGATCTCCGCGATGCTAGCTAGACGAATTCCCTAGCCTTTTTTTATCTCGCGCTCCATCATGCTCCGCAACGCGCTGTTGATTCGCGTTTGATACCGCCTTCCGTCCCTCCGGAACCAGGCAAGTACGTCGGCATCCAGCCGCAAAGTCACCGGCTTTTTGATTGGCTTGTAGTATTCCAGCACTTCACTCATCGACACGCTCGGCCGCTTGGATGATTCGACTGATGCCGACAGGCTCAGGCTCTTACGCCGCTTGCCGCGGTTCGCAGATTTGCCGCTTGCCGCCTGCTTCCTCGTCTTGGTAACTCGTTTCTTGTGTGCCATATGACTCACTATAATTATATTTTTGTACGTACACAATCGTAATAAAAGTGTTCCTATGGGAACACTGTGAAAATCTCGCCGGGAGTCTCGCTAAGTCACACATTCTGCGCCAGTTCTTCCATGGGGACGTCTTCTTCCATAAATCTGAATACCTCCTGCGGCACAGGATTCTGCCACACCGGCGCAAACGATTGGCGATGCAGCGGGGTCGGCCCGAACTCGCGCAGCGCTGCCAGATGCTTGGGAGTGCTGTAGCCCTTGTGCGAAGCCAAACCGTATCCCGGAAAGACAGCGTCCCATTCACGCATCATCCGGTCGCGTTCTACTTTTGCCAGGATCGATGCAGCCGCAATCGAAGCCGAGAGTGCGTCGCCATGGATGATGGGAACCTGCGCCAGATCGCAGTCGATGCGCACAGCATCGATTAACAGGTAATCTGCCGCAGGCGCAAGGAGCATCACCGCTTCCCGCATGGCCACTCGCGAGGCTTGATAAATATTGATCTGATCGATGCGCGCAGCATCCACCGCTGCGACGGACCACGCGACCGCGTGTTCGCGAATGCGCTCGGCAAGAATTTCGCGGCGCTCGCGCAGCAGCAGTTTCGAATCGCGCAGCCCGCGTATACGGTAGCCGGGATCCAGGATCACTGCCGCTGCGACCACGCATCCGAACAGAGAGCCGCGTCCCACTTCATCGACGCCCGCCACCAGATGCGCACCCGACGCCCATGCCTGTTTTTCATAGCGCATGGTGCAGCGAAGCTTCTTCAGCAGCCGCAGCTTGGCTGCGGAGGGCGACAACTCTCGTACCGGCGATTTCCCTGATGACTCCATCACAGCAGACGGGCGATGTGTCCACCATCTTCGTCGAGAGCACAAATTCCTGCAAGTCGCATGTGCCCAAACACGTTTCGCGGCCATGGCACCATCCGGCCCTCTCCTTTCCACGTTGGTAATAGCACCTAGTAACCTTCGGCCGGATTACTCACGTACATTGTCCGGTCGGACATGTACTGGTAACGTCACCTCAGATCGCTTCAAGCTGGCAAACATCTTGGACATCAAGCCCAACACGTCGACAGAGAACGGACTGCTCACCGGCAAAATTCTGCATGTGGCGCTCCCAATTCGATGGAGTCTCGTCGGGCAGCCAGGACGGACTAACACGGAGATGGCGTGTACCTATGACATCCATCCGCATGGCGCGCGGCTCCTCAGTTCGCGCAGCGTCAATGTTGGCGATCTGGTGCTCATGGAGCGTGGGCGTCACAAGGCCATCTGCCAGGTAATTTGGGCGGGGCATCCTGATTCCTCTTTGCGCGGTCAGTTCGCGGTGCAATGCGTAGAGGGCAGGCCGCCCTGGGACGAAGAGTTGCGACAAATGGAGGAGCAATACCAGCCTGTGATTCTCGACGGTTCCCAACGCCGGGCGACCGCGCCCACCCTCGCCCGCTCAGATATTAACCGTCGCCGTCGTCCACGTTTCTCTGTGCAAGGCCAAGCTGAGGTCACCGACGGCATCCAGCGGGTAGCGGGCAAAGTGCAAGAGCTTTCGGAATATGGCGCCCGCATTTCAGCCGCGGATCGGATGCGGCCCGGTACTGACTTCCGCCTGACGCTGAACATTCTCGACATCAGCGTAGCGCTCAAGGCGCAGGTGAAATATCTGACCGATAATCTTGGGATGGGCGTGGAGTTTCAGGAAATCCGCCGGGGCGACCGCCCCCTGCTGACCTACGTCCTGGGAAAGCTGCGAACGATGAAGATGGAAGACTTCGTGGAAGTGGAAGTGGTTACAGAGCCAATGGCCGTCGTCGCAGGATAGTCCAAAGCCAAATCTGGCGCCCGAAGCCCACGTCTCGACGGCGGCCGCACGATTCAGTCTTGGCGCACATTACGCAACCTCTTGATTTACAATCGAGCAGGGTCCTCGCGCCGGGAATGACTTTAAGTGGAAAGGTAAATGCGGCTTTAGTTGCAGCAATCGTCTTTCTCCTTCTCAGCAGTTGTTCCGCCTACCTGGCTTTCACCCGCTTACGCACCAGCGAAGAATGGGTCCACCACACTCGCGACGTTCAAAGCGCCCTGGCTCGATTTGCGATGACGACCGCCCGGGCAGGCCGACTGCGGGCCGAATATGTCGATTCGGGGGACCCTGCGCTGCTCGGGCAGCAGGCGGATGTAGTGGGCCAGGTAAGGGCGACGGTAAATTCGATTCAACGCCTGATTACGGACAACGCGCAGCAACAGGTCAACGGCCGAAGACTTGCGGAGTTGACCGAGCGGCGCATTGCTCTCATGGATGAAGCGATCCGCTTGAAGAGAAGTGGAGAATCGACTCTTCTGGCCCAAGCGGCGATTAATCGGCAAATCGTATCTACGGCGGCAGAGACGGATTCTATTGTGCAAGCTATGAATGATGCGGAAGAACAACTGCTCACTCAGCGTCAGAAGCGAGTCAGCACTTCATCCACAATCATAGAAGGCATTCTGATTACGAGCCTCTTCTTGGCCTTGGTCCTGTTCCTCTTACATCACCAATTCTTGACGGAGCAGGTGAAAGCACGCGGCCGGGCCGAGAGTGCGCAACGCGCCCTCAGCGCACGGTTGTTAACCCTGCAGGATGCCGAGCGGCGCAAGTTTGCGCGCGAATTGCACGATTCCGTAGGACAGCACCTGGCCGCAATGAAAATGGCAATGTCGATGTTGCAGGCGAAGCATCCGCTCGACCGGACGCTCGCTGATTGCCTCAAAATGCTCGACGACTCGATCGCCGAGACGAGAACCATCTCTCACCTCTTGCATCCCCCGCTTCTGGATGAGGCCGGTCTGAACTCGGCTTCGCGCTGGTTCGTGGAGGGATTCGGAAAACGCAGCGGCATCAGTGTCCATCTCGATATTCTCGACGGAGACATCCGGTTGCCAGAAGCGACCGAACTGGTATTATTTCGCGTGCTGCAGGAGAGCCTGACCAATGTGCACCGGCATTCCGGGGCAACGCGCGCGGAGGTCAGTCTGCACACCTCGGGCAACGAAGCAATCCTGCGAGTGACCGACTACGGCCATGGCATGTCTCCCGTAGTCCTGCAAAGCTTGCGGGAAGATGGTTCAGGAGGTGGAGTTGGCCTGGCAGGCATGACCGAGCGCATCCGCGAAATTGGAGGCACACTGAAAGTTCGATCGAGCGCCGCCGGCACTGAAATTGTGGCGCGTGTGCCAGTTGGGCGCCGATCAGTTCCACGAAGTTCTCCGCCAACAATGCAAGAGGTGAAAGGATGAATCGCAAGCCCTGCCTAGTGCTGATTTGTATTGTTGTTCTGATGGTGGTCACGGGATGTTCGAAGAAAGGCCCCGCATCGAAGGTCGTCGTGGAAGTTCCTTCCGGCTTTACGGGAGACTTTCTGTTGGAAATGGGAGTCAAGGAAGCACCCCCGCTCGAGAAGCGGGGCGACGCATTCGTTGTAACCGTACCGCGAGACGGTAAACTGGTCACATCGACGCTGCTCACGAATCCCCAACCGACATTCCAGAATTCCAGCGACGGCGGTATATGGGGATATTCGCACTTGATCTTTACGACTGGCGACGGAATCCCAACGGGTGGAAAGATCGAATTTTTTGTGGGGACGCGAAAAGAATACGAAGCGGAGCAGGGGAGAAAGAACCACTCGGAAGGCTTCGCCGTGTCGCCAGTCGCATCGACCGCGTAAGCCTGCTTCGCACGCCTAGCTTTGCAGGAATGAAACAGAGGAGAGCAGGCGCTCTCCTCTCGATCTTCAAAGACAATCCTTCAAAGGCAAGATCCAGACGCAAAAGTTCCTTAACGCCAGCGCCTGAAGAAGGCTACGACTTCTCGACGTCGCGCAGGCGTGCGGCTTTGCCCCGCAGGCCGCGGAGGTAGAACAAGCGGGCGCGGCGAACTTTGGACGAGCGCAGCAGTTCGACCCGGTCGATGACCTTGGAGTGGACCGGGAAAATGCGCTCCACGCCCTGGCCAAAACTGATTTTGCGCACGGTGAAGCTGGCCTGCGGACCGTTGTCCCGCTTGATAACCACGCCTTCGAACGCCTGCACGCGTTCCTTGTCGCCTTCCTTAATCTTTACGTGGACGCGAACCGTGTCGCCAGGACGGAATCCCGGGAGGTCAGTGCGTTGAGACTTGGCCAGCAGTTTTTCGATTATTAAATTTGACATTGTCGTTTCTTCCTTCGTTTCAAATCTAGTCTTAGGTCTTGGGTGCTAGGCTCGAATCCAAGACTGGACACCAAAGACCCAACACCTGCTTACTACTCGCGGCCTGACTTGATCCGCGCCAAAATCTTTGCGTCTTCGTCGCTCAGTCCCACACCTTCTAACAAGTCTGGGCGGTTGCGAAGCGTTTTTTCCAGCGCTCGCTGCCGGCGCCAGCGGCGGATTTCCTCATGGTTCCCGTTCAGCAGGACTTCCGGAACCGGCATCCCACGAAAGTCTGCGGGACGCGTGTAGTGCGGATAGTCCAGCAATCCGCCGGAGCCACAGGTCGAATCTGCGCCGCCGGACGCTGCGGTTGCGACGTGCGCGGTGAAAGACTCCTGCCGCGTCGACGCTTCGTTGCCAACCGCACCCGGAAGCAACCGTGTAACCGCTTCAATGATTACGGCAGCGCCCAACTCACCGCCACTGAGCACATAGTCGCCGATCGAAAGCTCACGATCGGCGAGAAAATCGGCCACGCGTTCGTCCACACCCTCATAGCGTCCGCAAACCAGAACGATGCGTTCCAGTGCCGCCAGCTCCGCAGCCACCTGCTGCGTAAAGCGCTGGCCCTGTGCGGAAAGCAGAATCACCGACTGCTTGGCGCGTCCGGCGAGGCGGTCTTCGCGATTCGCCAAATGCAACGACTCCAAACATTCAAAGAGCGGTTCCGGCTTGAGCACCATGCCCTCGCCGCCGCCGAAGGGGCGGTCATCCACGGTGCGGTGCCGGTCGTGCGTGAACTGCCGCAAATCGTGGACTTCGATTTTCGCCAGGCCCATTTCACAGGCGCGGCGGGTAATCCCGTGGTCCAACGGTCCGCTGAAAAAGCCGGGGAAGATCGTGAGAATATCGGCTTTCATCTGGACCAGAACCCAAACCTTTTCACCACAGAGGGCACTGAGGTCACAGAGGAACTCAGTGCTTTCTCTTCTGCAGCTCCTGCTTCTCTTCTGCCGTCACTGGGGCATTGATCTCCAGCATGCCCTCGGGAAGGCTCATGCGCACTTGGCGCTGCGCAATGTCGACGCCGTCCAAGTACGCTTCGGCGAACGGTACATCAAACTTCTTGCCTGCTCTGTTGGCAACAATCAGCAGCGGCGCTTCGCCGGCTCCGAACTGTACATCTTCGATTCGGCCGATCTCTTGCACATGATCGAGAACTGTACAGCCGATCAGATCGCTCACGTAATTCCAGCCCGGTTCCAAGCTCGCGCGTTCCGTACTCGGGAGCTGCAATTCCGATCCAACTAGAAGTTCTGCGTCCGACATTGAATCGATGCCGCGAAACTTCAGAACGACCAAGCCCTTGTGCGGCCACAAATCTTCAACTTCCAATTCGCGACGCGCCTCTTCTGCTTTAGGCAGCGCGAACAGCTTCATGCCTTCGGCAAATCGTCCAGGCACATCGCTATGCGTCTCGGCAGCGACCTCACCATGACGGCCCTGCGTCTTCACCACGCGAGCCAAGGTGATGAATTCGCCCTTGGATTCAGAACTCACGGTCCACGCTACTCGATGATTTCGAGCGTGTAGCGCTTGTGGGCTCGATGGCCGGCCGCGCTCAGCAGAGCGCGCAAGGCACGAGCCGTGCGTCCCTGGCGCCCGATCACCTTGCCGACATCGCTTTCAGCGACTTCCAGTTCGATGACATCGTCGTCAAACTTCTCGACGAAGACTTCTTCGGGAGTGTCGACCAGCGATTTTGCAATCAGCTCAACAAGAGCGCGCACATCTCCAGCAGGCTCATTCATAAGTCAGCAATCTCACAGTAAAATCGATGCGATTGAGAGAACCAGAATCCAAGCCCCCAGCGGCTAAAGCCACGATTGATGGCGGCTTTTGCGGCACGACTCAAAAGCTTGCCCTGAGCGCAGCCGAAGGGTCGCGCCCTTCCCAATCGTGAGTCTTAAGCGGCGGAGCCGGCAGCAACCGGAGCCGGAGTCTTGGTGAACAGCTTGTTCACGCGCTCCGACATCTGAGCGCCCTTCGACACCCAGTACTCGACGCGATCGCGCTTCAACTCGACGCTGGCGGGATTGGTGCGGGGATTATAGGTCCCGACCACTTCCACCGGCCGGCCGTTGCGGGCGCGCGCCTTCTCAATCACCACAATGCGGTAGTGCGGTTGTTTGCGCGCACCTCGGCGCGCCAGTCGAATCATTAACACAGGTCTTTATCCTTGTTCCGGAAGAGTCCGGGAAGATCGAGGCAAACTCTTATTATGCCGGAGGTTAGGCGGAATGGCAAGGGGAGTCAGAGGCTATCGGAAGGAACGTGGCCTCGCCCAGCCTCGTTCCTGCAGGTTAGTTAATGCGGGCCTTGCCAAAATCATACGTTGCCGAGGTAGACTCGAAGGTTTGGAGGTGCGGGCTTGCAGGCTATCTATATTCTGTCGGCGGTGCGGACACCAATCGGGAAGTTTGGCGGCACTATGGCTTCCTTGACCGCAGCCGACATGGGCGTGGTCGCGGCGAAAGCCGCGTTAGAGCGAGCCGGGATCGAGGCGGCGCAGGTGGAAGAGACTATCTTCGGCTGCGCGCGTCAGGCTGGTGGCGGGCCGAACGTGGCGCGGCAGATTTCCGTCCGCAGCGGCGTGCCTCAGGAGGTTCCCGGCTTCACGGTCAACAAGGCCTGCGCGTCGGGGCTGAAATCGCTTGCGCTGGCCTATCAATCCATTCTGATTGGCGATTCGAGTTGCATTCTGGCGGGCGGCACGGAATCGATGTCGCGGGTTCCTTACTATCTTGACGGGGCACGTTGGGGATACCGGTTGGGCAATCAGGAAATGGTCGACGGCATGTACCGCGACGGATTCTTCTGTCCACTGGCGAAGATGGTGATGGGCGAAACCGCCGAGGTGCTGGCCGAGCAGTACAAGATTTCCCGCGAGGAGCAAGACGAGTTTGCCCTGCTCTCCCAGACTCGGGCCGCACGCGCCATTGCCGCCGGGCGGTTCGATGCCGAGATCGTTCCCGTGACCATCGAGGGCAAAAAAGGCGCGACGACGTTTGCGCGCGACGAGCATCCATTTGCCGATGCCAGTATGGAGAAGCTTGGCAAACTTTCTCCTGTGTTCTCGAAGACGGGAACCATCACGGCGGGAAATTCCTCCGGAATCACGGATGGGGCCGCCGCGGTCGTTGTGGCCAATGAGCATTTCGTGAAGCAGAACAATCTGAAGCCTCTGGCGCGGATTGTGGCGGTGGCCTCGGCAGGCGTCGATCCGCGAACCATGGGAATTGGGCCTGTCCCGGCTCTGCGAAAACTCGAAGACAAACATAACCTGCGCCTGCAAGACTTCGGCGTGATCGAATTGAATGAAGCATTCGCGGCGCAAGTCCTGGCCTGCGACCGCACACTCAACATGAATCGCGAGCGACTGAATGTGAATGGTGGGGCGATTGCGATCGGGCATCCCATCGGATGTACGGGAACGCGCATCACCGTCACGCTTCTGCACGAGATGCTGAA
>Ga0207663_10000543_pt1 | contig 16581 bp, 10 predicted proteins | sample LARL53metaG_FD_184346 | JGI IMG/M metagenome (GOLD analysis project Ga0207663, IMG submission 184346) | Corn, switchgrass and miscanthus rhizosphere microbial communities from Kellogg Biological Station, Michigan, USA - LAR L5-3 metaG... | ecosystem: Host-associated > Plants > Roots >...
GGGGATCAGCACCTATGGACCTGTGATCTTGCCGGCGCTGGCACGGCACACCCGGGTTTGCACCTACGATCGGGCCGGGGATGGCCTCAGTGACGCCCGTCCGGCCTCCGTCCGTCCGCTTACCGGGGCCACCCAGGCTAGGGAGCTGCACACCCTGCTTCAGGTAGTCGATGCCAAGCCGCCGTATGTGCTGGTCGGCCACTCCTACGGCGGGATGATCACCCGGGAGTTCGCCGCGCGGTATCACCACCAGGTGGCGGGGATGGTGCTACTCGACGCCTCCAGCGAGCCAGAAGTTGCCGTCTATGACCGGCTCCACGCCGGGCCATGGATCGACGGCACCGTCCAGCCTGCCCCCAACCAGCGCATCGACATCCACGCAACGGTGCGCCAGCTGGAGCGGGCGCCGAGCCTGGCCCGGATGCCGCTGATCGTGATCACCGCTGGCCTTCTGCAAGACCGGTGGCTGAAGACCGTCCCCTGGTTGGAGGCCAGGGCCCAGACCCGGCTCGTCCTGCTGTCAACGGACTCGATCCACGTGGTGGACCGCGGGATCGGGCACCTCATCCCGTCCCTGGACCCGCGGATCGTCATCGTGGCGACCCAGGCCGTGCTGGCAGCGGCGGCCAGTGGGCATCCCCTCGCTCCCTGCCAGCAAGTCTTCCGTTCAGACCCGGCGGCCCAATGCCTGCGCCGCGAGCGGCTGGGTCAGCAGCGGACCTGACGCCTGCCCGTCACTGGCATTCACCAACGTTGGCCGGGCCGCGGGAGGCGACGCGGCTGAGCCCTGCGAACGCCTCCGTCAGGAACTGAGGGCGCCTCAGTGAAGATGATCTAGGTCAGCGGCACCCTCTGTGAGCTCTGGTCAGGTGTTTCCTCGCGACGCAGACTGTGTCTATGGACGTCACCCGGACGATCCGGTACGAGGGCCCCAGCTACCAGGACGCCAGGCTCCTGCAGGGGATGCTTGAAGACCATGGTGTCCGTGTTGAGCCGGCGTCGAAGGGGCGGGAACGGCGGGGCGGGCTGGTTGAGCGGCAGCAGCAGGAGCGCCGGGAGCTGGTACAGCGGCAGCAGCGGGAGTTGGCAGAGCTGCAGGCGAAGCAGGAGACGGAGCGGCGGGAGCTGGTTGAGCGGCAGCAGCAGGAGCGCGCCGGGCAGTCGGGGGCACTCTCGGCCGTCACCCAGGTCAATCACGTGGTCGTCGATCTTGAGAGCACCGGCGCGGCCGTGGCTATCGCCGCGGCGGTGAAGAGCTTCCGGAACCTGGCTCTGGGCGGCAACGTTGAGGTCGAGGGCGAGGCGCAAGGCAAGGATGACAGCGGGTAGATCCCCAGCTGGTGCCTGTGATCTGCGGTTCACCAGGCAGTGCCAGGGTTCGGCTCGGGATCCTCACGACGGCGGTCGCGCCTGAACCCTCCGCCTTGCTGCGCGATCCTGGCCCGATGGCAGGGGCTGCATGCTGCTCTGAGCACGCCCGGAAACAGCAGAGCGGCATCACGGGCCGTTCCCGGCTGGCCGTGTGCCGCTCTCACCTGCGCGGATGTCGTGTCCGAGGGGGGACTTTGAACCGCTCGCCTATGTTCTCGCTGCGTCTGTGGAGTCGTGGCTAAGTATCTGACCGGCGGGGTTGTGCGGCGCCTGTTCCTGGGCCTGGCGGGTGATCTGTGGCGGGTTGGCCGGGGGGTCTTACGCTGCCCCGGCGCGGTGGAACCCGGATCGGATGGTGGCGGCGACGGCGCGCGGCCCGTCCTCACTGGCCAGCCCGATGTGGGCGGCTGCGCTGGTGAGCGCCTGGATGGCGGTGCGGGCGTCGATGTCGCCGTCGGTGACCAGTTCACCGGTGCGCAGGCTGGCCCAGAACAGCAGCCGGTTCCGTTCGCCGCGGCGGGCGGTGCGCAGGCGCCCGAGGATGCCGGCCAGCCTGGCCTGGGCGTACGCGCCGCCGTGGCCGGTGTTGGTGGTGGTGGCCGACGCGGGGGGCGGGCCGGCCAGGCCGGCGAGCCACGGGGGCAAGGCCAGCAGCTCATCCGGATGCGAGTGGATCAGGTAGCCCGGTGACCCGGGACAGGTACCGCGGCTGCGCAGCTCGATGGCGTGGCAGCGGGCCAGCGGGCCCAGGTGCACCGGGCGGGCGGGGTCGGCTCGGTACCACAGGTGCCACCCGGGCAGGTGTCCGCTCGCGGGGTGGCCGGGAGTGCGGACCGACACGGTGGCCGACAGGTCCAGCAGCTCCCCGGCCGCCACCGCGCGGTCGGCCAGCCAGCGCACCGCATCCACCAGCGGGCTGCCATCCACCGCCGCTGGGACGTCGATATCGACCAGGATCAGGTGCCCGTGGCCGAGCAGTTCGCCGCCGCGCCGGCGGATCCGGGCATCCAGGCCAGGCGCCCACGCCAGGCCCTGCCGGCCGGTCAGTTGGTAGACGTTGCGCTGCGCGGGGTGTCCAGGCACCGGCAGGCCCGCGGCCCGGAACGCGCCCGCGCTGACCCGGGCTGGCTCCCGGCGACCCGGTGCCTGCCACGGCACGAACATCGCCCCGCGCAACACGGCTGGCACCACATACCCAGCCGCCGGGTCAGTCCACACCGCGGAACTTCCTATTGCAGCCGCGCACCCGAGGGGCCACCCGCTGGCAGGCCTCGGGTCGCTCCAGCGGGTTGGCGGCACGGGCCTGGACCACCTTGTGCACGCGTCGCCCACCGGCTTTCTGCACCCCACGACACCCAGGCCTACCAGGTGCCTCGTTGTCCCCACGCGAGAAGACCCCAATGGCACCGATTGGCAGTTCCATCAGCGGCGCAATATCAGCACTCGTTCTCACACTATGAAGCCCAGTATACGAAATTATATTCGACGCTATGGCCGAGCCCAGGCCATGCCCGGCGAGAAGGATTGCGACATGGAGCCGGAAGGGGCGGATGCGGCCGCCTGGACTTGCTTGTGCTGGTCAAGGCCCTACTGTGACATCCCCGGCTACCGGACAGCCGACCAGAAGCCTCCGGCACGAGATACCAGCCAGAGCGGAGCAGGACATCAGGAAGGGGGCTCGTACCCTGTGCTTCCCGCCGCCGCCGCTAAGCGAAGATCATGTACCGCGGACTGGTCCCAGGCTCGTGGTCTCTGCGGTGTCCAGCTGCTCAAGGGCGCATGTCACCGCTTCGTCGCTATTCATGGCCGCCCCCTGCGTCAAGTGACGCTCTCCCAGGGTGGAGGAGATGAACACCCGCACCCGCTGATCAGGCGTCAAGAGCACACCGCGGTCCGGCAGCGATTCCATTGGCGCGGCAGTTCGCTCATGGCCGGGCCGTGGATTCAAGATCGTTGAGGGCCTGGGTGGCCTGGGTGAGGGTGTAGGCGAGGGCCTGGTCCCAGTCCATGTCCGCGCCGCGGGCGCGCAGTTCCCGCGCGCGCTCCTCGCCCAGGGATGCGGTGACGGTCGAACTTAGCAGGGCGAACTTCGGCGACTCGACCACGTAGGTTTGGGCGGCGCCCTGGATGATCGCGGCAGCATCAGGCCGGGTGGCAAGAAGGGCGCCCGCGATCATGTAGAGGACCAAGGCCATCCGGATACGACCGGCCCACTGGAGGCCGCGGATGGCGCGGCGGCCGCGTTCGAGCGTGGCGACCTGGTCGCCGAGGAGAAACGCGATCCCGGTGGCCCAGAGGAGGTCGATGGCGCTGTGGTGGCCGAGCGCCGTGCTCAGTTCGCGGCTTTCGCGCAGGCAGGCGCGCGCCTGTTCGGGGTCGGTGCCGACCACGGCCGCGCCTAGGGCGAGCAGGCTGGTCGCGATGAGGGCCGGGGCGCCGGTCTGGCGGGCCAGCGCGAGCGCTTCCCTGGCGAGCGGGAGGGCCGCGGGCGCGTCATCGATGAGTACGTGATCGGACGCGGCGAAGGTGAGCTCGACGGAGGCATCGGCCAGGTCGCCGCCGGCCCGGGCGAGATCGGCGGCTTGTTCGGCGAGGCGGGCGGCGTCGCCGAACGCGCCAGCAGCAAGCGCGATGTTGTGGCGGGCGGCGCAGATGGTCTCCTCGACCCGCCAGTCCGGGATGGCTTGGCCGGCATTGGCGTCGGCCGCCCGGCGGCACAACTCCTCCGCTGTTGTCACATCGACGCGGTTGGAGGCGAACGCGGCGCTGACCGCCAGGGCAAGCGGGTAGCCCGGGTCCTCACTTGCACCGGGCAGCTCCAGGGCCGCTTCCCCGGCCAGCACCAGCGGGTAAGTGCTCCGCACCTCGACCCGCGCGAACCCGGCCAGGATCGAGAACGCGGAGCCGACGTTACCGGTGCCGATCGCCCATGACCACGCCGCGAGCAGGTTGTCCTGCTCGGCACCGAGCCGCACCGCCCAAAACACCTCCTCCCCCGGATCGTCGGCGTGGTCTCGCACCTGGGTCAGGAGGCCGGTGTAGTAAGCGGCGTGGCGGGCCCGCCACTGCTCGGTCTCGCCGGCCGCCGCGAGGCGTTCCTCGCCGTACTGGCGGATCGGCTCTAGCAGCCGGTAGCGGCTTTGTGGGCCGTGTTCCTCGGCCACCACCAGCGACCGCGCCACCAGGGCAGCCAGCAGCTCCAATACCGTGTCCGGATCGATACCGTCTCCCCCGCAGACCCCCTCGGCCGCCTGCAGGGTGGCGCCGCCAGCGAACACCGCCAGCCGGGCCAGCAACCGCTGTTCGGGCCCGGCGAGCAGCCCATAGGACCAGTCGATGGCGGCCCGCAGCGTCTGGTGACGTTCAACTGCCCCCCGCGGGCCGGTCCCAAGGACGGCGAAGCTGCGCTCCAGGCGACGGGCCAGCTCAGCCACGGTCATCGCCGGCACCCGCGCCGCGGCCAGCTCGACCGCCAGCGCGATCCCATCCAGGCGCCGGACCACCGCGCCGACCGCCGCGGCGTTCTGGGCGGTCACCTGGAAACCGGGTTTGACCGCGGCCGCCCGGTCGGCGAACAGCCGCACGGCCTCCGCCTGGTTGATCGCCTCCAGATTGGCGTCCGCTTCCGGTACCTCCAGCGGGGGCACCGGCAGCAGCTGCTCGCCCTCGATTCCCAGGCCCTCCCGGCTGGTCGCCAGGATCACCAGCCGCTCGCACGACCGCTGCAGGACCCCAGCCAGTGCCGCCGCCCCTTCCAGCAGATGCTCGCAGTTATCGAGCACCAGCAGCAACTCCTTGCCGCGCAAGAACTCGACCAGCGCCTCCCGGCTGCCCTGGCCGGCGGTGGCGGTCACCGAGAACACCGCTGCGACGGCATCGTCCACCCCGGCCGGGTCGCGGACGGGGGCCAGCTCACACAGCCACGCGCCGTCACCGAACCGCTGCATTACCTGCCTGGCGGCCTGCACCGCCAGCCGGGTCTTGCCCACCCCGCCCGGCCCGGTCAGCGTCACCACCCGCGCCCGGCCCAGCGCGCCAGCGGTCTGCTCCAGCTCGCGCTCCCGGCCGATGAACGAGCTCACCTGCGGCGGCAAATTGCCTGTGCGCTCCGCGATCGTGACCAGCGGCGGGAAATCAGCCGGCAAGTCAGCGTGCGTCAGCTGATAGATCAGCTCCGGCTCGGCCAGGTCGCGCAGCCGGAATTCCCCCAGCCGCTTCAGCCCGAACCCGCCGCCCAAACGCCCGCCGGCCAGGTCGCGCGTGGTCTTGGTGACCAGGACCTGCCCGCCGTGCCCGGCCGCCTTCACCCGGGCGCACCGGTTGATCGGCGCGTGGTCGACCTGGTCGCTCCCATGCACCCGCGCCTCACCGGTGTGCAGCCCCATCCGCACCCGCAGCGCCGCGCCTGTGGGCCACTTTTCGGTCCCGAGCCGGAGCTGGCACACGCCGGCCGCCTCCACCGCGGCAGCTGCGCTGGGAAAGACCGCGAAAAAGCTGTCACCCTCGCCGCGGGAGGTGACCACCGTCCCGCCATGGTCTTCGACCGCCCCAGTGACCAGGCGGTTGTGCCGCTCCAGCGCCACCTCCATCGCCTCCGGCACCGCCTCCCACAACCGCGTCGACCCCTCGATATCCGTCAACAAGAAGGTGACCGTCCCGGCCGGCAGGTCCGCCTCGTCGGCCTCGCCCGCCCCGGCTGGCGACGGAAGCGGCGCGGCAGCGCTGATCGCCGTGCCCGCGAAGCTCTCGCTCAGCAAGACCGCCAGGTCATCGGCCAGCAGCCGCTCCAGCTCCCGGGGCGTGGCGAACGTCCGGTACGACACCGTCCCGGCCGCGCGGATCCCGTCGATCATCGCCGCCAGCCGCGGCTCCAGCTCTGGCGCCGGGCGCTTGAGATACAACAGCATTGGCATCCCGGCCGCCAGCCGGTATTCATCCTCCAGCCCGGAGATCTCCATCCCCGGCGCCACCCACCCATACCGCTGCCAGTAGATCCCCACAAACACCTGGCTCTGCGCCAGATACGCCTGATACATACTGCGCGGCGGGTGCGGCCGGGCGCCGGACTCATACCACACCGGGACCAGATGCAGCCGGGTGATGGCCCGCCGCGCCGCCGTCCGCTCAGCGGCCAGCTCACCCAGGGTTGAGGAAACAAAAACCCGCACCCGCTGATCCGGCGTCAAGATCACGTCCGCCCGCTCCGCCGGCGATTCCTCACGCCGCGCAGCGGCCGCACCCACCCCTTGCGGCTCCCCCATGTCCCAATCCTTCTCGCCGCCGTGTCCGGCAGTGGAACTGGGTGATCATACCCATTGATACCCGCGATAGGCCAGGTCACGTCGTCCTTTGTACTTCCCGCTCACCCCGGAGACGACCACAGTCTTGATGACGCGGTGCCTTCAGCGCGATTTCGCCGACTCCAGCGTCAGCGACCACTACGACCTCCTCGTCGAGTTCGACCCGCCGCCAGCACATCGCGGTCTGGGCAGTGGCGCCCCGTAAAGACGGGCCTCCGCCGTCCCGCAGAAGAACCACGTGCGAGTGGCAACGATCCTCACCGCATCCGCCCCGCAGTGCCGGCGGGGTACCGGGGCTTGGGCTACTATCCGCGCCGTGGGCATCCTGGACCTTCTTGTGCGGCGGCTTCCGCGTGGTGCGGTGGTTACCGATGCGGAGATCCTGCGGGAGCGGGGAACTGACCGCTGGGCGCTGGGGTTGCTTCGGCGTGCCCGGGGCGATGCATTGGCCGTGCCGGCCGCGGTGGTTTACCCGGCATCCACCGAAGAGGTGGCCGCCGTGATGACCTGGGCCTCGGAAACGCGGATGGCCGTGATCCCGCGCGGCGGTGGCTCTGGTGTGTGCGGCGGTGCCGAGGCCGATGACGGGTCGGTCGTTCTCGACTTGTCCCGGATGAACAGGGTCAGCGGCGTGGACCTGGTCTCGCAGGTGGTGCACGTCCAGGCCGGTGTGCGCGGCGGCCAACTGGAGGACGCCCTCGCCGGGAATGGGCTGACAGTCGGCCACTATCCACAGTCGATCGCTGCATCCACGGTGGGGGGCTGGATCGCGGCGGCTTCCGCCGGGCAGGCATCCACGGGATTCGGTGTCATCGAGGACGTGCTGCTGGGGCTCACCGCCGTCCTCCCAGGCGGCGAGATCCTGCGCTGTCGGCCGGTACCGCGCTCCGCTGCCGGACCGGACCTGCGGCGACTGCTGGTGGGGTCCGAAGGGACACTCGCGGTGGTGACCGAGGCGGCGCTGGCATGCCGGGCCCGGCCGGATGGCTGGCAGTGGCTCGTGTCGGGCTTCCCGTCGTTCGGTGCGCTCGCTGACGGCCTTCGCGAGGCCGTGCGCGCGGAGACCGGCGCTGCCATCATCCGGGGCTACGACGAGACCGATGCGCAGCTGAGCTTCGGAGGGCTTGGTCATTCTGGGGGGTGCGTGGGGATGCTCGGCTTCCCGGCCGGTCCTGCCGATCAGGAAGACCGGCAACGGCTGGCCGCTGAGGTGCTGCGCAGGGCGGGCGGATCGGGTGAGCTCAGCTCTTCGTATGGGGATCACTGGTGGGAGCACCGCAACGATGCCGTCGCCATCTACCAGCGGATCATGGGACCCGACCGCGCGTTCGGCGCTGGAGTGGTGGTGGACACGATGGAGGTCGCTGGCCTATGGTCCGCCGTGCCCCAGCTGTACGCGGGCATCCGTGGCGCCCTGGCAGCCCACGCGGAGGCCGTGGGCTGCCACCTGTCGCACCTGTACCGGTCCGGCTCGTCGCTGTACTTCACGTTCCTGGTCAGAGGGTCCGATGACCATCACGCGGAGGCGCGCTATCTTGCGGCGTGGGATCAGGCAGCAGGAAGCTGTTCTGCCATGGGCGGGACACTCACGCACCATCACGGAGTGGGGCGGCTGAAGTCCCGATTCCTGGCCACGGAGCTGGGCGGGACGGGGGTGGACGTTCTGGCGAGGATCAAGGCTGCGCTTGACCCGGAGGGGATTATGAACCCAGGGGTCCTGTTGCCGTGACCAGCCCGTTCGGCCCGATCGTCGTCATCGCCAACCCACAGTCCGGGCGAGGGAAGGTCGGGATGGAACTCGGCGAGGTTGAGCGCATCCTGCGCGACGAAGGGCTTGACTACCGCGTCGTACGGACCACTCACCCTGGTCATGCCACGGAGGCCGCCCGGGCCGCCCTTGAGGGCGGTGAGCGTTACCTGGTCGCGGCGGGCGGCGACGGCACGGTCCACGAGGTGGTCAACGGGATGCTGCAGGACGGCCGGCCGGTCGCCGCGGACGCCGTGCTCGGGGTCGTGGCCATCGGCTCGGGGTGCGACTTCGTGAAGTCATTCGGGCTGCCAGGAGACGCGGTCCAGGCCGCCCACCATTTGGCCGGCGACGGCGTCCGGCATATCGACGTGGGCAAGGTCACCTTTACCGTCGGCACCGCCCAGGCAACCAGGTACTTCCCCAACATCGCCGAGGCAGGCCTGGGCGGTGCCGTGGCAGCCCGGGCATCCAGGCTCCCAGCGTTCCTGGGGCCTGCGAAGTACTTCTGCGGGTTCTGGCTGACGCTGCCGGGCTTCCGCCCGGCCACGGTCCGGCTCGATGCCGACGGCCAGGCGTTCGAGTGGCGGGCCCATAACGTGGTGGTGGCGAACTGCCGCTTCTATGGCGGCGGCATGCAGATCTCGCCCAGGTCCGAGCCGGACGACGGCGCGCTTGACGTGCTGGTTATGGTGGGGCCCAAAACTGACGCTTTCACCATGCTGCCGAAGATCTACCGCGGGACTCACCTGCCCCACCGCAACATCGCGGAACTCCGGGTCGGCCGCGTGCGGATAGAAACGGACCTGCCCTTCCGGATCGAGGCGGACGGGGAGACATTGGGCACCACACCGGCCACTTTCGAGGTCATTCGGAACCCGATCCGGGTCAAGGTGTGATGGTCACTAGCCTGGCGAGTCAGCCGACCGACGGCTTGACCGATGTATCGAAGGCGGTGAGCCGGGTTCTGCGCACGAATACGTCATCATCGGTGATCGCCATCTCGCGGCTGCGGGCCAGGTCCAGTTCGACGTTCAGCACGGGGAGGCTGTCCACAACCCGTTCACACAGTGACCGGTCTTCACTGATCATGTGGACGGCCTCTCGCCAGTCATCCCCGTAACGCTGCACGAGCCGGGCTCCCACACGCGGCGAAAGCCGCAGGCGGGCCACCTCAGCTGTGGCCAGGCGCAACGCCTCTACTGCCGAACCATGCAGTCCCAGCGCGATGTTTCGCGTCCGGCACGGCCGGGCCATCCCCAACACGTCGGCGATCCGGTCCACGAGGTCCTCCGCCATGGCCCGGTAGGTGGTCAACTTCCCCCCGGTGATGGTGAACAGGCCCGGTGGGTCCTCGAAGACAGCGTGCCGTCGCGACAGATCGTGCGTTCTCACGTCTGCGGGGGCGTGGTCCTGGCTCAGCAGCGGGCGCAGCCCGGCCCAGGAAGCGACCACATCGCGATCGGTCACGGCGGGGAAATACTGGGCTACCGCCGACAGGATGTACTCACGGTCGGAATCATCTACTGCCGGATCCTCCAGATCACCCGAATAGGCGGTATCGGTAGTCCCGGCATAAACCCGGTCCTCCCACGGGATGAGGAAAACAAAGCGCCCGTCATGCGCGGCGGAGGGCACAACCACGCCCACCTTCGTCCGGATCGTCCCCGGCGCGAACACCAGATGGACACCCTTGCTCGGAACAAGCCGCTCCCTGCCCGCGGCGGCCAGGTCCCGCACGCGGTCGGCCCACACGCCGCCGGCGTTGACCGTGGCCCTGGCCCTGATCTCGAATCGCCGTCCCGTCATCTCATCGACCGCGGCCGCGCCCTCTACCCGCGCGCCGCCGAGCAGCCCTTCGACCCGGGCGTGGTTCGCCAGCACCGCGCCGCAGGCCTGCGCGGTACGAGCCACCTCAATCGTCAGCCTGGCGTCGTCGGTCTGGCATTCGAAGTACCGCAAGCCGCGGGACCGCCCACCAAATCCCGGGACGGCTTCCCGGACCTGCTCCGCACGCGCAGACCGGTGGAGGCCGACGTTCCGGCCGGCCGCCAGCAGGTCGTACCCGGCCAGCCCGAGCCGGTAGAGAGCGCGGTCGGGAAGGGAATCCGCAAGCATGTACATGGGTATCGGGCGGATCAGGTGGGGGGCCAGCCGGAGCAGGATCTTGCGCTCCCGCAGCGCCTCGTGGACCAGGCCGAATTCGCGATGCTCGAGGTACCGGAAGCCACCGTGAATCAACCGTGAGGAACGTCCGGAGGTTCCCGACGCGAAGTCGTCCTTCTCCACCAAAGCCACCGAGAAACCCCGCACGGCGGCGTCCAGCGCGATACCCACACCGGTGATCCCGCCACCGATCACTAGCACGTCAAATCTGTCCTCGGCCATCCGGGCCAGATTCGCCGTCCGGGTTTGCGCAGAGAAAGACAACATCAAGGGGATGGTAGCGCCCACACAGATCATCAACCTGGCCCAGAAGTTGGCCTCCCCGCCAGCGTTACGCGGCGCCCATTCGGCCCTGCGCCAGGTGCATGGCCAGCGGCACATCAAGCGCGGCCGCCCCTGCCCGGCTTGTCCGCGCTGCAAGGGCCCGCCCCGCGCCCAGCGTCACGGCTCCCGTCTTGGCATCGACGCTGCCGACGTCGCCGAGTTCGTGCGCTGCCACGGCGCGCAGGAGTGAACCCGGCAGCCCGCTCACGCGTCCCAACCACAGTCGGCCCGAGGCGGACGAGGCAACCCGCACCGGGCCGAGGCCATCCCATGAAATGGAGCCGCCGCATGCCATCCACCGGCCCCATCGTCTTCGCCGGGGCGCCTTCAGTGATCGCACAGATCAGCCTGGAGTCCGAGGCGTTCCGGACCGCCCCGCTCAACCCCGCTCGTGCTGCGGGGAGTACCAGGCCGGTCGGTACCTCGGCGCCTAGCAGTGCACCACCGGGTGCCCGGGGCCGTGCTCCCGCTAAGCCCCCCGAGTATGAAGCTGGAACATCAGAGCGGCATCACGGGCCGTTCCCGGTCGGCCATGTGCCGCTCTCACCTGCGCGGATGTGGCGTCCGAGGGGGATTGCACCCAAAACCAATGCGTGCTGACCGGTGAGTTCGCAGTTGCGGGCCGGTCACGAGCGGGCGGCGCTATAGGTGGATCGGGTGGACGCTACCGGATGTGTGGCGTTGCTGGCGGTGATCGCGCGCACGGAGGTGACGGCTCGCTTCCCTCCGGCAAGGCCATCGCCGGTCAGTACGGTCGGCAGGAGCGTTGGGGCCGGCTCGTCAAACAGGCTGGACTTGAGGGTGCATTCGCCACCGACGAGCAAGCCGCATAGCAACGCCCCAGCGCTCGGCACAGCGACGTAACCTCATGCCGGGCTTGCATCGGAGGCAGGCTGCCCGGGTGAATTCGGGGAGCAGTTGCTCGCTCCCCGCGATCGTCCCCGGCCCGTTGGCGTCGGCGGGCGCGCTATGAGGTGCTCGCCGACGCCATCGGTGCACGGCGGGGAATCAGGGCGTGTGGTGGGCGATGAACGCGGCGGCGGCGGTGGCGGAGAAGGTGGCGCCGGCCGCCCAGGCCTCACCCGAGGGCAGCGCCGATAGTCCGCTCACTGCCGTATTTGGGTCCGATCCGGTGGGGCCCGGCATCACGGACCAGGCGGTGCCGTTCCAGTGCAGGGTCCGGGCCACGGGCACCGGGACGCCTCCGATGGTCTGCTGGGGTGCCTGTCCGCTGGCCCAGATGTCGGTGGCGCTGGCCGCGCTGATCCTGTCTACCGAGATCAGCCCCGCCGGGCTCGCAACGATCGACCAGGCCGTGCCGTTCCAGTGCTCGATGACGGCCTGGTTGGCGACGCTCGCGGTGACGTCGTGCACGTTGTTGAAGCCGTTGCCGACCGCCCAGGCGTTGTTAGCCGAGATCGCCGTCACGCCGTTGAGCCCGGTCGGCTCGGCGGTGTTCGCCGTCTTCACGATCGACCAGGCGGTGCCGTTGTAGTGCATGGCCAGGGTGAAGCGCGTGACCGCCTTATTGACGTTCTGGATCGCGGTCGTGGTGCCGACGGCCCAGATGTCGGTCGGGGAGACCGCCGAGATCTTGGACAGCACCGCGTTCGCGAAGCCGGTCCCGGACGGCACGGTCGGTACCGGCACCGGAACGACCGACCAGGCCGTGCCGTCCCAGTGCTCGGCCAGCGGCCGGGCGTCCTTGCCCTGGCCGACGGCCCAGGCGTTGGCCGGGCCGAAGTCGGCGACGTCATACAGGGATGCCAGCCTGCCGCCGCTGGCCGCGACCGGCGTCGGCACAATGGACCACGCCGTCCCGTCCCAGTGCGCGGCGAGGGTGTCGTGACTCGCGGCGTTGAGCGCGTTCGTGTTGCCGACGGCCCAGGCGTCGTTCGGGCCGCTCGCCGAGACGCCGAGCAGGCGCTCGTTCTGGCGGACGATGTTCGTCGTCGGGGTCTGCTGCCATTGCGTGCCGTTCCAGCGCTCGGCGAAGATCTGCGCGCCCGCGTCGTCGCCGGCCCCCGGGAACTGGCCGACGGCCCAGGCGTCGGTGGCGGTCCGCGCGGAGACGGCGTTAAGGGTCGTGGCGGACGGGTTGACGCTGGGCACCACCGTCCAGGTCGGCGTCGCCGCCATGGCGGTGCCGGCGAACAGGGCGAGTGAGGCTCCGGCGGCCAGCGCCACGGGGATGAGTCGATGTCGCATGCTGGTTCCTTCGTGGTTTGATGAATGGCTTGGACCAGCACCCCACCGTAGAAAACCTGGCTGAAACGGCGCTGACGTGGCGCTGAAACGGACGGCTCGCCCTGGATCATGCCGATTCACGGGCTCGCGCTTGTGGTGCGACGGCCCTGCGCTTATCTGACCTCCAAGAGTGGCGCGCGAGCCGACCGGGCCGGCGCTGCCAGGTCATACCTCGCCGTTCACCATCGTCATCCGGCATTGGATGTGCCCTCCCAGCCGAATGCTGGCGGCTTGACTAGTCGCGGGGATAACGGAAGACGACCGTGCCGCCGAAGAACTCGGCGCCGCCGAAGTCGACCTCCCGCCGGAGAACTTGGCGCCGCGGATGCGCTGGCACGTCGAACCGAAGACCGCTGCCGCACGTATCTACTAAGGGTGTTTGCGAATGGCGGGGGACGATCATGCAGGTTCGGCTGCTGGGGCCGGTCGATATCATGGTGGACGGCGAGGAGCGGCCGGTCGCTGGTCTTCGGCGGAAGGCCGTTCTGGCCACCTTGGCGCTGCATGTGGGCAAAGTTGTCAGCACCGACCGTCTGGTGGATGCCGTCTGGGGCGAGACCGCGCCGCTGACCGCGCTGAACACGCTGCAACATCATGTGTCGCACCTGCGTGCCATGCTGGGCGGCAAGGCCGCAATCCTCGCCCGCCCGCCTGGTTATCTGCTGGACCTTGGTGAGGACGGCACCGACGTGCAGCTGGCCGAGCGGCTGCTGCGGCAGGGCACGCAGTCCGCCGATCCCCGCCAGAGAGCTCAGGAGTTGCGGCAGGCACTTGCCCTGTGGCGGGGACGGCCCTTGGTGGACGTGGCCGGGCTGGCCTGGGTGGAGGGCCAGGCCGGACGGCTGGACCTGCTCTGCCAGCAGATCAGGCGCGCGCTGGCCGAGGCGGGGCTGGCGGCGGGGGAGTATCTGCATCTGGTGCCCGAGCTGGAACAGATGGTGGCCGATCACCCGCTGGATGAGCAGCTTCACGCGCAGCTCATGGTCGCGCTGTACCGCTGCGGGCGGCAGGCGGATGCGCTATCTGCCTATCAGCGGTTGCGGGCCACCCTCGCGGAGGAGCTGGGGATAGATACCAGCCAGCCCCTGCGCGACCTGGAGACGGCCATCCTGCGGCAGGATCCGTCGCTGGATTTGCCCGTCCAGGCGGGATCGCTGCGGCTATCAGCGCCGGTTGCGCCGATTCCAGCGCAGTTGCCGCCAGGGGTGGCGGGATTCGCAGGCCGCGGCGCGGAGCTGGACAGCCTCGACACCATCCTGTCTCAGGTGCCCACGGACGGCACTAGTAAGAGCCTCGCCGTGGTTATCACGGCGATCGCGGGCACCGCCGGAGTGGGCAAGACGGCCCTTGCTGTGCACTGGGCGCATCGGGTGGCCGCGCAGTTTCCCGATGGACAGCTATATGCGAACCTGCGCGGGTTCGATTCGGCCGGGCCTGCGGTGGAGCCTGGCCAGGCGCTGCGGGGGTTCCTGGGCGCCTTAGCGGTGCCCCCGGAACGGATCCCTGCCAGCCCGGATGACCAGGTGGCGCTCTACCGCAGCCTGCTAGCTGGCAAACGAATGCTGGTGATGCTGGACAACGCGCGGGACGCCGAGCAGGTACGCGCGCTGCTACCCGGCGCGCCCGGGTGCCTGGCCATCGTGACCAGCCGCAACCGTCTTACCGGCCTGATTGCCAGGGACGGCGCACACCCGCTGGGCCTGGACGTGCTCACCCCGGCCGGGGCCCGCGAGTTGCTCACCCGTCGTCTGGGAGCCGAGCGCGTCGGCAGCGAGCCGAACGCGGTCGAGGACATCATCACCAGATGCGCGCGCCTTCCGCTGGCACTGACCATCGCCGCGGCACGCGCCGCTGCCAGCACGGAATTCCCGCTCGCCCATTTTGCCGCGGAGATGCGTAATGCTGGCCAGGTGCTCGACCCTTTCGGGGGTGACGATGCGGCTACCGATGTCAGAGCGGTGTTCTCCTGCTCTTATCATGCGCTGAGCACGGACGCTGCCCGCCTGTTCCGGCTGCTAGGGCTACATCCCGGCCCAGACATCACCGTCGGCACCGCGGCCAGCCTGGCCGGTATCGCGCCGGGCCGGGTTCGCGCGCTGCTGGCCGAACTGACCCTTGGGCACCTGCTCACCGAACACCGTCCCGGCCGGTACGCCTTCCACGACCTGCTCCGGGCCTACGCCGCTGAACAGGCGCACATCCACGACCACGACGGTGCCCGCAGCGCCGCTGTGGGTCGGCTACTCGACCACTACCTGCACACCGCCCATGCCGCCGCGACGTTGATCGATCCGTACTTCGCCCCGGTCGCGGCCCCAGCTGCGCCCCAGCCGGGGGTCGTAATCAGCGGACCTGCTACCGCCGAGGAGGCGCTGAGCTGGTTCACGGCCGAACGTCCCACGCTGCTGTCCGCCGTTCCGCTGGCCGGCGAACCCGGCTCCGTCACGCATGCCTGGCAGCTCGCGTGGGCCCTGAGTACCTACTTGCTGCGGCAGGGGCTGTGGACCGACCAGGCAACGGCCTGCCACATCGGACTAGATGCCGCCCGCCGCGCCGGCGACACGGCCGGAGAAGCTAACGCGCTGGTTCTGCTGGGACTTGGCTACGGGGCGTCCGGCCGCCTTGGCGAGGCGACTTCTCTGCTGCACACGGCCTTGCGGCTGCTGGAGACGGCCAGCGGCTGTCACCGAAGCCAGGTGAGAGCCCACAGGACCCTGTCCTGGATTGCGGAACAGCAGGAGCGTCACGCCGACATGCTTAGCCATGCCACGGCGGCTCTGGAACTGTCCCGGGAGGCCGGCGACCTGGCCCTGGAGGTCACGAGCCTGAATGATGTCGGTTACAGCCACGCCCTGCTCCGGAACTACAGGCAAGCCATCAACTACTGCGAACGTTCCCTGGCCGGCAGCCAGGAAGCCGGAGAACGCAATTGGGAGTCCGCCGCCTGGGACAGCTTGGGCTACATCCATCACCAGCTCGGCAGCTACCGGTGCGCCATCACCTGCTATGAACGCTCCCTCAACTTGTGCCGGGAGCTTGCCGACCGATTTAACGAAGCGGGCACCCTCGATCACCTCGGCGACGTCCATCGCAGCGCCGGCGACATGGACGCCGCGCGCTGGGCCTGGACTCAGGCGGTGCGCACGTTCGATGAGATCGGCCACCCCGGCAGCGAGCAGGTCCGCGCCAAACTTCGCAGTCTCGACTGCCCCGTGCCTGCCGCCACGTCCGGCCAGCCGGCGGCAAGCGTGCACTTTTCCTGATCACTGGCCAGCTCCGACCACCACGCCCTACCGAAGCCGGGCCATCCACCGCCGAAAGAGACACTAACTAGAACCGGCAGCTCCGGGCCACGCTTCGGTGAGGTCTGAGCTTGCCCTGAAACGCCCGCTCATGGGGAAATACTGTGTCGGAGGGGGGACTTGA
>Ga0207663_10000546_pt1 | contig 16574 bp, 11 predicted proteins | sample LARL53metaG_FD_184346 | JGI IMG/M metagenome (GOLD analysis project Ga0207663, IMG submission 184346) | Corn, switchgrass and miscanthus rhizosphere microbial communities from Kellogg Biological Station, Michigan, USA - LAR L5-3 metaG... | ecosystem: Host-associated > Plants > Roots >...
CGACCTGGTTGACCGAGGTGCCGCGGACCTGGCGGACGGCCTCGGCGATGCCGTTCATGCCGTGGATGTAGGCCTCGCCGAGCTGGCCGCCGTGCGGGTTGACCGGGAGGCGGCCGTCGATCTCGATCGCGCCGTCGGCGATGAAGTGCCGGGCCTCGCCCCGGCCGCAGAAACCGAGTTCCTCCAGCTGGATGAGGACGTACGGGGTGAAGTGGTCGTAGAGGATGGCGGTCCTGATGCCGGCCGCGGTGACCCCTGCCTGGCGCCAGAGCTGGTCGGCGACCAGGCCCATCTCCGGCAGGCCGGTCAGGTCGTCGCGGTAGTAGCTGGTCATGGTGAACTGGTCGGCGCCGGCGCCCTGGGCGGCGGCGCGGATCACGGCGGGCGGGTGCGGCAGCTCGCGGGCCCGGTCCAGGCTGGTGACGACCACGGCGACGGCACCGTCGCTCTCCTGGCAGCAGTCGAGCAGCCGCAGCGGCTCGGCGATCCACTTCGAGGCCTGGTGCTCGGCCAGCGTGACCGGGCGCTGATAGAACCAGGCGTGCGGGTTGGCGGCGGCGTGGCGGCGGTCGGCCACCGTCACGCGCCCGAAGTCCTCGCTGGTCGCGCCGCACCAGTGCATGTAGCGGCGGGCGAGCATGGCCACCGTGGCGGCGGGGGTGGCGATGCCCATGGGATAGTGCCAGCCGTTGTCGACGCCTGAGGTGGTGGGCGCGGTCACCGCGCCCGTCGCGACCCGGCCGAACCGGCGCCCGGAGCGTTCGTTCAGGGCCCGGTAGCAGACCACGACGCTGGCCGTCCCGGTAGCGACCGCCATCGCGGCCTGGTGCACGGTGGCGCACGCGGCGCCGCCGCCGTAGCCGATCTGGCTGAAGAACCGCAGCGCGGGCACGCCGAGCTCACGCGCCACCGCGATCTCGGCGTTGCTGTCCATGCTGAACGTGACCATGCCGTCCACGTCGGCCGGGTCGAGCCCGGCGTCGTCCAGCGCGGCGCGGGCCGCCTCGGCGGCGAGCCTCAGCTCGCTGCGGCCGGAATCCTTGGAGAACTCGGTCGCGCCGATGCCGGCGATGGCAGCGGTCGCCAGGGCCGTCATCGGGCGATCCGGACGGTCGCGGTTACGTGGTTCCCTAGGCTGCAGCGGCCGGTCACGGCGATCACCTGCTCGTCACCGTTGTCCTCCAGGACCTGTCCGTCCATGGTCAGCGTGTCGCCGGCGTAGCAGGGCACGCCGAGCCTGATGGACACGGCGCGGACCACCGCGTCCGGGGCCCAGGCCGAGACGTACCGCTGGACCAGGCCGGTCGTGGTCAGGATGTTGATGAAGATGTCCTTCGAGCCTGCCTTGACGGCGAAGTCCCGGTCGTGGTGCACGTCGTAGAAATCCCTGGTGGCCAGCGCCGAGGAAACGACGAACGTCGGGCTCACGTCGATCACCCGGTCCGGCAGCAGTCCCTCGGCGGGACGCCATGTCGGCAGGACCAGGTCGTCGTCTACTCGTGTAAACGCGACCTGGACCGGGAGCCCGATGCTTACCCGGCCGGGGTACACGCTGGGCATCTCGCCGACCATCCGCACGCCCTCGGGCAGCTGGACCAGCGCGACCACCATCGGCAGCTTCTTGCCCGGCACCGGCGGATGATGGTGCACCACGTAGCTGAACACCTCGCCGGTACCGGCGGCCACCACGTAGCCGCCGTCGCCGGGCGCGCCGCAGGCCGGGCACATCGGTCCGGGCGGATGACGCAGCGCGCCGCAGGCCGGGCAGCGCTGGATGCGCAGCTCGCCGACCGCCGTTCCCGCCCAGAAGAAGGCGGTGTCAGGGGTGACCAGTGGGCGCATGGGGCTGGCAGGGGTGGTGGGGTTCGCGGGGGTGGTGGGTGCTTGCGGTCGGAACTTGAGGACACGGAAGTCCATCGTCGCGACGAGTTCGTCCGCCGAGAACCAGGAGCTCCGGGTGGTGACGAAGTAGCCTTCGCCGAGGGCCGTGCGCTTGGGGCCGGTGACGTCCAGGAGCCGGCCCCGCACGGTCAGCTGCTCGCCGAGCTTGAGGTAGCGGGCGTAGGTCTGGTCGCAGTTGGTGGCGACCACCGAGGCGTACCCGGCTTCGTCGAGCACCTGGTTGATCAGGCCCAGGGGGTCGTCGCCGGTGCGGGTGCCGTGGAGGCCGGGCATGGTCCAGGCCTGGATCATGGCGGGGGGCGCCGTGTCGGGTTCGGAGCCGACCGGAGTCCAGGGATCGATCGCCTCGAGCCAGTTGCGGATCATGGGCAGGTTGACCGGGTCGCGGGCGGCGCGCGGCGCGCTGTCTCCGGCCGCGGCGATGCGGGCGGCGGCGACCCGGATCGCGTCGGCGCCGTGGATCGCGTCGGCGGCGGTCATCGGGGCGCCCTTGGCAGTCCGAGACCGGCAATGGCAATGAGTTCGCGCTGCACTTCGTTCACGCCGCCGCCGAAGGTCAGCACGATGTTGCGCTTGAGCTGGACGTCGAGCCAGGTCATCAGCTCCGCGGTGGCCGGGTCGGCGTCCAGGTGACGGCCCACTACCTCGGCCAGTTCCTGCCCGATCACCTGGACCTGCTCGGAGGAGAAGACCTTGGTCACCGAGGCATCGGCCACGTCGAGGGCCGGAGCGGCGGCGACCTGCCAGTTGAGCAGCTCGTTGACCCGGATGACGGCGGACGCTCGGGCCAGGGCACGGCGCACGTCCGGCTCGGCGAGCAGGGACCGGGCGGCGGCCCAGTCCCGCACCCGGTCGCGCAGGACCGCGATCCGGCCGGCCGGGCCGAGCATCACCCGTTCGTGGTTGAGCTGGGTGGTAATCAGCCGCCAGCCCCCGTCCTCCGGGCCGACCCGCATCCGGGCCGGCACCCGCACGCCGCTGTAGTACGTCGCGTTGACGTGGTGCGCGCCGTCGTGGGTGATGATCGGGGTCCAGGAGAAACCGGGGTCCTTGGTATCCACGATGAGGATGCTGATTCCCTTGTGACGAGGTGCGTCGGCGTTGGTCCGGCAGGCCAGCCAGACGTAGTCGGCCGCGTGGGCGCCGGTGGTGAAGATCTTCTGGCCGTCGACGACGTAGTCCTCCCCGTCACGGACCGCGCGGGTGCGCAGCGAGGCCAGGTCGGTGCCGGCCTCGGGCTCGGTGTAGCCGATGGCGAAGTGCAGCTCGCCCTTCAGGATCGGCGGCAGGAAGAACTCCTGCTGCCAGGGCGTGCCGTGTTCCTGCAGGGTGGGGCCGACGGTCTGGAGGGTGACGGCGGGCAGCGGGACGTCGGCGCGGGCCGCCTCGTCCGCGAAGATCTGCTGTTCGGTCTGGCCGAACCCGCGGCCGCCGAACCGCTGCGGCCAGCCCACCCCGAGCCAGCCGTCGCGCCCCATCCGGCGCACCACGTCGCGGTAGACGGCGCCGTGCCGCTCGGTGAGCAGCTCGGCGTGCTCGGCGGGCGACATCAGCCCGGCGAAGTAGGCGCGCAGCTCGGCGCGGAGCGCGAGCTGCTCCGGGGTCAGGTCGAGGAACACTGGTGCTCCAGCTGGTACTCGGCGCCCCCCAGATACCTGGTCAGGTCCGTCACCAGGGCGGAAAACCGGTGCAAGGGATAGGTCACGTCCATCCCGAGCCCGCCGTGCAAGTGATGACAATGACGAACGGCTTTGACCGCCTGCTCGGCGCACCAGTATCCCGCCACCCTGACGTCGGCGCCCGGGTCGCGATCGGTGGCCACCCGCCAGCAGGCCGACTGGGTGGCCAGGTGCATGGTCCTGGACGCGATGTAGACGTCGGCGATCTGCTGGGAGACGGCCTGGAACTCGGCCAGCGGGCGGCCGAACTGCCGCCGGGTGGCGACGTGGTCCCTGGTCAGCGTCAGCGCCCCGGCCACCGCGCCGTCCAGCAGCGCGCACGCCGCCGCCACCGCGAGCTCCTCGAGGTCGGCGCGGCAGCCCAGGTCGCCGAGCATGCGGGTCGGCGGCTCGTTCAGCTGGACGAGGAACGAGGGGTAACCGGACGAGGTGGGGATCGGGGCGAGGGTTGCGTCCTCCGGATTCACCAGGGCAACGCCGTCGTCGACCGGCACCAGGATGAGCGCGGCGTCCGCAGCCAGCGGCGCTTCCCTGATCGCGGCGGTCAGGATGATCTCGCCGGATTCGACGCCGGGCACGAAGGCCTGGATGAGGTCACTGCTGCCCCACCGGTCAAGGGGAAATGTCCCGGTCACGAGGGCGAGGGCGTTTGGGGCGAGCTCGGGCGCGCGCCTGCCGATCTCGGTGAGGAGGGTGGTGGTGTCGAGCACGCCGAGGGAAAGGAGGCCGGCCTTGGCCAGTTCCTTCCATGGGTCGGCGGCCGTCAGCACCTCCGCGGCCAGGCCGGCGACCGCCTGCTGGGATTCCTCGGGCGTGAAATCCATAATCAGAATTAGAACATGTTTCACTAGTAGGCAGCCAGGCTGCCCTGGGTAACCACCGGCGATGCGCTTGGTATTCTTGTTACGGACGGATACGGCGAAGGACCTCAATGGCAACAGCGAGAACACGTACCAGCGACGCCCTCGGCCCCATGATGAGCAGGGCGGCCGAGGCGGAATTCGGCTCGGCCGCGCAGCGCGAGCGGCGCAAGCGGATCCTGGACGCGACGCTGGCGCTGGCCTCCAAGGGCGGCTACGACGCGGTGCAGATGCGGACGGTGGCCGAACGGGCCGACGTGGCGCTCGGCACGCTCTACCGGTACTTCCCCTCCAAGATCCACCTGCTGGTGTCCGCGCTGGTGCTGGAGTTCGAGCGGACCCAGGAGAAGCTCGACCGGCGGCCGATCCCCGGCGACACGCCGTACGACCGGATGCTGTACGTACTGTCCCGGGTCACCCGCACGATGCAGCGCGAGCCGATGCTCACCGAGGCCATGACCAGGGCGTTCATGTTCGCCGACCCGAGCGCGGCGAACGAGGTGAACGCGGTCGCCCGGCAGATGGAGCAGATGTTCACCCGGGCCATGCACGACGGCCAGCCGTCCGCTGACGACGCCGCGATCGCCCGGGTGATCGGGGATGTGTGGCTGTCCAACCTGGTCGCCTGGGTGACCAGGCGGGCGTCCGCGGACGATGTGAGCAGCCACCTCGAACTGGCCGCCCGCCTGCTGCTGCGTTAGCTGGTGTACTCCCGCGACATTGCGCTGAATTCCTCGTCAACCGCAGGCCGCGGGCTGCGGCCAACCAGGAGCCCGGCGACCAGGGCGATGATGCCGACGATGCCGAGGGCCAGGGGCAGGATCACCTTGAGCAGGGTGAGCTTGCTCCGCCCGTCGGTGTCCAGCTTCACGATCGTGGTCAGGGCGGACGGCGTGACCTTCAGGTTGGCGTCGAACAGCAGCAGGGCCTGAGCGCCGGTCGACGGGTTGCGCAGGCTCATCGTCTGGTGTTCCTGGACGTTGATCAGCGCCCCCGTCACGGGGTCCACGTAGTACGTCAGGTGAATCTCGTAGTACTCAGGCAGCGTGACCGAGGCCGCGCTCATGCCGACCAGCGAGCCGGGGACCTCCTGCGTGGCGACCTGCGTCGGGGCGATGTCCTCGGTGAACTTGTAGGTCGTGATACCGCGCACGTCGGCGGTCCCGGCGTAGGGGAACGGCACCGGCTTGTTCAGCGTGGTGTCGAAGACCTGGTAGGTCTGCTTCTTGGTGCCGATGGGGAACACGTACCCGACCAGACCCCGCTGCTGGACCGAGGAGTCGCCGCTGACGTTGGCCCCGCAGCACATGACGAGCTGGCCGGTCTTCCGGTCGAAGGCGAACCGGCGGGTCATCTCCTGCACCGCCTGGTGGTTCGTCTGGTCGTACACGTAGCTGTACTCGTCCCACACGGCGGTGGACGAGGTGCCGGCCGCGCCGTCACCCTTGATCGTGTACGTGGCTTCCATGGTGACGCCGGTCTTCTCGCCCAGCGAGGTCACGCTGAAGTACGAGGCGTTGCTGGCGGCCAGCGTGGCCGTCTCGTACTCGTTCAGCGGGAACTTGACCACCTGCCCCACGATCCAGGTAGGCAGCACCACCGCCAGCACGATGAGAAAGGCTCCGAGTCCGGCGAGTACCAGCCCGACGTTCCGACGCATCGTTCCTCCCAGGAAACGGGGAAGTTACTTGTCGGTAGCTTTCTGCCACTATGACACGGACCGGGCGGGCGCGCCATCCCTAAATTGTAACAAGTTCTAGTTTTATTTTTTACGCCGCCGGGGCGAGCGCGGCCCGCCGGGACTGCGGCGGACCCGGGTCAGCGGGTACCGTACCGGTAGAGCGAGGAACTGGCGGGCACGGGGGTGCCGTTGGCCTGGCCGGCCAGGATCTTCGTCACCAGGACGGTGCTGCCTAGGGCGAGCACGACGCCCAAGGCCATAACGATGATCAAACGGATCACTGCGCTCCTTCGTCCGACTTGGTTTACTGGAGAGTAACAACGGCGGCCCCCGTTGGCCAGGGCCGCAGGAATATAACAGGTTCTCGCCCTGACATCGGAGCGACCGGTAAGAGTCCTGGCTATGAAGCACCCGTTCCGGATGAGGCAAGCGCTGGCCGTGACCGCGGCGGCGCTGGTCGCGCTGTGCGCGGCCTGCGGCTCGGGTACCCCGCCGCCGCAGCGGGTCCTGTCCAGGTACGAGATCGCCACCGGCCGTCTCATCGTCCGCGACTGCGGCTTCAGCGTCCCGCTGGCCGGGGCGGCGGGACGCAGCCTGTGGCTGTTCTGCGACACCGCGGTCACCACCCGGCAAGGCCGGGATGTGGGCGTCCCGATCCTGGGCGCCGGGTCCGCGGCCGAAGGTCCCGGGACGGCGGGCCGCGGACCGGGGGCGCTGACCGAGGTGGCCACGCCGGTCGTGGACGGGCCGGGCACGCCCCCGGCGCCCGGCTCGTCCGGAGCCGCGGGCGGTCTGCTTCCGCCGCGGGCCGGGCCCCGGCCGTTCCTGCCCGTGCCGGCCAGCCTGACCCTCCCGGCCAGCCTGCTGCCCTGCGCCGGACCGCGCGTCTACCCGGCCCGCTGGGTGACCGGGGCGGTCCGCGAGCCAGGCTCGTCCGGGCACGTGCTGATCAGCTACAGCGACTACTGCGTCTCCGGCGGCGACACGTTCACGCCCGAGGCGTTCGGCCTGCTCGACTACGATCCAGCCCGGAACGTGCTCGGCCCGCCGGCTCCGGTGTTCACGGCGCCGCCCGGGCAGCAACTGCCGCAGCCGCAGGCCCTCGGTTCGCCGGTCTTCCGCGGCGGCTACCTGTACCTGTTCGGCTGGTGCGGGCCCGGCTGCGACCGCGGCGGGGTCTTCCTGGCCCGGACCACCGCCACCGCCGCGGCCTGGGCCAGCGGGTATACCTACCAGTACTGGACCGGCCGCGGCTGGTCCGCCGACCTGACGCACGCCGCGGCGCTGACTGGTTACGGGGAGCCGCTGGCCGTGTCGGTCGCCGACTACCGGGCCGACGGCCACGGGCTGGTCATGATCGAGCAGACCAGCGCGAGGGGTGACTTCAGCCTCTGGCAGGCGCGGGCGCCCACCGGGCACTGGCGGCAGATCCAGACGGGCCAGGTCCCGTGCACCGCGGGCAAGCGCGCCCAGGCCGTCGACCTGTGCCGCGCGCTGGTCGGCCATCCCGAGCTCAGTACTCCGAACGCGCTGGTCATCTCGTTCTTCAACCCGGGGACCAGCCACGTCCAGGTCACCGTCGACCCGTGGTGAGGCGGCGTCAGGGCACGACGAATGTGGTCTGCGCGGACGGACCGTCCTCCAGCCTGGTGTTGACCGGCACCACCCGGGTCAGGTAGGTGCCGGGCCTCAGCCCGGTGAAGGTGGTGCCGTCGCCGTAGGCGGTGGCGGCCGGGATGTCGGTCGGCCCTTGCAGGTAGACCAGGTAACGGACGCCGAGGCCTGCGTCGGGCCAGGTCAGCTTGACCTTGCCGGGGCCGGGACGGGCGTGCACGGCGGCCAGGCCCGGGACCGGCGGGCAGCCGCCCGGGTAGCTCCAGGCGTTGAACCACTGCGCCGGGTTCCTCGGCACGATCCGCGGGTAGCCCGGCGCCGCGCTGGCGGCATGCGGGGGGCCCGCTCCGGAACCGAATGCGGCCAGCGGCACGCTGACGAACCGGGGCTGGGTCACCGTGTTGGTGAACGCCGACATCGGCTCACAGCCGCTGGTCACCGCCTCGGAGTTGACGTTGTAGCTGATCACCAGCTCGCCGGCGGTGGACAGGGCGGGTTCGGCCCGGGCCTCGTACATGATCCGGTAGTCGTGCGCGGCGTCCAGCCCGATGGCCGGGTTCCGGTACAGCAGCAAGCCCGCGGCCGGGTCGAACGGGCCCCACGGCTCGCTGGCCGGATAGGCCACGATGTCCTGGCTGCCCGGCTCCGCCCCGGCCTGGATCAGCCAGTAGCGGCCGCCGATGGCGACCACGCTGAAGCCGGACGACACCCCGGGACCCGATGGCTGCACCGGGCGGGCGTCCGGCTGGCCCGCCGCCCACTGCCCGGCGCCAGCGTAGAACCGCCACGCGGAGAACGTGGTCAGCCGGGACACCGGGACCCGGGCCAGGTAGAGCTGGCGAGGCGGGGCGGGCGAGCCCTGGTTCAGCCCGGGAGAACTCTGCGTGCCGTAGACGTAGACGGTGTTCCCGGCCCGCAGCAGCGCGGCCCCCCAGATGACCGGGGAGGCGCCGCCGGGCGGAGTCCAGGACGGCAGCGAGACCAGGGCCGGCCGCGCTACCGCGCCGTAGGCCGACCCGCGGCCGGCCGCGCTGAGCTGGCTGACCGGGAAGGCCGCGATGACCGTCCCGGCCGGCACGAACGGGACGGTCCCGGCCAGGTACCGGTTGTAGAACTTCACGACCGTCTGGCCGATCTTGATGCCGTCCTCGTCCCAGTACCGGTCGGACGGCTCGCCGGGCGCGGCAGGCGGCGCGACCACCGCGGCGGCCCGGCCCGGCCGGCCGGGCCCGGTACAGGCGCCGCCGCCGGTCATGGTGACCAGCGAACTGGCGTGCCCGGCCGTAGTCTGGATGACCACCGAGTTGTTCACGAAGCCGCTGATGCGCGAGAACCCCGTCCGTGGCCCGGCCGGGCCCAGGTAGGTATCGGAGAAGAACCAGGCGAGCTGGTCCGAGCTCAGCCGGATGGCCGAGACCCCGTCGCCGCCGGCCCAGTCGGCGCAACGGGAGCGGGCCGAGTAGGCGGACCATTCGGCGTCCAGCGCGGCCGGGGCCGCGGACGAGCCCGGCATCACCACGGGGGACCGGATGGCGGGCGCGGCGGACGGGTGGCGAGCCGATGGCGAGCTCAGCAGGCCGAGCGAGAGGCACAGTCCGACGACGATCCCGATGACCAGGCCGGTTATCTCGACCGCGGGACCCGGGCGCCAGCGGAAGGCCGCCCGCTTGCCTGCCTTCGCCGCAGTCCTGCCCGCCGTCGTCGCGCGCTTGCCCGCGGCCGCCGCATGCTTGCCTGCGGTCCGGGTGCGGGACGCCTGCGCCATCTGCCGTCTAACACCTTGCGGGCGTGCACCAGCAGGATGGACGCCGCCGACGGCCACCGGCAGAAGGCCCGGTCGAGCGGGCCGAGCGGGCGCGGCACGTCGTGGTACCGCGCCCCGGCCACGGTGACGCAGCGGAACCCGCTGGCGGACAGGAACCCGGTCAGCGCCCGGCGAGTGTACAGGCGCAGGTGGCCTGCCACCACGCTGCCCGGCCGGCCGAACACCCCGCGCAGGCTCACCTCGGAGAAGACCGGCTGGACGCCGAGGGCGAGCAGGCCGCGGTTGTACCAGGCGGCCAGGTTCGGAGTGGACAGCAGCAGCGAGCCGCCCGGCCGGAGTACCCGCCTGACCTCGGCGACCGCCCCGTCCGGGTCGACCAGGTGCTCGATCAGCTCGCTCATAATCACCACGTCCACGGTACCGTCCGCCACCGGCAGGCCCGGGGTCACGCCGCCGCGCAGGACCGTGAGGCCGAGGGACCGCGCGCTGCGCACGCCACCGGAGGACCAGTCGATCCCGGCGAACCGGTGCCCCGGGTTCTGCCTCGCCATGACGGCCAGGACCGAGCCGTCACCGCAGCCCACGTCCAGGATCACCGCCGGGCCGACCGCGTCCCGCAGCACCTGCGCCAGCATCCGGGCCTGGCGCCGGGCCCGGTCCGGGCCCGAGCAGAGCGGGACGCCCGGGGTCTCGTAAAAGTCCCGCAGCGGGTTGCCCGCCGCGGGACTTACCGCGGCAGGGCTGGCTCCGGGAGGGCTCGCGCCGGGGGCGGTAACCGGCACGGCCGGCTCCGGCCGCGCTTGATCGCCTCGTCGGCCACCGCCGCGAAACCCTCGACCGCTCCCGACCAGTGCATCTGGAGCGCCCGGGTGCGGGCCGCCCGGCCGAGTTGCTCCCGCTGGCGCTCATTGATCGCCAGCGATGCCCAGGCCGAGGCGAACTGGCCTTCGGTCTGGACCAGCATGCCAGTCTGGCCGGGCAGCACCGAATCACGCAGCCCGGGCACGTCGAACGCCACCGCCGGGGTGCCGCGGATCGCCGCTTCGGTCACCACGATCCCCCAGCCCTCGATCAGCGCGGGGTGCATGAGCAGCCAGGCCGCGCACAGCAACCGGTGCTTCTCCTGCTCCGACACCCGGCCGGTGAACTCGACGCCGGGCCCGGCCATGGCCTCGAGCCGCGGCCGTTCGGGGCCGTCGCCGGCGATCACCAGCTTCCCGCCGGTCACGTGCCGGACCCGGTCCCAGAGCCGGAGCAGCAGGTCGAGGCGCTTGTAATCGGTGAGCCGGCCGAGCGCGAGGAACAACGGCTCGGACGAGAGCGGAGCCGGCGGGTCCGGTTGCTCGACACCGTTGCAGATCTGCCGGATCCGGTCCCGGCCGACACCCATGTCCTGCAGGGCCCCGGCGGTGGATTCGGACACGGTCAGGAACAGGTTCCGGCGGTGCACCCAGGGCATCACCACCCGCTCGACGTTCCGCCCGGCGGCCGCGAACGGCGGCGGGAAGCGGATCGACCACAGGTCGGTGTGCACGTGGTTGACCAGGCAGAGCACCGGGCGCCGGGACCACAGCGGCGACAGGTAAGGCATACCGTTACAGACCTCGACGATCAGGTCGCAGCCCCGGAAGTTCCGCCAGTAGGCCAAGGGCGCGCGCAGGAACTGGCTGTACGTGCCGCCGTTGCGCACCACCCGGTACGGGCGCTCGGCCACCGGGCCGCCGCACAGCAGCGTGACCCGGTGACCGCGGGCGAGCATGCCGGAGGCCAGCCGGTCGACCAGGATCTCCGAGCCGCCCGCCTGCCGGTTGGCCAGATCCCGCCAGGCGATGAACACGATGTCGCGGGAAGCCCCGGGGGGCCGGTCCGCCCGGCGGGACCTGTGATCCGCGCCGAGCAGGCTCGTCGACACAGGCTGGGCGCCTGGGTCTTCAGTCATGTCGCGACTCCAGGTCGTTGGCTGACGGCACGGGTCCGCCGGGGCTAGCAGCCACGCCGTGGTCCTTTTCTGAGGATTTCAGCATTATTTTGTGGTTACTGGTCGGTAGTCAAGGGCTCCCGACTCGCCGCCGGTCGTGATGACACCGATTTATGTCACATTTCGCTAAGCTTCGTCCTGAAGCGCGACAGACCCCTGCAAAATTTAGCTACTGGGCAGTAGCATACGTGTACGAAACCTATCTGGGCTGACTGCTTCCTGCCCGGACGGTAAGGAGTTGCCTGTTCGCGCTGCTCCCTGCCGACCGTGCGCCACCCCGAGGACCTGCATGAGCTTGCTGTCCCCGATCCGCCAACGCGGTGCTGATCAGGCGAAGCGCTCGGGCCTGCGCAGGTCTGTCAGGCTCTTCCGGATGTTCCTGGCCGAGCAGACCGACCCGGAGAAGTTCTACGCGTACCTCGCCGAGGACGCCGTGCAGCAGGTCGCCGAGCACTGCGAGCTCGACGGCCGGACGGTCGTCGACGTGGGCGGCGGGGGCGGCTGGTTCACCGCGGCGTTCCGGGCCCACGGTGCCTCCTGCTACCTGTTCGAACCGGATCCGGACGAGCTGAACAGCCGGAGCACTCCGCCAGCCGGCGCGGTGATCGCGGACGGGTACTGGCTCCCGGTCGGCGACGGCGCCGCCGACGTGGTGTTCTCGTCGAACGTGCTCGAGCATGTCCCGGACCCGATGGGGCTGGCCGAGGAGATGATCCGGGTGACCCGCCCCGGTGGCCTGATCTACCTGTCCTACACCAACTGGTACTCGCCCTGGGGCGGCCACGAGATGTCGCCCTGGCACTACCTGGGGCCCCGGTTCGCCGAACGCCGGTACATCCGGCGCTACCAGCGCGAGCCAAAGCACAGCTGCGGCGTCAACCTGTTCCCGCTGCACGTCGGGCCGATGCTGCGGGCCATGCAGGCCAGGCCGGACATCGAGATCGTGACCGCGCGGCCACGTTACTACCCGCGGTGGTGCCGTCTGCTGGTACGGATCCCCGGGCTGCGGGAAGTCGCCACCTGGAACCTCCTGCTGATCGTCAGGCGCATCGGGTGACGCTCCAGGCCGCCGTTGCCCGGGCCGGGGAGGTCAGCGAGGCCGGCCGCGGCCCGGACGCGGCCGAGGGCGAGGGGCGACTCGTTCCCGCGCTGCCCTGGTTCGGCCTGGTGTGGCTGACCGCGTTCGTCATCCTGCTGGCCAACCAGCCGGGCCGGATGGTGTTCGACACCAAGCTGCCCGTGGACCTGGACCCGGCGGCGTACTTCGCCACCCTCTGGCACCTGTGGGATCCGCTGGGCAGCTTCGGCACGCTGCAGAACCAGGCCATCGGCTACGCCATGCCGATGGCTCCGGTCTATCTGGCCGGCCAGCTCGCGCACGTGCCCGTCTGGATCACCGAGCGGCTGTGGATGTCGCTGATCATCGCGGGCGGGTTCAGCGGGCTGTTCAGGCTGGCCGGCGCGCTCGGCATCGGCTCCCGGAGCTCCCGGCTTCTGGCCGGACTCATGTTCGCGCTGTGGCCGACGTTCACGATCGTGCTCGGCTCCACCTCGGCCGCGGTGCTGCCCGGCATGTTCGCCCCGTGGGTGGTCCTGCCGCTGGTGAAAGCCGTGCACCCCGGCTCGGCCGGCCGGTCAGGTCCGCTCTGGCCGGCGGCCAGGTCCGGCGCCGCGGTCCTGCTCATGGGCGGGGTCAACGCGACCGTCACCCTGGACGCGCTGCTGCTGCCGGCGCTGTTCATCGTGACCTACGCGCGCGGGCGCCGGCTCGTCTCGTTGTCCCTGGCCTGGGCCGCGGCGGTGGCGGCGGCGACCGCGTGGTGGGTGCTGCCGCTCCTGCTGCAGGGCAAGTACGCGTTCAACTTCCTGCCCTACGTGGAGCAGTCGGCTACCACGACCAGCACCGCCTCGGCGGCCGCGACGCTGCGCGGCACCGGCAACTGGGTTGCCTACGTGAACTTCGGCACGCCGTGGCTGCCGGCCGGCTGGGCCATGGTCACCACCCCGCTCGCGATCATCGCGACCGCGGCTATGGCCGGGTGCGGCCTGTACGGGCTGTCCCGGCGGGAGATGCCGGCGGCGACCTGGCTCCGGCTGTCGGCCGGGATCGCGGCGGCCATCGCGCTGGCGGGCTACGGCGGGCCGCTCGGCGGCCCGTTCCACGGGGCTGTCCAGCACCTGCTCGACGGCCCCGTGGCCCCGTTCCGCAACGTGTACAAGTTCGAGCCGGTCATCGCGGCCGCGATGGCCCTGGGGGTCGCCCACACGACGGCGAGATGGCTGGCGGCCGCGCCCGCCGACTCGCAGCCGGAGCGCAGGGCGCTGGCGATCGCGTCCCGCCTCGTCTTCGGCTTGATACTGGTCGGCCTGGCCGTGCCGTACCTGTCCGGCCGGATCCTCAACCCGGGCTCGTTCGTCGCGGTGCCGCGCTACTGGTATCAGGTGGCGGACTACCTGGCCGCGCATTCGCCCCGCAACGCGGCGCTGGTGGTGCCCGCGGACGCGCACGGCCAGTACGTGTGGGGCGATCCGATCGACGACCCGCTGGTGGCGCTGGGAACCTCGCCGTGGGTGGCGCAGGGGCTGGTGCCCTACGGCGGCGCGGGGTCGCAGCTCGTGCTCCAGACGGCGGAGAACGCCATCGAGTCCGGCCAGCAGGTGCCTGGTCTCGGCCCCTACCTGCAACGGGCCGGCATCCGCTACGTCGTGGTCCGGAACGACCTGGATCCGCAGCAGATCGGCTACACCCCGCCGGGGGTGGTGCACCAGACGCTGGCGCTGTCCGGGTTCACCCGGGTCGCCGCGTTCGGATCGGCCGAGATCTACGCGGTGACGGGCCCGGTGTCAGGCCCTGGGGCCAGCCAGCCGCCCAGCCCCGTCAGCACGTTCCCGGTCAGCCAGACGGTGCTGGTCAACGGCGGACCGGACTCGCTGCTCCAGCTCGCGGGGCAGCATCTGCTCGGACCGGGCCAGCCGGCCATCGTCGCCGGGGACCCGCTGCCGGCCCCAGCCGCGGGCGCTGCCCCTGGCTGGCCCGCCCGGTGGGCGGTCACCGACGGGCTGCGGCGGGCCGACCAGGCGACCGGCCTGATCAACTCCAACATCTCCTACACCTACACGGCCACCGAGAACAACCCGGTGGACAGCCAGCTCGGCGGAGCCGGCGGGCCGCCCCGCCAGTACCTGCCGGTACCCGCGGCCGGCCACCAGACCAAGGCCGTCCTGTCCGGCGCCGCGCAGGTAACGGTGTCGTCCTACGGCTCATGGCTGGCCGACACCCAGCAAGATGATCCGGTCAGCGCGTTCGACCGCAACCCGGCGACGGCCTGGACCGAAGGCAGCGCGACGACCCCGGTCGGGCAGTGGATCCAGATCACCTTCGATCACCAGGTGAACCTGCCCGCCAGCGTCGGGATACGCCTGCTTGACGACAACCCGTCGCGGGAGATCGCCACCCGGCTCCGGGTGTCCACGGCGGCGGGGAGCACCACGACCAGCGTCGCCGCGACCGGCCGGACCCAGCCGCTGCACGTCGTGCCCGGCCGGTCCGGCTGGCTGCGGATCACGATCGCGGGTGCCGGCCGGGTCACTCCGGGCGGACCCGGCGCCGGGATTGCGGACGTGCTCGTTCCCGGTGTCCGCGTCACCCGGCTGCTGCAGCCGGCCGAGGATCAGGCGGGCCAGCGGGCCGCGCAGGTGAGCTTCTCCTTCCACCAGCAGGTGCCGTCGCCGGTCACCTACGCCGACCCGGCCGGCGCCGCGCCGATGGCCCGCACCTTCACCGTTCCCCAGCCGGTTACCCTGCGGCTCAGCGCCACCGCGCTGGCGGTGCCGGGGACCGGTCTCGACGCGCTGCTCGACCGGATTCCCCCGCCGGGACGCGGGATCCTTCAGGTCAGCGTGGCCACGGCACGCTCGTGGGCCGGTCCGGCCAGCCTGTTCCGGGGCAGCCAGCCGCTGATCGCCGACAACGCGGATCCCGTCATCCACCTGAGCTGGCATGGCCGGCGCCAGATCCGTTCGCTGATCGTGCAGACGGCGGGCGGCTCCGTGCCGCAGACCGTCGAGATTTCCAGCCCGGACGGTACCCGGCAGGCGGAGATCGGGTTCGGCGGCCTGGTCACGTTCAAGCGGCCGCTGACCACCGACCGGATCGACGTGTCGTTCCCGCGCGTGCAGCAGGCCACCACGATCAGCTCGACCAGTCAGGTCAGCACGCTCCCGGTGGAGCTGTCGCGGCTGCGGCTGCCCGCCCTGGCGAAGCTGCGCGTGGGCGCGCCGAGCGCCTCCACGCCGGTCAACCTGGCTTGCGGCCAGGGCCCGGAGCTGCGGATCGACGGCCAGGCCTACCCGACCGCGGTCCGCGGCACGCTCGGCCAGCTCACCGGTTTCCGTCCGCTCAAGGTACGGCTGTGCACCCCGGACGGCACGCTGGCCCTCGGCCCCGGCCGGCACACCCTGACCGCGGCGGCCCCCAGCCCGTTCGCGGTCACCGACCTCAGCCTGACCGGGGCCGGGGCCGGGGCCGATGGCGGGGGCGGGGGCGCATCAGCGTCCGCCGCGGCGCGCACGGTCACCGTCGGCCGCTGGCAGCCGGACCAGCGCCAGCTCACCGTCGGCCCGGGCCCCGCCTCCTACCTTGAGGTCCACGAGAACTACAGCGCCGGCTGGGCGGCCACGCTGAACGGGCACCAGCTGAAACCGGTCTACCTGGACGGCTGGCAGCAGGGCTTCGTCGTGCCGGCCGGGACGGGCGGCACGGTCACGCTCAGCTTCCGCCCGGCGGCGTCGTATCATTTCGTCCTCGTCGGGTCGGTGGCCGCTCTCGCCATCCTCCTGGGCCTGGTGGCGTGGTCCCTCGTGTTCCGGTACGGGCGGGCGGCCCGGTACGCCGGGGTCCCGGGCGGTTCCGGGTCGGCCCGGTACGCCGCTCTGGGGTCGCTCGGCGTGGTCGCGCTGACGTTCGTGGCCGGCGGCCCGGCGGCGCTGGCCGCGGTCGCGGTCGTCGTCCTGGCCTGGCGGTGGCCGCGCTGGCAGTCGGTGCTGGCCTTCTCCGGGATCGCCGCCGCCGGCCTGCTCACCGCCACAGCGGCCC
>Ga0207663_10000560_pt1 | contig 16421 bp, 14 predicted proteins | sample LARL53metaG_FD_184346 | JGI IMG/M metagenome (GOLD analysis project Ga0207663, IMG submission 184346) | Corn, switchgrass and miscanthus rhizosphere microbial communities from Kellogg Biological Station, Michigan, USA - LAR L5-3 metaG... | ecosystem: Host-associated > Plants > Roots >...
GCGGATCAGCGCGCGCATGTCGCGCATCCCCGCCGGATCCAGGCCGGTCGCCGGCTCGTCCAGGATCAGCAGGCGCGGGTCGCGCAGCAGCGCCGCGGCGATCCCCAGTCGCTGGCGCATCCCGTGCGAGTAGCCGCCGACCCTGTGCCCAGCGCGTGGGCTCAGCTCGACGATCTTCAGCACCTCGGCGATGCGCTCCTTCGCGCCGCCGCCGTCCAGGGCGGCGAGCAGCTCCAAGTTCTTGCGCGCGCTCAGGTACGGGTAGAAGCGCGGCGCCTCCACGAACCCCGCGACGCCCTCCAGCGCGCGCGCCCCCTCGCGCATCGGGTCGCGCCCGAACAGCTCGACTGCGCCCTCGGTCGGCACGATCAGGCCGAGCGCCATGCGCAACGTCGTCGTCTTGCCCGCGCCGTTCGGCCCCAGAAACCCGTACACGTCGCCCGCGCGGACGTTCAGGTCGACGTGGTCGACCGCGAGCACCTCCTTGTAGCGCTTGACCAGACCGCGCGCCCGAACCGGCGGCGTGTCACCGGATGGGGTCCTCTCATGCAGGGCTGACGCGAGTGATGTGCCGTCCGTGGCCGGCGCCGCCTCGTCCGGCACGCTACAGGCCCCGCGCGACTGCCTCGATGGTCGCGGGCGTCACCGCTCCGACGAGCAGATAGCGCACGCCGGAGCGCTCGAAGCTGAGCAGCGTGCCGAGCGCCGTGGGCAGCTCGTTCGCTTCGACGTCGCCGACCTTGACCTTCTGCAGGCCTTCGGGCAGCGCCTGCGAGGACTGTTTGGCCCCTTCCTTCACCTTGCTTTCGATCACGGCGACTCCGGCGATACCGTGTCCATGGGACGTGACGTACGGGCGTTCGCCCGAGTGCGTGGACGGGGTGCCGGGCTTGGCGGCGACGGCGATTTCTTCGATCTTGGCGTTCGCGGGCGGCGTGAACTGAAATACCGAGCCGTCGACCGGCCCGTAGGAGACTTCGGTGGCGGCCAGCTCGATCACGGGAGAGGGGCTCGTCGAGGAGTACACCGCCGCGCGCAGCGGCACGCCGTGGACCGCATCCCAGGAGAGCTCGGCGCCGCCGATCAGGCTGCCGCCTTCCTTGGGGGAGACGCGCACGGTGTACGCGGCCTGGCCTGCGACGTTGGTGGGCGTCGCGCCGGACACGCTCGCGTGAGCGCTCAGATGGGAGATCGCTTCTTCGATCTTGGCGACGGTCGGGACTTCGTGGTGGGTGGTGTCGGCTTCTACGTCGGAGGCCTTTACCGAGCCATCATGCGCGGGCACTGTGTAGCGGTAGAACGTGTTCGAGGACGCGTCGTACACCGACACGGCATGGCCGTCGTAGAGCACCTGGGTATCGCCCTGTTCTGCCTGCAGTTCCAGGCGCACGCGGCCATCCTTGGCGATCCACAAGCGGCCGGAGGCGCCGGTCAGCAGCGGGTTGGATGACAGCCGGCCGGCTGTGTCACTGCCGCTGTTGCCCCCACTGCCGCCTGCGAGGTTGGCGCCTTCGAGCAGGTGATCGGTCAGCTGGACGCGCGCGCTGACGCCTTCCACGGGCGGCGCAGTGAGTGCGTCGTGGGCCGCGTCGGCGAGCGGCTTGGGGGGCGGCGTTGGTCCCGTCCCCAGCGCGAACGCGAGCGCCGTCACGGAGACGCCGGCGACGACCACCAACCCGCATAGGAACAGCAGGCGCGTCAACGGAAGTCTGCGAAGGAGATAGGTCATTGGACTCCCACGCTCAGAGTAGCGCCGCAGCTTGCGCGGAGCTAAAGACTCGGCCTCCGATCGCCAGACGGCCCCTATCGGCTGCGACGGCGGCGAGGCCGGTGTCCGTCGTCGCAACCGCTCGTCTGGCCACGGCAGTCGATATGGTCCCGGCCTGCATGGTCTATGTCTTCATCGCATTCTGGGCGCTGCTCGGCCTCGGCGTGTTCTTCGTCGCGATGCGCGGCGGCCCACGCGGCGCGCGTCAGTCGCTGCACACCGAATCGACGGCCAGCCGGCGCGTGGTGACGATCGGCGTCGTGCTGCTGTTCGCCTTCGGCCTGATCGTGCCCGGGCTTGTGCTCGCGTTCAACGCCGAGCACAAGGCGAGCGTCACGGTTGGCGGGCTACACCTGAACGCCGAACAGCAGAAGGGGCGTGAACTGTTCGCACGCTCGTGCGCCGTCTGCCACACGCTCGCCGCCACCAAGTCCGTCGGTCGCGTCGGCCCGAACCTCGACGTGCGCGTCGGCGAGGACATCTCCACGCCGGCCGGGCGCAAGGCGCTCGTGCTGGGGGCGATCGCCGAAGGCCGCGCCCGCGGACTCGGTCAGATGCCCGCCCAGCTGTATCAGGGCAAGGAAGCCGAACAGGTGGCGTCATTCGTCGCCGCCGTCGCCGGGCACTGAGCGGCGCTTTGGCCACCCGTCCATAGCGCCGATCGGGAGCCATCTACTAAGGTCCGCCGCGATGGCTGAGCAGCCGACACCGGAGCAGGCGCACACCGCCGAGGATGTCAAGGCGCTCGTGGCCGAGCACGACATTCGCTTCATCAGGTTCTGGTTCACCGACATCCTTGGCCAGCTGAAGTCGTTCTCGGTAGGCGCGGCCGAGCTCGATGACGCGTTCGAGGCGGGCATGGGCTTCGACGGGTCCTCGATCACGGGGTTCAACGCGATCGAGGAGTCCGACATGATCGCGATGCCCGACCCGCGTACGTTCGCGGTGCTGCCCTGGCGCCCGGCCGAGCAGGGCGTGGGGAGGATGTTCTGCGACATCGTCACGCCCGAGCGCACGCCGTATGAGGGCGACCCCCGTCATGTGCTGCGCCGGGCGCTCGAGCGGGCACACGCGATGGGCTTCGACACGTTCAACGTCGGTCCCGAGCTCGAGTACTTCCTGTTCCGCGACTCCCGCTCGACGGAGGTGCTCGACGAGGGCGGCTACTTCGATCTGACCACGCTCGACGCCGGCTCGGACGTGCGCCGCGAGACGGTGCTCGCGCTGGAGCAGCTCGGCATCCACGTGGAGTACACCCACCACGAGGTCGGCCCCTCGCAGCATGAGATCGACATGCGCTACTCAGACGCGCTGAAGATGGCCGACGACTGCATGACCTACCGCATCACGGTCAAGGAGTACGCGATGAAGTACGGCTGGCACGCGACGTTTATGCCCAAGCCGCTGTTCGGCGAGAACGGCTCGGGCATGCACACCCACCAGTCGCTGTTCTCCGGCGGGCGCAACGCGTTCTACGACCCCGACGATCAGTACTTCCTCTCAGACGTCGGCAAGGCGTTCATCGCCGGCCAGCTCAAGCACGCACGGGAGATCTGTGCGGTGTTCGCGCAGTGGGTCAACTCCTACAAGCGGCTCGTGCCCGGGTTCGAGGCGCCCGTGTACGTCGCCTGGTCGCGGCGCAACCGCTCGGCGCTCGTGCGCGTGCCGCTGTACCACCCGGGCCGGGAGAAGGCGACGCGTATGGAGCTGCGCTGCCCCGATCCCGCGTGCAATCCCTACCTGACGTTCGCGGCGCTGCTGCAGGCAGGGCTGGAGGGGATCGAGAAGGGTTACGAGCTGCCCGAGCCGATGGAGAAGAACCTGTACCACCTGTCCGGCGAGGAGCGCCGCCGTCTCGGCGTCGAGCAGCTGCCCGAATCGCTCGGCGAGGCGATCGAGCTCGCGGCCGAGTCGGAGCTGTTGCTGCGCACGCTCGGCGAGCACATGTTCAACCGCTACGTCGAGATCAAGCGCCAGGAGTGGGAGGACTACCGCGTTCAGGTCACGCGCTGGGAGCTCGACCGCTATCTGGCGATCCTTTAGACGTTCCGACGTGACGCCGGATCGCGCGGTCCGCCGCGGTGGCGCCCGACTCAGACTCCGGGGCCCTACTCAGACTCCGGGGTTACCGGGTACCGCGCAGGCGATCGGGCGAGCGGGGGCGAAGTGCCAGTGCAGCGCCTGCAGCAGGTGTCCGAACGCGGTCGGATGGCGGGGCGCGATCTCGTGCAGCAGGCGCAGAACCGAGGCGGCCTGGCGCTCGTGCTCCCGATCGCCGGTCAGCTGTGCCAGGCGCAGCAGACCCATCGCTGCGCTGGAGCCCCCCGCTGGGATCGGCGTGTCCTCCAGATCCTTGCGCCGCGCGATCAGAGCGTCGCCGTCCGCAGCGGTCGAGTAGAACCCGCCGTTCTCCGGGTCGGCAAACCGAGCGATCAGCGTCTCCGCGAGTGCCGTCGCCTCCGTGAGCCAGCGCTCCTCGCAACTCGCTTCAAACAGCGTGATCAGCGCCTCCAGCAGATATGCATGGTCCTCCAGGTAGGCGCCGATCTTGGCCTGGCCGTGGTTGAAGGTGCGTAGCAGGCGACCGTCCGCGTCGCGCAGCTCACCGAGGACGAACTCTGCGCAGGCGACGGCGGCCTCGGCATAGCGAGGCTCTCCGAGCACGGCTCCGGCATCGGCCAGGGCGGAGATCATCAACGCGTTCCACGAGGTCAGACGCTTGTCGTCCAGTCCGGGGCGCGCGCGACGTTCGCGTACCTGCAGCAGACGGGCGCGGATGCGCTCCCGCACGGCTTCCTCAGGCTGATTCATCTCCGCGGGCTCACTTGTCTCTGCGGGCTCACTCGCCTCTGCGGGGTCACTTGTCTCTGCGGGCGGCGTGTTCCCCGACGCGGCTGCCCGCGCCACCGCCGTCAACCGACCCCTGTCCTCCAAGACGTTCAGGCCCGGCTCAGGATGGTGGGGATCGACGAAGTTGCCCTGCTCAGTGGCCCCGAACCACGCGATCGCCGTCTCGGCATCGTCGCCGAGCACGTCTCGCAGCTCGGCGACCGTCCATACGTAGAAGCGTCCCTCGACGCCCTCCGAGTCGGCGTCGAGCGCGGAGTAGAACCCGCCCTCCGGGCCGCGCATCTCCCGCAGCGCCCAGTCGAGCGTATCGCGGCAGACCTGCTTCAGACGAGGCTCGCCGCTCAGCTGCCAGCCGTGTAGGTACGCCCGTGCGAGCAGGGCGTTGTCGTAGAGCATCTTCTCGAAATGCGGCACCGTCCAGGCGGCGTCCACGCTGTAGCGCGCGAACCCACCGCCGAGCTGATCGTGTATCCCGCCGCTCGCCATCGCGTGCAGCGTGTGCAGCGCCATCGCGTGCTCTCCGCGCAGCAGCAACAGCTCGATGACGGAAGCCTGCGGGAACTTGGGGGCGCCGCCGAAGCCGCCGCCCGAAGCGTCGAATGTCGCTCTCAGCCGAGCGACGGCCTCCTCGAGCGCATCCTCTCGCAGGGGCTCGGACGAGGGCGTCAGCTGAGCGCCGCCGGACAGCCGCTCGCGCAGGCGCTCCCCGCCCTCGCGGATCTCCCCGCTACGCTGGCTCCACGCCTCGTCGATCGCCTGCAGCACCTGCGTCCACGCCGGCATCCCGGGGCGCGGGTCGGGCGGGAAGTAGGTGCCGCCGTAGAACGGCAGCTGCTCGGGCGTGAGGAACACGTTCAATGGCCAGCCGCCGTGGCCGGTCATGCTCTGGACCGCCTCCATGTACAGGGCGTCCACATCCGGACGCTCCTCGCGGTCGACCTTGACGCATACGAACCCCTCGTTCATCAGCGCCGCCGTGCGCTCGTCCTCGAACGACTCCCGCTCCATCACATGGCACCAGTGACAGGCCGAGTAGCCGATCGACACCAGCAGCGGCTTGTCCTGCTCGCGCGCCAGCGCCAGCGCCGCGGGTCCCCACGGCAGCCAGTCGACCGGATTGTCGGCGTGCTGACGCAGGTATGGCGAGGTCTCCTCGGCGAGCGCGTTCGACATTCACACCAGCGTACTCACGGTGGAACGCCGTACATGTCGCGCCCGGGAGCCGTATCGCGGTGTCGTGTCGCGGTCTCAGCGCACGCGGGCAAGTCCCGGCAGGGGAAAGACGGTCCTGCCCAAGGGCCATTCGCCGCCTGCCGACACTCGCGCGAGCTTGACCTTGGCGATCACCACGTCAAACCGCTTGCCGCCGAGCTTGCCGCTGACCGCCTTGCCGGAGCCGATCCTGATCGCTCCAGGCGACGCCGCCGAGCCGGAGATGCGGATCGTGGCCGTCTGCAGCTGACCGTTCTTGACCGGGAACCTTCCGCTCAGCCGTACGCCCGATACGAACGAGAAGTTGTGCAGCGTCACCGAGGAGGCGTCGAGCCGAGCGTAGCCGCCGTGCAGGCCGCCGAAGCTGGAGCCGACTGGCAGTTCCGCGTTGGCCTGTAGCGTCGCGCCGATCACCTGGCGGTCGAGATCGAGAATCGTGTCCAGCACGGCCGTCAGCGTCTGACCGGGCTTGCCGCCCAGCACGGACGGCGGGTGGATGTAGGCGAGCCTGGTGGGGGTGATCGGCGTGGGGGTGAAGATGTTCTGAGCCGGCGCGCAGGGCTCCACGGTCGTCCCGCCGAAAAACTGCGCGACCGCCAGCTCAGCGCAGCCGCTGAAGTCGCTGCCGAGCACCGAGTGACCGGTAAACGGGACGATCAGCAGCTGTGAGCCCTGGATCTGCGCGGCGACGCGCCGTGCGTTCGCCGTCGGCGTGCGCAGATCCTGTGCGCCGGAGAGGATCAGCGTGGGCACATCCGGCAGAGCGCCTGGCGCGGGCGGCGGGGGGGAGGCGTCGGGCCAGCTTGCGCAGACGGACACCAGGCTCGCGCTGAGCGCCGTGCTCGCGTCGAACGGGAAGAAGTCACCGCTCGGCAGGCCACGCAGCGCGCCGAGCGCTTCCGCCAGGCGTGTCGATGACGAGGCCGAGCGTTGCCACGGGAACGGCAGCTCCTCGCAAGAAGTGTCGACAAACAACGTTTCATCGATCGACTCCGTGCTTTCGACCGGTTGTTTGCCGGGCACGTTCGGGATCAGACCCTTCGACAGCAGCTCCAGTCGCAGCAGCGGATCGGGATCGTGACGCAGGGCGGAGACAGTGGCCGCCGGCAGCAGCGCGCGCAGGGCCGGGTTCAGGTCGCCCGCCTGCAGGATGCCGAGCAGGCTCGTCTCGCTCAGCTTCACCCTGTGTCGGTGGCCCGAGCCGTCGTAGACCGAGCCGCTTAGGGCGTGCTTGCGCAGCTGCGCAACCAGCCGCGCGAGATCTGCGATCGGATTCGAGGTGATCCCGGCGCAGGCGCGGTTCGCGCACAGCTCGCCCAGCACCCCGCCGATCGCCTGGAACGTAGGGATTGCAAACGGTTCGGGGCCGTCACTCGGGACGACCGAGTCGAGCACGAGCGCTTCCACGAACTGGGGATAGCGTTCGGCATACTCGAGCGCGACCTTCGTCCCGTATGAGGTTCCGTACAGCACGAGCTTCTGGTAGCCGCCCGCCTGCCGGATCGCCTCGATGTCCGCGACCGATTCCTGAGTGGTGTACACGCCGCGCGCGGGCCCCAGCTGCTGCGCGCAGCGCGCGAGGAGTTCGCCGACTGAATGCGCGTGTTCGACTTCGCCTGAGCTGCTCAGCGCGGAGCAGCTCAGCGGGCTCGATTCGCCAGTGCCGCGCTGGTCGAACACGATCAGATCGCGCGATCCCAGCGCCGGGGCGATCGCTTTGGCGACGAATTCTCCAAGTCCCAGTGCCGACTGGCCGGGGCCGCCCGCGAGCGCGACGACGGCATCCCTGCTCGGGCTGAATCCCGCCGGCCTGCGCTCGAGCTTCAGCGAAACCGTGCCGGAGATTTGACCGCCGCGATCCAGTGGCACGGGTACGGTCGTGCAGGAGAAGCCCGCCGGGGCGTTGCTCGGACAGGGCGTTGAGCTAAGGGACGCGCTCGAGGAGGACGGCCAGCTTGCGAGCGCCGGCACGAGCAGCAGAGCCGCCACTAGCGAGCTTGAGGCTGGCCTGCGCATTTGTGCGGACAATAGCGGCACTCGTGGCGGCTGCGTCGAGGCTATGACCGGTCTGCACATGCCGCCCGCCCAGCGTGCCGGACAACGCCCGGCGGCCCCCGGCAGATCGCGGATAGGCCCGCAACGTGCCGTGCGCGGCCGCCGGCCCGCCGATATGGAGCACGGCTTCGGTCGCCGTGAGCTTCCCCGAGACGGTCACACCCGGCACGTAGGAGTAATCGTGGAGTATGAGCCCCGCGCGCGCCGTCCCCGCCCACCCGGCGCGCAGGCCGCCGACTCGCAGCGAGATGAGATTGCCGATATCGCCAGACACGAGCGCGCCCAGCGCGCGCACCGCCACCTGGCGCAGGAAGTCGCCCAGCGTCAACGCCACTGCCGTCAGCGTGCGTGCGGGCAACCCGCGGTAACCCTTGGCGGGCTGTACGTCGGACAGGCGCGCCGGCGCGAGCGGGGTCAGCCTAAGCAGGCCCAGGATCTCCGCACCGCCGGTACAGGACTTGATCGGCGATGGCTTGAACAGCGCCTGCAACGCTTTGCTCGCGCACCCACTGAGGTCACTGCCGAGGACGGAATGTCCAACTCCGGGCACGATCAGCAGGTGCGAGCCGGGAATCTGTGCGGCGACTTCGCGTGCGTTCGAGGTCGGTGTGCGCAGATCGTCGGCACCGCTCAGGATCAGCGTGGGCACGCCTGGCAGCGGCGCCTGTACGGGCGTGGGGGTCGGCAGTGTGTACGGCCAGAACGCGCACTCGGGCATGTCGCTTATGTCGAGCACGCTCGCCGCTCCGAACGGCGCGATCCGGCTCGCGGACAGCGCCTTGATCTGCGCTCTCGCTTCGGCCAGGCGCTTGGTGGGACTGGAGGAGCGGTTCCACGGGAACAGCTCCTCTTCGCAGCTGGTGGTGAAGTACAGGGGCGTATCGAAGCTCTCACTCGGGTTTTCCTCCTCACCGCCTTCACCTCGTTCCGCGGCATCGTGCAGCAGACGCGCAAACGGCGCCATGTCGCCATGGGCCGCGGAGCGCGCCGCCGCGGGAAATTCAGCGCGCAGCGTCGGTTCGAGATCGCCGGCGATCAGGACATCGAGCAGCTCGTTCGAGGAGATGTGCAGCGTATGGGCGCGTCCATCGCCGTCGATCCAGCGGCCACGCAGCGCACGAGCGCCTCCGCCCATCCGTCTGAGGACCCGCGCGAGGTCGGCGGCCGGTTCGGGAGTGATGTGCGCGCACGCGCGCGCCGCACACAGCTGACGCAGCACGCGGGGGATTGCCGCGAACGTGGACAGCTGCAGCGGTTCCGGCCCGTTGGGAGGCACGACCGAGTCGAGCACGAGCGCACCGACATGGGTCGGGTAGGCCTGCGCGTAGCGCTCCGCCACCTTCGTCCCGTATGACGTCCCGTACAGCACGAGCTTTTCGTAGCCGCCCGCCTGCCGGATCGCCTCGATGTCCGCGACGGTCTGGGCGGTCGTGTAGTCCGTGCGCGTCGCCCCGATCTGGCCGGCGCATTCGGCGATCTCCTGGCCGGCGGGGCCGCCGTCGCTCAGTTCGAAGCGGTGACACGACAGCGGGTGTGACAGGCCGATCCCGCGCTGGTCGAACACGATCAAATCGCGTGTGGCCGCGATCGGCCCGAGCAGGTGCGCGAACTGCCCGGCGAACGGGATCGCCGCCTGGCCCGGACCGCCCGCGAGCGCGATCACCGCTTCGCGTGCTTCTCCGACCGGCGCGCGATGGCGGCGCATCGCCAGCGTGATCGTGCCCGGCGTTGCTCCGCTCGGATCCAGCTGCACCGTCAGGTGTCCGCACGCGACATCGTTGCTGTTGCCGCATGGCGCCCACGCGATCTGAGCCTGGACGCTCGTGGCCCAGCCACATGTGGCCGCCACCGTCAGAAGCGCGACGACGAAGCTCCTGACGGTGTGCCGCATAAAGCGAAATCTAGTCGATCGATCCTGGGGCCGCACCCATCGGACGGCTGGTCGAAGGGACGGGAGCTATGTTTATCTTTGACGTTGACCGCGCGTGTGCGCGCACGCGCGCGTATTGGCGTCTCTTTATACGACTGGCGTCTGGCGTCTCTTTTTCTAGGGCCATCCACCAATGACCGAACGTGACACTTTCTCCGCGCTCGGAGCGCCGCCCGCGATCGGCCCGTACAGCCATGCGGTCAGCGCGGCGGGGCTGTTGTTCTGCTCGGGACAGATCCCGCTCGATCCGGTCAGCGGCGAGCTGGTCGGCGAGACGCCGGGCGAGCAGGCGCGACAGTGCCTGGAGAACCTGCGCGAGGTATGCGCGGCTGCCGGCGCCTCGCTGCAACGGGCCGTGCGGTTGACGATCTACACGACGAGCCTGGGCAACTTTGCTGAGATCAACGAGGTGTATGGCTCGTTCTTCGCCGAGCATCCACCCGCACGGGCGACGGTCGGCGTGGCGGCGCTGCCGCAAGGCGCCTATGTGGAGATCGACGCGATCGTCGCGCTATAGGCGTTGGCGCCAGCCGGGTCGGGTGGGTCAGAAGAAGGGTCGGCGGGCTCGGCTGCATAGAGCGCACGGCTGAGCAGGTGCCAGAGCGTGGCCCGCTCCTCCGCGTCGAGGGCCTGCAGCACCTCGTCCTCGATCTCTTCCTGGGCGTGCTCGGCGCTGTCCAGCGCCTTGCGCCCCGCTGGGGTCAGCTCGACCAGGTGGCGGCGGCGATCGGTTGGATCGCGACGGCGCGCGACATGCCCCAGGTCCTCGAGCTCGTTGAGCAGCAGGACGATGTTGTTGGCGTCCATGCACAGCGCGTCGGCGAGCTCCTGCTGGGGGCCGCCGTCGTGGTCACGTACGTAGCTGAGCGTCATCAAATGGCGCAGGTGCATGCCCAGCAGCTCCTCGCTGCTGCGCCGGTAGACCTGCTTGGCCAGGCGCGTAAGCAGCACCATCGAGCCCGGAGCACATGCCCTCTCGGCACCCATGTCGCCAGATTTATACACCACTTTGCATCACTCGTCACTTTACCAGGCATCATAAATATTTTGTAGATCATACCTGCAGCAAGGATGATCCATGCTATGGTGCTTCCCTCGCCCAACCGAAAGGGAGCCGCATAGTCATGAGCACCGCCGTCGATCAGCTCGAGAACCGCAATTACGACGCCGTCGATGCCTCGCGGCGCAGTGAGCGCCGCCGCTGGATCGCCCTCGCAGTTCTCTGCCTCGGCCAGCTGATGATGGTGCTCGACGCGACGATCGTCAACGTCGCGCTGCCCTCGATTCAGCGCGATCTGCACTTCACGCAGAGCAACCTCACATGGGTGATGAACGGCTACCTGATCACGTTCGGCGGATTTCTGCTGCTCGCCGGCAGGATGGGCGACCTGGTTGGACGCAAGAAAGTGTTCCTCGCCGGGCTCGTCCTGTTCATCGCGGCCTCGGTGCTGTGCGGCGTCGCCGACAGCCAAGCGATGCTGATCGCCGCGCGCTTCGTCCAGGGGATCGGCGGCGCCGTGGCCTCGGCGGTGATCCTGGCGATCATCGTCACCGAGTTTCCCGAGCGCGCCGAGCAGGCGAAGGCGATGGGCATGTACGCGTTCGTCTCCGCCGGAGGCGGCTCGATCGGGCTGCTGGCCGGCGGCGCGCTGACGCAGTCGCTGGACTGGCACTGGATCTTCTTCGTCAACGTCCCGATCGGCCTGATCGCGTTCCTGCTGGGATCGGCCCTGATCGAGGAGAACGAGGGCATCGGCCTGGCCGGCGGCGTCGACGTGGTGGGGTCTGTCCTGATCACGCTGTCCACGATGCTGGGAGCGTTCGCGATCGTCAAGTCCACCGAATATGGGCTGTTCTCGGCGCGCACGCTGGGTATCGGCGGTATCTCGCTGGCGCTGCTCGGGGCGTTCTTCGCGGTGGAGGCGCGCGTGGCCAACCCAATCATGCCGCTGCGCATCCTGCGCCTGCGGATGTTGATGGGCTCGAGCCTCGTGCGTGGTCTGCTCGTCACGGGCATGTTCTCGGCGTTCTTCCTCGGCTCGCTGTACCTCGAGCGCGTGCTCGGGTACGACGCGATCGACACCGGCCTCGCGTTTCTGCCATTGACGATTGCGATCGCCGCGCTGTCGATGGGCATCTCGGCGATGGCGGTCGGTCGCTTCGGTCCGCTGCCCACGCTGGTGAGCGGTCTCGTCGGGATCGTCGTCGGCCTGCTGCTGCTTGCGAGCCAGGGCGTTCACGCGAGCTACTTCCCGGGCCTGTTCTTCGCGTTTCTGGCGCTCGGGCTCGGCGCCGGCGCATCGTTCCTGCCGCTGCTGACGATGGGGATGGCCGACGCCCCCGCGCGGGACGCCGGGCTGGCATCGGGGATCATCAACGTCTCGGTGCAGCTGTTCGGCGCGATCGGCCTGGCGACGCTCGGCACGATCGCGACCGACCACTCCAAGACGTTGAGCGCCAGCGGACACTCACTCGCCAGCGCGCTCACCGGCGGGTATCACCTCGCCTATGTTGTTGGCGCGATATGCGTGGGGCTTGGGATCGTCGCCTCGCTGCTGATCCTGCGGCCCCCCGCGGGGGCCGTGCCGCAGGAGACGCATGAGCGCGAGCACGAGCGCGTTGGCGCTGCAGCGCAGCCCGCCTGAGCTCGGCGAGGCCGGGCCGGCTGGCCCGGCCTCGGCCCGATCCACGCTCAGGCACGCGGCGGCCAGATCAGCTCGTCCTCAGCTGTGCCCGCCTGATCTTGCCGCTCGCGGTCTTTGGCAGCTCGGCTGCGAACTCGACGATGCGGGGGTACTTGTACGGTGCGGTCTCACGCTTGACGTGCTCCTGCAGCTCGCTCGCCAGGGCGGACGACGGATTGTGACCATCCCGCAGCACGACCACGGCGCGCACGACCGATCCGCGCTCCTCGTCTGGGGCCGCCACCGCGGCGGCCTCGGCCACCGCGGGATGCGCGACCAGCGCGGACTCGACCTCGAACGGACCGATGCGGTAGCCGGCGGAGACGATCACGTCGTCGCCGCGGCCCTCGAACCACAGATAGCCGTCATCGCCCTCGCGCACACGGTCGCCAGTGCGCCAGGCCCCGCCGGCGCGGCGATCCGTCACCCGCCAAGAGCGCCGGGCTCCGTCCTCGCTGGCAGAGGACGAATCGACCAGCACGTCCTCGCCCAGATAGCCGAGGAAGAACGTCGGCACCGTCAGCGGGTCGGCGATCAGCTCGCCGTCGCTCACCGTCAGTCCCAGCCCTGGCAGCGGCCTGCCCATCGAGCCCGGACGGGCCTCCTCGCCATGGGCCATCCCGGTCAGCTGTCCGGTCTCGGTCTGGCCGTACCCGTCGCGGATCTCGAGGCTCGTCACCTCGCGCCAAGCCCGTTGCACCTCCGGGTTCAGCGCCTCGCCGGCGGCCACCATCGTGCGCAGACATGGCAGCGCGCGCAGGGTCGTGCGCTTGGCGATCACGCGGTACTCGGTCGGCGCCATGCACAGCACGCTCACGCGCTCGCGCTCCAACAGCTCCAGCCGCTCGGACGGATCGAACCGGGCGTCGTGCAGCAGCGCGCCCGCACTCGACAGCCATGGCGCGATGAACACGTTGCGCGCCGACTTGCTCCAGCCCGACGCGGCCGTGCACCACACCAGCTCGCCCGCGCGTGCGCCGAGCCAGCGCTCGGCCTGCAGGCGCTGGCCGGGCAGGTAGCGCTGCGCGTGCACGACCGCCTTCGGCTCTCCCGCGGTGCCACTCGTGAACGTGATCAGACACGGGTCCTCGGCGGTGAGCTCGATCGCGGGCGCGGGCTCGGCCGCGAAGAGGGTCTCGTCAGGCACGAGCACGACCGTGCAGTCCGGCTGGGCCGTCTCCAGCTCGGCGCGGTTGCGCTCGTCGGCCACGATCAGCGAGGGGCAGATCACGTCGATGCGCAAGCGCAGATCTTTTGCGCGCAGCTGCTCGGTGCATGGCAGCACGACGGCGCCGATGCGCATGCAAGCGCACATCGCCATCACCCACTCGGGACGGTTGCCGATCAGCGTCATCACCACGTCGCCGCGGCCGATCCCGCGTGCGCGCAGCGTCCCCGCCAGACGCGCGCTGCGCTCGGCCACCTCGCCGAACGTCCACTCGCGCCGCGATCCGTCGCGAGTCAGCTCGACGAGCGCGAGATCCTGCGCCGGGAGCCGGTCGAGCACATCGCGCACGAAGTTCACGCCGGTATTCTCCCTAGGAGAGCCGACAACGACCCTGGAGGCGCTGAGCGCATGGCCGTAGCCGCCGAGCCGTACACCGAGAAGACCGACGAGCAGCGGGCGATCACCGAGATGGTGCGCCAGTTCGCCGACGAGCAGATCCTGCCGAACGCCGAGCACTTCGACCACGAGGACTCCTTCCCCGAGCCGATCGTGCAGCAGATGAAGGAGCTCGGCCTGTTCGGGGTGACGATCCCCGAAGAGTACGGCGGCATGGGACTCGACCTGACGACGTACGCGATGATCGTCGAGGAGCTCTCGCGCGGCTGGATCTCGATCTCGGGCGTCGTCAACACGCACTTCATCGGCTCGTACCTGCTGATGAAGTTCGGCTCCGACGAGCAGCGCCAGAAGTACCTGCCGCGCATGGCCACGGGCGAGATCAGGGCGGCGTTTTCGCTGTCCGAGCCCGAGCTCGGCTCGGACGTGCAGGCGATCAAAACCTCCGCACGCAAGGGTGAGGACGGTAAGTACGAGATCAATGGCCAGAAGATGTGGGTCACGAACGGCCTGCTCAGCTCGCTTGTGTTCGTGCTCGTCAAGACGGACCCCGACGCCGAGCCGCGCCACCGCGGGTTCACGTGCTTCATCGCCGAGAAGGAGCCCGGCGCGAGCGAGAACACGGGCGAGCACGCCGGGCTGAACGTGCCTCCGAAGATCAAGAAGCTCGGCTACAAGGGCGTCGAGTCGACCGAGCTGGTGTTCGACTCCTACCGCTGCCCCGCGGAGAATATCCTTGGGGGGGAGGATGCGGGACTGAACAAGGGGTTTGCGCAGATGATGGACGCCCTGGAGGTCGGCCGCGTCAACGTCGCCGCGCGCGGCGTCGGCATCGCCCAGCGCGCGCTGGAGCTCGCGCTGCGCTACTCACAGGAGCGCAAGACGTTCGGCAAGCCGATCTCCGAGCACCAGGCGATTCAGTTCAAGCTCGCCGACATGGCCACTCAGGTCGATGCCGCCCGCCTGCTTACGCTGCGCGCCGCACGCCTGAAGGACGCCGGCGAGCGCTCGGATCTGGAGGCCGGCATGGCCAAGCTGTTCGCCTCCGAGGCCGGGCGCTTCTGCGTCGAGGAGTCGTTTCGCATCCACGGGGGGTATGGCTACTCCAAGGAGTACGAGATCGAGCGGCTGTACCGCGACGCGCCATTGCTGTTGATTGGCGAGGGCACATCGGAGATCCAGCGTATGGTGATCGGGCGCAAGCTGTTGCAGCGTCATAAAGTCTAGAATCACTCGACTATCAGGCGTTCCTCCGCACAAACGCAGACGGGGGATGGGGTCCGGGGAGGTGGAGTGAAATGGCTGAAGACGCCAAGGCGCTGATCGAACTTGCCGCACGTAGGTTCATCGGCGAAGTACCAGCGCTGGAGCCGATCAAGCTGGTCGTCGGCGTCGAGCTGCGCGGACGTGGCGACGTGCAGCACTACCGCCTGGAGATGCCGGGCGTGAAGATCACCAAGGGCCCCGCGGCTGACGCCCGCGTGCGCGTGGACATGCGCCGCGAGTTCTTCAACGTGATGGCCCGCGAAGCCAAGGTCCCCGACTGGATCGAGGCGTTCACCTACGGCCAGGCCAAGGCATCCGGCCCCGAGCAGTTCCTGCGCCTGATCGTCAACGTCGTCGACAAGCAGCAGGAGCGCCAGCGCACGCGCAAGGCGCGTCGAGACGGTCGCTGAGCGGCGCGATGCGGCGTCCTCGGTCGCTCGCGTGCACAGCACGCCACGCTCCCTGCGTCCTTGCCTCGCTTGCCCAGCGACCGTCTCGATAGTGCCGTCAGTTAGTGATAGGCGGTCAGCTGCTGGGCCAGAAACGCGAGCGAGGCCAGCAGGAACAGGCACATCACGATCAGCGAGAAATTTTCGTTCATGCTCGGCCAGCCCTCCTACCTACAGGATAGGGGACAACGCGGTCGCGGGCCTCAAGCGAGGACGGCGCCGCCGTCGTAGAGCTTGATGACCTTGACCGCGCCGTCGGGCACGGCATCGAGACAGAGGCGGCAGAGCACGCACTCGTCCAGGTTCTGCTCGACCAGCTCCAGCGCGCCGGCGTCGCTCTGTGCGAAGATGTCCACCGGACAGGCCTCCGCCAGCTTGGCCGCCAGCGCCGCGTCGGCGGCGGCCGACGTTGCGACCTCGACGGCGATGAATGTCCCGTCGGCCCTCATGCTGGAGTCCCCTCGCTGGCCGTCGCGGGCGCGGCGTCGATGGTGGACCCGGTCCGCTCCGCGAGCTTGGCGCCGATCAGCTGGGGGATGTCCTCGATGCGCTCGGCGACCGTGATCCCGGCCTGGGCGAGCCGGGCGATCTTCTCGCCGGCGGTGTCCGCCTTGCCTTCCACGATCGTGCCGGCGTGGCCAAA
>Ga0207663_10000561_pt1 | contig 16418 bp, 16 predicted proteins | sample LARL53metaG_FD_184346 | JGI IMG/M metagenome (GOLD analysis project Ga0207663, IMG submission 184346) | Corn, switchgrass and miscanthus rhizosphere microbial communities from Kellogg Biological Station, Michigan, USA - LAR L5-3 metaG... | ecosystem: Host-associated > Plants > Roots >...
TGCTTGTGAATGACACGATCTCGGCGAGGCGGGCCTGTTCGAAACCAAAGGCAAGTGACGCGCATGCGGCCTCGGTCGCGTAGCCGTTGCCCCAAGCTGAGCGTGCCAAACGCCAGCCTATCTCTACCGCGGGAGTGAAGTGGGCGTCGAACGACGGCACCTCAAGACCGGCGAAGCCGATCAACTCGTCAGTCGCTCGTAGCTGCAGTGCCCACAGCCCGTAGCCGTAGTGTTCAAAGTCGGCCTCGATACGCTCGATGAGATTGTCACTTTGCTGCCGGGTGAGGCTGTCAGGGAAGTACTTCATTACCAGCGGGTCGGCATTGAGCGCGGCGAAGGGCTCGCGATCGGCGTCGTGCCAACGGCGAAGTATCAAACGCGGGGTGCTGAGCTCGTTGCGCTTGTCCATTCGACAAAGTCTGGCCGGCGCCGATCTGTGTAGTACACAAGGCCGACAAGACGTGCGCGCTATCGGAGGCACCCAGTGGTCCTACCGCTCGGCCTTGGGCGTGCCGTGCCTGCCGGGGCGTGGGACTCCACACGTGATCCTATTTAGCCCCGCTAGCCTGCAACACATGGGTGCCAACGACGGTCTACCGCAGGTCTCTTTCGCATCTGCCGCTGATTGGGAGGAGTGGCTCGAGAACAATCAGGCCGTGTCCGATGGAGTGTGGATCAAGATTGCCAAGAAGGGCGTTGACATCAAGAGCGTCCGTTATCCGGAGGTGCTCGAGAGCGCGCTCTGCTATGGGTGGATTGACGGACGGCGCGAGGCGCTCGATGAGCGGTACTTTCTCCAGCGGCTCACGCCGCGACGGCCGCGCAGCAGATGGTCGCGGATCAACCGCGAGAAGGCCGAACGGCTGATCGCGGACGGCAGAATGCGCCCAGCCGGCCTCGCAGAGGTCCAGCAGGCTGAGAGGGACGGCCGATGGGAGGCGGCCTACGAGGGTCAGAAGCGCATCGCCATCCCAGACGATCTCCAGCATGAGCTGGATGCACGCCCACAGGCAAGGGCGTTTTTCGCCGAGCTCAGCAGCCAGAACCGCTATGCGATCCTCTACCGCCTTCAGGAGGCCAAGAAGCCGGAGACGCGCGCGCGGCGACTGGCGAAGTTCGTCGCAATGCTGGAGGCGGGCGAGACGATCTATCCCTAGCCTGGGCAGCCGGGGGTGGCTGCGCGAGTGGTCGTGACCGGGCATGGAACGTCGGTCACCGAATCGGCGCGCAGACGGTCGCGGAAGCGCAGATAGCGCGCGAGCTCGCTGAGATCATCGACCAGGTGCAGACCTTCCGCCAAAGCTCGTTGCGCGGATGCTGCGCTTCCATCACGCGAGCGACTGTCTGCTGGGTGCTTCCAGCTCGAGCCTCGCGGAGCTCGCCGCCACCTGCGGCTACTCCGACCAGGCGCACCTCCACCGTGACTTCCGCGACTTCGCTCAGACCACTCCCACGGCCTACCTCTCCGAGCGGGTTACGTTTGCCTCCGACACATGTGTGCGAACATATGTCCGTATATCTTTGGATTCCTGATCTCTCGGCGCCGCCAGCGAGCAGCGCTGGAGCGGTGGCGAAGAACTGGTAGGGGGAAGGGGATCCCGTCGTCAGTCAGGTCTTGCGCTTCGCGGAGGGGTCCGGGGGCGTCATCTACGTAGGTCAGTGCGCCGTCACGGCTCTTGGCGCGTGTCAGGATCGTGCCCACGCCCGTGGCTTCGGCCTGCGCCACCAGATAGGCCTCGGCGAAGTCCAGGCGATCGACTTCGTAGACCTCCAGTGCGCGCAGCAGCGACGCGCGGTCGACGGTCTTGATCGACGGCAGCGCGATTGCTGCGCGCATCAGCTCGGCAATGCGTTGGCGCTCTACTTCGTAGAAGGACTCGAGCACGTAAACGCACTCGGCGACGACGACATCGGCGAGCATTAACTCCTCTGCCGCGGCCAGAGCAGTGGTCGCGCGAGCCGCCATCTCCGGCGGGTCGCCGGTCAGGTGTCGGATCACAACGTTGGTGTCCAGGAACGCGGTCAGTGCCGCCGTCCCGCGCGGTGCGCTCGGCTGGAGCGCAGCACCTCGTCCCACGGCGTCCCGCGCTTTGCGGTTGGAACCGGGACGCTGCCGGCGAGCTCGAGGAAGTCGGGGGTCTTGGCGATCACCGCGCGCGAGCGCTCGACCCGGAAGTGCAGATCGTCGCCTTCGTGTAGCTCCAGCGCGTCGCGTACGTCCTTCGGGATCGTGACTTGGCCCTTGGATGTGATCTTTGCGCTCGAATCCATGCGTCTCCTTACTAACAGGGAATAGTAAGGATAGCACGGTGACCCAGTACAGCTCTGTACGCTAGGCGGCCGAGGCGGGTCTGGCTGCAGATGCCGCTGATGTGTGCAAGCACGAGGCCGGTTGCCTCGATCGGGTCATGCCCCGCCGCGACTGCGATGACGAGACTGAGGCGGCTATGGCAGAGGACGGCAAGCTCCTTGGGGAGGCTCAGCATGTCGTGGTCGGTGGTGATGGTGCGCGCTGCTCATCGTTCCGCCTCCGGTTAAGATTGGCTTGGATACAGGCAAACAACCGATGGGCGCGGCGGGTTTCGAACCTGCGACCTCTCGCGTGTGAGGCGAGCGCTCTCCCACTGAGCTACGCGCCCTGGAGGGTTGAGTCTATTGGGGTTTGGGCGTCTGTGCCCACCTCGTACGGAGTCGCACGAGAGGCGCTGCTGTCCATTGCTGCCCACTCGCGTCGCTGATACTCGCTTCGTCTAGCTCCCGACCTAGCCCAACTCGTCGTCCTAGTCCGCCACCGGCCTTCGAGCAGACTGCTACTGACTCGTGACTTGGACCGGGTTCCACGGAGGCTGTGGTTAGGCCTGGCTCACACCAAGAAGGCGGCAGCATCGAGCGCACCTGGAAACCCGGCGCGCCGCCAGACGGGTGGATCTACTGACGTTCTCTGGCGCGCCGGCTACGCGTGCGCCAGCTCGCGCATCTGGCGCACGGGATGGCGGCCCAGCCGGCCTGAAATCGCGTATGGCGAGGCGTGTCCGGAGGTGCGATGGGCGACGTTGACGACGACGTGCCCCCGCAGCCGGTCTACCAGGCTGCGAGGGTGTGGCAGCAGCAGCAACTCGGCCTCTTCGCTGACGAGGACGGTCGGGTGGCCTTCGGTGAGGTTGCGCCAGAGCACATCGTCGGCCCACTCCTGATCCCCCGGAATGAACTCGACCTCATCGGGGTAACCGAGGTCGTCATCGCTGAGCGACGCGGCCATAAAGAGGTCCCAGGTCTTGTCGTAGACGGTGCTCATGGGGTGTTCTCCCAGCTACGAACGATATCGAACCAGCCTCCCCTGATCTTGACTTGGGCGGCGTGCATCGCGTCGTTCACGGACCCGTGTGTGACAATCGGCTCCTGCTTCTCGGAGCCGATGTAGTGGTGCTCGTGGTGCTCGGTCGGATCGTGGGCGTTGTCGAAGGTGCGCACCGTGTGCCACTCCCCGTCGCGTTCGACGAGCAGCACGATCGCATACTCGACAGGATGAGCGCTCGAGCGCTGAATCACGACGCGCACATCTGGGGCGAGGCGGTAGCGCCGAATCCGATCCTTGGGCATGGACGGACGATCTTAGGAAACGGTCAGGCGCTACGCTTTGTCTGTTACGAGCCAAACGCCGAGTGAGCCCAGAAGCGCAATCAGACCGGCTATGCGCCTCTTTGGTCTCGACAGACAAGCACCGCGACCCCCGTCTTTGCGCGAGATCTGGCTCTGGGCAGCAGCCTCTATGACCGGGCTTGTGGCAATGATCGCCGTAGGGCATGGGACGTTGCATGCGCTCGGGCTCACGCTGTTTGCCATTTGCGGAGGGGCTGCAGTTGGGGTCTCGCTGAGAAGACGCCGAATCATCTCCTCCAATACACGCTGACACGGGACAGGGACACTCCAGTCCTGCTTGTCCGGTTTGGGCAGCAGGCGGGCATTCCGCTGCCCAAACTCCGGCGAATCGCCCCCAATCCCGTCGCATCCGGACAACCAAGTGACGGCCGAACGCCCCCGCCGACACTGACAATCAGTGAATTGCGGACACCCCGCCAACTCGCGTGTGAAGCGAGCGCTCTCCCACTGAGCTACGCACCCTGGCACGCCGATTCTATTGCTCTAAGACAAACCGAACTCCTAAGACCCCAATCGAGCCCTGACATGCGGGTGCAGACGGTCGGTCGCCTCGGAGTACGCGCCGGCCAGTGCATCCACTTCGCTCTGGGTCAGCGTGCGCCCGAACGCCGATGGGCCGCCGAGTGAGCGGTAGCCGTCGCGCAGCTGCTCACCGACGTGGGCAAGATCGAAGTGGCCGTCATACACGCTCTCGATGTACAGCGCTGCGTTTTCCCGAGCGAACCGCGCGCTCGCGGGGGAGCCGTGCTCGATCTGATCGAGCGCCGCGCCGATCAACGTCCATCCGCGCGTGACCAGGCCGGTGTAGGTCCGGAACAGCCCCGCGAGCTGGGCGGACGGGCCCGTCAGGGAGGCCGCCTGGGCTTCGCTCAAAAGCGCTGGCGTCTGGATCTGCTTGGCGCTCGCCGCGGCGAGCGCGATCGGCGCGCGTGAGCTCGCCAGCGCCTGGGCGCCGGCGGGCAGGCCGCCCGCGACGAGCGGCCAGGCTCGCTTGGCCGCTGCCGCCTCGCGGGCAACGGGGCTCTCGACTTCCCGGAGGGCCCTGCTCACGGCGACCAGGTCTTCGCGCTCGAGCCTCAGTTCGGCGGGGGTCGCGGTCGTGCCGCCGCAACCGGACAGCCCGCCCGCGAGGATGCCGCTCAGCAGGAGCGCCAGCGCTGCGCTGCAGCCGGCCGCGGCGCGGCCGGCTGCAGGGGCAGTCCCGGAGAAGGGGATCCGGCCGGGGGCGCTTACGTGCCCAGCAGGTCGACCACGAACACCAGCGGTGCGTTCGGCGGGATCGTCGGGGGCGATCCTTTGGCGCCGTACGCGAGCGAGGCCGGGATGATCAGCTCACGCCTGCCTCCCACCTTCATGCCCACAATGCCCTGTTCCCAGCCGGGGATGACCTGACCCTTGCCAAGCGTGAATGGGAACGGTTCGTTTCGTTTCCATGATGCGTCGAACACCTTGCCGCCGTGGTAGAGCGCCCCGACGTAGTTGACGCTGACGGAGTCGCCGGTCTTTGCTGGGGGACCGGTTCCCGTGATGATGTCTTTGGTCTCGAGCTTGCTCGGCGCAGGACCGCTAGGCGGGGTGACGTGCGGTTCTTTCGACAATGGACCGCTCGTCGGAGTCTTCGCCGTCGTGGTGGTGCTCGTGCTCGTCGAGGTCGGCGGCGCGCTGGAGTTCACCAGCGCCTGGTCGGCCTTGCTCTCGTTGCCGACGGTGATCGTGCTGGAGCCGCCGGAGCTGCCACAGCCGGCGATCAAGGCCGCCGCGCCAAGCGCGGCGAGGCCGAAGGCATGGGTGCGGGCTCGTCGTGGGAGCCGGGGGGAGACGTCGCTGAAGTAGGTCACGGCGGGGCAGCCTAACGCAACTGGGGATGCGCGTGTGCAGTGCTCTCCTACTCGCTCGACGCGGCCGCGCGAGCCGGGCGCGTTGACGGACGCCGGCGGGTGTGCTCGTGCACTGCGCGCGCGGCCGAGTGGGCGGCCCGCGTGTCGCCTATGAGCCACCTCGTCAACTCGTCTGCGGAAACAGGCTGAGAGATCAGATGGCCCTGCCCGGTGTCGCAGCCGAGACTGACAAGGCGCTCCCATACCTGCTGGGTCTCGATGCCCTCCGCGACCACGTGCAGCCCCAGGTGCCCGGCCAGATCGATCGTCGTCCGCACGATCGCCTCGTCGCGGGCGCTGTCGCACATGCCGGTGATGAACGAGCGGTCGATCTTGATCTCGTTGGCCGGCAGCCTGGTCAGGTAGGCGATCGAGGCATGGCCGCTGCCGAAGTCGTCGATCGACACGCCCACACCCATCGACCGCAGGCGCTCCAGCACCTGGACCGCACGCTGAGGGTCCGCCATTGTGGCGCTCTCGGTCACCTCGATGGTGAGATCTCCCGGCCGGGCGCGGTGGCGGCGCAGCAGCTCGTCGATCTGCTGCGGCAGCTCGGGGTCGAGCAGGTTGCGGGCCGAGAGGTTGACCGAGCTGGTCAGGTGCAAGCCGAGCTCGCGCCAGCGGACGGTCTGGCGCAACGTCTGCTCGATCACGTGCAGAGCGACGGGGCCGATGAGCGAGGTCTGCTCGATCAACGGGACGAACTCGGCTGGCTCGAGCAGCCCACGTTCGGGGTGCTGCCAACGCAACAGCGCCTCGACTCCGACGATTCTCCCGCTTGCAAGCTCGGCCTTGGGTTGGTAACGCAGGATCAGCTCGCCGCGTTCCAGGGCAGGGTGGATCTGACCGATCAGCGCCAGTCGTGCCGCGTCGAAGCGGTCGTGCTCGGGCGCATAGACCTCGATGCGGCTGAGGTTGGACTTCGCTCGATAGAGCGCCATGTCGGCGCGTCGCAGCAGCATCTCGGGGCCGGCGGCGTGATCGGGAACGATGGCGATGCCGACACTCGCCTCGATATGCAGCGCGCCTCCGTCGAGCGCGCCTTCGTCGAGTGGAAACGGCGTCTCCAGACGCGACTGGATGTGGACGCCGGCCGCCCGCGCGTCGGTTGCATCCTCGACGCGTGGACACAGAACCGCGTACTCGTCCTCCCCCAGCCGCGCGACGAGTGCCTCGGGTCCGAGCTCCGAGCGCAGGCGCCAGCCGATCTCGCGCAGCACGGCGTCGCCAGTGCCATAGCCAAGGGTATCGTTGATCTCCTTGAATCCATCCACGTCCAGCAGCAGCACCGCCGCCGCCTCTCCACGAGCGTGCCCGCGGCGCAGCTCCACGGCGAGACGTTCGATGAACAGCGTGCGGTTCGGCAGACCGGTGAGCTGGTCGTAGCGGGCGAGTCGATCGTTCTCCTCCGCCTGACGGGCCAGCCGCCGCGACGCTCCGGCGACGATCCGGAACAGCACCGCCCACAGCAGCGTCAGACCAAGGAACACGACCAGTGCGATCGTGCGCTTGTCGCCGGCGATCGCCGCGGCGATTGGGCGGTAGCTCAAGTAGATCTCGAACACGCCGGCCGGCGGGGCGGACGGCGAGAAGCGCAGCGGCACATAGACCTCGACGAGCTGCCCGAGACCGACCTCGCTCGCGGTCTCCTCCCCAGTGCTCGGCGTGACGAACTCGGCCGCGTGCGGCCGTCCGGCCAGCGCGTCGCGCAGATCGTCGCTCGGTGGCAGCGTGCGTCCGATCAGCCGATGATCGTCGGAGTAGATCACCGTGTCATGGGTGTTCCATATCTTGATGCGCGCGAGGTCGCGGGCGGCCGAGCGAGCACTCAGCTGTTCGTCCAGGCTGCGCGCTTCCTTGAGGCCAAGGCCGTCGCGCAGGTCTCGTGGGGAGAGCTGCGGCTGGATGCCTACGCGCGCGATCAGATTGGCCGACTGGCCGGCGTCGGTAAGAGTCTGCCTGACGATCTGCGCCTGCAGGACGTGCGCCAGCACGAACCCCAGTGCGACGACCGGGATCAGGCTCAGCAGCGCGACCTTTTGGGTCAGGCTTAGGTGCATGCGTCGCAGACGCATAGACATCTATTCGGCAGATTCGATGAGATCTCAAATCTGAGAACATGCGGCGAAGGTCTCTACCGGCGTTCCGTTAGGATTGACGGCGGACCGTGCTAGGCGGGGAGATAGCGGCGCCCTGAACCCGCAATCCGCTCTAGCGGGGCTGAATCCCCCTCATAGGGGTTTTCGCCCCGGTCGCCCCGCCGCCGCGGGCGTCGATGGCTCGGGTCCCGCGCGGTGCCGGCTCGCGAACCAGGTCAGGTCCGGAAGGAAGCAGCCTTAAGCGAACACCGGCAGGCGCAGCGGGAGCTCCCGAGCCGGAGTCTTCGGCGGCGATCGGCGCCCGGGGTGCGGAGCCACGACGAGGGGTGCACGGTCCATACGCACCGCCGCTGAGAGCAGCGAGCACCGCCGGCTGAGAGCAGTCGTCTCGGAGCGGTGGATGGCTATGAGCAGCGCTTGAATATCAGCCACGAGCGGTTGGTCGCCGCCTCGCTGAACCCCGGTGGGACCGTGACGGGCAGGTGCGGGTCGTGGGAGTCGAGCACATAGTCGCGTTCGACTTGGACGCTCGCCGGATCGACGTACGTGCCGTAGGAGAGCTGGCTGACCTGAGCGCTGACGATGTTGACGGGGCTCGTCTTCAGGTACAGCGCCAGCAGCGGGATCGGCGCATGGTTGGGAACTCCCACCGGTCCGCATTCAAGCCCGACCGCGTGGCTGCGCACGAGCGCGACGAGGTCGTCTTCGATGCCCGTCTGGCGCGCCAGCGTGTCCAGCTCGTGGTGCGCCGACCGGTACTGACTCGGGGCATACGCGACCAGCGCCGCCAGCACGATCAGCCCGCCCGCCATCCACCAGCGTCGCCGCGGATCGCCTCGCTCAAGGAGCGTCCAGCCGAACACGCCGGCGCCGCAGAACACGCACAGGATCGCGGACGCAAGGAACGCGTAGCGCGTGTTGATCGGCAACCCCGCCGCGGCGAACACGGCGAACACGCCCACAGCGATCACCCCGACGATCGCGCCAACGATCGGATACCGACGAGATATCCGATCGTCCAGCACCCGCGCAGGCAGCCACAACAGCGACAGCACCCCACCGAGCGCCGCTCCGACGAGCACAGGCGGGCGCAGGATCTCGCCGATCCGCCGGGGGATGTACTCGGGCACGTGCGCGATACCCGTGATCCTGTCGAGCGCGTGGGCGGTGTGGCGTGTGTTCGTCAGCGACCACAGCGCGTCGCCGGTGATCAAAAGGTCGCTGAGCACCCACACCAGTGGGGCAGCCGCCGCGAGCAGCGTCAGGCCGGCGATCTCTCGCCGTGAGCGCCCGAGCCGCCCGACCACGCGCGCGGAGAGCCCGCGCCCTCCGTCCTCGCGCCCTCCGTTCTCTCGCCCTCCGTCCTCGCGCCCTCCGCCCGCGGAGGCTCGTCGATCGATATCGCCTGAACGCCGCTCGCGCCATGCGGGCCACGCGATCAGGTACAGCCAGTACAGACCCGAGAACACCCACGCCTCGGGGCGCAGCAGGCCGGCGAGCGCGAGCAGGCCCAGCACCGGCCATCCGGCGCGGGGACGGTGGGACTCGACGAGCAGGGCGCTGAGGACGAGCAGCAGGTAGGGGATGTCGATGTACGCGCGCACGCCATAGGACAGGATCGGCACGCGCGTGATCAGCAGCAGCGCGGCGAGCGCCCCGGCGGCGCGCCCGAACCAGCGTGCGGAGAGCGCGTAGATCACCCACGCGCACGCCGACAGCGCCAGGAACGCGAGCGCGACCGTCGCGTGCACCACGCCCGCCGGCCCGAGCGGTGCCAGCACAGCGCCGAGGATCTCGATCAGAGGATGGGGGGTGGGCGCGATCGGCACGGCGTACGCGGGCGTCGAGCCGCGCGAGAGCTGCCCGCCCCAGGCGAGCGCATAGAGGGTGTCGTAGTTGACGAACCCCACCCCCGCGAGCAAGCGCAACACGACTGCCCCGGCCACGATCGCCGCCGGGGTGGCAAGACGCTGGATCCAGACCCTCACGCGCGCGGACGCTATCTGCTCGGACGGCTTGCGAGCGCACTCGGCGTCGCCCGATCCGCTTGCGCGCGCGCGTGGATACGACGGCTCGATCCGGCGTGTGGGTGAGGGCCTGGCCGTGAGTAGACTCAACCGAACGGTGGCGAACGAGGCCAGAGCAGAGCAGCAGACAGCATCCCTGTACCGCAGGCACCGGCCACGCACGTTCGCTGAGGTCGTCGGCCAGGAGCCGGTCGTGCGCACGCTGCTGGGCGCGGTGCAGCGTGATCAGGTGCACCACGCGTACCTGTTCGTCGGCTCGCGCGGCACGGGCAAGACCTCGATGGCGAAGATCCTCGCCGCGTGCCTGAACTGCGAGCGCGGCCCCACGGTCGAGCCGTGCGGCGTGTGCGACTCGTGCACGGCGATCGCACGCGCGAGCTCGCTCGACGTGATCGAGATGGATGCGGCCTCGAACAACTCGGTCGACGACATCCGCGAGCTGCGCGACAGCGTCGCGTTCGCGCCCGTATCGGGCAGACGCAAGGTGTATATCCTCGACGAGGCCCACATGCTCTCGACGGCCGCCTGGAACGCGTTCCTGAAGACGCTCGAGGAGCCGCCCGCGAACACTGTGTTCGTGCTCGCCACGACCGAGGCCCAGAAGGTGCCCGCGACCGTTGTCGATCGCTGTCACCGGTTCGACTTTCAGCGCCCGACGGTCGAGCAGATCGCGCTCGTGCTGCGCCGCACGGCCGAGCGCGAGTCGATCGAGGTCCCGCCCGAGGCGATCGCCGCGCTCGCGCGCTCCGCCACGGGCAGCTTCAGGGACGCGCTCGGCACGCTCGAGCAGCTGCTCGCCTACAGCGGCAGCACGATCGCGCTGGAGGACGTGCTCGCGGTGCTGGGCGTGGCGGACGCCCAGCTACTGGAACGAGCCGTCGACGCGGTCGCGGACGCGGACGCGCGTGGAGCGCTGCTGGCGCTGGCGGAGTGCGCCGACTCCGGGCGCGACGCCGGCTCGTTCGCATCCGACCTGGAGACGCGCGCGCGCGAGCTGCTGGTCGTGCAGACCCTGGGTGAGATCCCACCAGAGCTGCAGCTCACGCCCGAGGCCGACGCCCAGCTGCTGGCCCAGGCCGAGCGTGTGCCGCACGCGACGGTCGTGCGCCTGCTGGAGCTGATCGGGAGCGCGCTCGAGTCCGTGCGCGCGGGCGCGGACGCGCGCACGAGCTTGGAGCTGGCGCTGGTGAAGGCCGCCAGGCCCGAGGTCGACGCCACGACGCGAGCGTTGCTCGCCCGCATCGAGCGGCTGGAGGGAGGAGGGGTCTCGGCGCAGCCTGTGACCGAAGCCTCGCATCCCCTGCCTGACGAGAACAAGACAGCGGCGTCCCCAGCACACTTGCCTGACGGTGACGATGTGCGTGAGACCCCGCCGACCCCCACGCCGGAGGGTGATGCTGTGCGGGAGATCCCTTCCACACCCATGTCTGAGAGTGGCGCCGTGCGGGAGATCCCTCCCGACGACCTGCGGGCGCTGATCGAGCAGTGGCCGGCGGTTGTAAAGCTTGTCAGCGACGGTCATGCATTGTGCGGCGCGGTGATCGCCGACACGCTGCCGGTCGCGGTCGCCGAGGCGGACCTGACCGTGGGGTTTCCGGCGAGCGCGGCGTTCCTGAAGAAGAAGGCCGAGGATCCGTCCAACCGTGCGATCGTCACCGAGGCACTGCGCGAGCTGACCGGCGTGCGCTGGCGTCTGTCATATGAGCTGCGCGAGGATCTTCCCACGCACGGAGACGGCGTTCCGCGCACGTACACCGAGGAGGAGTGGATCGAGCGGTTCAAGTCGGAGCTCGACGCCGAGGAGATCCCGGTCGAGTCCGAGTCCGAGTCCGGCCGCCAGCCCGACCGCCAGTCCGGCCACGGCCAGGATGCCGCGCGCGAGCCGGCCTCGTCCGTAGCCGGCGGCGAGCCCGCCGCGGCCGCCGAATGGAAGGGAGCCTGACATGGCCAAGGGACCCAGACGGCAGGGGATGCCGAACATGCAACAGATGCTGGGCCAGGTTCAGCAGATGCAGCAGCAGATGGAGGCTGCCCAGGAGCAGCTCCGACACGAGACCGTGTCGGCATCGGCCGGCGGGGGCATGGTGACCGTGCAGATCACGGGCGACCTGCGGGTCACGTCGGTGACGATCGACCCCGAGGCGGTCGACCCCGAGGACGTGGACATGCTCGCCGACATGATCCTGGCGGCCGTCAACGAGGCGCTGCGCTCCGCCCAGGAGCTCGCCGCGAGCCGGCTCGGAGGCGCCACCGGCGGTCTCGACCTCGGCGGGCTTGGCGGCCTGGGACTGCCCGGCCTGCAGCCGTGAGACGCGCCCGATGAGCAGCTACGCGCCGCCCGTCCAGCGGCTTGTGACCGAGCTGTCGAAGCTGCCCGGCATCGGCACGCGCACCGCCCAGCGGCTCGCGTTCCACATCCTGCGCGCCTCCGACGAGGACGCGCTCGGGCTGGCCGAGTCGATCCGTGAGGTCAAGGAGCGGATCGGGTTGTGCGAGGTCTGTTACAACCTCACCGACGAGCCCCGCTGCCGCATCTGCCAGGACTCGCGCCGCGACCACGGGTTGATCTGCGTGGTCGAGGAGCCCGGCGACGTGATCCCGATGGAGCGCACGCACGAGTACTCAGGCGTGTACCACGTGCTGGGGGGTGCGCTGTCGCCGATCGACGGGATCGACCCGGAGGACCTGAAGATCGCCGAGCTGTACGCGCGCATCGCGTCGGAGACGCCGCCCGTCAGGGAGATCGTGCTCGCCACCAACCCGACGACTACCGGTGAAGCGACCGCGCTGCACATCGCCCACGAGCTGCGCTCGCGCGCCCCCGAGCTGACCGTCACGCGCCTGGCGAGCGGCCTGCCGGTGGGCTCGGACCTGGAGTACGCCGACGAGGTGACGCTCGGCAAGGCGTTCGCGGGGCGACGGTCTTTGTAGTTCCGTCGGCGCATGCGCCGACGGCGAACCCGTACATGTACGGGTTCGTGACAGAACCGCATGCGGTTCTGTCCCCAAGCCGCATGCGGCTTGGGCCAACTATCCTCAGCACGTGTCCGACATCGTCGTCATGAAGTTCGGCGGCACCTCCGTCGCCGACGCCGCCCGCATCAAGCGCGCCGCGCGGCGGATCGTCGACAAGCGCGACTCGGGCTGTCGGGTCGTCGCGGTGCTGTCCGCGCGCGGTGCCACCACCGACGAGCTGATCGCCATGGCGGCGGAAGTCTCCGACACGCCGGACCCGCGCGAGATGGACATGCTGCTGTCCACCGGCGAGCGCATCTCCTGCGCGCTGTGCGCGATGGCGATCCACGATCTCGGGCATCGCGCGATCTCGCTGACGGGCTCGCAGGCGGGGATCGTCACCGACTCCTCGCACACCCGCGCGCGCATTATCGATGTACGCGCCGAGCGCATCGTGTCCGCATTGGGCGAGGATCACATCGTGCTCGTCGCCGGGTTTCAGGGCGTGTCGACCTCTTCCAGCGACGTCACCACGCTCGGGCGCGGCGGCTCGGATACGACCGCCGTGGCGCTGGCGGCTGCCGTCGGTGCGGAGGTGTGCGAGATCTACACAGACGTTCCCGGCGTGTTCACCGCCGACCCGCGGATCGTCCCGCGTGCGCGCAAGCTGAGCGTGGTCTCGTTCGAGGAGATGCTCGAGATGGCCGCCTCCGGCGCCGGGGTGCTGCAGCTGCGCTCTGTCGAGTACGCGCGCAACCACGGCGTGCGCATCCACTGCCGCTCGTCATTCGAGGACTGTCCCGGTACCGTGATTGTGTCGGAAGGAGAGAACATGGACCATGCAGAGAGACCTCTCATCACCGCTGTCACCCACTCGACCTCGGAGGCGATGGTCACGTTGACGGGCGTTCGTCACAAGCCGGGCGTGGCCGCGAGTATCTTTGAAGCGCTGGCTGAGGCCGGCGTGGACGTGGACATGATCGACCAGAATGTCCCCGCCTCCGGGGGCGGACTGGCCGAGATCTCATTCACGGTCCCGCGCGAGCGCCTGCGCGACGCGCGCGCGGCACTCGAGCCGCTCGCCGGCGGAGCGTTCTCGGAGCTGACCGCCTACGAGGAGATGGGCAAGGTCTCGATCGTCGGCGCCGGCATGCGCTCGCACCCGGGTGTCGCCGCGAAGGTGTTCGCTGTGCTCGCTGCCCAGGGTCTCAACATCGAGATGATCTCCACGTCGCCCATCAAGATCTCCTGCGTCATCCCCCGCGATCACGTCGAGTCGGTGGTGCGCGCACTGCACGACGCGTTCGAGCTGTCCGGCCCCGACACGATCATGGCCGAGCAGCCGTTCGCGACAGGCGGGACGCTGTAGTCACGGCCGATGCCGCGTCACCCAACGGGTGCCGGCCGCCGGCGGGGATGCGCCACGGAGGCTGCTATCCGGCGGCATGTCGCGTCACCGGGGATGTCTTCCCGACGGCGCCGCTACCGACGCGCATGTCTACCGAAGGGCGTCGGCGTCGGCGGCGACGCTGCGAGCTACATGCCTGATCCAGACCGGGAATGGACCGTTCTGCTCCTCCTCATAGCACTCGATCAGGCGCTCCAGCGTGACGAGCACACGCTGCGTCACCGCGCGCGCCTCCTCGTGGCCTGAGACGATTGTGCGTGCGTAGCTGTACACGTCGTCGGCATGGCGGATGCACAGGAACCAGAGCGCATCTTGGTCTCCCACCCGGGCTCGCCTGACGGCCCGCGACACCAGCGGCGTCATCTTCTCCCCGCCGATCGCCTCCTTGCTTCTGTGTCGCCACGCGCTCAGCGTGTCACCACGAGTGCACAACGTAGTCTCCGTTCGGTCGGCTACAGGCGCCATGCGGCGGACGCTCCTTCCGGTTCAAATTTGCTGCCCGTCTGACGCTCTGCGACGGGAGCACGAAGTCAACGCGATCGCGGCTTCGCCGGTGTTAGATTGCGGTGAAAGGAATTCCACTGCATTGGTGAGAAAAGCGAGTGGCCGGGCCGCCCTCTGCGCGACCCGGCCACCGGGACTGGCGTGTGCCAGTGCTTACGTCAGCCGCCGCCGCGGCCGGCGCAACCTAGAACCTGGATTTTTCAGCGCCCACCCTAGCCTCTTCGTCAAGGGATGTGGTCAGGCCCAGGTAGTCGTGCTTTTTGATCAGCGACTGTCCACCGCCCGACGCCAGCTCGAACAGCAGGTAGTTGTTAGCCGATGTCGTCTCCGCGAGCGTCGTTCCCGGGTATTTCGAGAATTCGTGGAAGCTCAGATCATATGTCAGACCGCAGATTGTATACTTTTCCTCTTCGGTCTTCGTCGTCACTTCGTTCCACGGTTCCAGTGTGTTGGCCGGCGGGAACGGGGTTACGCCATTGGTGTATTCCGTGTTGGCACAGTTGGAGTTCGCCGTTTCTTTGGTGTCTCCATTCGTCGCCGGATCGGCGTAGGTCTCTTCTTCCTGTTCGAGTCCATTGTTCTGGATCGGAACCCACGACGTGGGCTCGCTTTTACCACCCAAGGGCGGGATGAACGAGCTGTTGGCACGGGCATCGGCGAGGTTTCCGTAGCCGATGCTCCCCAGCGTTTCAGCCACCAGTTTCAGCAGCGCGCCACCACCGTTTTCTGATGGCTTGCTGACCGTTCCGGGCCATTCGGTGCTGTGCGTGCCGACCAGTTCGTTCCAGCTCATTTCGCCGAGAACCGGACCGTGTTCGATCAGCGCCAGATACTTCTTGAGGATGGCCGTCGTGCCAGACTCATCCTTGCGCACGACGCGGGTGATCGCCGATTCCTTGACGGCGGTGGTGCAGTTAATGCCGGTGAGTTCATCACCACCGTCGGTGATTTCACTCCACTTGGTGATCACTCCGCGCCAGATCTTCTCCAAAGTGATGTTGTCGAGCACCAGGCGTCCCGGGTTGGATGTGCTGTTGGCTTTGCAGCCTTTGGGCATGTGGACGACGATCGCCACTGCGCCCTGCAGCACCGGGATGGTCTCCAGCGTGGCTTCCGAGCTGGGTTTTTTCTTGTGCGATTCGATTTCTTCTTTCTGAGCCTGATTCGGTGGTTCGTCGGTGCCGACGAACGCGTACGTCCCAGCTTCAAACGCATGGCCGTTGACGCCCCAGGCTTCCAAGCCCGCGCCGCTGCCGACCGATTCGTAGGTAACTTTCGGCGTGCCTTTTGAGCCCTGTGTGCCGCTGCAGGCTTTGGGGTTGACCGAGGTGTTGAAGCCGGGGTTCCACACGGTCTGCTGCGCGAGCTTCTGCAGCGAGGATCCCTTGCCTATGATGTTCGAGCCCGAGCACTGTTCGCCGAGCGTTCCGGCGCTCGCGGCGCCCGGCGCCACGAGGGCGGCCATGGCGGCCACCGAGAGAACACACGCCGGCACGAGCCGTCGCGTGGAGAGCGAAGCCATTATCAGACTACCTCCATGATCGTTAGCAGGTTCCATTGCTGGCAACCGAGAGGCGCTTCCCCGGCTTATCGCAACCTTCTCACTCGCCGGCCGGCACCAAGTTGCCAGCGTGTGATATGGACTTTTTACCTACCACACGTTCTCAGGTTCTTAACACACACACACTGCCGATGGGCTCGTGCCGCGCCCACGCTGCTGCTGCTGCTTGTGGTTGGTGGCTAGGTCATTTCGTATGCACGACGGCGACAGATCGAGATGGCGACTATCGCGTACCGCGGCGGCGGACGGCTTTCGGCGTGTGCAGGGTGACAATCGTCCGCGTTACGTGGGTCGCGCCCACGGGATCATGTGCAGTGATGATTGCCT
>Ga0207663_10000563_pt1 | contig 16403 bp, 17 predicted proteins | sample LARL53metaG_FD_184346 | JGI IMG/M metagenome (GOLD analysis project Ga0207663, IMG submission 184346) | Corn, switchgrass and miscanthus rhizosphere microbial communities from Kellogg Biological Station, Michigan, USA - LAR L5-3 metaG... | ecosystem: Host-associated > Plants > Roots >...
GATCTTTTATAAAAAGCAAATAACTTTACGCCTCAGGTTAAATTAGACTTATCCACGCATGCCTGACCAAGATAAGACTTACTCAAATCCCATTTGTCAATTAACAGTTTTGTTCCTGTCTTGCTGCTCATCTGAATCCCCGGCATTGTCGTCATCATCTTCGACATCCAAATCTTCTTCAAACTCATCTTCGACATCATCGTCACTGACGTTCCAATTCGGTTCCGTCATGCAAGATTGGTTAGAAGAGTGAATAATATATCAGTCTTTTGAATCTTTTTATCTGGATTTCATCTTCTTCACCATCATTCAAATATACCATAAATTTCAGTCTTACGGAATGTCGATCTTACAGTGAAAATGACGCGAATAGAGGCAGAGGTAGATAGAGAGAGACAGACAGACACACAAGTTTTACACGCCTAAAATCTGCTTTAAAAGAGCTCGATAGTCTACATTCTCTTTGGTGCTTCCCGGGGAAGGAAGTTCAAAAATTAAGGGAATGGGTCTTTTTGTCCTTATGCCTGTGAGGCTATGCCGAATTTTTTTACCTATATCGTCGCTTAGGAGCACCAATCCAACATCATCAGCGCTACTGATTTTGGTTATCTCAGAAAGTGCATCTGCGGGAGAATCAGCTTTTATCCCTTGAACTCCTGCAAGCTTGAAGCTGGTAATGAATACGTGGCTTCCAATCGCTACTACCCGCACCTTATTATCAAATAATTTTAATTTCATTCCCTTTTTAATCTTTTTGAGGAACCACACACCTACAAGCAAGCTCATTTTATTGCATGATATTTTATGAATGCAGTTCCTGGGAGGCTACTGAATCGCATAAGTGGTACTGACAACATTTCTTTTTATAACACGAATATTATATTCTACCGTTGGCTGTACGGAAACGACATCTTCGAATTTTGTTTATAGTTGCCTTAACCATAGGAACTCTAGGCATTATACTCTCTGCATTCTTGGCATCGTTTGCCTTTATGATATTTTCGTTGCCGAATTTGAGCTTAGCCATATTCTTTGGTTACAAATATTATACGTACGATAAGAAAATGCAGCAGTATGAAGAACGAAGAAGAAGCGGTAGAAAAAGACATTAGTGAACAAGCATTATAAAGATTACAATCGCTACAAGGCCTCCGAATAAAATCATCGTCGCTTTCCACATTCCAACGCTCGCGCTTTTACTAATGTCCCACATACCGCCACCAACTCCGCCCTGCCTATATTTTCTCCTGATTTCTGCATAGCTGTATATCCTATCAAAGTCCGCAGGCGGAGTCCACTGATGTCGTACGGGGGTGTAATCATAATAGCCATATTGGGTGTTGCTGTCATAGGTTTTTCTTGCCTGCACGTCAGAAAGAACTTCATAAGCTTCAACGATCTGCATGAATTTTTGCTTTGCTTCTTCAGAATTTCTGTTTCTGTCAGGATGATATTTTAATGCCAGAGTTCGAAAGGATCGTTTTATTTCTGTCTGAGAGGCAGTATTACTCACTCCTAGGACTTCGTAGTGGTCAGTCACTTGTATTATGATAGATTAACCCTGTAAATAATCATTTTTATCGACAATATACATAAAAAGCAGTTTGGCAACCACTCTAATGTTTGGACGATGTCTATTTAGTAGGACTTTACATTGCAATGGTAGGACCATCTTTATTGGTAGCCAAGGAGACAAGGACACGACTCTTGAATTTAAAAAGCGGAGTTAAAGCACTCCTTTTCCTGCCTTTAACGGTGAGTGTGCTAGTGATCTACGTTTTTTTTGGGAAGGATCTGGTATCTCAAATTCCCTTGCTGAATCTCTCCTGGCTTGGATATAATATTGCCCTTGGGCCATTTGGTGACAAGGGGGCGGTTGGTATATTGCCATTCTTACCGATGTTAGTATACGTGCTAATACATGTCAACTATTTTGAGGAATTCTACTTTAGAAAAAACGTAAAGCGGGTTATTATATGGGCCTTCCTGCATATCGCAATGGGTGTAGCAGTACATGTTGCGCTTGTATTGCTTCCAATCGGATTTTTCTATCGGCATATCTATAACAAATACAGCGTCAACCATTCATACACCCTGCATCTGGCTACAAATTTAGTACTAATTGGAATTTCACTAAGTTCGTATTTCCTGCTGCCATCTGGCTCCTAATTCTATTTATTCAGAATATTAGCTTGTCATTAGTAACCAGTTTTATTAAATTATATCTATTTACGTGTCGTAAATAGTGAATCTATGACCTGATTACTACTATTACTGGTATTACTATTACTACTAATCCTATCTTTGACTATCCTTGATGGAATGTCATACAAACATAAGCCTCACGATTCGTACGATAACCATAATGATAATCATTACCGCCATCATTAAAAGGCATGAGCAGCGAATATTTCACAAAAGATACAGGAGAGAAGCAAACTATGCGTAGAGTGGCAGAACTGCCTTGATTTACTGGGTTTCACCTCCTGTTGCAATCGGTTAAAAATGCTTGCAGATCACATCACAACCCTGATCGGCTGGAAGATGGATGGAAGGTCGTATTAAAAGCAATCCAAGAAAATGGCATTCGTAGCAATAAATGCATCTTTTTTACTGATTGGAATCTGTCCGAGATTAATCGTTTGGATCACTAATATAACCAGCCTGGAGGTCGATTTAATCTGTTAAAACAAATGATCTCTTTGTGAATTGCTTTTCTTAGTAATATATCCCCGATATCTCATGCCGGAGTTCCTTCCCCAACATCACAAATGTTTTCCATTTCAAATATGTGATGGCTTTTTTTCTTTGGATTCGCAATCAATCAGCATCTATCTAATGGAAACCGTAGCAGTTAGCATAGCTCCTATCCTCTTTCTTTCATCAACTTGAAATAACCTAGATGCTTTTCACAGAAAGTCGGATTTTCTATTTGGCAGTGTATCAAATCCTCCTGCCAGTGAGCGTTGAAAAGCCTGCAATCCTTATCGTCGCAAAAGGGATTACCGTCAGTTAAAAAGAAAAAGAGGGCCTGAAGAACAAGTCCTGTTGCTATAGAACCGACTCGAGGATCTTCATAGTCAATGTATCTTCCCGCAAATTCCTTTTTCAAATCATTTTCACGCCCTTCTTCCCCACGTTCATGCGAACTGAAGGCATCAAGTTGCATGTGCCTTATATAGAAGCCTCTGGGCTTGGCGGGAGCCTCCACTATTCCTGTAGTGGAGATAATCGACGGAGTTCCACAAATAATGGCCCGGCCGTGGTATCGCCAATCATCTTCACTGAACGTGCAAGTTAATCTGCTATCAAATATGATATGTACGTCATCAACAGAATTTTCACTCCTGGGGATGAAAGTTCCGAGTAGTCTTTGCATCATGAAACCGTCATATAATATCGAATCTGTTTGTTGGAACCCCTGATTTTTATTTGCATTTGTGATCAGGTCTTTTTCATAGGCTATGCTGTCGGTGCTTGGACGTTTGAATCTTCTCGTCTCCGCCTGATTACCATTGATTGGCTGTTTCAATTCAGATATTTTTATTGATGCAATACTCTCCGCTATTACGGCAAGATACGCCGGGTCAAGCGTATATTGCAAAAAAGGAGGTCTGACGTCTATTGATATTATTGTATTGTAGTTTGAAAAAATTGCCCTGATTTCATCAGCCACTCTATGCAGGTCCAATGTTTTCGTTAGAGGATCTGAATAGAGGTGAATACCTTGAAATCTCAACATTTTAGAGAAATCATAATGATTGAATAAAATAAAAAAAGGGCGACCATTCTCTTACCGTCATAATCTTTTTTAATATTTCAGGCTATCTTACGTGGACTGGCATTTCCTTAAGTTTGCCTATCGCTATTTCTGCAGCTTTCTTGCCGGATAACAACATGGAGCCGAATGTCGGCCCCATTCTAGGCAGTCCGTGTGTTTCAGTTACGGACATTCCGGTTGCTATCAAGCCAGGGAACACTTCTCCCGTATGGTTGACTACCTCATCTTCGCTACCTTCGACCCACAACGGATCCATACCTTTCCATTTTACATAACCGCGGTCCATTAGTCTCTTTACAGCAACAGAATCATGGCCTGACGCATCAATCACGATCTTGCTTTCCAATGCTACTGGATCGACACATGTGATATTCCTAGGCAAAGCAGAAACAGGCATCCAATTAATAACCACACCGCTTACGCGCTTATTCTTTAATACCAGGTCGTCGAATTTTGTCAACTGCAAGAACCTTACACCCGCGTCACACGTGGCAGCAATCAGTTTCGAACAAGCATGGGGTCCCCATGTAGCGTAAAGCCCTTCTCTAGTTTTGCGGTAAGGCACTCCTAACTCATCCCATATCTTCTGGGCTGGTGCTCTGACAGTTACTGGATTCATCATGTAGCCTCCCACCCAATACCCGCCGCCGATATAATTATTCTGTTCTACGATGAGTGTCCTTACGCCCATATTTGCTAGATCTCTGCCGGCCGTTAATCCCGCAGGACCTGCACCAATGATTATCACATCAGAATCCGTGTACTCCGCCATTGTTTCGTTAAACATAGTCGCGATAGTCCTAGTAATCTCCTTCTCACTTACATCAGCAAAAATTTTTGCCATAGACACTATAGTCTCTCTCTTTTTTGTGATATTAATATATCTGGGTCTATCTATCTATTTATCTATCCAGGCTTAAACTTCATGTACCGTATACTATAAGCTTCAACTCTATATTCCAGAAAATCTCTACTAACAAAAATTAAGACAAGATATAAATCCATACATCTGTATGTCCTAGAGTCACTAACGTCCTCCCTTCCTTTCCTCCCTTCTTTTACGTAGCAAGAAGAAAAGTATTACGAGAATAATTCCAATAAGAATATAGTTTACTGGAGGACTGATCGTCTTTGTAATTAACCCGATACCAGGAATAACATACAACACCTTTCCGATATAATTATTTACTCTAACTGGATTGTCCACACCTGGTATTGATGCATCATTGGCATCGCCTTTTGTTGTGATAATTCTTTCTCCATGAGAACCGGTCTGAATATCTGCTACCCTGTGTACTATGACTTCGCGTTGCCCTGTGTCTTCAATTATTCCAGGGGACCTGAAGACGATGATATCGCCAATTTTCAAATCATTAAATGAGGCTGGAGAACTAGAACCCATAGTAGCATGCTGAACGATCAATAAGTCTCCGACTTTAAGAACGGGTACCATGCTCTCGCTGGCAACCACATAAAACGGATTATTTACGCCAAGAACTAATCTAATGCCTAGCCAAATGACTGCAACTCCTACAATAACAATTATAACGTATTTGAGTTCGGCCGGAACCTTCGAACTTCGCTTTTCCTTGTCTAACAATTTTATACCCTAACCATCTCTCTTATTATATATAATCCATTAATTTAAAGAACAATAGTGCTTGTTTCCGTTTGATGGGAGTGTGCTAGCGGCAAGGTTTGATGAATTACTGGAGGTGGCAACCGACATGAAAATCCCCAGGTTGGTTCCCAAGTAAAATAACAACTGTAAACATGAGCCGATAAATTGACATGCAAGCATTATCGAACAAGTTCGTGATACAAATGAATATTATTGTTATTTGCAACCTTGTTGTTACTCTATGATTACCACTTCACACGGCGACAACAATTTCTTAAAATCAATAGTAATGGTAACAACATCACTAACTGCTATTATTCAATAGACCTAGACATCTAATGTACACGTCACAAGATATTTTCTAATCTTTCGCTTGTTTTGTTACTGGCCCACTCCTTACCTTGGCATCGATGTCTGAAAGCAATTTACTTAGATCGGGTTTATGTGAATTAAGATATTCTTGACCCTTGTCCTTTAACCTAATTTGAAACAGTCTCAGATCTCGATGCTCGTCAAAGAATTGCTCAATCATTGCACTTCCATGTTTGGCAGGACTGATAAGCTTATCAAAGTTATCAAGAGTTGCGTTTACATCGCCCTTTTCTACAGAATCCTTGGCTCTGTTGACGATCTCGCTAATGTCTCTTAATTGCTGCAAGGGTGCATAGAGTTCCTTGCCTTTTCCAAAAAAGCCAGACCGCTTTGCGGTTCCCACTTTTTCAGCGATATCCTTGGTAAGTTCGTAATATTCTTCCTTGCTTGCAAACGACTTCTTTTCTCTCTTAAGCGTTAAACCTTTCATAGACAGCCGCGTCATCGCATCTTCAACCTCTTCACTACCCATCCCGGTAATCCACACGATTTTACCAACGTAATCATATCCTTGTCTTATTGACTCTAAGACAACCACCTCAATAATTCTCCTAAAGCCTTCCTCGGCTCTAGCATTATCAAAATCTCTATCGCGTACTGCTTTTTTAGCATACGAAATATCTATCTCTATTGAACGTTTTAAGGCTTCCATGCCATCGTCCACTTTGCCAATCAGAGTAAGATAGCACGCCCTATTGTACCATGACATTGCGTCATTGGGGTTAATATCAATCGCTTTCTCACATGCTCGGATAGCCTGGTCATAATTCCTGATCTTGTAGTACGAGAGGCCCTTCAGGTTCCAGGCTTCTGCATTATTGAGATCAATCTCAAGAGCTTTATCGTAGGATGAAAGCGCAACGGTATACTCATCTAGGTGAAAATGAGCATATCCTTTTTTGATCCATGCATCAACGTAATTGGGATCAATCCTTATAGCCAGGTCAAAGCTGCGGACCGCATCTTCCAGCTTCTCATTCGCCATCTGGTCAATACCTTTTTTATACAAGTCGTGTTTTTGAATGTCGTCAATGTTGTCATTGGTGTACTGCTTTTGCGTCGAATTTTCGGAAGGATCATTAGAATCAAACTTGCTCTTGCTCTTCCTTCCCAGGAACCCGCCCATTGAATTTAAATGACCTATTCGCAGATAAATAGATTTGGTCGACTCACTTTGGATAACATTATGACTATTTTTTCAGCTTGCATGACGTGACTTGCGTTTTTCAGCTTGCTTAAGCGAGCAATTCGCCCGATACCAAATCATACTTCTCTATTTGTGAATGTTGTGTCGTTATCTTATGCTCATCAACATCTGAATGGAAAACAAAACTGGATTTGCACTCGTGACACAGCCATATTGCGTTAAGATCATCGGGATGCATGGGTAAAAGATAATTTCAATGGCATCGAATATAAAAGATCTGAAAGTATCTCATATTAGTTTTATCAGCGTGCAGATCTTTTATTAACTAGATAAAAAACACATTTTAATGATAATTTTATCTTAGTAATAGATAATAATTATGCAAATATAGTGATATTTTTCCGAATACTGATCTTTGAATTTATCACCAGGTTGAGGTAAACTCAAGCCATATTACCCGTTCATGAGACATAGTTCTTTTAGCAGGATAAGTGGATATATGAATTACTGGTATAATGGATGTAATTCTGCCTGTTTGGCTTTTGCAGAATTGAGCGAGATTATTCAACGAAGCTAGAAAGGAATGAAGCCCAACGTCGCATCTTTTTCCCTGTCATGAGGGGCTCACCTGTTATTATCATAAATAAAGGCGGAACTTAAGCTTAACAAGTCCTTGTTATCTAGGAAATAACAATTCTTCAGCCGCCTTCTTTGAGCCAGTTTAACGACGCATAACTGCACCATCATGATGGACTTTATCAGTGTTTCAGTCAGCGTCATTTGTTCTATTTTATTATTATTATTATTAGCACAGCCCAAATAGATACAATTATAACCCATTTTTCTTAGTGTTTCATTGAATTCCTTTTCAGGTGAGTAGAAATCGTATTCTTTATTACCATTCCCAAGTATCACTATCTTATCATCTCTTTTGATGCTAAACATGGGAGAATGACAGAATTCTTCGAAATGATAGGCAAAAGATCTTTGTCCGAAAACTTCGTTCATCTTCAATGCTGCATAGATTGCGACGGGAAACAATATTCCCTCAGCTAAGAATATACAAGAAGCATCCTTTTCGGAAGTAAATGTATCTTCAACTTCCTTCCTTGTCTGGCTGTAGATGCTTTTCAAGCGATCAAGACTGTCCATCCTTCCTGCTAGAGATAGACAGCATAGCACGCTAGAGGTGAAACTAATGGTACCAGAAGTCGGGATCCCTGTACTTCTATAATCGAGCTCAATTATTTGATCACAATTTTTGGCAAGTTCGCTTTCCGGTCTTGCAGTAATCGCAGTTGTTGGAACATTCAGTTTTCTTGACATCTTCGCTGCGAGTATGTTTGATCTCGTATTTCCGGAAACCGACACGAAGTAAAGTCTACGTTTCCTTACAATTTTTGGATTGATAACAACTTCCACGGGAGTACAGCATGCTGCTCTATAATCCGAAACGTACTGCGTGATGAGTGCGGCAACGTAAGAATCGCCGGATCCCACCATCAAACATTCGTCTACGTTATCTTGCTTAGGTAGACTCAACTTCTGCAAGTCTTCTACCTGATACCCGATCTCCTTTTCCATTGCACTTATAGAATTCATGTTGATCATAACTATCTGCGTGCATGACTGTACCTATGCATACTAAAACTACTTCGTCAGAATATATGTTGCTTCTACAACCGCATCGACAGTGGCCACATGATGCATTTGCAGCAAGATAGCTTCACTTTACATCATTAGGGGCCGTTGGTTGTTGATGTTGCTCCAGAGCCATCTTTTCCTGTAATATTTGCATCTGCTCGTGGGGAATCTTCAGAACACGACACCATTCCACCGTTTGAGGAACAAGAGTTGCTGGTGCATGAGCCGGGAAGAATGGGGCTATTGGGCTCATGTGTGGATGCAGAACAATCACTCACTTGTTTGAAGTCGGCTTGATTCTGGCCATCAAAAAAAATTTTTTCACGACCTTGAACATGACTAGTAAAAAGGGACCCTATACTCAACCCTAGCGCAGTCTGTTCGGAGGCAAATGTTCCAGTTATCAGAGCAACAGCGGCCGTAGCGCTGAGAATACCGAAAATAAAGGTGGATTTTATCATCATTATCCAAGATGTGCGTTTTTATTTATAACAGAAAAGGAGTGAACGAATAGATACCTTCTGCTAAAATTTTTTTAAATACTGATGATGAGAGACCTTCCGACAGCCACAATACGACAGAAGGATGTATGCTGTGGTGGATGTTCTATGTCATTCTGTCAATCAGCTTCCAGGTCTTACTTATATATAGCGCTCGACTAGTTGTTGAAAATTCTATAATATCTTTGAGAATAACAGGCTTATAGTGTGGCCTTCTTAAAATATTCTTGTAAATTGTTAAGGTTTGATAAGTATCTTATATATCAAATATTTTGGAATAGGGGCGGCAGCTTTTCCGAACAAATTATTAATTGGTCATATGTCTTTCTTACATGGAATTACCACATGTCCACTAACACGCCCGTTGATAACGATGAATATCAAGACAGGTCATCACCCTCGGCAAATACGCCCGTACTCTACGATGTAATTATTATCGGATCAGGTCCCGCGGGATACACAGCCGGCATTTATACCTCACGCGCCAGACTTAAGACACTCATTATTTCAGGGACGCTTCCTGGAGGTCAGTTAATGACAACAAGCGAGGTAGAGAACTATCCAGGCTTTCCAAATGGAATTTTTGGCCCTGAGCTTATGATGAATATGCGGCAGCAGGCAGAAAGGTTTGGTTCAACCGTTATCGATGATGAAGTCATAAGGGTAAATTTTAAACAAAGACCCTTTATGATCACAACCCATTCGCAAATTTACGAGGCACAATCAGTCTTGATCTGCACTGGGGCATCACCGCGCAAACTAGGCATTCCTGCTGAAGGGCAGTTTGCAGGAAGGGGGGTATCATACTGCGCAACCTGTGATGGCCCGTTTTTCAGAGGTGAGGACATAATTGTAGTGGGCGGTGGAGATACAGCCATCGAAGAGGCTACATTCCTGACAAAGTTTGGAAAATCCGTAAAAATAGTTCACCGGAGGGATTCGTTGCGTGCTAGCAAGATCCTTCAGGATAAGGCATTCGAAAATCCAAAGATCAAATTCTTGTGGAACAGTGTAGTGGCAGACATTAAAGGCGGCAAGAAAATAGCAGACGTTATTGTCCGAGACATAAATAACGAAAAGGAACTGAAAATTCCAGCCGGAGGATTATTTGTAGCGATTGGTCACGAACCTAATACTGCCATTTTCAAAGACCAGCTGGAAACGGACGATAAGGGATATATTCTCTTGAAAAATCAAACCAGGACAAGCGTTGATGGAGTCTTTGCCGCAGGAGATGTGCACGATTATAGGTACAGACAGGCAGTCACAGCAGCTGGCTTTGGATGTATGGCCGCCCTTGACGTGGAGAAATGGCTGACTGAATCAAAACACCAGAAACAGGAAGAAATCCAAGAAAGAGCCGAGTATGCGCAGGGAAGGTCAAAATAATTAATAATTGTAATTTTGGTGCCTTAAATTCTGTTCTAAGGGATGATCGGAGTCAATCTGTAAGACAATTCCATCAATTAGAAAGGCGAATACTTATTTTGCAACAGCAGATAGGGAGTGGGAATGTTTGAATCTAAAACCGTTCCAGCATGGCAGCATGGCTCCTTCTTTCTTTCTTTCTCAAACTGTTGTGGACTTTTTTGACGTATTTTCTGGAACTTCAGACTAGGAAATATAGGTATATGTATGTCTGATTATTACCGCCGATGATCTTTCAATGTGTTTAGGTATTGGCCCTATCTATCTGCCTAAGATGATTTTAGTTAAGGGTGTACGCGACATTCGAAAGGTTCTTTGCGCTCTTTAGGGCTCCGTCGTATTCGTCACTGGTAAATACATTTTGCTGTGAATAAAGGCTCTTGAATTTCCTGCCGTCATCAGCAAATATCCCGACAAGAACGCCATTATCTAGTTTTTCTGCAGTCTTTAGCATCGATGCCATGACTGAACCAGACGAAGGACCTACAAGCAGGCCTTCCTTTGTTGCTAGTTGTTTTACCATGTTAAAGGAGTCAGCGTTGGTTGCAGTCATCCATTCATCGACAACACTCTCACGCCGTTTGAACAAGTCAGGCATAGAGGACTCCTCGAAATTTCTTAGGCCCTGAAGCAGATGATTTTTCTGGGCTTGAATCGCAACAGCCTTGATATCCATCCTCTTTTCCTTGAGAAAAGCAGCCGTGCCGGTGATCGTTCCGCCAGTCCCGCAACCCGTAAGAAAGTGAGTTATGTTGCCGCCGGTCTGTTCCCAGATTTCCGGGCCGGTGCTTTCATAATGTGCGAAAAAGTTAGCGTCATTTTCATACTGGTTTGGCATGTAGTAGATGTCCGGCCTTGGTTTTGAAATTGCCTTAGCAAGGGCGATACTCTGATCTGTGCCAGCACCTACTCGTGGACACAAATCGTCTGATGTTTCGTGAAGGGTAGCTCCCAGGTGCCTTAGGATCCTTTTTGTTTCTTGACTCACTTTGTCGGGGATAACGATCTCAACTTTGTATCCTAACGCAGTGGCAATACCGGTCAGTGCAATTCCAGTGTTTCCAGACGTAGGCTCGATAATGATGCTTTTATCCTTCTTTAGGATGCCTTTGTTTTCAGCATCCTTTACCATCCAGTACGCGGCCCTGTCTTTTACCGAGCCGAATGGATTGAACCACTCTAATTTAGCGTAAAGTTTGACGTTTTGTGTAGAGAAAGAAGCTAACTCTATCAAAGGCGTTCTGCCTATGCGCTCAATTATGTTGTCTGGTCGAGCAACAGATGATGACGATGATAGTGATGACGGAGATGTTGCCGCCGTCGTTGTCGTAGTCATTTTCTACTTTGCCTTCTTTATTACGAACTCGAGATCTTTCTGGCCTTTGTCTAGGGATAAAAGCTCATGACCGCTTCTCTTTACCCATTTGGCTATGTCCTCCTCGGATTCAGGGTCGTCAGATACTATCTTCAGCATATCTCCTATCGCCAGTCTTTCCATTTCGATCTTTGTACGAAATACTGGTTCAGGACAAAAAAGGCCTCTAACGTCTATAGTTTTAGTCGGAGATTTGCTGGCAGCACTCATTTGATAACAGGATAAAATTGTAACAGCAGAATATTAAATGTTTAGGAGCTTATCCAGGGTGAATAAGCAGCCGTAGCGATACATAAATTAATACCCTGTTAGCTTCAGCAAAAGAATATGCTACATTGCTATCTATACTGGCTAACATAAGTTCGTCAACTCTATTAGGTTGTTTAACCTCTTGCTAAAGCTCATCGAAATTATACGAAATTATGTTAGTTGGTATAGGTTGTTAATTTATTTTACCTAAAAAGATCCTTCTCTTTTGGCCTGATTAGCTTGGAGATAGCACTGGATTCTTTTTCAGGCTTTTGATACTTGTAACCTCTTATGATGACAACAGGAACCCGTTCCAGTTTTCCCATTGCCAGCTCTGCGGCAGAAGCAATTTCGTCTACGACTGCAATCTCAGTTACCCTCAGTTTCTTTCCGTACATATCAGCACTTCCAACATAGCTTTTTATCGGTTCAATTCCAGCAATACCGATTGCGACGTTCGTTTGACCCTCCCTAAATGGTCTTCCAAAGGTATCCGTTATTATGACTGCAAAGTCTTTGCCACCCGTTTTCTCTCTTAACGACTCTCTAATCTTATTTGCAGATGCGTCAGCATCAACTGGCAGCAATACTGCATGATTAATGCTATCTTCAACATTGCTCTGGTCTACTCCTGCATTTGCGCAGATAAATCCGTGTCTTGTTTCCACTATTATGACACCGTTCGAATGCCGTATCATGTCCTTAGATTCATCCAGTATGAGTTCTATTATCCTGGGGTCCTTGTCATCTTCCGCTGCTATCTTCAAGGATTCGGCTGACGGTTTGATATGCTCTAGGTTTATCACACGGCCCTCAGCTTTTGAGACTATCTTGTGAGCAACGACCAGTACGTCATTGTCAAAAATCTGTTCCTGTCTTTGTTCTAGGGATCTTAAAATTAATGTGTCCAGCTCATCATTCGGTCTTATGTCGGCAGAAAGGCGGAGAGGGACGATTTGGATAGCACCATTACCATTACCATTATCATTATTGCCGCCCTTCTTTTCCCCCCCATCGACGCAATCGGCATGGAATACCACAGATATCTAAATAATAGTCTTGTCGAGAGTATAATAAAATATGTACTTACAGGTGTACTAAAACACTCCTATATGCGAATAGACTACAATGCAATACGTTTGTACTGTCACTGCGTCTTTGCCACTATTGCAGTCTTGCCAAACTTCTTTTCAAGCAAGTTAAGTAACAAGGTCAAATCATGAATTTCTATAACTGCGTCCGCATTCTGCTTCACTATGTCCACCGGGCAAAATCCTACCGTGAAAGAAGCTAAACCGAACAATTTCAGATCATTTGCTCCGTCCACGACAACCACGGTGTCTTCTTTCCTTATTCCCCACTCATTTATTGTGGGGCTGATTGCGGCCGCCTTGTCGGATGTCACCTGGAGATTCAAACCGTCAAGCCTTCCATCATCATCAAAGATTAATTCATTTGAAAAGATCTTATCTATTCCGAGCTCGGATTTCAATCTGTCGGTAATGATTGTAAATCCGCCAGAGACGGCGACCATTTTCCAGCCGGCGCTCTTTAGTGCCGAGCAAAGTTCCTTTGCACCCGGCATGATCTCAAGACTAGCGCCGATCCGTCTGGCATCTTGAAAGCTAATGCCTCTTAGGGCCTCAACACGCTTTATTAGGCCCTCCTCCCAGTTTATGTCTCCGCGGATGCCTTGTTTTGTGATATCCCATATCTGCTTTTCTTTCTCCGGCCCCATCATCTGGGCTAAAACTGGAAGGTATTCTGCATTGAGTAGTACTCCTTCCACATCAAAGATAATGAGCATGATAAGTGCTTGTGCAAACAACCTTCCTTTCCGTATATTAACTTTATTTAATTTACAGATAGAACATTGCTGTGGCGCTGGCTGAGACAGGAATCTACAGTTGAAGAAATAACGTCGGTACAGAGAAAACAATCAGGTTCCCAGTGACTCTCTTATCCGTGTTCGTTGATAGGAGCAAGATGGGCCGTTTTCTCATTTACTTATATAATTTACTTACATACTTACTCTATTCCAAACAACTTCTTCGTTATGCATCATCACAATCAACAGATGGCCATATGCCATTGTCTATCTTCTCTGAATTATTTTCCTTGGTTTATATCTTTGAACCTAGGTGTTGTATTTCTTTTGAATATTCTCATTTTAGAATAGAATGCAGTCGAAGCTAGCATATACAGCGTATCCCAAGACAGATTACAACAGGATTAGAATTTACATGATGTGGTGTGACGGCGTAAGTCTCAAATTTGCCGCCAGCAACATCGACTTTAATACTGCTAGTAATAAAGTCTCCTCTTTGTCATCGTCTATATGATGGGCGCTAGTAAGATATTGTAGGCACCAAATACTGCACTATAAGTTAGTAACGATTGAAAGGGATCCAGCAAAAATCTCTTGTCGGAAGAACGACCAAATTTCGTAAAGTACTATTGATACCAAGCTGGTGGTGTTTATCTTCACAATAAGAACATTAGGTAAATTCAACGTCCTATCTGCCTCTCGGGGAGACATGTTCAAACAACGGTTTATCCTACTTTTCCTACCGTGTGAAATGAAAAAGAATCAACAGTTATCGCTTGCTTCTATGAAATTTCCATTTAACAATCTTTTTATTCTTCTTGTACGAAATATGTTAAGGTGTAGGGTGTGGCGGTAGGGAGGGATTTGGGTAGTTGTGTGGTTCATAATCTATTTAACCTTCCTTTTCCTGCCTCTCTACACCTTTTTAAATTTGAGATATAATAACTTTAAAAGTATTTATTGGTTCCTTGTTAATGGTAACGATTATAGATTAAGAACATAAAACCATATTTGCTTTCTTAAAAACAGTAATATTTGTATTTTTTCAAGTAACTCGACATAAAGACACGTATTACATAAAAGCAAGAATGCTGTCACCGTCATTGTCATACCAAGATATAATACAAACGATAATGTCAGACTCCTATCTGGTTCGCTAATTTGATTATCTCCCTGCCTTTCTTTGTAAGTGTGTTGTAGACTTTGTTCTTATTTGTTCTTCTTTGCACCAATCCGATTTTTTCTGCCTTCAGCAAAAGTTTGTGTCCATAGCCATATGCTCCCAGCTTTTTTAGTAATTCTCGAGTATGGTAATCTTTGTCATCGATCGTCTTAAGAAGCCTCACTAGCGCCTTTTCTTCGATTAGTATCTTCAACAATTTTGCTTGTTTAAGTCGCTGATACATCAACCATCACGCCCGAGTCTTTTGATATAACCTATACTTGTTGGAATGATGTAAAATATAAGCGCTCGTATTGGAGGCATCAAAAGTCAAGAAGACTATATCAAAAATTAGGAGTGCTGGTACTTGGATGTGAATGTGGATGTGGCTATGGTGTGGTGGCTCATACCATCAACGAAGGTAGGCTTCGATCAAGGTCGCATATATTGCTTTAGCCTACTTGGGAGGAAGAGGAAGAAGAAGCCATGTCGTCGTAAGTGACAATACAAGTCCTGGTGTCGCCAGCACTGATGACACCAGAGCAGTCCTTCGAATACGTTACTTTGTATCCTCTTACTGGATTATTTGGATCCTGTGTTACATTGTAACTCCCGGCGTCGAAGCTATGTAATGAATTGCCAGAAGAACACTGTGTAGTTGAACTGCTGCCACTTGAGGAGTCTATGCAATTTGAGAAATCTGAGGACCGGTTTGTTCCACCGTCGTCGTTAATGACGTGCGTTAGAATGCGTAACCTTGCAACAGAGTGGTTTTGAGCATTCGCTGCTATAAATGAACCTGAAAGCGTGAAAACAAGTAGCACAGCCAATGCGACCGGATACCGCAGAACAGGGTACTTCACCATGCTATCATCATTAGCTTACCATCCATAGAGATTAAAACCTAGAGGAACAATTGAACTTCTGAATTAACTATTAAAAAATTCGCCTCTATTGCCACGCCTGCGGCCTAGGCCTGGATAGAGCTTTCAATGCTGCTTACAGGAGTTTATAAGATTAGCCCTTGCTCTAAGCTTTGGAAGGTCTATCATGCTGTTGGAAGTGTTAATCTTTTTACAACCCTCATCATTGCGCACGGTTAGGAAACGAAATCGTGTTAGAGTGTCTATGTAATAATATCTTTTTCCATAATAATGGTGTGATGAAAAAAAATCAGAATAATTTATAGTAAACGAAACTAATGGATAGATTTGAAATTCAGAAATAGCTGTATTAATACATACAATGTACCAAAATGATAACAAAGAACCACAAAACAACTACCGTACTAGTCGC
>Ga0207663_10000566_pt1 | contig 16329 bp, 10 predicted proteins | sample LARL53metaG_FD_184346 | JGI IMG/M metagenome (GOLD analysis project Ga0207663, IMG submission 184346) | Corn, switchgrass and miscanthus rhizosphere microbial communities from Kellogg Biological Station, Michigan, USA - LAR L5-3 metaG... | ecosystem: Host-associated > Plants > Roots >...
GGAGTTCAGAGCAAGCGAGGGATCGCCACCAAGCGCGGCGCATGCAGCGAGGCAGAGTGCAGGCCTCAGGCACTTGGCGGGACGACTGGGGTAGGACGGGATCAAGTCATAGGCATATCCTGGCTCGGTCGTGGGTAGTTCGCTGAGAAGCTTGCCGACCACCAAGTCACGGTATTTGGCCAGGTCGGCAGCGATTCTCGATTCGCCGACTGGCACCGTCATCATCGGTGCTTTGGCCCTACGTGGAGGGTCGGGTCGGGCTGCGCTTCCTCGGCGCCCTCGCGGTCTGTGTACTGCGCTTCTTCGCTGCCGGAACGGGTGCTGCCGAGTCGGCGCGCGCGACCAGACGGTCGACAATCTCGGGCGCCATTCCGAGCATGTTGACCATCGTGTCGAAGAGGTGGTGAGCGTCGGCGGTGAAGCGCTGCGAGAGATCGTTAGCGTCGGGTGATTGGAGATCCGCGATCCTGGCTGACCCCACGTCGATAAACTCGTGGATGTCTGTGCGGAAGCGCTCCAGAACGTCGTCGAACTCGGCCTGGTTGACGCGGCGCTCCTCGGTGAATCGCCTCTCGATCTTCCGAACGCCTGCCAAGCCGGTCGCCAACTCGCTCTCCAGCACCGAGGCTGCTTCTCGAACGGCTGTCGATGTCTGCTCGGCAGCGACCTTGAGTCGCTCCGATTTGGGCTGAGCCTTTTTGCGAGATGCGCTCTCTGCCACGCTGCCTCCTTTGCCACTGCTTGTCAAGACGCCAGCGCGACTTGCGATGGGCGAGCACTATACATGATCTGAGTCCATTCTACGGAATTTTTCGACGGCGGGCAACGGGTTATACCCGCTGCCCCAGTACAGTGCTGCAGCAGTCGGCGCGTCGCACTCCTGGCAGATCCCGCGGCCTGCTATCTGCATGCTGCGGGCGCCCCGCGCGATTGCACGCACGCCATCTACGCCTAGGACCACGCTGGGCTGGTACGTGGCGGAGGTCGAGCGCTGGGCGGCGAGGTATCGCGGTCAGCGGCGGAGTCGGTCACGGCATTCGGCGGGGCGTGGGGGAGAGCGGCGGCCTCGAAGGCAGCCGACACGAGCCTGGCGGGCGATACCGCCACACCGGTGCGGTTGGACAGAGCGCTTTAGCGTACACCCGCACCGTATCGCAGCACCAAACCGTAGCGGCGCGACGGACCACTGCCGCAACCTGACCAGGTTGGAGGTGCCGCAAAGCGAGCGCTTCCGCTTCGCCTGGATGAGCGGGCGTGTGCCGACCCTCGGCGTGCTCGGAAGTCGTCCGGACCGGTGCCGGTGAGCGCCTTCTACGATCGGATGCTGTGAGCGATCGACCTCTACCGATACAAGGCGGCTTTGTTGACTGGATGCACGATGTCATGGAAGGACAGCGACTGCTACCGACCTCCGACGCCGTGCGCCACCACTACGTCGCTCAGTTCCAGCTGACGAAGTTCAGAGGAAAAGGACGCCTCTACGAGCTCGACAAGGACGATGGAAGCTGCGAGATCGTCACCCCAGAAGGCGGCCTGGAGTTCCAACCTCTACACCGTCGAGAGCACGACGGGCGAACACGACGGGATCGTAGAGGGATTTTTCTCGGTTGCTGAGGGCTTCGCAGCACCGACACTGAAGAAATTCCTCGCGGACCCGTCGGCGCTGTCGGACCGCGACCGCGGCGACCTCGCGTTCCTCGTCGCGATCCAGGAGCAGCGCGTGCCCGGCTTCCTCGCCGAGCAGAAACAGGTGATCACGCACGCTGGAATCACCTATCTCGCCACGCAGCTCGCGAACATGGAGGGTCCGAGGGGCAAGAAAAGAAAAGCGATGGAAGCCTACGAGGCCCTGACAGACGGCAGGGTGAGGATCGAACCGCCGGATCAGGAGGTGTTGACACACTCGCTCAACATGCTCGCCGAGGTGTCGCAGCTCGTCAACGCCCTTCCGTGGACGCTCCTGCAGGCAACCGAGGGAGCGTTCATCTGTGCGGATCGTCCCCTGACGATGTATGACCCGACTCCCCGATACCCGTTCGCCGCGCCTGGGTGGGATTCATCGCCGATGGTCGAAGCGACCATGCCCCTCAGCCGGAATTCGTGCCTGCGGATCGGCCCGAGCCAGCGAGAGCGCATCAGCGTCAAGCCCACCACAAAGCAAGTTGACCGGATCAACCGACGGACCTATGGGTTCGCGACCCGCTTCGTCTACGGTCCGAGCGCCGAGATCCTCGAAGATCTCCACGCACTCGCCCAGCGTGACCCCGACTTAATCCCGAAGCCGATCAAGAAACAGGTGGTCATGTTCGAGGACCCGGATACAGCAGATCCGAAGATCGCCGACGAGAACGCCGCTCGCGGCTGGCCGCGGTACGTGCCTGATCCGCAGGGCTCGGGACGGATGCTGTCCTACGAGATCCTCGACTCCGAGGAGGCCGCCAGGAGGTCCGTAGCCCCGATGCCCGATGCCACGCTCTCCAGGATCGAGTTCGGCGACGAGATATACGGGCGAGCGCCTCGCCGCCCTGACGACAATCGCCGAGGTGCTGAGCGGAGACGCCGGTAAGCGCGACCGCTTGACGAAGTGCGTTGATGCTCGGACCCGCGGCTTGCGCTTCGCGCGGCGGCATACGAGCGTCTTTGGGAGCGCCCCAACTCGCTATTGCTCAGGACGAGAACCAACCGCCTCGGTCGGCGGGGTTGTCTCTAGAGCTCGACCTCGACTTCGAACTCCGTTGTCTTCGGTGGGCCGGGCAAAACGGACTGCCCTGCTTGGAAAGCTGGCAGCAGCGTCTCGTCGCGGAACTTCTCCCAGATCGCCTTCGACTCCCAGACCGCGACCACGATCCAGCCGTTCGCGCTCGGCCCGGCGTAGTGATGCGTCTGCCCGCCGGGCAAGCCACCGGACGGGTGCACCACCGCGGTGGTGGCGTCGTACTGCTCCTTGGTACCGCCCTCGAAGTCGTTGACGATCACGTACGCCATCTCAGCCTCCAGTTCGTCGCAGGTTTTCGCCGGGAGGATTCCCGGCTGAGCCACGGTAGCCCATGAGCGCGGCTTGTGCCGCTCGCGCGACAGCCGCACGCACGGGCTGAGGCCCGGCACACGCCTGCTCGCGCCAGCCGAAGCAGGAGAGCTGGCATGGCCCTGACGCAGACGCCCGTCTCGTCCGGAGCAAGCGTCCGGCGTCTGGACTTGGCGACGCTTGCTTGCATCCGCGTAGGGAGAAGCGCGCCGCTAGTGCGCGAGAGGGCCGCCGCAGTGCTGAGTTGCACATAAGCGGATGCACAGTAGTCCCGTGGGTCAGAATCAGACAGATAACTTGACAAGTATCACTGGCGGTTATAGTATGCCACGTAGTCAAATTGGTCCCTTTCTTGGTCGGGAGGATGTCGGCTTTCGTGGGGTGCCAGTGTTGGCATGGCGCCGCGAGAGCGCGATGAGGTTGTAGCTGGCTAACTGGGAGGACGCTATGGGTCGGGTGAAGATGACCAGCAGTTATCAAGGTTTCTTTGTCGGCGTAGTCCTCTTGGTGTTTGGCTTGAGTGTCGCTCAGGCGAGCGGGAGCACTGGGAGCGAAATCGCTGGACTTCCCATTCTGGACTCGCTCAACAGGACCGAAAGTCCGCTCTCCAACAGTGGCAAGTGGTCCGCGTTGAAATGGGATAACAGCACGTCTGGGACCAACACTGGTCGTGACACGACAAGTGGGTGGGGTCCGTCAGATGCGTATCCCACCGTCAATGGGGCCTATTGGAATCCGGTGACGTTCAGCGATTCCGGCGTTGGGGACGCCGCTGAGATCACGATGAAAAGCAGTCCCAGCAACGCCAGTCGCTATGTCGCTCTGTGGCTTGATATGCCTAGTCCTGGTACCACGCAGTCGGGCTACCAGCTCAGCTGGGTGGAGAACTCCGGCCTCACCACCTACACGGTCACGCTGTCCAGGTGGTCCTCAGGCAGCAACACGGTGCTGGCCACGAACTCTGCTGTTTCCATCGCCGCGGGCACCACGATGGCGATATCCGACACGGGCGGCACCGTCCAGGCGTGGGAGGGCACATCGAGCAGTCTGAGTTCGATCTTGTCAGCGTCTGACTCCACCTACTCCAGCGGATATGTGGGAGTCGAGGCATCTGGCAACTTCAGCCGCTCTGTCAATTTCCAGGCCGGTGTCCTCCTCGGTGAAGCGATCGCCAACGTCCCGATTCTTGACGGTCTCAGGAGACAAGAAGTGCCCTTGGCTACCGGTAAATGGTCCAAGTCCAGCTGGGCCGGAGAAATTGGTGGCGCGTGGGATGTAACAGGGATTTATCTCGGCTTCGGAGCGAGTAATTCTACGACCGTCGCCGGTGCCTACTGGAATCCTGCGACCTTCAGCGATGCGGGCGGGGGTGACATGGTGGCCGCGACCGTTGGCTCCGGTGCGCCAAGCGAAGGTGAATACATGGCGCTCTGGCTGGATATGCCTGCTCCAGCGAGCGCGCGATCGGGATACGAAGCGCGGTTCACTGGCGCCACGGGGGGCTACACGCTCGAACTCTCCAAGTGGGTCTCCGGCACCCGCACGGTGCTTGCCTCGAGCGTGAAAGTCTCGATCCCCGTCGGGACCACGGTCGCCCTCACCGAGATAAGTGGGGGTCTCACAATGTGGACCGGCACGAGCAGCTTCTCGCCCGTGCTGCTGGCCAACGACTCTACCTATACGAGCGGCTATGCGGGCCTCGAGGTGTATGGCGCCGCCGGAACAGAGAACAACTTCCGGGCTGGTGCACTGTTTCCACCCGCTCCCACCGTGTCGAGCAGCACTCCGGCTTCCGGCAACGACAACACGCCCTTGATCCAAGGCACCGCGGCCGCCGGCTCAACCGTGAAGCTCTACATCAACAGCGCCTGCACCGGAACGCCGGCCGCCACTGCGAGCGCGGAAGCGTTCGCCTCGCCGGGCATCGAAGTCAGCGTGGCCGACAACACGACGACCACGTTCTATGCTACGGCCGCCTATGGTACGTCCGCTTCGCCCTGTTCCAGTTCATCGGTCAGTTACAAAGAGAACACGCCTACAAGCACCACGCTCGAAGGAGTCTCGCTACAGGATGCTCTGAACCGCAGCGAAATCCCCCTGTCCAATGGAGGCAAGTGGTCGGCGCTGAGCTGGGACACAAGCGCAACCAGCAAGACCGGCCAAGACACGACCGGCGGCTGGGGTCCGATCAACGCATTCCCGGAAGTCTACGGCGCCTACTGGAATCCAACGACGTTCAGCGACTCTGGATTCGGAGACGCGACCGAGACGACAATGCAGACCGGCCCGGAACTCTCAGAACGCTACATCGCATTGTGGCTGAACATGCCGAGTCCGGGCAGCGTGCGATCCGGTTACGAGCTGACATGGACCCAGAGCGCGACTTTCAACGTCTATTCCGTCGCTCTCCTCAAGTGGACATCCGGTAGCAGCACCGTCCTCGCGTCGAACTCCTCGGTCACGATCCCAGTAGGCACGACGATGGTCATCGCCGACACAGGCGGCGTCCTCGAAGCGTGGAAGGGCTCGGGTGGGACCTTCTCGCAGTTGCTCTTCGCTGTCGACGCCACCTACAACAGCGGCTACTCGGGGATCGAGGCCGCCGGCAACTTCAGCCGCTCGATCAACTTCCGCTCCGGCTCACTCAACCTCGTGCCCGCCAAGCCAACGGTCAGCAGCGTCTCGCCAGCGAGCCCCGCCAACAACAACTCGCCCAAGATCCTCGGCAGCGCCGAAGCAAGCTCGACCGTCTCGCTCTACACGAACAGCAGCTGCTCCGGCTCGCCCACGGCGAGCGGGACCGCGTCCTCGTTCGCATCGCCAGGGATCGCCGTGAGCGTCACCGACAACACGACCACCACGTTCTACGCCACGGCCAGCAACAGCAACGGCGCATCCCCATGCTCGACCACCAGCATCACCTACACAGAGGACTCCACCGCTCCCGCCGCCCCAACGGTGAGTTCGGTCAGTCCCACCAGCCCCGCCAACAACAACTCGCCCAAGATCCTCGGCAGTGCCGAGAGCGGCTCGACCGTCAAGCTCTACACCAACTCCTCATGCACGAGTAGCGTGGCGGCAAGCGGAAGCGCATCGAGCTTCTCCGCTCCCGGCCTCACCGTCTCGGTCACCGACAACTCGACCACTTCGTTCTACGCCACCGCGACCGACACGGCCGGCAACACCTCCTCCTGCTCGACCACGACCGTCAGCTACCAGGAGGACTCCACGCCTCCCGCCGCCCCGACGCTCAGCTCGACCAACCCCGCCAGCGGATCGAACAACAACTCGCCCAAGATCCTCGGCAGTGCTGAGAGCGGATCGACGGTCAAGCTCTACCCGAACAGCGCCTGCACCGGGACGCCCGCGGCCACCGGCACCGCCTCGTCCTATGCGTCTCCCGGCCTTATCGTGAACGTCACCGATAACACCACCACCACCTTCTACGCCACTGCGACCGACGCCTCCTCCAACGTCTCCTCGTGCTCCACCAGCTCGATCTCCTACCGAGAGTTCAGCCCCACCATGTACTGGGGCGCCTGGGTCAAAAACAGCACAGGGGAACCCCCGTTCAAAATGACCGCACAGAGCGTGTTCGAGACCAACGTTGGACAAACAGCCTCACTCATCCACTGGAGCAGCCCGTTCGCCTCCCAAGCATTCTGTAACAACTCAGGGGTTTACTACTGCGAATTCCAGACCAATGAATTCGAAACCATACGCTCGCACGGCTCGATCCCATTCTTCTCGTGGGCACCAGGCGGCGTCAGCGGATCGGACAAACAGATCGCCGAAGGCTCCGAGGACTCCTACATCGAAAAATGGGCCCTAGCCGCAAAGAACTGGGGCCACCCCTTCTTCCTCCGATTTGCGTGGGAGATGAACGCATCCTGGTTCCGATGGGGCCAAGGACACCACAAAGAAGAAGAAATCTCCAAAGGCGTCAAAACAGGCAAAACAATCGAATTCGACAACACGGCCGAAGACTATGCCCAAATGTGGAGGCACATCTACGGCATCTTCGCCGCAGTCGGCGTCACAAACGTGACCTGGGTCTGGTGCCCAAACATCGACATCAGCGGCACCGAATACGCCTCGATGGGACCCCTCTATCCCGGCAACGAATACGTCGACTGGACCTGCCTGGACGGATACAACTGGGACAGCCCATGGACCAGCTTCAACTCGCTGTTCACTGGTTCCTACAGCAACATCACTAGTACAATCGCCCCGAGCAAGCCGATGGTCATCGGTGAGACAGCGAGCACTGAGAGCGGCGGCTCCAAGTCTGAATGGATCACGAGCATGTTCACTAGCCTCGCCTCCAGCTATCCCAAGGTGCACGGGCTGCTGTGGTTCGACAAGATCAACGAAGGACCCGGTGACTGGCCAATCGAGTCCTCCACCACAGCCACAACCGCATTCGCAAACGGAATCCAGAACGGACCATTCGCCCCAGCAAACTACAGCGGACTGAACACAAGCCCAATACCCGCCACACCGTAACAGACTCGTAATTCGGCTTGCTATGGATCGCTCAGCATAGTGATGCCTTTGTTGTATGGTGCCGACAGGCGCAATTGCATTTGTAGGTGCAACAGAATGTCGCCGCCCCACCCGTTCAACCGACCCTGTCGCCTCCGCTTTCCACCGAAAGGATGTGTCTTCGTGGCACCGACTTCGCCTGGTAAGACGAAGCGGAGCATTTGGCGCGCGTCGACCCGGACACTCTCCCATTGCTCGGCGCGAGGAGATGTAGGCTGCTCTCGACCGAGGCGCCCGGACATCGTCCTTTGCGCAAGCGTTGTGCGGAGTGGTGAGATGCTCGCATCGCTCTGGGAGCGCTGCGGCTCTGACATATTGCGCGTGCGATGAGTGCAACCCTGCAATTCGACGATGAGGCTTCGCGGCGCATCGAGGCGATCTACAGCACGCCTGACGTGGTCGCCCAGCGCCAGGCGGTGCTTCTGGCGCTTGAGGCCAAGCCTGGTGAGCGGGTGCTCGACATCGGGGCGGGCCCGGGCTTTCTCGCGGCTGAGCTGGCCGCCGGCGTCGCGCCGAACGGCACGGTTATCGGCACCGACATCAGCGAGAGCATGCTTGCGATCGCCACCGCTCGACTCGACTCGACCGACAGCGCAGCTAAGACACGCTTCGAGCACGCTGACGCGTGTGCGCTCCCCTTCCAAGATGAGAGCTTCGACGCGGTCGTGTGCACCCAAGTGTACGAGTACGTCCAAGACATCGCAAAGGCACTGTCAGAGCTCGCTCGCGTGCTGCGCCCCGGCGCCCGCGCGCTCGTCCTGGACACCGACTGGGACTCGATCGTCTGGCACTCCGGAGACCCACTGCGCATGCAGCGCGTGCTGGACGCCTGGGAAGAGCACCTCGTCGATCCGCACCTGCCGCGCCGGCTGATCCGCCTGCTGGATGACGTAGGCCTAACTGTGGACCTATGTCAGGTCGTGCCGATCGTCAACGTGCGCAGCAACCACAACACCTACAGCGCTGGGATGACCGAGCTGATCGCCGACTTCATCCCCGGTCGGCAGGGACTCACCGAGGCCGACGCCATCGCATGGAGCGAGGACCTGCGCGCGCTCTCCCACAGCGGCGACTACTTCCTGAGCCTCAATCGCTACCTGTTTCGAGCCGCCAAGCGCTGAGCCGTCCACGCTCATGCCGCGACGCGCAACGGCACGCGCGCCGGAGGGTGCGCTTCAGTCGCGGGTGATGAGGTGCTTGCCGTCTCCCTGAAAAGCTGCGATGGCGTCCTTCCACGGATGGATCGCCTCGATCAGACCCCGGTGCCTCGGCTTGTAGTACATGTGTCCAGCATGCCGGATGATCGCTTGCGCCTGTCGGCACTTGTAGTTACGGTCGGCCTCTGGAACGCAATTTACGAGCTGAGGATGGCCACCTATGACTGAACCTGGACCGGTGGATGAGCATGGGCTGTTGAGCGAGTTGCGTCAAGGTGCCGAGGGGATCGCCCGTCTCAGCGAGAATGAGGAGACGTTCCGTGCTCTCGTCGATGCGTTCCGGGCGCAGGACGGGGAGTCGATGACGAGGCTGCTGGCCCACCACGACCTCGCGGAGAGATGCGAGGTGATCTGCCGCTGGCTACGCAGTAAGGAGTGCATTCTGCTGTGCCTGGAGCTGGCAGGACCGCCGCGCCTGGAGGAGGAGCCTCCCGACGTGCGCGAGTTCGCCGCCGTCGTGGGCAAGGTGACCGCCGACGAGGAGGCCGTCGAGCTGCTCGCGACCGCTATCCAGGAGCGCGACGCCGAGTCGTGGGCAACTCTGGTCAGTGCTCACGGGCTCGAGCGGTTCTCGCATCTGCTCTGCCACTGGGCCTGCACGGTCCACTATCGGCTCGTCTGCCGCGTGGTGTGCCAGCCGCAGGTCGTAGAGCGGCCGCCGCTGATCCTGGAGCTGGTCGCCGCAGGTCATGCGATCGGCGGGCTCGCGGCCGAGGAGACGGTGTTCGCCGCGGCCGTCGACGCAGTCCAGGCCAACGATTGCCGCCGTCTGGCCGCCACACTCGAGAGCAGCCAGCAGGCCGCCTTCTGTCATCTGATTTGCGAGTGGTTCTGCAGCTGGCGCTGCCTGCTCGTTTGCCTGCGGCTGTGTCGCGTGTTCCCGATCGAGCGCCCCGAGTCGTCGATCGAGGAGATGCTTGAGTTCGCGCGTCAGTCCGGCAAGCTCGCGGCCGCCCAGAGCGCGCTCGAGCGGCTCGGTGCCGCGGTGCTCCGCGAGGACGTCGAGACCATCCAGACGCTCGTCAAGGACTTCGCTTTCGAGCGCTTCTGCGTCCAGTTCTGTCACTGGGTCTGCTTTCTGCGCTGCAGGGAGTTCTGCGTCTGTGTTTGCCCGCCGAGGTCAACCGCATACTTCATCAAGATCGGCCAGTACCAGTACGCCGAGGTCTACCCGGCGGTGGGACCGTTCCCTCCCAAGATCGAAAGCCAGGTCGGCGGCACCGGCCTCACAAGCGACACGAGGGCCTTCTTCAACGTCATCCGGCTCAACGGCGGCTACAGCCTTGCATCCGGAGCGCCGCAGATGGAATACAGGTTCGAGACGATCGCTACCGATGCGACGGGCAATCCGCTGGGCGGGGCAAAATGGCAGCCGGTGCTCTTGGAAGCTACCGAGCCGACGACGATCGGCTACACCGTGTCTTTTAGCCCGCTGAAATTCACACCGGTGATCGCCTCGCTCGACCCGGAAGGCTGGATCAAGGTACCGCTCCAGAGCATTTTCTACGCTCCGACCGGCGATCTGCTCAACCTGAACACGCAGAAGCTCACGAATCCGCCCCATCTCGACGAGACTGGCGTCCTCGCGGGCTCTCACTCCTCTCATCCGCTGGCCGAAGACGTCTACTTCGGCATCCGCATGCGGGTCCGCAACGTGGGTGAAGCCGGCGACGGAATCGACGCCGGAACCTGTCACCACATCGCGATCGACAACGCTCTCTACGACAACGTCACCCACCAGCCCAACTGGCGCAACCTGACGGACCCGCCAGGGGACCTCGCCGTCTACCTCGTGGACGTCGCGGAGCTGCTCGGCGAAAGCGCCTGCGGCCAGATAAGCGACGAACTCACTGTGCTGTACACCGCGGCGCATCCGAACCTCGGCGCAACGGACCTGAGACTGGAAGGTCCCGGAGGCCCGTACTCGTTCACAATGACGCCCGCCGCAGGGTCGACAGCGACGGACTCCTTCGGCAGCGCCACGCTCAACGGCGTGGCAGTCGGCGACCTGGAGCCATGCGCCTACCTGATCACGCTGTCAGTCGACGTGCTGCTAACCGACGGCGACCACTACCCGGGCATGCTGATCGATCAACGCCCGTTCTGCAAGAGATAGAAAGACGTTTTACAGGGCACGGATCGGGTGCCTGTTCTGACCCGATCCGGCACCGGCGGCTGCGAGCCCTTCCTGGTTTCGAGGGTGCGCGTCGGTCGCTAGGAACAGCTCGACGATCTCGGCGATCGTGCGGCCTTCCGCTTCATTGGCCTCCTTGGCGTCGAGGTCCAGCAGGAAGCGCCGCAGGCTGTCGCGCCCGCGACGCTCGGCGGTTATGTAGTCGTGCATCAACTCGCGGGCGTGGCGCGCCGAGGGGAAGGTCTTGGTGAGCTCGCGTTTGTCGTGGTCGTAGAAGCCAACGCGGTAGGAGCGTCGCCCGTTCTTGGCGACGTATGGCCACGCCGAACGCTTGAGCCACGGCTTAGACATTGCCCGGCCCTCGCGAGCGCAAGCCAGCGCGGATTCCCGTCGCGTGCGTACTAGGCATCTCGGCCGTCCTCAGATCAGCCTCTCCGCCACTCCCATCATAGTTTGGGCCAGCCGCGGGTAGCCCTGCTGTAACAGAGGCGAGACCACGGTTGACAATGCACTGTTTGCAGGGAAAACGTCCCCCAGGGGCTCCTCCTTACCATGTAAGCGGCCCCCCAAGGCGTTTCCCTGAAAATCAGCATTGTTTCGAGCGGCACGGGTTGGCCGTTGTTGTGTAATACGCCGCCACCCGAATGCCAGGCGTACAGTCAGCCCATGCCAAAAGACCATGAAGCAGCCACTCAGCTTCATCACGCCACAGGCGGCGCTCGCCGGTGAGCGAGGAGCCCACGGCCACGCGCACCGGGTACGCGGGGCTCTACTTCAGCCACCCGGCTTGTTTGGAGCACGATCCGCGGGCACACATGCCCGAGCACCCGGATACCCCGGAGCGCCTTGAGGCAATTGAGCGGACGCTGGCTGGGCAGGACTGGCTGGGCTGGGGGCGACGCGCAGCGCCGCTCGCGCAGGAGACGCGGCTGGAGCTGATCCACAGCGCCGGTCACGTGCAGAGGATCAGGGAATTGTCGCTGGCTGGCGGCGGCGCGATCGACGCGGACACGTTCGTCGGGGAGCCCTCCTATCGCGCCGCGTTGCACGCCGCCGGGGGCGCGTGCGAGATGACGAGGGCGCTGATGGCCGGTGAGGCGATGCTGGGGTTCTGTGGTGTGCGGCCTTCCGGCCACCACGCCGAACCGGATCGTGCGATGGGCTTTTGCCTGTTCAACAACGTCGCACTCGCGGCAGAGTTCGCGATCCGCGAGCTGGGCGCTCGGCGGGTGTTCATCCTGGATTGGGATATCCACCACGGCAACGGGACCGCCGAGGCGTTCCGCCGCCGCTCAGATGTCCTGTTCGCGAGCATCCACCAGTCGGGGATCTACCCTGGGACGGGTTCGCTGAGCGACTTGGGCTCGGGCCCCGGGGAGGGCTACACGATCAACCTGCCCGTCCCGGCCGGCTCCGATGAGGGCCTGTGGTTGTCGCTCTTGGAGCACATCATGCTTCCGGTCGCCGAGGCGTTTGAGCCGGAGCTCGTGCTGATCTCCGCTGGTTTTGACGCTCACCGCGAGGACCCGCTGGCGAGCTGCCGTCTGGAGGCGAGCTCCTTCGCGGAGATGGCCCGCCACGTGCGCGGGCTGGCCGCCCAGCTCGGCGTACCGCTCGGGGCGGTCCTGGAGGGTGGCTATGAACCCGCCGCGTTGGCGGAGTGCGTGCGGGAGACGCTAGCCGCACTTGGCTCTGATGAGCCGGCGCAGTCGGCGGCGCCGGAGCCGCTGTTGACCTCGCGCGCCGCGGCGCATATCGGCCACTACTGGCCATTGTAACGACCAGCATCTACGCAGATCCTACGAGCCCCTGGTCAAGGTGACTGGGGCGTAGTTCGCCACGTCGTGCCTGGGTACTGAGGCACGATGCTCGGGCATCCGGGGCGTGATCTGATCGAGCTTGGCCGATGGAATCCCACGATCACGATCTTTCTGCCGCTCGTCCCCGTGAGCAGCTTGAGGTAAAGGTCGAGCGGTCCTCGCGCGTACACAGGGCAATAGCCCTGAAAAAGCCGCTTTCAGAGAACCAGCAGCAAAGTAGTCCTCGGCGTGCCTTGATCGAGCATCGCGCTTGGATTCTTGCGACGCTGGCGGTGGGAGCGCTGGTGGCCGGTGGGCTCGCACATCTTGCGGGTGACGGTGGGCTCGGCGATGACATCTGGCGTGGCGCGGTCGTGCTGCTCTCGGTGGAGCTCGCGGTCGAGGTGGTTCGCACGATCGTCGTGGAACGTCACATGGGGGTGGATACGATCGCGCTGGTGGCGATGGTCGGCTCGCTCGCGCTCGGCGAAGAGCTGGCTGGGTTGATTGTGGGGATCATGTTCACTGGCGGCTCGACGCTCGAGGAGATCGCGTCCTCGCGGGCTCGGCGGGAGCTGACCGCGCTCGTGCAGCGTGCCCCCAGGGTCGCACAGCGCAAGCTCGACGGACACATACAGGAGGTCCCTGTAGAGCGAGTCCAGGCCGGCGAGGTGCTGGTCGTGCGCACCGGCGAGGTGATCCCCGTCGACGGCACCGTGCTCAGCGCGGAAGCAGTGGTGGACACGAGCGCGCTTAGTGGGGAGCCGCTGCCGGTGACGGTCGCGCACGGGATGTCGGTGCTCAGTGGCACAGCGAATGCGGGCAGCCCGTTTGAGGTGCGGGCCGACCGACCGGCGGCGCAGAGCGCCTATGCCGCGCTGGTGCACCTGGTCGAGCAGGCGCAGTCACAGCGTGCCCCATTCGTGCGGATGGCCGACCGCTATGCAGGGTTCTTCCTGCCCGCGACGCTGCTGCTCGCCGGCGGCGCCTGGGCAGCCAGCGGCGATGCGGTGCGCGCGCTGGCGGTGGTCGTTGTCGCGACGCCGTGCCCGTTGATCCTCGCCGCGCCGATCGCGCTCGTCTCCGGTCTCTCGCGCGCGGCGCGAGCCGGGGTGATCGTCAAGGGCGCCGGTGCGATCGAGACGCTCGGAGAGGCCCGCACGGTGCTGTTCGACAAGACCGGGACGCTCACGATCGGAGTGCCCGAAGTGCGCGAGATCATCAGCTCAGGCCACACGCCACCTGGAGAGCTGCTGCGGCTGGCAGCCTCGATCGACACGATGTCCGCGCACACGCTCGGCGAGGCACTGGTGGCCGCCGCACGGGACGCTGGCCTTGAGCTCGGGGTGCCCGTTGGAGTCCGCGAGGAACCCGGTCAGGGCATCGAGGGCGATGTGGACGGTCATCGAGTGGCAGTGGGAAGCCGAGCCTTTCTGAGGAGCGCCGGCGTGCCCGCGCAGGCGCTCGCTACGGCGAGCACGATGAGCGGTCACGGTTCCGGCGAGGCGCACGTTCTGATCGGGCTCGACGGTCAGCTTGCTGGGATGATCGTGATGGCCGACGAGCTGCGCCCCGACGCAGATCGCATGGTTGAGCGGCTCCGCGGCGAGGGCGTTCGCCATGTCGCGATGGTCTCCGGGGATCGCCGTTCGGTCGCCGAGCGCGTAGGCCGGCAGCTCGGCGTGGACCGCGTGTATGCCGAACAGTCACCGGAGGCGAAGCTAGAGGTCGTGGGCAGCCTGCGCGCGGAGCCCAGGCTGCGGCCAGTGGTGATGGTCGGCGATGGCGTCAACGACGCGCCCGCGCTGGCGCTCGCGGACATCGGGATCGCGATGGGCGCCGCTGGCGCGACCGTCTCATCGCAGACAGCTGATGCGGTGATAACCGTGGACCGGGTGGATCGCGTCGCCGACGCGCTACACGCCGGTCGGCGTGCGCTTCACATCGCCAGGCAGAGCGTGCTGTGCGGCATGGGTCTTAGCCTCGCGGCGATGCTCGTCGCCGCTCTCGGCTACCTGCCGCCGGTCGCGGGCGCGCTGCTGCAGGAGGGGATCGACCTGGCCGTGATCCTCAACGCGTTGCGCGCGCTCTATGGGTAGGAAGGCAGCGAGGCACAGATGGCTGAGGTGGCGCATGGGGCGCTGCTCGGCTGGTCCGCCCGGGGTTGGTGGGGACGGCCGGTGAGGCGCTGCGGGCCGCCGGCAGCACTCTGCCCTTGACTTCGTTGAGGTGCTGGCCGTTCAGGCGTCGGCGGCGGCGGCGAACTGCCCCGCCTTGGTGCGTGTCCCTGTGGTGTCTTCGGCACGGCGGCGCACGGGGATGCGAGCGCTCAGCGTGGTGCCTTTCCCTGGGGTGGAGTTGACCTGCAGCTCGCCGTCGAGTAGCTCGGTGCGCTCGCGCATGCCGAGCAGTCCGAAGCCGTCGCTCTGTGCGTCGGGGTCGAACCCGTTGCCGTCGTCGCGGACAGTGAGGTGAACGGTCATGGGGTCCTCGCGGATCTCGATGACGATGCGCGTGGCGTGGCCGTGCTTGGTTGCGTTGGTGAGCGCCTCCTGGGTGATCCGGTAGAGCGCGGTTTCCAGCTCGTCGATCATGCGCGTGGACTTCTGGCCCTGCTCGTATGCGAGCTCGATGCTGATGTCGATCTCCAGGCCATCGTGGGCGTTGCGGTCGGCGAGCGTTTCGATTGCCGCCTTGACTCCGAGCGCGTCCAATGCTGCTGGGCGCAGATCTGTGATCAGCGCCCGCAGGTTCGCGATCGTGTCTTCGAGCTGCTCAACGGACTGGGCGAACACTGGCTTTGCCGTTGAGGATTGCTCGGAGCGCCCGGCAGCCGCTAGTCCGAGGCGCAGTGCGTTCAGGCTCTGAAGCGTCTCGTCGTGCAGCTCGCGTGCCCAGCGGCTGCGCTCGCTCTCGGTGGCGGCGAGCCGCTGACGGTGACGCTCGGAGGTCACAGACTGGGCGGTCGCCACGGCGCTCGCCGCGCTCGTAGCGAAGGCTTCCAGTAGCCGCTCGTCCTCGGTCGAGAACGTCGGCCCCCCGCGCAGGCAATCGACGGCCAGGAGCACGCCGTGGGTCGCGCCGCGGAAGATCAGCGGGACCACAATGCCGTCCGCGGCCTCTACGCCGAACCGTCCGAGGCCGTGCTCCTCGTAGCGAGCACGGTTTAGATCGTCCCCCAAGCGCTGTGCGCGAAGGGTACGCATCGCGTGCGCAGCGACAGTGTTGGCTAGCGCGACTCGCTGCCCGATCACGCCGGCGGGTAGCTCTCCGGCGCCGGCGGCGATCACGAGCTGCTCGCCGTGGATGAGCTCGATCAGCAGCGCACGAGCGGAGACCAGCGCGCGTCCGCGCTTGGCGACCAGCTTGAGCACGACCTCCGGGTCGGTCTCCCCGCCGAGCGCACGGGCGATCTCGGTCGTGGCCTGGAGAGTTGCGACGGTGCGCTCGAGCTCGTCGCGGCGCTCGCTTGCGCCGGCGTAGCGGCGTGCGTGGTCGATCGCGACGGCCGCGTATTCGGCGAGGATGACGACCGCCTGCTCGTCGGCCTCGGAGAAGTCCACGCCGCCCGCCTTCTCGGTCAGGTATAGGTTCCCGAAGGGCTCGCCG
>Ga0207663_10000567_pt1 | contig 16316 bp, 8 predicted proteins | sample LARL53metaG_FD_184346 | JGI IMG/M metagenome (GOLD analysis project Ga0207663, IMG submission 184346) | Corn, switchgrass and miscanthus rhizosphere microbial communities from Kellogg Biological Station, Michigan, USA - LAR L5-3 metaG... | ecosystem: Host-associated > Plants > Roots >...
CGCCGTCGTTGATCCGGCGTAGAGAAGGCATCCCGCGCGACCAGCTCGCCGAGGTTTTCCTCGTACGAAAGGTGGAACTCGCCAAATCGCGTGTTCCCGGGATACTCGCCGTACGACTCCAGCCGCGGCAGGCGATGCATGACCTCGGCGGCGATGATTGCGCTCATGGCCTTGCGCGGCGTGTACACGAGATTGAGGTAGTGGGTCTGCCAGCCCAGGTTGCGGGAGGCGGTCGCCAGCATGTCGTAGGCGAACATCGCGGCGAACTGCGCGCCGACCGAGCGAAATGTCCGGGCCATCGCGGGATACATCGTGCCCGTGCGCAGGTCGGGACTGTCGAACTCGTACACGATTCGCGGCAGGCGCTCGAGCGAGGGGCGGAGCATGTCGGGATAGCTGTCGGTGCCGCGCAGATAGTTGCCCACGAGTTCGTGACCCGAGTTCAGGCCGGTCGGGTACCAGCCAAACGTGACGCCCTGCGCCTTGGACTGCCGAATCGCGGTCGCGATCCGGAAATCCTGGCTCACGTTGTAGAAGACGAGTTTCTGGCAGCCCGTACTGCGCACCGCTTCAGTAAGCCGGTTGATGTAATCGATCGAGCCCTTGATGTCGTCCGGATGGTGTGCCGGCTCGTTGACGAGCTCGATGAAGAGGATCGCCGGCTCGTCCTTGAGCGCCACACCCGTGTACGGATTGACGTGGTTCAGGATCTGGCGCAGGTAGTTCACCTGGGCGGCGATCGCCGCCGGATCCGTCCCCATCCGGTCCTTGGGGAAATGGCGCCCGAACCCGGGTGCGGAAGTGTCCTGGAGCGCGTCGGGCCAGGTCGAACTGTAGAGCTGGATGGGACTCAGGAGCATGTAAATGCCGCGTTCGCGTGCGCGGGCAATGAGGTAGTCCTGCAGATCGAGATGATCATTGGCGATCAGGTTGCCGGCAATGTCCGAGGCTTCCCAGTCACCCCAGAACGTCAGCCGCAACCCGTCCCATCCCATCCGGGCGAATTGCGCCATGTCGTCGTCGATCATCCGCTTGCGGTCGGCGCGCAGATACCCCGCCGCGCGATAGTCCGAGGCGGTCGGCAGGACATAGTTCGCGCCGAACAACGTGACTTCCTGGCGATTGTCGCGCCAGCGAATCACGCCGGTGCTGTCGAGGTAGACGGCGCGGTTCGCCACCGCCGGCGCCGGATCCGTCCGGGCCTGCGCCTGCGCCGGGCAGGCGCCACCGCCAACGCACCACAGCAGCACGGATACTCGGCCGAGGGCGCGAGCCAGCCCGCTCATCGCGCCACCGGCACGACTGGCGGTGCTGCCCCGTGAACGGCGTGCACGGTCACGCTGGCAGGTCGCAATCCATCGGAACTCGCCGTCACGTGCACGCTTCCAGGTCCGGACACCGCCACGACAGCCAGCCCGCGCCCATTGAACGCGTGTCGCTGCGTCGCGTGATACGGGTCGTGGTCCAGCAAGTCGGCGTTGTCGACGGCGATGATTTCGCCACCGCTCGCGGCGAGGTGCACCAGGTTGCCCGCGGTCGGAACGACGGTGCCCGCCGAATCCACCACCTCGAATGTCACCTGCGCCACGTCGCCGCGAGCGTCAGTAATGGTGTCGCGGTCGGCGAGCAGGCGAATGGCCGCCGGCGGTCCCGCGGTGCGCACCTCGTCCTCGCACACGGCGCCGTCACGCCGCTTTCCGACGGCGCGCAGCACGCCCGGCTCGTACGGCACGTCCCAGCTCAGGTGCAGGTCGTTGGTCGTGGCGTTGACAACCGGGAGGGCGTAGCTGTTCCAGCCGCCCGAGGTGCCCTGTGCCGGGAATTCGAGGCGCTTCTCGCCGAGTGATCGGCCGTTGAGGAAGAGCTCGACACTGTTGCAGTTGGTGTAGGCTAGGACGGGGATCACCTGGCCATTGCGCCCGGGCCAGTTCCAGTGCGGCAGCAGGTGCAGCACCGGTCGGTCGGTCCACTGGCTCTGGTAGAGGAAGTAGGCGTCCTTCGGGTGGCCAATGAGGTCGAGCACGCCGGATGGGAAACCGCGGAATGGCCAGACCGCCTCACCGAGATAGTCCACGCCGGTCCACATGAAGTCGCCCGCGAAGTAATCGTGCATGGCGATCCACTTCCACCGGCGTTCGGCCTGGAGCAGTCCGGTCGTGTAGTTCGGCCGCACGACCCGGTTGTCGCTTCCCAGTGAGTAACGCTCATCGAAACTCTGGAAGATGGAGCCGCTCTCAGTCCCGACCATACGCCAGTCGGGATGCGCCTGGCGGTCAGCATCGGCGAAAATCTCGCGGCGCTCGTGCCAGCGGTCCACGTAGTTGTAGCCGACGATGTCCTCGGCGTCCAGGAAGGCGAGCGTGGCTGGATGTCCGTCGGCCGCAATCTGGTCGTTGCCGGTGGTCACCGGACGCGTCGGGTCTTCGCGATGAAAAATGTCGACCAGCCGTTTCAGGACCAGCGCACCGCCTGGAGTGCTCTGTTCGCCGATTTCGTTGCCGGCACTCCAAAGCACGATCGAGGGATGGTTGCGGTCTCGGTGCACGAAATCAGTCACATCCCGCTCGGACCACTCGGCGAAATACTTGTGATACCCCTCGGGTACCTTGCCCATGGTCCACTCATCGAACGCTTCAGCCATGACGAGAAAGCCCATGCGGTCGCAGAGATCCAGGAATTCGGGCGCCGGCGGGTTGTGCGACGTGCGGATGGCGTTGACGCCCATCGCGCGAAGCGACGCAAGCCGGCTCTGCCACACCCGCTCGGGGACGGCCGTGCCAAGGCCGCCGGCGTCGTGATGCAGGTTCACGCCGAGGAGCTTGACGTGGCGCCCGTTCAAGAGGAAGCCGCGGTCCTTGTCGAAGGCGATGGTGCGGATCCCGAACGGCGTGGTGACGACGTCGATCGCGCGGGCACCATCGAACACTTCCGTCCGCAGCGAGTAGACATACGGGGTGCTGGTTGACCAGAGACGCGGTGTTGCGACGCGCAGGTGCTGCTCGATGTCGAATGGCTGGCCGGCGCCCAGGGAAAAGGTGATCTCCGTTCGCGCCACCTCCTGGCCGGTTTCATCGAGGACGACAGAGCGGAGCCTCCCGATTCGGTGTGCGTCATCGAGGACGACCGGGTGCGGCGCGTACGGGTCACTTTCGACGCGCGTTCGCACGGTCACGTTCGCAGCAAGAGAGTCTGCGTGCGGCGTGGTGATGTACACACCCCAGTGCCCCACGCGCAGTGAGTCGGCGAGCGTGAGCCACACATGGCGGTAAATGCCGCTGCCGGAGTACCAGCGCGAATTCGGCTGGTGCGAGTTGTCGACGCGCACCGCGACGACGTTCACGCCCGGCACCAGGTGCCGGGTGATATCGTACGCGAAGCTCACGTAGCCGTATGGCCGGCGCCCGAGATGCACGCCGTTGATCCACACATCGCTGTTCATGTAGACGCCGTCGAATTCGAGCTGCGCGTCGAGGCCGCGCGTCCCGGGCGGCATCCGGAACTCCTTGCGGTACCAGCCGATGCCCCCGGGAAGGAAGCCCATCTGGCCGCCGCCGGCGGCATCGGATTTCATGACTCCCTCGATGCTCCAGTCGTGCGGCAGGTCGACGTGGCGCCAGGCGCGGTCGTCGAATCCCGGCCGCTGGGCGTTCGCCGGGTCGCCCAGCATGAAGCGCCAGCCCGGATCCATGGAGAGGTGCTGCCGGCGCACAGGACCCGGATCCTTCAGCGCTGCCAGGCCGAGGATCAGCATCGCAGCAAGACGGATCATGCGAACCTCCCGATACGTGTCAGCGACCCCTGCGGGTACATGCTCCCGGCGCACCGGGGGAAAGGCTAGATTCTCGTCGCCCGGGTGTTCCGGGCTCCCTTATCATGCAGGAGTCTCGCCGATGCGGCATCGACTCACCGCGGTTGCCACGTGCGCCATGTTGGTGCTGGCGAGCCCTGCCGTCGCCAGGCCGCTGCCAGCGCCAGCGCCGGTTCGCAGCAGCTCGCCGGATACATCGTGGGTCGCCCGGAGCGCAATCTATGAAGTATTCGTCCGGGACTTTTCGTCCGCCGGCAATTTCCGCGGCGTGAGCCGCGGGCTCGGCCGCATCCAGGCGGTCGGCGCCAATGTCGTCTGGTTGATGCCAATCTATCCCGTCGGTGTTGCGAACCGGAAAGGAACTCTCGGCTCGCCGTACGCGGTGCAGGATTATCGCGCCCTCAATCCGGCATTCGGCACCGCGGCAGATTTTCGGTCGCTCGTCCGGGCAGTGCACGCCCGCGGCATGAAGCTCATCATCGACTGGGTCCCGAATCATACCGCGTGGGACAATGTCTGGGTGCGCAGCCACCCCGACTATTACGTCCGCAACGAAAGCGGCGGGTTGACCGTTCCGCGCGACGACAAGGGCAACCTGACCGACTGGACCGATGTTGCGCAGCTCGACTACCACAACCCGGACCTGCGCCGCGCGATGATCGACGCGATGCGCTACTGGCTGGTGGAATTCGGGATCGACGGATTCCGCGTCGATGCCGCGGGCTTCGTCCCCGACGACTTCTGGCGCGAAGCGGTCCCGCAACTGCGTTCCAGCGTCCCTCGCAGGATCCTGCTGCTGGCCGAGTGGGGTGACGTCAAGATGCACCGGTTCGGCTTTGACCTCAGCTACGCCTGGGACTCGTATGCCCACCTCAAGTCCGTCTGGACCGGCGCATCGGCGTCGGACTTCGTCCGCCAGGAAGCGGCGAACCTGCAGACGATGCCGGCGGGCGGCATGCGCCTGCGATTCACGACCAATCACGACGAGACCGCGTGGGACAATCCGCCGGTGATCCGTTTCAGCGGTTCGGCTGGCGCGCGCGCAGCCTACGTGGCAATGGCGCTGCTCCCCGGACGCCCGTTGATCTACGATGGACAGGAGGTAGAAAGCCCGCAGAAGCTGCCGCTCTTCGAGCGGGATCCCATCGTATGGCATCAGCCAGCTTCCGTGGCCGCGGAGGCATTCTACCGGCGGATCATCCAGCTGACGCGGTCCGACCCGGCGCTGGTATCCGGAGATTTCGGGGCGCTCGACACCAGCGCGCCGGGTGACGTGATCGCCTATCGCCGCGACAGCGCCGTGGTGCTGGTCAATGCACGACCGCGTCCCGTTCGCGTCACCGTCAGCGGCGCCGGGGTGGCGGGCACGGTCGATCGGCTCTCGAATCGTGCCCAGCGTGGCGACACGGTTGCCCTGGCGGGATTCGGCGCTGTGCTGCTCGAACGCGGTGCCCCGGTTCGGTCGGCTGGCCATTGACGATGGTCCGGCGGACCTAGGCTAACGGCGGATCAGCTCGAGCACGCGGCTTTCTCGGGGCCCGATGTCGCCCGCAACCGGCGCGTAACCGCGAATTCGTCCATCACTCCCCACGCGCAGGGTGGCACCGTCGGCGCCGCCCAGCAGCGTCCGCGCGTTGTAGGTCCCCGCACGCAGCGCGCGCATCCCCGACGCGACCGAAACGCCGGATACCGCGGTTTCACCCAGGTTCACGAGCACGAGAACGGCGTGATCGCCGGTGCTGCGCAGGTAACCGGCAACCGCCGGATTACCGGTCGTGAGCGCGATCAGCCGTCCGTCGGCCAGGGCATCGTTGGACCGGCGAAGGTGAATGAGCCGGCGATAGAGGTTCAGCAACGAGCCGGGTTCCGCGTTCCCGCGCCCGACGTTCGTGGTCTGCACATCGGGCTGGACACTCTCCCATGGCGTGCCCGACGTGAAGCCGGCGCCGGGCGCCGCACTCCACTGCATGGGCGTCCGCAACCGCGGATCGGGTTTGTCGCCGGTCATGCCGATTTCCTCGCCGTAGTAGACGAACGGCAATCCCGGCAACGTCAGCAACAGGGTGGCCGCCAGCTTCGCCCGCGACATGTCGCCGCCGAGTACGGTCATGGTGCGCGTGCTGTCGTGGTTGCTGAGAAACGGCGACCACCGGTACGATGGCAGCGTGTCCTGCAATGTCAGGTAGCCTGACAGCATCCCGCCAGCCGTTCCCCGTCTCAGGGCGGCGAGGAGGGAGTCATGAATCTCGAAGGCGAAGTGTGAAGTCAGCTGGTCGGGGTAGTATGGCAGCATGGCGGCGATGCCGCCCCATGCCTCACCGACGGTGTATGCATCCGGGTTGACGCTCCGAAGGAACGCCGCGTATTCCCGCAAGAATGCATGCGTGCCGGCGCAGCCCATCAGGCACTCGCCGTCCTCCACGAGATACGGAATCGCATCCAGCCGGAAGCCGTCCACCTTCATGTCGCGGAGCCAGAACGAGGCGATCCGTTTCGCCTCCTCGCGCACGGCGAGGGTGTGGTAATCCAGGTCCGGCATGTCCGGCGAGAATACCGCGTAGTAGAACTCGTCGCGAATGGGTGACCGCCGCCAGGCCGGCCGGCCCCACGGTCCGGGGCCGAGCGGCCGCGGCGCAAAACGATACCAGCTGCGGTAAGGTGATGTGGTGTCGTGGAGCGCCGCCACAAAGTCCGGATGGGCGCTGGACGTGTGATTCAGCACCATGTCCACGAGAACCTTGATCCCGCGACGGTGCGCCGCCGCCACCAGGCGCTTGAAATCGTCATTCGTTCCGTAGGCGGGCTCGACGCGGTAATAGTCGGTGACATCGTATCCGTGGTAGCTTGGCGACGCGGTCACCGGCATCAGCCAGATGCACGAGGCGCCCAGGTCGGTCCGCGAGGCCGGGTTGCCATCGTTGATGTAATCAAGCTTCTGGATCAGGCCCTTGAGATCGCCGATGCCGTCGCCGTCACTGTCGAAGAACGAGCGGATGAACACCTCGTAGCAGACCGCACCGCGCGTCCACGCTGGGGCTGCATGCGAGACGCGCCGGGCCGGAATACTCGTGCCCGCCGGGCGCTGGGCGGACCCGTTTCGCAGCGGAAGTGCGAGTGCCGCGATCGCCGCGCCGAGCGTGATGCAACCAGGCTGCTTCACGGCTGACGGCTACCGGCGTGTCGCGACATCGATCGCGATCGCGGAATTTGCATCGAGGTGAACCTGGACCGAACCGGTGGCGTCGACGACGACCGACGCACCAGCGCAGGCCGAGGCTACGAGGCCGCCGGTCAGGAGGTCGCAATAGGTGCCCGACGCCATGGCGGTGGACATGGTCGCGGTCACCGCGGAGTCCTCGCGGTTGATGGCGACGAATCCCCGGTCTCCCCGGGAGAACGCTATCGCATTGGCGCCGTCGTCCCACCAGTGGTTGATGTCGGTACCGGCCACGACGCGCCGGAAGCTCACCATGTTCCGGATGTACGGATCACGGTGCTCGCACACCCACTGACCGATGGTCGCGGTCTCCAGGCTCGACGCACACGAGACCGGGTTGGTGTTGCCCGCCGCGTCGGACGGCGGACCCACGGAATTCCCCCCGGGGCAGTCAAATGCGTAGCTCGACAGGATGGATGGGTACCCGTACGGCTGGGCGAGCATCCACACGTTAGCCACGCGGAACACGTTGCCATCCCGGTAGCCGATGCCGCACTGATGCTGGGTGTCATGGTTCTGCAGGAAGACCACCGCCTTGTCACTCGGCATCAGGCCCCAGGCGGTCGCCGAGAACTGGCTCCCGGCCGGGCCGTTGGGGTTGAGCTGGGCGATGTACTGTCCGCCGACGTGCCGGAACTTGTCGCCGACCCCGACGAAGATGAATTCGGTGATGTCCGCCGCTCCGCCCGAGGCGTACGCTTCGCCGAAGAAGTCCCGCGGGGCCAGTGCCTCGCCGGGACCGGTGCTCACCTCGAGGAAGTAGTACGGTACCGGCCGTCCCTCCGACGTCAGCGTGGAATCCACGATGGAGAGGATCCCGTCCAGCTCCACCTGCTGGATGTGCTTTGCGGCGTCGATGCGGAAGCCGGCCACGCCGAGCCGTGCGAGCGCGACGAGATATCCGGCGATCTTCTGCCGAACCGACAGCAACCCCGTGTTGAGATCCGGAAGGGAAAGCAGTTCGCAATCCTGCACGTTGGCCGCGTCTGCGTAATCCGTCACGGTGCATGCGGGGTGGAAATCAGTCGGGAGGTACAGCCGCGGATAGTTGTACTTCGTATAGGAAGTTCCGTTGCTGCCGACCCCGGGACTCGGGAAGTTGGTCATGTGGTTGATGACCGCATCCACATAGATGGCGACTCCCGCCGCCTTGCATCGCAATACCATGTCCGCGAATTCGGCGCCGGTGCCCGACCGGCTGCGCTCGATGCTGTAGCTCACCGGCTGGTAGCGCTCGCTCCAGTCGTGCGTGGGCGTGATGCTGTGCTCCTGGGGAGGAGAGACTTGCACGGCCGCAAACCCGGCCGGCCCGAGTCGCTGCTCGCACTCGTTGGCGATGTCGGTCCACTTCCACTCGAAGAGATGGACGAATACATCACCCGCGGCCATGTGGCCGCTCGGCCGGTACGTCTGCGCCAGTCCCGGCCTGTCGGGCGGGGGCTGGCCGGTAATGGGCGAGGTGTCGGATGAATTGTGACACGCCGTGGCCAGCAGAACGAGCCCGACGACAATGCGCAGTCGTGTCGACACGGTATGAATCAGCGCCTCATGCGGCAACCGCAACCCCGCCGGATGGCGGAGTTGCGGTTGAGCGACAGGTGAACCGTCCGCGATCAGTAGCCGGGATTCTGCTTCAACTTCGGGTTGGCGACTAGTTCGGTCGCGGGGATCGGGTAGACATTCAAGTGAGAATCGGTGGAAACGCCGGTGGCGGCGCCGCCCTTCCACGACCAGAGATAGGTGCCGCCGGTGAAGAGGCCGAACCGGACCAGGTCCGTCCGGCGGTGCGCCTCCCAGAGCAGCTCCCGCCCGCGTTCATCGAGAATGAAGGGCAGCGTGAGCTGCCCTGCCGTGATGTTGCCGCTGGTATTCCCATATGCGCGCTGGCGGAGGGCATTGACGTAGGTCAGCGCCTGTCCGGCGTCCCCGCCACCGCCACGCAACTGCGCCTCGGCATAGATCAGGTAGGCCTCGCCCAGGCGGAACATCGGGAAATCGGTGTCGACGAAGCCCGGGTTCGAGCCAGTCTGTCCGGTCGAGGTCACGTTCTCGAACTTGGGGGCCGGGTAGCCGGCGCCAAAGTCGGAGATACTGCCGACCGCGAGGGTCTGGCCGGACGTGTAGATGAACGATGCCCGATGGTCGTTGGCCGCATCGTAGCGGAGATACGCCTGCGGCTTCAGGCGGTTCCCGTACCAGCAGCCATCGACGCCGTAATTGGACGGGTTCATGCTGTTTCCGCACGACGCGTGAATGATGAAGTTCACGCCGCCGTACGTCTGCGTTCGGAGGCCGTCCTGAGTGATCGCGAAGATGATCTCGGGCGACGTGTTGTTGTCGGCCTGGAACATGTGGCGAAAGTTCGGGTCGAGCGAATACGCCCCGGAGCTGATGACGGCCTGGGCGGCGGCGAGTGCCTGACTGTATGCCGGCGTCCCGGTGTACACGTTCGCGTTGAGGTACACCTCGGCCAGCAGCATCGATGCTGCCGGACCGGTCGCGCGGCCATAGCTGCTCGGCCCGGGGGCGGGCAGCTGCGACTGGATGGCGGTCAGTTCACTCACGATGTACGCGTAGATGGCTGCCCGCGTACTCTGGGCCGGCGGGGCCCCGCCCACCGGGTCGTTTTCGGTCACCAGCGGGATGTCGCCAAAGAGGTCCATGCCGTGCCAGTAGCTGAGGGCGCGAAGGAAACGCGCCTCGGCCCGGTAGGTCTGGATCGTCGCCTTCAGCGTGCTGCTCACGCCACGTGAGGCGAGGGCGGCATCCGTGGTCTGGCGCAGGAACTCGTTCGCCAGTGAGACCTGGAAGAAGACCCGGTAATACATCGACTGCGGGAAGACGTTGAACGCGTTCCAGGTCTGGGTGTTCATGTCGGGGATGCCGACATCGCCCCAGGCGAGCACCGCCTCGTCGGTCGGCAGCTCTTCATGTTCCCAGTACAGCCGGAGATACTGCGAGAATCCTCCATTGATCCCTTGAATATCCGTGTCGTTGTCTCCCGATTGGTTGCCACCCACCGCGAGGCCCGCGTAGATCTTCGCCAGGAACTTCTGGTACGAAGTGGGATCATTAAAGATGTTGGCTTCCGTGACGGTGCTGACCGGCTGGACCGTCGGATCGGTGCACGCAGCCGCGACCACGAACAGAAACGCAGCGCTGGCGATGGCCTTGTACGTTCTGGGGTTCATATCTGGTTACCCTCTCGAAAGGTCGAGTTCATGATCGGGAGCTAGAACCGGACGCTCATGCCGCCGGTCCAGGTGCGCGCCCGCGGATAAATATTGTTGTCAATGCCATTCAGCCCGGCCGTCGGATCGACGCCGCTGTATCCCGTGATGGTGAAGGCGTTCTGGACGGTGGCGAACAGGCGAAGCGGCCGCCCACGATACTGGAAGGTATAGCCCAGCGTGACGTTGTCCATACGCAGGAAGGACCCGTTCTCGACGTAAAAGTCCGACTGGTACTGGGGCTGGGTAAAGCCGGTCGTCAGGACCGATGTGCTCAGGTTGTACGGCGACCCGCGGGTCACTTCGGCGTAGCTGCCCAGGTTCGAGGCCACGTTGTTGTACACGTAGTTCCCGAGCCAGGCCCGGAGGGTGAAGCTGGCGTCCCACTTGCCGTACCGGAGGTACGACGAGTGACCCAGGATCCACTTCGGGGCCGGGTCATGGAATGCCCTCGGGACCGAGTCCAGATAGCTGCCCTGGATCGGCTTCCCGGCGGCGTCGTACTTCTGGGTGAAGACGTAGAACGAGTTGATCGGCTGACCAGGCTCGAGCACCTGGATCGTCGTCCCTACGCCACCGGCGATGCCTCCGGTCAGGATCTTCTGCCCGGCCCCGGCGGTCGGGTTGATGCTGGTCAGCTCGTTCGAGTTGTGGGCAGCCGTGAAGTCGGTGGTCCAGCTGAGGCCGTGCCGGCCGCCTTCGAGCGCCCGGGCGCTGAGCGTCACCTCGACGCCGGTATTCTTCATGCTGCCGATGTTGGTGGTGAGGAAGTTCGAGAAATTGCTGCCGGCGGCAACCGGAACCGTGAAGATCAGGTCGCTGGTCTTCTTGTTGTACCAGTCAACCGATCCGGTGAACCGCTGGTTGCTGAAGCCGAAGTCGACGCCGGCGTTGTAGGAGACTGTCGCTTCCCACTTGATATTCGGATCGACGGCAGCCGGGCGGATCGTGCTGACGAAGGTGTTGCCGAACTGGACCTGCGACTGCGCGTCGCCAATGTCAAATGCCGCATACTGCTGGTAATTGGCAAATGCCTGGTTGCCGGTTTTTCCCCACGATGCGCGAAGCTTCAGGTCGGAGAATCCCTTGTGGCTCATGAACGGTTCCTGCGAAATCCGCCAGGCGGCTGCGACGGAGGGGAACGTTCCCCATGCGTTGCTGGGCCCGAAACGCGAGGAGCCGTCGCGGCGGAGACTTGCCGACAGGAGGTACCGGTCATTGAAGTCGTAATTCATCCGGCCAAAGAAGGAGATCAGCTTGCTGTCCTCGATGTCGAGGCTGTTCTGCACCGTTTGCGCCGGTGGAATGCCGTTGGTGCCGAGGAGGCCGGTGCTGAGGTTGGACTCGTTGAAGCTCGGGTACTCGCCGTGCGAGTTCGAATAGGAATAGCCGCCCGTCAGGTCGATGCTGCCAGGCATGAACCGGAGCTGGCTCGCATAGTTGAGGTACCCTTCCAGCACCGTGTTCAGCAGGCTGGGATTCGAGCGAAAGAGCGTGCCGCCGGTGCCCGCCTTCAGCTGCGCATGCAGCAGGCTCGAATTGAATGTCTCGCGCTGCGCCTCGGTGATGTCGTAGCCCAGGTTGAGGTTGGCGGTCAACGCCTCGAAGAACGGCAGACGGTAGCCGGCCACCACATTGCCGATGGAGCGATAGGTGGTGCCCTTGTCCGTGGCGAGTGCCAGGATCTGCACCGGATTGTCGGCCGACTGCAGGCTGTTGCCCGGCCAGTTGTAGAAACCGGTCGCGCTGGTCGGATCCGTTGACGGCTGCGTCGGTCCCATCTGCGCAGCGTTGGAAAGAACCCCGCCTGGAGTGAACAGGTCGAGCGAACGTGCGCCGCGAATGTTGGTGCGGACGTTGAGGTGATCGGCAAAGAGCCGCTGCGAATAGTCCAGGCCCACACTCAACCGCTCCGCGGTGGTGCCCTGGATGACACCATCCTGGTTGAGGTAACCGAGAGACAGCCGGTAGTTGTTGGTCTGGCCGGAGCCCGAGACGGCGACGTCGTGCTGCTGGCCGTACCCGGTTCGGTCGACGAGGCCGAACCAGTTGGTATTGGCGTTCTGCAGCTGGCCGACGTTCTGCGGCGCGTACTGGGCGACGGCGGCCGCGAACTGCGTTGCGTTGAGCATCGAGGGCAGCCGGGTCACCTCCGATCCCGAGAAGCTCGTGCTGTACTCGACCACCGGCGGGCCCTGGCGGCCGGCCTTGGTGGTGATGATCACGACGCCGTTGGCGGCATTCGCGCCGTAGATCGACGCCGCCTCGCCACCCTTCAGCACCGTGAAGCTCTCGATGTCATTGGGGTTCAGGAAATTGAGGGCATCGCGCCCGGCTGAGATGCCGCCGCCGGCGCCGACCGGCAGGCCGTCGATCACGTAGAGCGGATCGCTACTGGCATTGATCGACGTGGCGCCGCGAATCCGCAGCGAGATGCCGCCGCCGGGTTCATTGTTGTCGACGAGCTGCACGCCGGCGACCTTGCCGGCGATGAGCTGTTCCGGACTCACGATCCGGCCGGTGTTGAACTCCTCCGCCGTGACCTGCGTCACCGCCCCGGTGACGCTCCCAGCCCGTTGCTGCCCGTATCCGGTCGCCACGAGCTCGGAGAGAGTTACCGCCACCGAATTCATCCGAAGATCGACGACGACGGTTTGTCCGGCTCCGAGCGTGACCGACCGGGCGACCGGCGTATATCCAATGAGGCGCGCTCGCAGCGAATCGGTTCCCGGTGGGAGCCCGCCGATCAGGTAGGTCCCGTCCGCACGAGTCAGCACCGTGCGGCCGCCGAAGCTGACGGCTACCCCTGGAAGTGGCTGCGCGGAAGTGTCAACGGTTATGCGTCCGCGGATGCTCGCAGCCCCGATCTGGGCACGCGCGGGTGCGGTGCCGAGTGCTACGAGGAATGCGCCGAAGATGAACCCGAGTCGTCTCATACTCGCCCTCGTCGAGGCTGAATGGGAAGGAATGGGCGCACCCCGCCAGACGTCAGCCAGAGCCGTCGCGAGGGTCGTGATCGTGACAAGATTGTTATCGGTATTTTGACATTCCTAACGGTCGGCGGGGGTTTTGTCAACTGCATCCAGGGGTTTGACTTAGCGTACGGTTCGGCCGCCCGGGAACGCGGTTCGCCAAGGCCGGCGGGAGCCGCGACGACGAGAGGTGAAATGCCATGCGATCTATTCTCCTGACGGCGCTTCTGTCGGCGACACCAGCCGCGCCAGGTGGTGTCCCGACCAAGCGATCCGATTCGCCGTATCTCGACCACGTCAGCATCCCGCAGAGTCCCTGCCCGGCCGTGTCCGTCCGCACCACCGGCGACGGACCGGTCGCTGCGGAACTCGCCCGGGTTGCACAGCGCCTGCTGGACGCGGTCGCCACCGGGGATACGGTGACGTGGGCAGCCTACCTGGACGGCGATGGAATTTTCACCGACGAAGACGGGAACGTTCGAGACCGCCACCGGGTGCTCGCTGAACTGCGCCCGCTGCCGCCCACTATGACCGGGCAGATCTGCGTGACGGACCCTCGTGCGTCGGTGCGGGGCGATGTGGCGGTGTTGAGTTACGATGCGCTGGAAACCGCCAGTCTCTATGGGCAGGTCCTGCATACCCGATATCACACGTCGGACACCTATGTCCGTCGTGGGGGACGCTGGTACCTCCTCGCCTCCGAAACGGCGGTGTTGCCCAGCGAACACACTGCTGTCGCCGTCTCGCCCGCAACGCTCGACGACTTCGTCGGCACGTATCTCCTCTCGCCGGGCGTGGAGTACGTCGTGGAGCGCGACGGCGACCACCTGTACGGCCGCCGTGGCGCTGGCCAGCGCGAGGAGCTGCTGCCGCTGGGTCCCGACCGCTTCTTCCGGCGGGGAGCGCCGCGCGGTGAGCGAATCTTCCGGCGGGACTCCGCCGGCCGCGTGGACGCCCTGCTCGACCGGCGCGACAACAACGACCTGGTGTGGCGCCGCGCGTGACGTGATCAGTTGTCGCGGACTGAACGGCGAGCCACTGTCGGGTCCGCGTGCGCCCCGATGAGATTACGCCGTTCGTCGTCGCGCCACCCACGACGCAATCAGGAGTGCCACGCCGGTCCACGCGATCACAACGAATGGCCAGGTCGGTTCCAGCGTCACCCCGAGCAGGATCCGCGGTCCGCGATATTTTGCCAGAAACGACGCCTCCCATTCGCGGGCGGCCCAGCGGGCCGTCCAGTCACCGAGCGATTCCCCGAAGGCATCCTGAAAGGCCTGCTCCACTGGTTGGTTCGACTGCCAGAAACGGCGAAACCGGGGTCGATCGTGATCGGTGACCATGGCCGACGCCAGCGATGACATCGCCGGACGCACGGTGGTCACGGTGACGGTGTCGGGAATCGTCATCCACGATGGAACGGTAAGATCCGGCGGAAACCCGGTCTTGCTGCGTGGTTTCATCGCCGGGTGCAGCACCGCCTGCACGCACGCCGGTGCCTCGCCGACGATGCATTGCAGTCCGGTCGCCCCCATCGAGTACGGTGGAATCAGCAGGGAAGTGAAGTCGAGCGAACCGAGTGCGCGGATCAGGACGGGCAGCGTCGAGAACTCACGGATGTCGTCGCTGTTCCATCCCGGCCATGGTCCCAGTTGATCGATCGGGTTCCCAGGTTGGGTGAGCCAGGAGTCCGACTGGATGGAGCTGTAGTCTGTCGCGGCGAGCCACGACCTGACCCCGGCGCCCGGGACTCCGAACGCCGCGAGAAAAGTGCACGGCGCAAGGGTTTGCCGGAGCCAATGCTCCCCGAACTGTACTTGACCGGTGCGCGTCGTCGAGCCGGACGCCATGGCGATGCACCAGGTGCGTCCATTCCTCTCTGTGGTCAGCGTGCCCTGATAATGACGTGAGCGAGATGCGTCGGAGTTGTAGATCACGATCGCGGTGTGCACGCCGGAGTCGGTCGAGCCGATCCGCTTCCAGAGACTGGCGACTACCGCTTGGGGCCCTGCATCGCTCGCCCCGGCCGGGAATCCGACCATGAACACTTGGGGCGCAGGCGTCGCCACGCTGGCTCGCGCAATGACGCTGAGTGCGGTGTCGCGAAGCTCGAGCGCGGTGTACAGGTACATCGCATCAGATTCCCGCCTCACGAGCGATCCCAGGCGCCGGCTTCGATCATCGGAGGGTTGAATCGCGACCCCCGGCTTCGGCCGGCGCAGCGGCAGGAGAACGGCCGCAAGCACCAGGACGGCGAAGCCCGCTCGGCGCGGTGTCACGCCCATCGTGATGCTCCGAGTGCACCGACAAGGAGGGCCAGCGACCAGATGAGCGCCGCAACGGCCACCGGATAGCTGAGCGGAGTTGCGCTGGGCCTCAGTGCCAGCAGCCCGACGCGCCACCTGGAAAGCAGCGAGTCCAGCGGCATCCCGGCTGCCGCGGCGAGCGCCGTTCGAATTCCGGAATCGGCCGCGGCGCGCAGCCGGGGCCACGCCCCGCGTCCGCCGGCGCTGAGTGCGGCGAGCAGCAGGTCGCCACGCATGAACGCCGAAAACGAAGATCCCGGCGTCGCCGGCGGCGTGCGGTTCAGCTCGAAGGCGATCTCGCATCCCGCGACGCTTCCGCCCGCGCAGTCCCGTACCGCCTGGCCCGAACCCGTCACCAGTGTGTACATGGCGACCTGGCGCCGGTCCGCGTCGGGCGCCGACAGGGACGGCCCGCTCTGAAGCCAGGGTATCACGGCGGGCAAGCTGGCAAACATCATCGCGCCATACGCCTCGGTCAGCGTGTTCGCCGTGCCTTGCGGTGCCGCCTCAGTCTGAATCCGCATCGAGCTCGCGGTGTCGGGAAGTGCCGCGAGCACTACCAGACCGATTTCGCGAGGCCTCCCGAATCCTGAACCGGTAGCCGTTTCGGTCCGGACGACGATTCGAAACCCAGCGGGTGACGGCAGCGACCCGCCGAACCAGCGATCGCTCGTTGCAGCGAATCGCGCCAAGGCATCTGTCGCGACAGTCCGGTCGTTGGGTGATGCCGCGATCACGAATGCCCCGCTTCGCGCGACTTCCTCCGTCGTCACGGCCTGTGCG
>Ga0207663_10000568_pt1 | contig 16295 bp, 10 predicted proteins | sample LARL53metaG_FD_184346 | JGI IMG/M metagenome (GOLD analysis project Ga0207663, IMG submission 184346) | Corn, switchgrass and miscanthus rhizosphere microbial communities from Kellogg Biological Station, Michigan, USA - LAR L5-3 metaG... | ecosystem: Host-associated > Plants > Roots >...
GAAGTGGTCGGTGGATCGGCCTATGCGGGGGCGGTCGCCCCGCTGCGCATCGAGGGTGTCGCCTTCATCGCCTCCTTCCTGCTGCCGGCTTGGGGGGTCGCGCTGGTCTCCCTGCATCGGCATCGCGCTCTGGCGCTCGCGAATGTGATCGCCTTCAGCGCTACAGCGGTCCTGACGCTGATCCTCGCGGCCAGCCATGGCGCTACTGGCGCAGCCGTCGCGACCGTATGCGGCGAGTGGGTCATCTGCGCCGCCTACGTGATCGCCCTGACGCGCGGCGAATCCGCGCTACGGCTCGACGCAAGCGTCGCGATCAAGGTGGCGATCGCCGCGGCGCCCGCCTTTGCTGTGATGCTCCTGCCCCTGCCCGCCGTAGCACGGCTGGTGGTTGCCATGGCGGTCTACGCCTGCGGTATCCTCCTGCTGAAGGCCGTGCCGCGAGAGCTCTACGGGTTGCTTTCTTCATCCCGATCCACGTGAACCGCCACATCATCGTCATTCCCGCCTTCAACGAGGGGGCTCATGTCGGTTCGGTGGTCGCCGGAGTGCGCGAGGTTCTGCCCGAGGCCGACATCCTGGTCGTCGACGACGGCTCCTCCGACGAAACCTCCAAAGAGGCGGCACAGGCAGGCGCGCGAGTGCTTTGCCTGCCTGTGAACCTGGGCTATGGCGCCGCACTGCAAGCTGGATACAAGTGGGCGGTGCGTCAGCGTTACATGCTGCTCGGGCAGTTGGATGCCGACGGCCAACACTCGCCCGAGCATCTCCCGCGGATGTTCGAGACACTGGATCGCGAGGAGGCTGACGTGGTGATCGGATCAAGATTTCTCGATGGCGACGGTCACTACCGTCCATCGGTCGCTCGCAAGGTGGGCATCGCGCTGTTCTCCCGGGTAGCCACAATGGTCATGCGTCAGCGCATTACCGACCCCACTTCGGGGCTGCAGGTTATGCGGATGCCCGTCGCGCGATTTTTCTGCACTGAGGTGTACCCCTCCGACTATCCAGACGCCGACATCCTCATTCTCTTGCATCGGTCAGGCTTCCGCATACATGAGGTGGCAGTGCAGATGAGCCAATCTTCAGGCAAGTCGATGCACAGAGGTCATCACAGTCTATATTACATGTACAAGATGTGGCTTTCGATCCTGGTGACACTCCTGCGTCGCCGTCACATTTTTGAAGCCAGGTCGTAACCAATGCAAATCAGGCTTATTACAATTGCTGGGGCTGTAGTCATCCTGATGCTCATCATCGAGCTGGTACGACGACGCAAGCTGAAGGAGGAGTATTCGCTGCTGTGGGTGTTCACGGCAGGCATAATCGTCGTACTCTCGATTTGGTACAGCCTGTTGGTGAAGCTCACCCACCTGATCGGTGGCACTGTCCCCAGCAGCACCCTATTCTTCTTTGGACTGATTTTCGTTACATCGCTGCTGCTGCACTTCTCAGTCCGCATCAGCCTATTGGAGCGACGTATAACCTCCCTGGTTCAGGAGATCGGCCTGCTTACCCTGACAAGTCAAGAGCCCGAGGTAAATAACGCCGAGAGCTCAAGAAGCGACCGCTCCGATCAACCTGATAGCTGACGTGCGAGCATAGCGAACCTGTGAGCGCCGGCGCTGGGATCAAAGCGCTCTACCGCCTGTGCGCGCGCCGCCAAGCCAAGCTTCGAACGAAGCCTCGGATTGATGAGCAGCGCGCTTAACCCTTCTCGCAACGCCTCAACGTCGCCGGCCGGCACCAGCAACGCGCTCTCTCGATCACGTACAACCTCGGCCGTGCCTCCCACGTCGCTCGCCAGGATCGCGCGGCCAAGGAGAGCAGCCTCGAGCACGGAGGTGGGCAAACCCTCGGTGTAGCTGGGATTGACGACGACATCGGAGGCACGGATCAGCGCCAGCGCCTCGGTCTCTCGCCGGTAGCCGAGGAACACGCAGCCCTCACTTAGTCTAAGACGCTGGGCGAGGGCTTCCAGCTCGGCTCGCCTGGGACCGTCGCCGACGATGCACAGGAGCGCATTGACCTCCCGCAAGCGCGCGAAGGCCTCGACCAGATCGGCCACACCCTTGCCGTCGATCAGGCGGCCTATGAACGTGGCCACAGGCCGGCCCGCCGCGATCACCGACATCTCGGCGGAGGGCGCCACCCCGTCGTAGCGCTCGTGATCGACGCCGCGGTAGATCACCTGCGCCTCGCGCCCCGCCAGCTCGTCCACAAAATCCGCGGCGGCCTGTGAGATGGCAACGATCTCGTGCGCATGGCGCAGCACAAACCGACCCAGCGTCAGGTCGTATGCACGTGCAGCGCGGCTGTGCAGGGAGGAGCCGAGATGAACGAAGTCCGAGCCATGCTCGACATGGATCAAGGGAATTCCAGCGGCGCGGCTGTAGGCCAGCGCACACGCCGAGCTGAGGAAGAAGCGGGTGTGTGACACGACCACGTCGTGGTCGCCTGGACGCAGCGCGGCGCGCGTCGCCCTCCAGAATGCGGGTCGCCAAGGGCTTGGACAGGGGTAGTTAGGGATCAAATCGAACGCCGGGTGGCGAACCACGCGATAGCAGGGGCCCCGCTGTTCGAACGCAAGCCCTTCGGGCGGCAGGCGCGGGGCGAGCACGGTAATCGACTCCACGAGCCCGAGACGAATGAGCTCGTCGTTCAGATCGCGAACGTAGCCCTCCAGACCCCCAACATGAGGAGGGAAGTAGGGACTGAAGACGAGCAGCCTCATCGCGAGGCTATCACTAGTTACGGCCCAGTCGATACCAGTCCACGTACTGCCCGCAGGCCTGCGCGAGCGTCACCAGCCCGCGCGCGTCAGGATGGCTCGTCGCGGCGATATTGCCGAGGTTGGCCAGATCCGACGGCGAGGTGAAACGCGCTGGATGCGTCTCGTATATTTGCACCTGGACGGGTGTCCTGCCGTTGCTGTACACGGTTCCGAAGTAGTAGTAAGGACCGGGCCGAGCGGTGTTGGCGGGCAGTTCCCAGCGATCCGCGGCGACGGAGAGCTTCAGCGCCTCGCTGCTTGTGTACTCTATCGAGAGATCCCACGCTCTGCGTGGCAGATGCAGAATCGCTGTCGTATGCGAGTTCGGCCCGAGCTCGCCGATATTGCCCGACACCACAGGCGTTCTCATGACCGACGCGATGCCTTTCATGTGACTCAAGCGCCTACCCTGCGGAGTGTGGCAGTCAAGCACGCGGCCCGGACTTTCACCAGAGTCCAGGCTCAGTCGGGGCGCAGTCGTCCCCGAATGCCTCCAAAGCCGATAAAGAGCGAGCGAACGCACCAAGTGGAAGTTGGCAGGCGACTGGCTGGCATAGGGGCTGTTGGTCGTGATCACGTATGTGAAGTGGTCGAGCTGCTCGCTGTCGACCGAGTCGAAGTCGAAGGGATCCCCATAGGCGTATGGCTTGGCCGACAGGGAGACGTGAACAGGCGAGGGAAAAGTCGTGGTGGAGGTGTAGGCGAGATGAGCTCCGCGAAGCTCCCAGCCGACGAAGTCGTCGTTGCCGAGAAACAAGGTCGGGGCTTCGCCGACGATCGACCGAAGCTGGTCGAGCTGCGCGATCTGTACCGTCGAACCGACGGGCTCCGCGCGCAGGGCCAGCGAGCTGGAGTGCAGAGCCACAAAGGCAAAGGCAAGGCCGGTGCAGAGCCGCACGATTGAGCCGGGGCTGCCTGCCCAGCCGTCCTCGCGACCGCTGAGCAGTGCTCGCGCTCCGACCACCATGACCAGAGGAGCGGCGATCACGAGGGCCTTAGCAGTTACATACGGTGACTGGTGTGCGTGTGAGTAAACGTAGATTGCCGCACAGATGCCGATCGCAGCCGGCAGCGCGAGATCGCGCCGGCGCAGCGCCCACAGCACACCGAAGATCAGGACCGCCAGCGCCAGCGCACCCAGCTCTCCGGCGTGGAATGTCTGCGTCGGCGCAAAGCGATAGTCGGGAGTGAGCCAGACACCCAGGCCCTCGTAGGGTGACAGCGGGCCGGCGAGGTTGCCGAGATTGGTCGTCGGTATCCCGCCGCCACCCGCATTCGAGCCCACGACGTGCAGGTAGTTGAGCAGTCGCCCGGTCGACGGCAGGACGGCCACCAGACACGTAGCGCAGCCCCCGAGCGCGACCGCGCCCACCTGTGTCAACCAGCTTCGGCGCCGCATCCGGCTCAGCGCCGGCGAGGGGAGAACCAGCAGCTCGGCCGCCAGCCACACCGCGAGAAATCCCCCAAGCCAGGCGAACGCCAGATAGCTGTAGGTGTACAGCGACGCAGCGGCCAAGAGCCCTGCCGGAATGCCAGCGCGGGCCCAGCTCCGCGGTGAGCGGGGGTGGGCTTGTTCGCCTGCCAGATCGCGCAGGACGAGCACGAAGGCGAGCAGGAACAGCGCCATCATCGTCTCCTTGAAGGAGCCCTGCGCATAGTAAGCCGCCACCAGATAGGTGAGCGAGGTCAGCAGCCCGATCAGCGCTTTGCGCCATACGGCCGCACGCGGGACGACGTCGGCGGCGGTTAGGGCTGTGACTGGAACGACGACTATGAGCAGCGCGGTGAAAGCATGGTCCATGCGGATCCCCGCGGACGAGGTGAGCGTCGCCGCCAGGCTGTGCGGACCAACGGGATAACCGTTCTGGAGGGGGTACAGCGACGCCATCGATGCCGAGCGCAGACCTTCGGCCCACAGCAGGTGCACAGCCATGTCGTTGTCCAGCCCAATGCCCGGTATGCCGACGCGGTGATTCGCCAGAAACGGCAGTGAGGCACCGAGCACGGACGGGATCGCCACCGTAGCCGCTGGCCATGGCCAGCGAGCCCCCGACCGTCGCCACACAAGGATCGCCGCGAGCAGAAACGCGAGCGTGCAGATGATCGCCGACGTGACACCTCTCCCTGGCAGGCGAATGGCGATCGCGCTGAGGACAACCAGTGCTGCCAGACCCACGGCGGCTGCAGACCAGCTCCAGCGGGTGCGACCGGCGAGGATGAGCGCCGCCTGTCCGATGATCGCGGAAGCGCCGAACAACAGCGCCGCGCCCCCGTAGGTCTCGAGCATCCGCGGCATGATATGGCCCTGCGATCTGCGAGCATCGCGCTCGTGCCACCAGTCAACGCAGCCGCCTCTACGATCGCGGTGATCATCCCTTGCTTCAACGACGGCGCGACCCTACTGGAGGCTGTGCGCTCAGCACAGGCGCAGGATCGGATCGATGAGCTGGTGGTGGTCGACGACGGGTCCACAGAGCCACGCACCATTGAGATCTTCCACTCGCTGGACCGCGAAGGGGTGCGAGTCGTCCATCGCCCCAACGGCGGCCTCGGCGCTGCACGCATGACCGGGGTGCATGCAATCAGCGCCGACTACGTGTTCTGCCTGGACGCGGACGACCGGCTGCTGCCGGGAGCCCTGGCGGCGCTCGCTGCGGCGCTCGATGGCGACCCCGAGCTGGCCCTCGTGTGGGGTGACTACCGGCTGTTCGGCGACCGCGAGTGGCGTCAGCCGACGGCGCCCTCGCTCGACCCGTGGCAGATCGGCTACCAGAATGATCTGCCTGCTTCGGTGCTGATCCGCCGATCGGCGTTGCTGGACGCCGGGGGGTGGCAGCTACGTGGAGGCTATGAGGACTGGGATCTGTTGATGGGACTGGCCGAACGCGGGGAGCGCGGGAGCCGAGTGCCGATCATCGTTTATGAATACCGTCAGCACGGTGTGCGCATGCTCAGCGAGTCGGCCGCGCGTCACGGCGAAATCTATGCGCAGTTGCGCAGCCGCCATCCGTGCCTGTTCGCCGATCGGCAGCGATCCTGGCGCCGCTCGGACGCACCGCTGGCACTGAGGTTGGCATTGCCCGCGATCTTTGCGCTGCCGATCGGCGCCCACCAGCGACGCCTGCTGGCCGGCGCCGCCTGTCATATGGCGCATCACCGCAGTGTGCGACTGCTGCTGAAGCGTGTCAGACGCGGCACATGACCGCAGACAATATGGCGAATGTTTGACTCCGCTAGCCTGCATCAGGCAACGGTGCCCGCCGCAAAGACCATTGTCAGCAGTCACCAACCGCTTTCGTACGAGTCAGACGATAAGAGAAGCCTTTGCGACTAGTGGTCACTGTCGAGCGCTACGCTCCGGCAATCGGCGGATCCGAGCGAGTCGCGCAGCGAGTCGGCGAGGGATTGGCCGCGCGCGGTCACGAGGTACACGTCATCACAGGCACGATGCCCGGCCTTGACAGGCTGAATGGAGTTCACGTCCATCGTCTGCCGATCTCTGGCAGCGAGGTGCGCGGCATTCGGGGTGACGGTGAAGCGGTGATGGACGTGATCGACCATGTGCGACCCGATCTCGTGCTCAACTACGCCGCCCAGGTGTGGCCGACCGACTGCTGCCGAGCTCTGCTAGAACGCGACGCACGACCGCGCATGGTCCTGGCTCCCGTCGGCTTCTCGCGTCTGCATAAGCGCCGCTATGCGCGCTACTTCGCGGATATGCCCGCTCGTCTGCGTAGCTACGACGGCTTGATCCTGCACTCGACCGTCTACCAGGACTGGGACTTCGCCGCTCGCGCCGGCGTCGAGCGGATGTTCGTGGTGCCGAACGGCGCTGATCCTCCGGCGAGCGGGGAGACGCTGCGCGCTCAGATCACCGGCGGATCGCTCGCGGTGACTGTGGGCAGCCACGTGTACACCAAGGGTCACCGAGACTTCGCGCGCGCCACCCGCTCGCTGGGCAGACAGCGTCCCCTCACCGGGGTGATCGTCGCGCCGCCTCGGCGTGGCCTGGATTCGCTGCGCGGATGCCAGCTCGCCTGCCAGGTGCGGGCCGGTGCCGGCAGAGAAGATCTGCGGGTCCTGGACGGCTCCACTCCGGGGGTGGCGGCCAATGCCATCGCCGCCGCCAACCTGTTCCTGTTCACCTCTCGCGTCGAGTGCGCCCCCCTGGTCATCCTGGAGGCGATGGCCGCCGGCACCCCGTGGGTCAGCTACGACGCGGGCAACGTCTCGGAGCTTCCGGGCGGGCTGGTGGCAGGCGACTACGCGGAGCTTCTCGATAAGGCGGGACAGATCCTCGACGGCTCGCATCCCGAGCTGGGTATCCAGGGTCGTAGGGCCTGGGAAACGAACCACCGCTGGGAGGACATCGTCGCGCGCTACGAGTCGGTGTTCGAGAAGCTGCTCGCCTGCTAGAAGGCGCGTGTTCGAGGAGCTGCTCGCCCAGGCCCCCGACGGTCACTAGGCAACCCGCTACACCACGCTGCCTGACCCCCCGTGGAGATCGGCCACAGCGCCACCGTCGGACGCCTCCAGACGAAACCACTCGACGGTTCGCGCCAGCCCCTCCTCGAGCCCGACCCGCGCCTCGAAGCCCATCAGCTCACGGGCTCGCGTGACATCCAGACAGCGCGTGGGCTGCCCGTCCGGCTTGGACGCGTCCCAGACGATCTCCCCCTCGTAGCCGCTGAGCCGCGCGATCATGGCGGCGAGATCGCGGATACGCGTCTCGACGCCGGTGCCGATGTTGACCGGCGTGGACGTGTTCAGGCGCTCGGCCGCCAGCAGTAGCGCGCGGGCGGCGTCGTCGACGTACAGGAACTCGCGCGAGGGACTGCCGCTGCCCCACATGACGATCTGTGGCGCACGGCTCTCACGAGCCTCGTGGAACTTGCGGACCATCGCCGGGATAACGTGCGAGTCCTCCAGTGAGAAGTGATCGCCGGGGCCGTAGAGATTGACGACCATCGGCACGCAGGAGTCGAAGTCGTACTGGCGCCGGTAGGCGTCGGAGAGGACGAGCATCATCTTCTTGGCGAGCCCGTAAGGCGCGTTGGTCTCCTCCGGATAGCCGTTCCAGAGCTCATCCTCGGAGAACGGGGTGGGCGTGAACTTGGGATATGCGCACACCGTGCAGGCCGAGGCGAGCTTCTCCACCCCCGCCAGCCGGGACTGCTCGAAGACGTTGCCGGCCATCATCATGTTGTCGTACACGAGCGGCGCCGGGTTGCGCCTGTTGAAGCCGATCCCGCCAACGTTGGCGGCGAGGTGGATGACGATCTGTGCCCCGTCCACGGCGGCGCGGGCGGCGGCCGGATCGCGGAGGTCGTGCTGGGCAGAGCGTACGACGCTGACCTCTGCGCCTACCGCCTCGAGATCGCGCACGATCGCGCCGCCGACGAATCCGGCGCCGCCGGTTACGACCACCTGGCGCCCGCTCCAGAACTGCTCGCTCGGCTGGCTCATCGCTCGTCGCAGCTTAGACGCCTCGTCGCTGTGAGGTCGTCGTCGCGCCCGCGCGAGGGCCGAGCGTGGCTCGCCTGGCGTCATCCCCCTATGCAGTCCGAGCAGCAGGCGCATGTCGCGGGTGTCGTGCGCGACTGCCACGAGCGAACGAGAGCTTCAAGCTCGCGCTCGACTGGGACCTGCTGCGATTTAGCAAGGCGGGAGCCCGGATAAGGCGCGTTCCCCGCTTCCTCGGCGCTTTTCGCCTGCACGCAGATCAGAGGAGCAGGGTGCTGCTGGACGCCTGCGAGCAGGAGAGCGCCGCGCCGCGCGCCCGCGCCAACGGCCACCCGGCTTCACCCTACGTCGGGCATGCCCGCCTACAGCCGTTCATTCTCCGGCACGTCTTGCTGCACTCGGTCAGCCAGGCCTGGTGGCGACTGCCGATCCGGCGCTTTGAGGTGCCAGTCGGAAGCTAGGATTCAGACGACTCGGCGTCTACGCTCACCAACTCGCCCGAGTCGAGATCCAGGTAGCGCCGCCGATCCAGGTCGGGCGGGTGGCTGATCCCGCGCTGGAAGTAGTTCGGTGTGCCGCACAGCGGGACATCATCGGCCTCGGGCACGCGGCCCTCGGCGAGGTCCTCGCGCACGAAGAAGGCGTTGACTCCGGACAGCTCGGCATGTGCCAGGCGATAGCCCTTACGCTCGCCCAGGGCACGCATCGCCCCCAACGAGGCGCCGAAGTAGGCGGTGCCGTCCCAGCCGCCCTCGTGGTCGGCGGGCTGCACGAGGCGCCGGCGCGGATCCAGGGCACTGTTGTACTCGATTACCACCACCCGCGGGCGATACTCCTCGATCGCCTCCCAGACCCAGTAGTCCGCGCCGTCGATGTCGATCGACAGCACGTCCGGCTCGGATGGGACGCCAGCCGCGGCAAACAGCTCCTGAACGTTCTCGGGAGCGACCATCGCGAGGGTCGTGCGCACCCGCTCCGTCGCGCGGTACTTGCGCTCAAGCGCCGTGAAGAAGCGCTCGTCGCCGTCCATGAACAGCCCGCTCCAGCCGGCGACGTCGGCCAGATAGACGCAGTTGCCCTCGCGGCCCGACTCGACCCCGAACTCCACGAAGAAGCATTGCGCGCCGGTCTCGACGCGTCTAAGGATCTCCGCGAGCACACCGTCCTCGCCGTTCTGGCTGAAGACGCGCAGCTCGAACGGCGTGAGCGGTCCCGCCTCGACGTCCGGGCTCGGCGCCGCGAGGATCGCACGGTGACGCCGGTCCAGCTCGGCCAGAGCCATGTACAGAGCGCGGTCGGTCTGCAGGGCGCGGTTGGCCTGCAGCTCGCGGTCGAGACGGTCGACCCGTCCGCCCAGCTCGGTGAGGGTCACCTTGAGCTCGTCGACAGCCCGGCTATGGGTTTCGAGGACGGCCGGGAGCTGCAGCTTCTCCGGCGAGCGCAGCTCGGCCAGGATCTTGGAGTTGATTCGCACAAGCCGTTCGCGCAGGCCTTCGACTTCGTCCCCGACCGACCCCAGCGAGCGCGCCACCTCGGCGTTGACGGTCTCCTGATAGGCGGTGTAGGGGCGCAGCACGCGCATCACCCCCCGCCGGGCCGTGCGCCCCACCGGGCCGCCCGTCGTGGAGCGACCGGGCGCCGGACCGCGCTGCACGCGGGTGGCGAGCGTGCTCACCACCAGCGGTGCCGATCCGTTTGCCGCGCCGCCAGCATGGCGGAGCGTAGGGTGCAGGCGCAGATGCTCGAGACGGGCGCTCATCAGCTCGCCGACGGCCGCCGGGGAGTGGGTTTGGCGGATGTCCTCGGCGGCGCGCGCGCCGAGCGCGGCCGAGGCGTGGCGATCGTCGAACACCAGACGCATCAGCGTGGCGGCATGCTCGACGTCGGGCTCGGCCCACTCACCATCAGCCGGGTAGGGGGGCGCGCCCGGGCCGATCGGCACGAGCCGGCAGTCCACGAGCAGGCTGTTCTCCTGCGTCATGAAGTCGAGGTTGCCGGAGTAGCCGGTGGCGATCACCGGCTTGCCCAGGTACATCGCTTCGGCCATCCCCAGCCCCAGCCCCTCGGAGCGATGCAGCGAGACGTAGCAGTCGCACGTGGCGGTGAGCCCGTCCTTCTCGGCGGGGCTCAGGTAGCGGTCGATTAGGTGGATGTCCTCGCGCTCGGCCGCCGCCGCCAGCAGCCGCTCGTGGTTGGCCGGATCGTGCTCGCCGTTGATGCACTTGAGCACGAGGCTCGGCCCCTCGCCGGGGGTGAACGCGCGGCAGAACGCCTCGACCGTCGCCAGTGGGTTCTTGCGTGCGAACACGCTGAGATAGTCGAAGGAGAACAGGAACATAAACCCCTCCGGCAGGCCGAGCTCGGCGCGCGAGCGCGGCACGATCGCCGGCATCTGCACCGGCACGCGCATCGTCACCACGGGAATCGGCGAGATCGGGCTCAGAGCGTCGGCCACATGGGCGGTGGGCGCCCAGATCTCGTCGACGAGCTCGAACGAGCCGTGCCACTCGCTGCGGAAGCGCGACACCTCCCAGAACCACATGCCGATCGAGTAGCGCCCGGCGAAGAAGCGCTCGCCGGCGCGGTTGGCGAAGTCGGGCAGCATGTCGGCGTTGACGCAGATCAAGTTCACCGGGAACTGCGCGTCGCGGTGGTCGAAATGGGTGAACGCATGGCCCTGGCGGCTGAGCGACGGCGCGCCGCTGTGCACGGGCAGCACCGGCAGGCCGCGCGCGTCGAGGGCGGCAATGACCTGCCTGGCGGCCTCTCCCACGCCGAGCTCGGCGTTGAAGTAGCCGACCACGTTGACGCCCCACACCTCCGAGTGGGGGGCGGGCGGGGCATCCTTGAGCACCTGCTCGCCCCCCTCGGGCAGCGGCAGGCTGGCGAGTGCCGGCACCTCTGCGCGACCGTCGTTGCGCGTCCAGCTCAACAGCCGTCCCAAATCGGGGCCAGACAGGTCCGGGAACGCCTTTTGCAAGTCCACGCGCGTGCCGTAGAGGTGGGCGAGCAGCCTGTGCACGCCCGGGGGAGCGCCCGGCGCCGGCTCGCCGAGCCACTCCAGAAAAGCCGTAGCCCCGTCGGCGCTGAACGGCGAGGCCGACAGCTCCCCGCGAGCCTCAGCCTCGATGAACAGCTTGCGTACCACAGGGTCCAGGCGGGTGCCGTCGGGCAGCGCATCAAACGTGTAGGGCCAGCTGTGGGTGGACGCATAGCCTTCGCGACGGGTGGCAGCGGCATACTCGTCGAGGATTCGCCGTAGCACGGGGTGACGGGCAGGATCGACGCGATCTTGGTGGCGACTGAGGATCGCCGGCTGCTCGGGATCGAAGCCGCTGAAGTGAAAGAACGCCAGCGGACGGCCGTCGACGGTATAACGCTCTCCGTCGTGGGCGAGCGCGCGGCTGTGGAGATTCCAGTAGGCGACGTTGTACCGCGAGTCGCGCACGATCGCGTAGTCGCTGACGAAGCCGGGGGCGAGGTCGAACCAACGCTGGTCGACGAAGTAGCCGTACACCGGGTCCACACGGCAGTCGCGGCGCAGACGCTCAGACCACCAGTCCAGAAGCTTGTCGATCTCCTCGCCCGGCGCCAGCGATATGTAGCCGAGGTTGTAGACCCCGGCGATCATGATGTCGATCTGGGTGGGCCGCCTGCCGTCGGCCGGGATCGGCTCGCTGTTATGCGGCGTGAGCACCACGCCGTGGGCGCGGGCGAGCTCGTCGAGCTCGTCGAGCGGTGCGAACACCTGGATGTCGGGGTCCAAGTAGGTGATCGGACCCGGCACCTCCCCCATCAGGTGTCGCAGCAGCCACGGCTTGACCGCGGTGGACAGCTCGAGCACGTTGTAGCGAATCGCCATGTCCGCAAATGGCTCGCAGCCGATGTCTTCTGGAGTCAGCACCTCGAAGGGCTCACCCGCCGGATCGACGTGATCGACGAAGTCGTCGATGATTAGCGTCCAGAAGCGCCCGTCGGGATGATGCTCGGCGAAGGAGCGCGCCAGCACCCGCGCCTGGGCGAGGTAGTTCTTGGCGATGATCGTGCAGGCGTTCACGGATCGGGACGCTACCAGCGGCGTCCGAGCAGGCCAACCGGGCCGAGCAGCAGGCGACGAAGCAGAGGACGCGAGGCCACGCGCATCAGACCTCGCCCCTGCGCCTCGGTGAGCAGGCCGCCCTGGGCCGGGTCGGCGAGCGCGCCGACGCTGTTGCGCAAACCGCGCAGCTGTCGGTCCAGCTCGCCGATGTGACGCTCGTACTCCTGCCAATGCAGCGACACGCTTGCCCGGTGCGGCGAGGCCACCACCTCCGCGTAGGTCTCGCGGAGGTCGTGAGCCACCTCAGCCCAGCTCTTGCGCCCGGCCGCATTCCGCAGCAGCGTCAGATGGCGCTCGCGCGCGGGGCCATCGGCGAGCAGCGCGACGACGGCTCGCGCGCTCGCGCGCGCGTCCCAGGGCACGAGCGTGGCCGCCGCGGCGACGGCGTCCTCCTCCAGCGAGGCCTGCGGCGCATACAGACAGGGGATGCCGGCGCGGGCGGCCTCGGAGGGCAGCAGCCCAAAGCCCTCGTACAGGCTCGGATAGAGCACCGCCCGCGCGTGCTCCATCAGCCAGCCGCGGCCGGCCTCGCTCACGGGGCCCAGGTCGATCACGGCGTCGGCCAGCTCGGGATGTGCGGCCAGCAGCCCGCGCTCGTCCTCAACGGAGGAGCCGTATGCGGCATGTCCACCGGCGAAGACCAGACGTCCGTTCCAGTCCTCACACTCGCGCAGCGCCGCGAGCAGGGCGATCGCAAACGGCCGGTTCTTGTGCTGGTAGTCGGTGCCGAGGCAGAGCAGGAACGGGTGGTCGAGGAGAGCGCTTGTAGGCGGTTCGGGGCGCGGAGGGCGGCGCGCCCACAACTCGTCCCCGCCGACTCCCACCTCGACGGCACGGGCTTCGTCGATCAGATCCTCGCCCACCGCGTCAAGCAGCGCGTGGCGCGAGAAGAAGACCGCGCGATCGGCGACGGCCAGGGCGAGCCTCGTCGCGTGCCGGTAGCGCTGCCACTGCTGCGGATCGGCGTGATAGGTCGGGTTGCGGTAGGCGATCAGGTCCTGCTGACCGATGACGATCCGCTTGCCCAGCAGCCGCAGCAGCGCCAGGTCGTCCTCGCTGAAGACCTGCTGCGGGCGGTGCACGATATGAGAGGGCGCCAGCCCGCCGCGCGCCGCCTCGGCGTAGGAGACGAGCTCGATCGCGGGGAAGTCGGCGAACGCCGCGACCGCCTCGGGCGAGAGGTCCGGCGGCACGATCACACGCAGGGCGACGTCCTCGCGTCTGGCGAGCGCGAGCACGAGCTCGATCGTGTAGACCTGGGTGCCGGCGAGCACCGGCCCCAGGGCACGGGTGTCGACTGTCACCGACAGGCCGTCGAGCGCCATCTGGGCTGTGTCCAGACAGCGGCCGAGCACTCCGTGCTCGTCGCTCCAGTCGACGCTGGCCGGATCGGTGGGCGTTTTACCGCCCGCCCGCCTGGTGGTGGTGGTGGCAGCAGCAGCTGCGGCGGCGGCAGCAGCGGCAGCGGCAGCGGCGGGATCATCCGCCTGGGCGGCGGAGCCTGCCTTTGCTCCGTCCGGCGCGACCGTGACGTACACGTCATCGGCTGCCACGTGGAGCATGCCACGCTCCAGCGCGCGTTCGCCGAGCACGGCGAGCGCCTGCGCGACATCGCCGGGCCCCTCGAGCTCGCCGAGCAACTCGAGCGCCTCACGGCGCAGATAGACGCACGGGCCTTCGGGACGAGCGATGCGCGGATAGGCGGGCCTCGCCGCGGCGGCCACCGCTGCGGCGGCTGCCTGTGCGTCCGCTCTCCGTGCCCGCGCTCCGGCGTTGAGAGCGGGGGAGGGAGCGACGGCGAGCATCTCGCCGCCGCCCGACAGCGCGCTGGCACTGACCACCGTGGTGTCGCATTGGGCAGCTGCGCGCATGCGCCACAGCCATTGTGCGCCGGTGTGGGCGTCCTCACGGAGCAGCACCACGTCGGCCCGCGGTGCCGCGGCAATGACCGCGTTCGCTTCCGCCACCTCGCCCCCGACACCGGAATAGAGCAGGCATACGAGGGGACGTTCCCGCCCCGCGGACAGCTCATCTGAGACGTTCAGCGTCCGCACGCTCACGATCGCGTCAGCATAGAGGCGCTCCCGTGCCCGGTACCCTTGGCCCATGCCTGTGGACCTCCCGGGTCAGCCCAGCACGGCCCTTGCGGTGGACGATGTGCGCAAGAGCTTCCGCGTGCCCGAGGAGGCCACGCACACGCTCAAGGAGCGCGCGCTGCATCCGTTTCGTCGCTCCCGACATCAGACCTTCGAAGCCCTCAAGGGCATCGACTTCGAAGTGCGCGATGGTGAGTTTTTCGGGATCGTCGGACGCAACGGCAGCGGCAAGAGCACCCTGCTGAAGTGCATGGCCGGCATCTATGGCTTGGACCGTGGTCGCATCTGGTGCCGCGGACGCCTGTCGACCTTCATCGAGCTGGGTGTCGGCTTCAACCCCGACCTCCCCGCCCGCGACAATGTGACGCTGAACGGGATCATGCTTGGGCTGACCCCACGCGAAGCGCGTGCTCGCTACGAGCGGGTGATCGAGTTCGCCGAGCTCGAGGAGTTCCAGGATCTCAAGCTCAAGAACTACTCCTCCGGGATGCACGTGCGCCTGGCCTTCTCGGTGGCCATCCAGGTTGATGCCGACATCCTGCTGATCGACGAGGTGCTGGCCGTGGGTGATGCGGCTTTTCAGCAGAAGTGTTTCGACGTATTCAACCAGATGCGCGACGCGGGCCGTACGATCGTGTTCGTCACGCACGACATGGGCGCAGTCAACCGCTTCTGTCATCGCGCGATGCTGCTCGAGCGCGGCGAGATGGTCGAGCTGGGCGAGCCCGAAGTTGTTGCAGATCGCTATCTGGAGCTGAACTTCGCACGAGAGACCGGCTCAGTGCCCGCGCCGTCGCCGATCGCCCAGCAGCTCGCCGAGCAGCGGCGCTCACAGCGCCCGGGCGACGGCTGCGCGCGGGTCGACTCGGCTTGGTTGGAGGACGACCTCGGCACGCCCGGCGACTCGGTGCAGCAGGGCAAGGAGGTGGCGTTGAAGTGCCTGGTGCGCTTCGACCGCGAAGTCGAGGACCCGGCGGTGACGCTGACCATCGAGGACGACGAGCACAACGCGGTCGTGGTGGTCACAACGATGAACGAGCACGAGCGCACGGGGCTCTACAGAGCCGGCGACGAGGCTGTGTTCGCATTCTGGTTCCACAATGTGCTCGCTCCCAACCGCTACTTCGCATCCATCACCATCACCCACCGGGGCAGCGGGCTCGACCTGATCGATCGGTTCGTACGCGAGTACTCATTCATCGTCACCGGCTCACGAGCCGTCGGCGGGCTGGTGGACGTTCCATTTCACACGTCCTTTCAGACCGTCCGCCGCGCCCCGGGATCGAAGCTCGAACAGCAGGTAAACGCGTGAGTCCGTGGAGGATGCGCGAGCGTCCAAGGGTTGAGACCGACGCATGAGCACTCATACGGGGGTTGCGCCGGCCGATATCCGCGATGCCGACTACGAGATGAAGGGCCCCTCGGCCCTTGCCGGCGACTGGTCGCGATTCTGGCATCTCACATACAACATCGCGCGCAGCGAATTCAAGCTGAAGTTCTTCGGCTCGGCGCTTGGATATGCGTGGCAGGTGATGAGACCGCTGTTGCTGTTTGCGGTTCTGTACGTGTTCTTCGTGGTGATCGGCCAGGTGGGCAAGGGCGGCAATCCCGGGGAAGTCGACTACGGGGTGCAGCTGCTGGGCTCGATCGTGCTGTTCACCTTCTTCGCCGAATCCACCGGTGGAGCTGTGCGCAGCGTGGTCGAGCGCGAGAACCTGGTCCGCAAGATCCAGTTTCCGCGTCTGGTCATCCCTCTTTCGGTGGTGCTGCTCGCGTCCTTCAACCTCATGCTGAATCTGCTGGTCGTGCTCGTGTTCGCGCTGATCGCAGGCATCCACCCGATGCTCAGCTGGCTCGAGCTGCCGCT
>Ga0207663_10000572_pt1 | contig 16241 bp, 13 predicted proteins | sample LARL53metaG_FD_184346 | JGI IMG/M metagenome (GOLD analysis project Ga0207663, IMG submission 184346) | Corn, switchgrass and miscanthus rhizosphere microbial communities from Kellogg Biological Station, Michigan, USA - LAR L5-3 metaG... | ecosystem: Host-associated > Plants > Roots >...
CCGCTATGTGTTCTCCCATTGTAGGATTTGTCAGGTCTCTTGAAAGGATTTCTCATAAAACTATCAGGTGAATAACAATATTGACGTTAAATGGCAATTTAAAGATGCCGTAATGTTTAGCATTTGTTAATTTCAGATCTGGAATGACTTGTCAGAAAGAGACGTATTATTGTATAGTAAGACCTTGACTCTGAATGAATTGGATGAATAAAGGTCTGGCAGATAATATAGTTAATGAGTTTATTCATGATATAGCAAAGAACTTAATCTATCCTGTGTAAACACCCGCGTTTCAAAAACGATGACAACAAAAAAACAGTAGACAGGTAAGACTTATGATTGATTGACATAGATATTATGCATCTATTCAAACATACGTCTTACATCTCCTTCAAGTACACCCGCTCCTCCATGAAGTCTATCTATGTGTTTCGATAGGCCCTCCTTAGTATCGAACGGAGACTCACAATACGGGCATCTCAAATTGGCCAGACCAGTATCCTTCATGTACGCAATAGACCTCGTATCAATAAGACAGACAGGCGTTCCTTGCATGGCGGTATCCTCTGAAGAAATTGATATCGTTTCCAACTTTTGATAAATGCCTTCCCTTGTAACCATTCCAAGAACAGCAGAATAGGCATGAACCATTACCTGCCTTACGAGGTGCTTGTCCATAACAGAAAGTGCTTCCTTTACCGTGGTATTAGGATCGATGGCAAGTACAGGACTTGTCATAATTTCTCGAATTTTGACTTTTGCCGGATTTCTATCTTGTGAGAGTACCTTAAAAAGTATATCCGTCTTGCTAACTATGCCTACAACTTCTCCCTTGTGAGAAGCTAGAACGCATCGAGCGTTTCTGTCTTTCATTAGCTTGGATGCTTCCTCAGCAGACTTATCACCTTCAACTATAATTATATCAGTATCGAGAACTAATCCTACAGACGAGGACAAGAGTGAAAGGATATTGTTTGGATCAGTAGAAGAATGCTCTTCCATAAACAAAAGGTAGGGATGTTTTATTTATAGTTGATCCCCTATCCTGCCGGAAGAGAAGGGAAAAACAGAGATGCAGAAGATAACAAAAGAGAAACCGTATTTACGGAAAGCACTATGAGTCTAAGACGGATACATACTATCCAGAAGAAATTTAATACGCTAATACAACGGTTCACGTCCAGATGGTGAATCTCACCAAACATCTGTCCTGTGTTCGCAGCTCTGCCGGGTATGCAAAAAATTTTTCTTCGATCCCAAGCCTGGAACAGTATTCTAACAGTTCCCATCGTAAGGATTTTTGATGAGGCCTAAAGTGGAAATTACAATGCCTTCTTTGCATTCCCAGAAATCCGAACATAGTCTTGTTGATGTAGACGGTTCCAGTAAACGAATATCCGCATACGGATTGACCGTCCAAGAGAATAAAGATTCTACTAAATTATTTAAAACTAAATTAAATAATATGGGTTCATATTTATTGTCCGGAGATTTGGAGAGAACTACGGGATGATACCTAAGGCACTGGAAGATGGGGCATCGGTGCCAAGTATCAATCAACTTCTGTCAAGATACACCGATATTGGGTAAATTTCAAAATCTGAATCTTCAAACTATATGATTCAATGCATCCATGCAATCATTTACCTATAGCAACAAAAGGCTTAGTGTGCTTGTAAATATTTTACTAATAAAATGTAATAACAATTACTTTAACTGAAAATATAGCAGCACAACAGTTGTTAAGTGTATGAATCACGCAACTTTAGCTGTTATAGTACTATTCATCGTTGGCCTACTTCTTTTTGCTGTTATATCTAATACTAGTGTGATATATAGTCAACAGGTAGCTACAAATACAACGCAAGTGCCGCCGCCAACATCATCAACTCATAGATTACATGCTGTAAAAATTACGTCGCCTATTAGAGGTCAACAAGTACCGAGTGGCAATAACAACCTCACAATTTCAGGAACATCTATAGCTAACGCAACTTCTCACTGTCAGATATCTGTTCTTGTAAATGACATATGGCCATACCAACCAGCAACACATACTGGTCCTGGTGGAGCAAGCGATTACTCACAATGGAAATTTGTACTTAGTTCTAAGTATACTACGATCAAACCAGGACCAGTTAATAAAATAACAGCCAGATATACATGCAGTGATAATCCTGCTGCAATATCGTTTTATAGTGTAAACGTTACTGGAGTAGGAACAACGACAACACCAGTGGTAGGAGCGGCTCGTCATGTCGTTGGTCCATCATCAACAGCAGCCAATAAAAACGCTACAAATGCCAATGGGAATCTAACAACAATACCATCTACAAGTAACCAGCCAGCTGAACGTACTACTCATGTTAGTAACCCAGCAGCCAATAAAAACGCTACAAATGCCAATGGGAATCTAACAACAATACCATCTACAAGTAACCAGCCAGCTGAACGTACTACTCATGTTAGTAACCAGCCAGCTGAACGTACTACTCATGTTAGTAACCCAGCAGCCAATAAAAAAGCTACAAATGCCAATGGGAGTCTAACAACAATACCATCTACAAATACATCTACAATTACTTCTACAAATAACCAGCCAGCTGAACGTACTACCGATGTTAGTAAAGCTGTAAAAATAACATCACCTAATCAAGGTCAACAAGTACCAATAGTAGTACAGTGTCTGAAATGCCTAGTAATAACAAGTACCAATAGTAGTATAGATTCTAAAATCGTTACTACCGATAATGCAACATCTAATGGCCAAGTATCTATTATTACAAAAGGCATAAAGCAACATCACAACGTGGCAGGTATCGTCCACTTGGCCCATCATGGATCCAGTGGCGGCATAAACATACATCATAAACCAATGACTACAGATGGCAGCAGAAATGGGAGCAGCGACAATAGAGATCCGGAACCTGGTGGCAAGGCTTCTAAGGGCAACAATGTGCACAACAAAGGTAACCTTAGAGAAAATCATTCTTTGAAGAACAACAACATAAATGATCTAAAAAATAGAATAATGCAAAATGCTAATAAACAGTTGAAGGTTAGAGGAGTCCAACTTCCACTTCCAGTTCCATAATCGACCCATCTATGAAGTATACTAAAAGGTTCAGTTTACCAACTTAAACCTTTACAGCATTGTATAAGATGGGCAGTTGTTAATTACATCATCAGTTCTCTGTGAATGGATGGATGAATTAGATCTTGAACCTTTCCAGCATTGTGAGAAAGAGACAATCCTAAATATACTGTAATCCTTTCTTCTGTTAATAAATATCATCATCATTCCAATTCCATGAGGTCTACACGTTAATGGTTGAAGCAGGATGCCGTTTTTAAGGTTCGGAGAATCTACAATATTACCATTGGTTTACAACGATCTATTTCAACTTCAGATCGATCTGAATTACTTGGAAATAATTCTCCAATAACTTAAATATATCTACGATTAACCCTCTCCCGTGTCCAAAGTACAACACTACAGAGGACTAAATACAGATTTAGATAATTTATACAATAGCATAAAGCAGTTGTTAGAAGGTCAAAAAGACCTACAGATTGTTTCAGAATACAAGGGCCTTCTTAATGCTATACCTTTAAGAAGTATTGTAGCAGTCAATAAATCTCCAAAGGTGTGGGTCGGTTCTTTACGAGAAATTCATGTCTCTATAACCGGAAATCCTGATGATTATGCAGTTGAAGTTGCGTCCGGAGCATGGTTTGGCAGTCTTGCTTGGCCAGGCGCAGTAGGTCTTGTAGTTGGAGGACCTGTGGGTCTTGCTGCTGGTGTAGCTGTAGGTGGAGTAATGGCTTATGAATTTGAGAAACATGTGTGGCAAAAGGTATTGGAAGTGATAAAGAAGGAGAGCGCAGTTCAACCAACCATAGATTCAGTGGACCATTATCATCATTAATTACTACCTATGGAGTGACAAACTTAAAAGATTATTATGACCTGCGTAGTCACCCTTCAATAACTGTCTGTTGATTATAATTTTGACAGATGTTCATCTTAACTTCTTAGTTGGTGATGCAGTCAGGAAATTGAGGATATGACTTATAGAAGAAGATACATCAGTCATATGAAACATACCGTCCGCCACCAATCATCTATTAAACAGGCATCAGTTTAGGTTCATTATGCCGCTGCATACATTGCTGCTCATAGCCTATATCTACAATAGCCGGACAACTATTCAAAGTATTCGTTTGATGTTCATTAGCAGGTGTTCCATAGCATGCACTCCACAGTGATATACATTGTAAAAATGTGCAATATTGTTACGGGTTTGACTTCCTTTTAAGTTCAGATTGAATTATATCTTCATCCTAATCCAAGCAATAGAATCTGGTTCTCCATGGAAATTTTGCGTAGTTCTTATCTCTTGTAGTTCCCTTTGTCTCTACCAAAGGATCTGAAGATATATCCACTGAAAATCAATGCTGCTGTAAAGATCATGGCAAATATCGTCTGTCTTAATGGAACATGCATTACAAAGGCTACTATAAAGGAAATGAGTGCACCAGCCGCGCTCAAAGGCATCCATATTTTTATAGCGTCGCGATATCTATTATTATATGTAATTTTAATCAGATAGTGCATGCCATCAGGAATAATATAAATCGATCTTTCCAAATCTCACATATCTACAATATTAAATTATTATTCCATAATTCTTCAAAATTGATCTTCCAGTCAAATCTGTCTCGACACAATAAATGCGTTTTAGATGCAAAAGAGAACGAACAACTTCAAAGTGTTGCGTAACAGATCATGAAAGGTTTGTTCTATGTTATTCCGCTAATATTCATTCTTCATCCAGCAGATTAGGGCTAAGGATACTCAAAGGACTTGGCTTTATGAATTTTCATTGTTTCCCTTATGAACTAGCGTTTTATGAGATGCATGCGATACTTTATCATCACTGTTAAAAAAAATTTTACAAGTCCCATTTTGTATTCTACTTCACTAACGAAGACATCTGAAAGCAGGAAGACTTCAAGATATTTTCATATTCTGTTCAATTATGAGATATGTTTTTAACAACGGTATCAAGGTGATGTTGATTATTTTGGAATTCTATTCATAATCCTGATCATCCGTCTGTGAGATCCGTCCATCTGTGAAATTTATCGCCGATTGTGCACGTGATCATAGCCACGGTAAGTAAGGTTAAGAAGCGAAAAATCGCACGGATATATTTAAATTGCAACTACAAACGATAACCTTGAATGAGCATATGAATTTATTCAAAAATTACATATCTTTCCACAGGTGTCATAACCAGGGTACAAGACGAGCAATAAAACCAAATTCATAGTTGTTTGAGCCACTTTAATTGCTGCATCACTGATATATACATGGGATTCTCCGTTGGTGGAATACAAATGCGGACATGATGACCAGAGAATAGCCATTAGGATTTAATTCAATAATTGAATTTATTTGATTAAGGGCAGCGATTGCCTTGTCTTGACCAGACGTTTGGGCTATTTGTAGTCATCTGTTCAAATACTCTTTATACCTGTCTGTTGACAGCAAGATTTACGAATTGATTCTGATACACTATTGATTATAGCTGATTGTTTACTGTGTGCTTTATAATTGTGCAGGATAGTTTATCCTTCTATGCACATCTGACATTGTTTCCAAAGCTTTCTTATAACGTTAATTCACATCTTTATCAAAATGCCAAATGAAAGTCAGGATGAAGGCGTAGGTTTGCTTCTAGATGCAAAAATCCACGATTTTAATCGTTGGAGAATGGACACGAAAAATTTTACGGTAAAGATAGATATAAGTGGTAGAGACTTTTCTGGCAGAAATCTTTCCCAGGCGTATCTCAATGGTGTTTCTTGTATAGAAACCAATTTCTCGCACTGCGATTTATCGAAGGTGAATTTTGTGCAGTCTGATCTCAATAAGGTCAATTTTGAGGGAGCGAATCTGACAGAGACTATATGCATGTATGCTGAAATGACAGACTGCAATCTTATCAATTGCGACCTGACTAGGACAAATCTGATGTGGGCAAATCTGCAAAACTCCAATTTAACAAATTGTAAAATGTTCAAGACAATTCTAGTCGAGGCTACTATGAACAATGTGAAATTGCCGAACGTCGATAAAAAAGGAGCATATCTGAAATATGCCAAGCTCGAAGGGACACCATGGAAGGTCACAGAGAATAATGCCTCTCATCATTAGCCTGTAGCAAAATTTGGTTATTAAAATTGGAAGTTTTGCTTCTATACGGTGTTCTGCGTTAACAAGACACATCTTTTTACTGGCAGCTCATTTTTCTGAAAGTGTTAAATTCCTTACGTTCATTATTGGTACAATACATTTAGTTTTTGGTTTTCCTGTACTGGTGTTTTGTTGATAGAATAATAGTCTGCAGGTAGGTTAATCCTATCTATTTATTTTGGTTGGTAGAGCTAGAGCTGGACCCTTATGTAGCAATAGCTTCCTTCACTCTTATATAATAAACCGCACTGATACAACGGTTATAACAAAAATATTAATGGTTCTATCTTCTATGCTTATCGAAGATCCTACTTCATTATTATTGTAATTTGACTATCCCATCCCATGTTCCAGTTGCCGATAGCATGTAGTATTTACAGTTACTTCCAGATTCAAATTGTATGATATCTCCAGGTGATAATTGAATTTGAAATAACTTTTTTAAGAACTGTAGAAAGCTAGCCCTGCCACTATGCTCTTGGCTTCCTTTTGAAGTGGTTTATCATGGTGCTTTTGCATTACATCACCCAATCCCACTTTAATGATTTCTTCCACTAGATTAGCTACGTCTATAGACGTTGGATTTGTCTTGTAGACTCAAAGTATTATCATTATAAATTTATATCCTCTTTTTCTCTTATTTGAAGTAAATTGCAATGTAACGCTAGCGAAGATATTTTACAAAGCAATAAGCTTAACAATCTACGACACGAATCTTTCCTAACGCTTCTTCCTCTTCCTTTTCTCTGTAACCTATTCTGTAACAATCGTCTGTGCGTGCGAGTGAGTCACATCAGACATTCCTTCACACCTATCACATACCCATGAGATGTGCTCCTTACAAACTTTACAGAATGAAACAGGAGTGAGATGGGATCCGCATGACTTACAAGATTCCTTATTATACATTATGATATAAATCCTCTAGATTCAGAATCCATTTTATATAAATATTACAAGTACCCATATAAGAATTAGAGCTACTAAACTTTTTACAAAATGAATACTACAACGCCTAATTACTCCCCAATGTATAACAATCCTGCTACCAATTATATGAAATATCGAGATAAATTTGAGATAATTGTGGCAATCCTAGAGGGAGCTAATACGATCAGTGGAGTTAAGAAGACAAAATTAATGTATGAAGCCTTTTTGTCTTACTCGCAGTTAAATGAATATTTATCGCTTCTAGTAGAGAATGGTTTGATAGAAATAAGGCAAACTTATAAAACGACAGAGAAGGGCCTGGCTTTCTTACACATATACAATCAGATTAGACAATTAATTGTTGTAGAACAGAACGAGAAAGAATAATAGGTAATTTCGGGTTTCTAGACATATCCTAGGTTTCTTGCAATTCCAATAGTGCTAATAGCACTAGTCAGGTTCGGGCTCTCGCTTCTTTTTAGACTGGGTGTAGTTACATGCTTGACAAATGATATGAGTATCGCCATCCAGATGATTGAAATGTATGCCACAAGATAGGCATGTATGATGCATCTCCTCAAATCCATCTGAAGCAAAAAAGCTAAAACTTTCAAGCTGTTGGCTCTTGCATTCGATACATCGACATCCGCATATCATCTGAAATTTTTTGGTAGTCAATCGTAATATAAAACTTGAAAGCCCACACATAAACCCATGTCCAAATTGTGCAGCATGGATCCTCATTATAAGCGAAATTGCATGTAACATAGGATACAAGGTTGTTTACAACGCTAGGACAACCACCACTCTACTGTTAATAGTTAAAAAAAGTATATGTTCCCTTATTTTCTGTTCTAGTTTTAGTTTTGGCGGTAATACCTTGTTTATACCCATGATCCTTCACAGCATCACCGGCGCTTTTAACGAGTTCCTCTTCTATGTCACATTTTGCATATCAGGCTTCGTGGGAAGATACCGGTGAGGAGGGGATTATCATGTAAAAGCCGTTTATTAGAAATAATGTTCACAGGTTCGAACATGGCATGATCCAATATTCAGAGATTATTCCATGCGTTATTAAGAAGGAGTCATATTGTTCAATAACCTTCAGGCCCATCTTTGCAAGATAGCATCCGTATGTCAGGCTATTGTAGCCTGCACCAATAACTAGGGTGTCGTATTCAGATGCCGCCGATGATGACGATAAATTATAATTGGCAGGAGTGTTTTTATGATTTCTTGTTAGTGACTTGCAACTGCTTTTGCGACTCTTTTATCTGTAATTCAATTTGATTCATTTCTTCTGAATATGTATCTACCAGATTTCGTATCCGTTGTTGCAATGGTTGAAGAATGATGTGTTTTATAACCGATTTATCTTCATCCGGAGTGATTATTGCATCTGAAATAAGTGAAGACCTTTCCTCTGGTTTAGTGCCACTTTCATTATCACTATTATCATGTTCCTTTACCGTTCTCGAAACCACTTCTCTTTCATGCGTCGGGAAGGCGGTAGTTGTTTTTTGTTCTTGATCTGTGTCTTTTTTCTTGAGCCTGAACCACTCCATAATGTCTAGATAATCATCTTTAACAAGCCCAATTCCGATACCTGTCAGAATTGCCGCCGTGGTTGACGCTGGTATTGAAGTTCCTCTTAAGAACAAAGAAGTCACTGCCAACAATGCACCTATTTCTCCATGATGTACTCTTCTATTGAAAACATATACTTTGGGAGGCGGCGCTATATTACGTTTTGAACTCCAGTATGATGTTAAAATTTCAGCAGCCGTAACGCCGAGCATCAATCCACCTTTAATACCCAAGCTACATAAAAGTCCAAATAGTACCATTTATCCAAACCTACTAGTATGCTTAATAGACAGACAGACTTTAATAAATGATTAATATTATTATAGCTTCTGTCACCACTATTAATATAGATACAAATGCAAATACACTGACAACAAATGCCATCACCGCCACTACTAAAAGATGGCTATTAAAGGATTAGAAAATTATAATTATAACCCTGCCTCAAGCTATGGCTAGAAGGGTATAATTCAAGCCGCTAGGGATGCATATAAAAAATCATCTTTAATTGCTTGTAGTTTTCACGACATGGATCCTGATACTTTAATCCATTTAAAACCAAAGCAGATAAAGAATATAGTTCTTGAGTATATTAAGAAGGAAGCCAAACAAACTGCTGGTAAGCGAACATGGCGAAATATCTGTGAATTCTATTAAACTATACGTAGCAGGTGTACAATCTTTTCTTGAAGATCACTATGAGGTTTACTGAACCTGACAGATTTTACCAATAAATGCCTTAAATTATTAATACAATGTTTCTGATTTATTTGCCGAGCACGTATACCGGAGATTTATCATAATCAGATTAATAACTACGCGATAAAGCACAGACTCTATGCTGGCTAAACATCCAGATTAGTTCACAAAATAGCCTGCAATAATAGACACATGGAAAGACATTGAACAAAATTGCAGATGGCAAATTAAATGCCAAACCATTAGGTCTAGGATCACAGTATTCCATATCCTATAGATATAACAAAACGTACCGAATTCTCCCATGATAAGTTAAGTATCTTAATTTAGGTGTACAAAACATCGTCCATTTCTTCACGATTAGCACCAGATTTACAGATGGATAATTTGAAACTTAACTTAGTATGGTCTATCAATATTCTGCCCATCAGTATAGTATGCTGTATCTTCCCAATCTCTTTAACTCAGGGTTTCTTTGATCTTGTGTTTTCAAAGAACACAGGCTCTGTTTTTTGGGTTGCAAACCAATCCGTCCTCCTTGTTCACATCAAGGGCTAATAGGTTTAGGATAAACTACTGCTCCCATGACCTCAAAATTGGAAGTAAGTGAATCTAATCATATGACTCGGATGAACTTGATGTAAAGGTTCGACGATAATCATACTATGATCTTTTTGTCGATGCCATCATCTCCTTGAATACCTCTTCCCCTGCCCTCTGAATCTCCTCACTAGAAATATCTTGCTTGTGCGTTGCTATTGACCAGATATGACCATAAGGATCGATCAGTTGTCCATATCTGTCGCCCCAATACATATCCATTACAGGCATAATCACCGTTGCACCTGCAGAAATAGCTTGATTAAAAATTCTATCAACGTCTTCAGTATAGAGATGAATTGTTACAGCACTGCCTCCAATAGACTTAGGCGAGCGACATTTCCCAAGGGGGAATTCGTCTGACAATAATATTATTGAATTGCCTATCTTCAATTCTGCATTAATAACGCTCTTTCCATCAGGACTATGATGTCTGTATATTTCTATTGCTCCAAAAGCGTGTTTATAGAAGTCTATGGCATTTACTGCATCATTAACTATGATGTATGGAGTAATAGAATGATATCCTTCGGGTATTGCGTTAACCATCCTTCACATCACAACAAGAGGAATATAACATTTCTAGTCATTTTAAGTTAGCAATGAAGTAAATCATCTCTCATATGTGGCCTTTCTCTAATCTAGTCTACTTACGCTGTGTAGCAAACTGGCGAAACACGTATTACAAAATGCTGATCCAATCGCTTGGGACATTGCCATACTTTTCACAAGACCTCTGTCAAGCTGTTTATTTTGTCACGGCTATTGCAAACCGATATGGTCATACTCCAGATGCTACAAAAATACAGGCATGACCAAAATTCTTTAGGATAACAGGTATTCAGGATGGTACAGTTAGTTGGGATACCGTTCCTTATTGCAGGACATTAATTATTGGAAAAATTCCTCCTAAAGTCTGGTGACTTGATATTCGCACGTACGTTACGATTCAGCCCTACTTGTTCCAATCCTCACCACTATCTTTGTACTTCTTCATAGTTTCGATAAGCCACTCTACATCCTCCTTTTTCTTGGTCATCTTTGCGATCTTTAAACATTGTCTTATATTTGGTGTACCCATTTTGTGCCAGACTGCGCTTGCAATTACAATAGCCAGGTCAGGTTTTATGTTGTATCGTCTACCTAGGACATGCACGGTTACCTCTTCAAAATCTTCGTATGTATAAGGTTTGAGATTAAATACCAAGAATCTCGTTAGCAATGGTTTGGATAATATTGCTGTTGTATTGGCAGTGGCAAACACCCAGGTTTTCAATTTGATACATCTAGTCTTGCTGACTTTGGTTTCCACCAATTCACCCGTCTCCATCAAACCAAGGAGACTTGCCTGGTCTCTCATCGGCAGTTTGTCAATTTCATCCACCATCAGATATTTTGGCTCTCTCATGAACAACATATTTACTACCCCAGCTTTTGTGCTACTACTTCCAATGGCAAAATACGCTTGCTTATCTCCAAGCTTACGAATGAGTGCGTCGAGGAAAATGGTCTTTGCACTGGCTGGTGGTCCAACGAGAAGTACGTGAATCGGCTCATCGGACTTTAGTGCCATTCTAAATACCCTTTTGATATCATCGTATCCTACAACGTCTTCAAATATTCTGTCTTTTTCCTGTTTTGGTGTATTAAACGGTCTTTCTTTTTGTGATTTTTCTCCTGGTAAAAGGATTTCGTAAATATCTTCTTTCTTCTTTCTAAATAGATTGAACATAATTCTTCTAACTCACTCTGCTACATCATATCGGTGCTCTCTATTTGTCCATGCCATTGACTGCTAATACAAGTTAATTCACGGAGCCTCATCTGTCTCTCATACCATTATATCTAATAAAAGAGACTGTATGTATTAAGGGTACTGCAGCCATCACATTCAGAGTTTTCGCTTTGATGTTATCAGCCATGTAGCTTATCAATAGAGAACATTACTTCACAGTTGCGCATATCAACATACATCTAGGATTTGTGCCATGATACGAATTGCCTCAGTCACCACCACTCTACATTCTATGCTTGGTTTATATCCACATCAAAGTTGTTTCCATGCATACTCAGCTGACTTGATTCGCCTTGTTGGAATCCGGGGCTCCCGTTACTTGAAACCGCATCCCTATACCCTTGATGACATCCATCACAAAACGAATGGCTATTATTGTGACATGCATCAACTGGAGTGGAACCATTGCATCCTTCACTATATTGATAACAATGTTGTGGAACTGAAGATGCTTATGGTATAGGTAGTACTATAAGTAGGATTAACGGGCCTAATATTACTAACTTGCTTGCTCATCCATGTCACCCTATGAATTCATATCATTTGGCCGAAGAAATGATGCTAACGCCTGTCCGCTTTGCACAGCAATGTTGTCTACTTTTTGAGGCTAGTTATGACTCCTCTAATTGTGATGTCATTGCTATTGATAATATTTGTATGACGAATCTTATTGCAAAGTAAATCCGAGATATGGATAATTACAGCAAATTTCGTTATCCAACAAATGGTGCTCATATATATCATAATTTGTGTATTCCACTTTATATAGCCGCCTTATGTCATAGTATTATCAATTGGCAAGGCGTACAACTCCAAATATCGAAACCAATGAAAGGACAGAGGTGTTGTCTGGTGAGCAAAATGTAATGGATACAATATTACATTTTTTATCCATTTCAGACAGAATAGATTCTTGTGGTGATTATAAAGCTCCTTCGCTAATTATCGAAGTCGATGCATACAAAAAATTATTATTAGATCTTAAAGCCAACGGTATCAAATTAAGATACATTACTGACATTACCAAAGATAACATCCAGTACTGTAAGGAGCTACTGAAATTTGCCAAAGAGATTCGTCATTTAGACGACATTAGAGCAAATTTTTCAGTTAGTGAAACGGAGTATATGGCATCTGCAACTCTACAAGAAGAAGAACAACAACATATACCGCAAGTGATATACAGTAATGTAAAGGATCTTGTGGGACAGCAGAAATATGTCTTTGAGAGCCTATGGAACAAGTCAATTCCAGCCGATCAAAGATTTAGAGAAATAGAAGACGGAATTGAAGCAGAAATATTTGAAGTATTAAATAACAGCGAACGAGTAAGTCAGATTCTACTTGATTTAGCTAAATCTGCGAAAAGGGAGCTGCTAATCCATCTTCCTAACGTTAAATCGTTGGAAAGGCTGGAAAGGCTGGGAGTTATTGACTATACAATAAACGCCTCACAAAACGGTGCAATTGTAAGGATGATCTGTCCTCTATCCGCAGGGAATTCAAGGATCGTCAAGAAGATAACTGACAATGCACCTGCCATCAAAATTCTAAATGGCAATAATTCTCCATATGGCATGTATATTGTGGACGGTGAAAAAGTCATCAGAGCAGAACTGAAAGAGCCTAACGCTGAAAAATTTTCAGAATCTATAGGCTTTGCAGTATATTCTAATAGCAGGCGCAGTGTGGAATCATTCAGATCTGTGTTTGATTTGCTTTGGAATGAACGCATGTTAAACGAAGAGCTGAAAAGAGCAGATAAAATGCAAAAGGAGTTTATCAATATGGCAAGTCATGAACTTAGGACACCCACTCAAGCTATTTTATCGTATTCTGAGCTATTGCAAAAACATCCTGAAAGAAAAGAGGAAATGATCCAGGCAATGTCTAGAAACGCTGCTAGACTTCAAAAACTTACTGATGACATACTAGATGTTACGAGAATTGAAAGTGAAACGTTGATGCTTAAGATCGAGCCGTTGAACCTCAATGACTTGATATCAAACATTGTAGAGGATTATAGAAATCAGATCGAAAAGAACGATGATGATGTCCGGCTATTCTATCAGCCTAAAACAACTGACCCTGACAGTATTATTGTTGAAGCAGACAGAGCAAGGATGATTCAGGTTATCTCCAACCTGTTAAGTAACGCGCTCAAGTTTACTAAGAAAGAGGAAGAAGGCTCGATATATGTCACTGCAGAGGAGGAGGAGAACCATGGAAGCAAAAGACAGGAAGTTGTAGTAAGTGTAAAAGACACTGGCAAAGGCATAGATCCAGAAATAATGCCAAGGCTATTTACAAAGTTTGCTACAAAATCAGAAACTGGTACCGGATTGGGTTTGTTTATCTGCAAGAGTATTATCGAAGTACATGGTGGCAGGATATGGGCCGAGAACAATAATGAAGGAACAAAGAAAGGAGCCATATTTTCATTTAGTCTTCCGCTTAACAAAAAGCAGCAACAACAGCAACACTAGCAGTATACCATGACATCAGAGAGAAGGAAGTGAACCAGTAACAACAATGAAAAATGACAATAATAAGATATTGCTTGTGGATAATGAAGCCGATATCGCTTTAGCCTTCAAGATAGGTTTAGAAGATAGCGGATTTACAGTTGATGCATTTAATGATCCTTTGGAAGCATTATCGAATTTCAAAGCTGGTTTCTATGATTTGTTGCTTCTTGATATCAAAATGCCGAACATGAACGGGATTGAATTTTATCAACAGATGAAGGAAATTGATAAAAGAGTAAAGGTCTGTTTTATTACCGCTTCTGAAATGCATTATTATGAAGAGATTGGAAAAGAAATATTTCCTACGCTGGGCGTAAGACGCCTTATTAGAAAACCAATTAAAATAGACGATTTAGTAAAAGATCTGAGGGAAGAGCTAAAATCAGTCAATCATAACAACAATAATCATAATTAGTATAGCGGTATTTTATGTGCGTCGCAGACGATAATAATAATATACGTATTGCAGTAAGGAAGATACATTTACATTCAGCCTGCCAGCAAGCAAACATGGAAAGACAGTCATTGAGGATACTATCGGGTAGTAACAATGAATAATAACGGAAGGATATTGCTTGTTGTTGATGACGAACCTGATACCACCTTAGCCTTTAGCATCGGCTTAGAAGATAGCGGATTTACAGTTGATGCATTTAATGATCCGCTATCGGCATTGGAATCTTTCAAAGAAGAGAAGAAATCATATGCTTTGGCGCTCCTTGACGTTAATATGCCAAAAATGAATGGCTTTGAATTATATAATGAAATAAGAAAAATAGATGATAAAGTCAATGTCTGCTTTGTTACAGCGTTTGACATACAAAGAGAAGGGGAGGATGACTTAGGCCCTAGGCACTTCGAATCATGAAAAACCTGCCATTATCCGGAAACCAATTACGATAGATGATCTGGTAAAAAGAGTAAATGCAAAGCTATCTGATTCATAGTCATGATAATTACAAACTTGGCGGCAGTCAGTTAATCGAGACTGGGGCATAAATCGCTGTTTATGTTTTTGCCAATTTCAATCGATGACTTGGTATAAGGATAGCCTCAGGGTGTCTGATGCTTTATGGTGAATAACGATCAAATCGGCCCAAAGGCTGGCTGCAACAAACAATTCTTCAGAATCCATCTTAAATGGCATTCTATATTTCATAGGGATGACACCTTGGCCACAATCATACAGGAAGAGAGGACGAGGAAGACCATATGTCTACCCACCAACTGTAATACTGAGATGTTTTGTAGTCAGAATATGGCTGAGATTGGATTCTAGCAGAGCGTTGCATAGTTTCCTTGTTATGGATTATTATCCATATAACAGAAAGGTATTATTGAAAGCACGTGGATTAACTAGCCTTCCTGACAGAAGGACATTTGACAGAGACTAGCCAACATATCTATTGACATCAAAGAAAGGATAGCTGCTATGGCGGTGTTGTTGTTTGTCAAGGAAAACTTCGTTGATCCTTACATTGTTGCAATAGACAGTACCTTACTGAAAGCCAAAGGTCATGTCTGGCATAAATCATCAATGATCAGAGGAATAGTACCTCGTTCGGGTATTGATACTGATGATGCAATGTGGGGATTCAATTCAGTCACACCAAGGGATGGATATTTGGGTACAAGCTGCATATAACATCAAGTACTGGTTCTCTTATAGTACCTCTATCAGCAGATTTTACTCAGACTGATGTACAAGATAATCAGATATATCCTACAATAACATGCTCTTCTTCATTCACCCACGGAGTACATTACATGGCAGCAGCAGCTGATTCAGGATATGATAATGACCATAAGCTGTATAATTTGAGCATAGACAGCAGAG